>ERZ780000.203-NODE-203-length-25278-cov-5.404988_pt1 | contig 25278 bp, 19 predicted proteins | sample MGYA00511089_ERZ780000 | MGnify/ENA primary metagenome ERZ780000 (study PRJEB29588, sample SAMEA2146321) | human gut metagenome | biome: human gut; feature: human-associated habitat; material: faeces | place: Denmark | collected 2008/2010 ...
CTACTCGTGCAACATCGTCGACCTGCCCGGCACCTACTCTCTGTCGGCATATTCCCCCGAAGAACTCTACGTGCGGCGCTACCTCCACGACGAGGTGCCCGACGTGATTATCAATGTGGTCGACTCATCCAACCTTGAGCGCAACCTGTATCTGACCACAGAGCTCATCGACATGGACCGCAGCATGGTGATTGCCCTCAACATGTACGACGAGCTGGAACGAAGCAAGGTGACGTTCGACTACGAATCGCTGGAGAGGATGATCGGAGTGCCGATGGTGCCGACCGTGTCAAAAAGCGGAAAAGGCGTAAACGAACTGTTTGACACGATTATAAGCGTCTACGAAGGACGCAACGACGTGGTACGCCACGTGCATATCGGATTCAAGAAAGACATCGAGGACGCAATAAAGCAAATCCAGTCGCAGCTCAAGAGCGAGGCAGACCTCGATATGCGGTTCTCCGCTCGCTACCTGTCGATAAAACTGCTTGAGGGCGACAAGGAAGTGGTGACTATGCTGTCGTCACTGCCCCACTACGCTGAAATCAAGGCGCTGCGCGACTCACTGGTGGCAGAAATCGAGAAATCGCACGAAGAGGATATGGCAACAGTGATAGCCAACTCAAAATACGGATTCGTGTCGGGCGCGCTCCGCGAAACGCTCCACACCGAGGACAAGGAAGAGGCCAAAACCACGGCAATGATTGACGCCGTTGTGACAAGCAGACTGTTCGGATTTCCGATTTTCATATTCATAATGTGGCTGATGTTCTGGGCCACTTTCACCATCGGACAATACCCTATGGACTGGATAGACGCCGGCGTGGGGTTGATTGGCGACCTCATCAGCACATACATGCCCGACGGTCCGGTAAAGGATATGCTCATCGACGGCGTAATCGGCGGCGTGGGCGGTGTGATAGTGTTCCTGCCCAACATCCTCATCCTCTACGCCTTCATCTCGTTTATGGAAGACTCCGGATATATGGCGCGAGCCGCCTTCATAATGGACAAAATAATGCATAAGATAGGACTCCACGGAAAATCGTTCATCCCGCTGGTGATGGGATTCGGATGCAACGTGCCGGCAATCATTGCCACACGCACCATCGAGAGCCACTCGAGCCGTCTGATTACGATACTCATCGACCCGTTCATGTCGTGCGGCGCGCGTCTGCCCATCTATCTGCTGCTCATCGGCGTGTTCTTCCCCAACCACGCCAGCCTGGCACTGCTCAGCCTGTATGCGCTCGGCATAATCGTGGCGGTGGTCACCGCAAGACTGCTGCGCAAATTCCACTACAAGAAGGATGAGACACCGTTTGTGATGGAGCTTCCGCCCTACCGCATCCCGACCATGAAGGCCACGATGCGCCACATGTGGGCCAAAGGACAGCAGTATCTGAAAAAGATGGGAGGCATCATCCTCGTAGCGAGTCTCATCATCTGGATGCTCAGCTATTTCCCACGCCCAACGGAGGAACAGGAAGCGACTGCGCGCACAGAAATGATTCAGGATGGCAACACCAACGTGACTCCGGAAAACGTAACAAAAGTGGCGACCACCGAGAATTCGTGTCTCGCACGCCTCGGCAAACTGGTGCAGCCAATGTTTGAACCGCTTGGCTTCAACTGGAAAATGACCGTGTCGCTGATTTCGGGAACGGTTGCAAAAGAAACCGTTGTCTCTACACTCGGCGTGCTCTACAGCGGCGACTCCGACAACGAGGCGGCTCTCGCAGAACGCATACAGAAGCCGAACCCGAAAACCGGAGTGCCCGACTTCACTCCTCTTGTCGCGGCTTGCTTCATGATTTTTGTGCTCATCTACGTGCCGTGTATCGCCACAATCACAGCCATTGTGCGCGAAACGGGAAGCTGGCGCTACGGAGCGTTCACCCTTGTCTACAACACATTTGTGGCATGGTTGATTGCCTTCGCCGTCTACCAGATAGGAACATTATTCATGTAGCATGGCACAGCAACGCAACAACGCCATCTCCATAGCCAAAGGCTTTGCCATCATCTTCGTGGTGATGGCCCACGCCGACATGCCCGGCATGCTCAACCGCGCCATCTACCTGTTTCACATGCCTCTGTTTTTCATCACCGCGGGCTATTTCTTCAAGCACGAGACGGTGGAAAACCCATGGCCGTTTATCGTGAAGCGCTTCAAGGGTCTTTACGTGCCTTTCGTGAAATGGAGCATCTTCTTTCTACTCATCCACAACCTGCTGTTCAAGATAGGCATTCTCAACGAGGTCTACGGCAACTGGACAGGCGGCACCACACATCCCTACTCCATCCACCAATTCTGGCAGCGGCTCACCAACATAGTGTTCTCTATGGGAGGCTACGATGAGTTTCTCGCCGGAGCGTTCTGGTTTTTCCGCGGACTGCTCGTGGCAAGCATCGCCTTCGTGGTGCTCTACTATATGCTCAACAACGTGAAGCGGCTGCGCGGACGCACAGTGGCGATTCCATTGGTGATTTTCTTCATCGCTCTTGGCTTCGCATTGTTCAAAGCGGGCGAAGGAGTAAAGATTGTCACACTCGTGCAGGGTGGCTACCGCGACACGATGGGCGTGTTGTTTTTCAGCATCGGCGTGCTGTACCGCAAATATGAGCAACACATCGGACACAGCCTGTGGCTCGCCGCTGCCGGAGCGGCTGTCGTGCTTGCCGGATCATGGCTGGAATGCCGTGGCATGAGCCTGTCGGTGCGCATCCGCGACGTGCTGTCGCTGCCAGTGACGGGAGTCGCCGGATGGATGATGACCTACAACATTTCTTACCACCTGTCGCACCTCAATGGACGCATAATCCAGTTTTTGGAGTACTGCGGCGAGCACACCCTCTACATCTTCATCTGGCACGTGTCGGCATACAAGGTGGTCAGCTTGCTGAAAATATGGTGGTACGGACTCGACCCACGGCAGATCGGGTGCCACATGGTGATTCACGACTATGCGCAGACCGACTGCTTCTGGATTCTGTACACCATTGCCGGCGTAGGCATCCCCCTGTCGGGATCTTGGCTTCACAGCCGCATCCGGCAGCAACGCCGTTTTTTTTAATTTGATAAAGAAATATCAATGCAAAGAAGCGTGTAAGCATATATACATTGATGTCATACGTTTTACATTTTTATCGTATGACATATAAAACGTATGACATATAGGAATACATTTTTGTTCATCCCGAGGAATGACATTCAAGGAGACTCATTCTTCGGGATTTTTTCGTTTTCATCCTTTAGCATAAAAGAAAATGAGCCGTTCCTTGTAGGCTTTGCGCCTCCAGCCACTGGGCGAACCTCCGCAGTGTTTTCAATGGTGTTAGATTTATTCTTGCCAAAACATTGTGTCCATAAAGACACAGCAAGGTATGTTTTGAGTAACTTAAAACCTTTCGAGTTACTCTCGAAAGTACTTGCCTGTCGGGGGATACTTCTCCAAAGTCGAGTATCTGGCCCAACCTATCGTAAATAAAGAATTGCATATATGATGATAACATGATTTACTGACATATAGATTTGTTGTCGTTAATATATGCATGTCATATGATAAAACGTTTTACATGGATAGAGCAGAAAGAGACCTGCATCTCTTTCTACTCTTATTCCTATGAACCTTTATAGGCATTTTACCAAGTAATAACCTTATCTACGATTTCTTGTTGCTCCAAACTACTTCTTCGCAGATAGATACGTGTCGTTTCGATGCTTTCATGCCCCATAAGGTCTGCAAGCAGGGCAATGTCGTTGAACTTCTCCAAGAAATTCTTGGCATAGCGATGGCGGAACGAGTGAGGGTACACCACTTTTTCATTCAAGCCATACTTTACGGCATAGTTCTTCAACTGCTGTGATATACCTCTTGTCGTGATGCGCATGCCAAAGCGATTGAGAAAGAGATAGCCACTTGTGCGCTTTGTTGTCTGCAACCACTTTTCGGTTTCGGAGCGCAGCGTCTTGGGGATATAGATACGCCGTATCTTGCCACCCTTTGTGTAGATGTCGTAATAGCCTACTTGCACGTGCTCAACCTTGATTTGCACAAGTTCGCTCACTCTGGCACCAGTCGCAGCCAAGAAACGCACCACAAAGTACCACTCCAAGTTGTCTTCCTTCTTCAACTTGTTCTTCAAGAAGGTGTAGTCGGCATTGCTGATGACATTCTCCAAATAAGAACGTTGCTGTACCTTGACCGACTTCAAGCGGAGCTTAGTCTTGCCTACAAATACAAGGTACTTGTTCAACGCCTGAATACGGAGGTTCACCGTCTTTGGTTTGTAAGTCTCAATCAAGTAGGTTTTGTAAACCAACAAGTTTCTCTTGTTCAACTCTTTGTGTCGAGAGCCAAACTCCTTCACGGCATACAGATATGCCGAAATCGTGTTCTTAGCCATATTGCCTTGGCTTAGGAACTCTTCAAATTTGTCAAATTCCATTTCTATTCGTTTATTAGTAAAACATTAAGTTGTCCTAATAAATAGGCATGGATTTGTTCTATGAGTTCCTATTATGAGAAGATACTTGCTACGGGGGAGGTGAAGTGCATTGACGAAGAGGTGCCGTTTGAGATACCACAGGGGTGGGAATGGTGCAGAATGGGAAGTATTGGCGATTGGGGGGCAGGTGCCACACCAGCAAAGGGTAATCCCGATTATTACGGTGGGTCTATATTATGGTTAAGAACTGGAGAATTGAATAATGGAATTGTCTATGATTCAGAAATAAAGGTTACAAAAAAAGCATTACAAGAATGTTCATTAAGAATGAATCGAATCGGTGATGTTCTTATTGCTATGTATGGTGCAACAATAGGTAAAGTGGCTATTGTTGGCAAGGAACTTACAACCAATCAAGCTTGTTGCGCTTGCACTCCATTTGGCATTTACAACTATTTTCTGTTTTTCTTTCTGATGGGTAGTCAAATTGACTTTATAAAAAAAGGAGAAGGTGGTGCGCAGCCAAACATTTCAAGAGAAAAATTAGTTTCTCATTTAATGCCTATACCACCATTGACAGAACAGTATCGAATTGTCGAGAAAATACAATATCTCTTACCCTTGGTGGAAAAATATAGCGATGGTCAAATTTTACAAGACAAACTTAATTCGGAAATTAAAGACAAATTACGCAAATCCATTCTACAGGAGGCTATTCAAGGGAAACTCGTTCCACAAATAGCGGAAGAAGGTACAGCACATGAGCTACTTGAACAAATAAAAGCAGAGAAGCAGAAACTCGTCAAAGAGGGCAAGCTAAAGAAGTCAGCCCTCAACGAGTCTGTTATCTTTCGTGGTGACGATAACAAGTATTATGAGCAGATAGGTAAAAAATGCTTGGATATAACTGAGCAAATTCCCTTTGAAATTCCTAATAGTTGGACTTGGGCAAGAATGGGACAAGTTGGAGATTGGGGGGCTGGTTCTACACCTCAGCGTGGTAACCAAGATTATTATGGTGGCAATATTTTGTGGCTTAAGACAGGTGAGTTGAACAACGATATTGTATATGATACAGAAGAAAAAATAACGCAGAGAGCTTTTCAAGATTGCTCTCTACGTATGAACAAAACAGGCGATGTACTCATTGCAATGTATGGAGCTACAATAGGAAAGTTAGCTATTGTAGGCAAGGAATTAACTACCAATCAAGCGTGTTGCGGCTGTACTCCCTATGTTGTTTATAATTGGTTCTTGTTTTATTTTTTAATGGCAAGTCGAGATTCATTTATCAAGAAAGGTGAAGGTGGTGCCCAACCTAACATATCACGAGTTAAATTGGTAGAGCACTTGATTCCATTACCTCCTTTGAATGAACAGAAACGCATTGTCAAAAGAATAGAAACTCTATTTGAGCAACTGCATTAATTGTTCTATCTCCTGAACTATTCTTCTCTGCTCTTGTAGTGGTGGAATACCAATAATAAGTCCATAAAACGATTCTTTGTTGAGGTGTGGAATTGCTGCACCTTTCTTAGAGTTGCGCAATGTCTTTTTATAGAACTGTATAAAAGCTAAAACATAAGGTTCGTACATTGAGGAACTTATCCATAACTGCTTGAATGTACTACCCATATAGCCATCTTGTGGTACGATGAAAACTTCACCTGAGTTTTCACCGTCCACAAGCATTATATTGTCACCTTTATATACAAGTTTACCTTGTTCTACTATAGTTTCAGAACTTTTACCACGTAAGTATTTTGCATCTAACAAGCATTGCTTGCCAATGGTTTTCAAGCCGTCTGTAAGTTGACAAACAGCATTTAACCGAGCAATAGACCAAGTACCTGGAAAGTCAAAAGGAAGTTCTATTTCAGATACTTCGCTTCCTATCAGCTCATAATACTTGTTATCGTCACCACGGAAGATAACAGAAGTAGCCAAAGCGGACTTCTTTAGCTTACCTTCCTTGACGAGTTTCTGCTTCTCTGTTTTAATCTGTTCAAGCAACTCTTGTGCAGTACCTTCTTCTGCTATTTGCGGAACGAGTTTGCCTTGAATAGCCTCTTGAAGAATAGACTTCCTAAGAAGTTCGTAAACAGAATTATCTAAAGAATCCAATTTTGTCTGCAAAGAAGCATACTTATCAACAAAAGCGTCAACCAATGACATTTTCTCCAATATCCTGTGCTGTTCTTTTACAGGTGGTATTGCCAATAAAATGGAATTCATCTTTTCTTGATTCATTTTCGGTTGAGCTGTACCTGTTACATAATCAACAAGTGATATAGCATTTATAAATAGAGCTACATAAGAAAGTGCCATTCCACTGCAAACATCAAGCACATGGGCGTGATTGTTCACCCAATACTTGCCTCTTGCTATAAAAGCAATGGGGGTACTTCTATTGATTAGATTTGCTCCATCTTCCCCAATTAGCAATAAATCCTTATCAAAAAGATATTTGTCAACTTTGTCGATAACACCAGAAGCCCCATAATAATCGTAAGTTTTCTTTAGCTGTTGACGCTGAGCTACAGAAAGTGGAACCCTTTCACTATCCTTATTTATCATTATATTGCCAAAACGCTCCCATTCCCATCCCTTTGGTATCTCAAACGGCATCTCCTCGTCAATGCACTTTACCTCCCCTGTGGCAAGCATCTTCTCATAATAGGAATTGTCCTCACCACGGTAGATAATGGATGCGTTCTTGTCACGCTTGATTTTCTTCTCCTTGATCAAGCGTTCTTTCTCCTGACGAATCTTATCAAGCAATACGCTTGCTGGTTCGTCATTAGGGTCTTGCGGTACAAGTTTTCCCTGTATCGCCCATTGTAATATGCTGTTCTTTAATTGTTTTCCGTTCATAACATAAGTTTTATCGTAAAGCATCAATTCGCCAACAAGTTGTTGGCGAATTATATACTATTTCTAATCTTCATCTTCTGCCTCTTTTCCCTTTTGTAATTCAAAAAACTCTTTCTGCTCACGGATTTCTCGGCTCAACTCTTCTTCTGTAGGAAGATAAGTAAGATACTTAGCGGCAAAGAGCTGCTTGCTGTCTTTCAATATGGAATAACGTGCAAGGTCTTTGCTAGTGTCAGAACACAGAACCAAACCGATAGTAGGATTATTGCCTTCCTCTTTCTTCAACTCGTCATACATTCTGACGTACATATCCATCTGTCCCACATCCTGATGAGTTATCTGCGTAGTCTTTAAATCAATAATGAGATAGGACTTTAGGATGATGTTGTAAAACACAAGGTCGATATAGAAATCGCCCATGTCCGTCTTGATATGCTGTTGGCGAGCCACAAACGCATAGCCTTTGCCCAACTCCATGATGAAAGTCTGCAGATGGTCAATAATGGCAGTTTCCAGTTTCGATTCACTATAGGCAGGGTTCTGTGGTAATCCTAAGAACTCTGCTATCACGGGATTCTTGAGATAAGAGAGTTTGTCTTTTTCGAAATCAGAAGTCAGCGAACGCATCTCGTCACTTACCTCTTTGCGCAGATGCTCAGGGGTTTGCAATAATCGGTAATAGTATTGTGAGGAGATATTACGCTGCAAGGTACGGTAATCCCATTGCTCACGAGCCGCCTCCTTCAAATACCACAACCTTGCATCCGCATCTTTTACACGCAGTAAGCGTTCATAGTGAAGCCATGATAGGTTAGGATAAAATGGTATCGTAGATTCGTCAAGCGGTGCTTGACGAATTGGTTCGTCTGTGAGCTTGAATTGGTCAAGCATTGCTTGACCAATTTGTAATTTACTGAACATCAGGTAAAAAGAGCGCATGTTCTTTATGCTTGTCAGTCCGAACCCCCTGCCGTATTCTTCTGTAAGGGTTTGGGAGGCCAATTTTAAGACATGTTTGCCATATTTCGCACGTTCCTTTCCATTTTGTTCCTGTGTCACGATACGCCAACCGATAAGCCAGTTGCGAACCACCAATAGATGGTCTGCACTGCGATAGGCTTGCCGACGTGCTTCACCGGCTAAATGCTTCAAGTCAGAGACAAAGTTTTTCTCTGGTTGAGTCAGCTTTTCTGTTATGTTTGTTAATGCAGATTTTTCCATATTATCCAATCCTTTTCTGAATTAGTGAGACAGCGTCTCACTTTTTTATAAAATGTGGGACACCGTCCCACATTTTACAATTCGTCCACATTTACATTTATCCCCAGGATACGCTGTATCTCTGCCAATGTCTTATCAATTTCATGATCAAGAGCCTTGCGCTTCTTGAAATAGTCGGCAAGCAGTTCGGCAGGAGGCAAGATTTCTTCATCCTCTTTCGGGAACTTGCACAAGTCGAAGTTGCAATCGGTGGCGATAAGGTCTTCAACTGAATAGCAACGAGATTTCTCGTCACCATCAGCAATAATAATCTCCTTACGGTCGTTCCACCACTCACGGATTGGGTCGCAATGTTCCGACTTCATGGACTTTGTCTTGGAGAAATGCTTGTACCCCTCTGGCATATCCAAACGATAGAACCACGTTTCCTTTGTAGAATAACCTTCTGGAGCACCCTCCGCACAGATATTATCGAAGAACAAAATGTTCGTGGCTATCGAAGTGTAAGGTGCAAAGATACTGCCAGGCAAACGGATAATGGTGTGCAAGTTGAAATCTCTGAGCAACTTGGTTTTGATGGCAATCTTTGTATTGTCCGCTCCAAACAGGAAACCGTCTGGGACAATGACCGCTGCACGACCATTCCTCTTCAGTCGGTACATGATGAGAACCATGAACAAGTCAGCAGTCTCGCTACTGCGCATATCAGAAGGGAAATGTGACTTGACATCCGACTTCTCGTTTCCACCGTATGGTGGGTTCATCAACACAACATCAAACTTGTCTTCGTCTGTATAGTTGAGTACATCTTTTGTAAGCGAGTTGTCGTGATATACCAATGGCGTGTCAATGCCATGCAGCAACAGGTTTGTCACACATAGCATATACGGGAATTGTTTCTTTTCTATGCCAAATACAGACTGATTGAACTCCTTGCGGTCTTCGGCAGTCTTTACCTTCTTGTCCAATTCACCCAACCAACTTGTGATGAAACCACCTGTACCACAAGCGAAGTCTGCCATTTTCTCACCAATCTGCGGATTGACTATCTCTGCCATAAATTCGGTCAAGGCTCTTGGGGTGTAGAACTCACCAGAGGAACCTGCCGACTGCATTTCTTTGAGGATTGTCTCGTATATCTCACCGAAAGCATGACTTTCCTCATAGTCACCAAGGTTCAAACCGTCAATCACATTCAGCACTTGACGAAGTTGAACTCCATCTTTCATATATTGGTTGGCATCCTCAAATGTGGTCTTTACAATCGCCTGACGGATAGGGGTTGTTGGTGTTACCTCTATGTTTTTGAGTTCCACAAACAATGTATTGTTGACAAACGAAAGCAGCTCATCACCAGTCAAGGCATTACCGCTTCCATCGTCATGCGCCCAGTTACGCCAACGGCATTCTTCTGGAATAATAGACTTGTAATCATCATCGTCCAACTCCCAATCATTCTCTTTCTCGTCATAGACTTTCAAGAACAGCATCCACGCCATTTGTTCTATGCGTTGCGCATCACCGTTGATACCGGCATCATTGCGCATTATATTGCGTACCCGTTTTACGAAATTTGATAAACTCATATTTTGTTGCTATTTTATGCTATATTATATATGTATTGTTCCAGTTCTTTCACGGCATCAAGATAGCCTTGCTTACCACCGAAGAACTTCACGATGTTTGCTTTGGAACCCAACTTGCGGAAAGGGTCATTTTCAAGCACAGTAAGACTTTCCAATTCTGACACACCTTCCTTGGTGTACTTATCCAACAAGGCTTCAAGCACAAGCCGTGCCTGTTCACCATACTTGCTGAATATGTCTCGTTTCTTCACTTGTTCGGCACGTTCATGTCGTGTAAGTGTTTTCTTGCCGTAGGCTATATGGCAGATGAAATCGAAATCATCAACATCTTCCATATTTTGGTCATGCTTCAACACCGCAAGGTCAATGCCACTTTCTTTAAGCATTTCAGCAATGTCTGACTTTTTCTTGGTTTCTTGCCACTTGGAAGTGAACGTGTCAATCGTAGCGTATGTGTCTATGATACTTTTCTTTGTATAGTCGGTAATGCTCTCTGTGCGAAGCAACTTACCATTTGTGTCATAGACAGAAACGACCTTGTTAATGACCTTTACTGTACAACCGTCCGAGTTGACTATTGGCTTAGGCTGTTTGGGCGGTTGTTGGCAAATACATGGAATCTGACCACATACGGGGCAGGGCTCTGGTGTCGATTGGGGACACACGCATGGATTCTGTCCACATACAGGACAAATATGTGGTTTAGGCGGATAATTCGGGTCTATCTCAATCGGTCCATCCCAATCTGGGTCTGCAAACAATCGTGTCACGTTGCGGAAGTCCATTACAGTGAAGTATGTCTTTCCTTCTTTCTCACGAAGACGAGTGCCACGACCGATAATTTGCTTGAACTCTGTCATAGAGCCGATTTGTTGGTCAAGCACAATTAGTTTTGTCATTTTGCAATCAACGCCAGTTGAAAGCAACTTACTTGTTGTTGCTATGACAGGATATTTAGAAGAAACAGAAATAAAGTAATCTAATTTACTTTTCCCGTATTCATCACTACCTGTTATACGAACCACATAGTCGGGATTTTTCTTGCACATATCAGCATTGGCATTAGCCAATGCCATTCGCATACGTTCCGCATGAGTTTCATCAGCACAAAACACTATGGTCTTAGCCATTCGATCTGTACTTTTCAGATAGTTGGTTATCTCCTGCGCAACTTCCCTTATGCGGTCTTCTATAACAATGTTATAATCATAGTCGCTATTATTATAGATGCGGTCTTCTATCTCGTTGCCGTAGATGTCCTTTTGCCCCTTTGTCGGTCTCCATTCGTCACCGATGTTTGTTGTAATGTTGATTACCTTGAAAGGAGCGAGGAAACCATCCTCTATTCCATTTTTAAGACTATAAGTATAGACTGGCTCGCCAAAGTAGCCAATACTTGACTGATACTTCGTTTCCTTTGGCGTAGCAGTCATACCGATATGAGTAGCTGAAGAAAAATATTCCAAGATGTTTCGCCAGTTGCTATCATCCTTTGCGCTACCTCTATGACACTCATCAACGATAACAAGGTCGAAGTAGTCGGGATTAGGGAACAGCTCTTGATAATTCTTGGCATCATTCTGTCCAATCAACTGCTGGTATAGCGCAAAAAACACTTGATAAGATTTCAATTCCTCCAAGTGATTCTTATCTTTGGAGTAGTCAATCTTGTGTGTTACCCTGTTTAGTGGCTTGAAGTCCTGTTGTATGGATTGGTCAACCAATATGTTGCGGTCAGCAAGATATAACACTTTCTTTTTCAATTCACTATGAAGCAAACGCCATACAATCTGAAAAGCAGTGTATGTCTTGCCTGTACCAGTTGCCATGACAAGAAGGACACGATTTTGCCCTTTTGCTATAGCATTGACAGTACGATTTACGGCATTGCGCTGATAATATCGTGGAGGAAATATATTCTGACCAGTGCAGAACGGTTGCTTAATGACAGCCAATTCTTGCTCATTAAGTCCATTGCCACCGTTAGCCTCGCTTTTATATCTTTCGATAAGTTCTTCTTTTGTCGGAAACTCATCCATGGCAAAAGTGCGTTCTTTCCCTGTTAAGAAGTCATGTTCGGCAAAGCCCTCCCCATTAGAACTATATGCAAACTTAACATCAAGCATTTGGGCATAAGTCATAGCTTGTTGCAATCCATGAGAAACAGAATGATTAGCATCCTTTGCCTCTACAATGGCTAAGGGTGTTGCCTTGTTTGCATAAAGCACATAGTCGGCAAACTTAGGTTTCTCTCTATGCACAAGATTGCCATGAAGACTAATTTTACCGTCAGTAAATTTAACCTCCTGTTCCATAAAAATGCTATTCTTTGACCATCCTTTGCTTGTAATGGCCTCGTTGATATAGCGGAACTTGACATCCTCTTCTGTTAAATCTTTGCTTATGCCCATATTCAACTAATATTTTATTATCAGAAGTTCTACAACATATTTACTAAGACAGGAAACTACGAGTTCATTACACTCTTTCGTTCTCGTCCGTAATCAAATCCTTGAGGTCAACTTCTAAAATCTTTGAGATTTCAAGAAGTGTCTCTAAATCGGGTTGATATTTATTCCGAGCATAGCAATTAACCGTGCTAAAGCTCTTGCCTAACTGTTTTGCCAGCCAGGTTTGTGAAATACCCTTGCTATCTAAGACATCTTTTATCTTGTTTAGTTTCATAAATTCACCGAATTTTGCTACAAATATACATTAAATTTTGCGATAATCATTATAAATTTAACGATTGTTATTTCATGTAGTTATTGTACCTTTACAGCGGAGAAGAGTTGTTTGACAGCAAACGTATGCATATTGCAGAAATTGGAACTGTTGCCAAATCATTACCTCTATTGAGGTGAAAGACTCATAAATAGCTCATTTTAAGCTATTCAGCAGATTTTAGTGTAATTTTTTTGTGAAAAAAGTTGGGAATTTATTTGGTTTTTTGATTACCCCCCCCCTATATTTGCAAAAAAATATCAGAGAAACGACAATGAATGCTACAATTCATAACTTCAACAATGCCGAGAAGCGCACAATTTCGGCTGAAGGACGCATTGTGCCTGCCCTTTCTCTTATTACGACATTCCATTCCCAAACAATAATTATAAAAATCACAAGCACCTCGCAACGCGACGCATTGTCGGCGTTCCGCTAAGCGCGGGTGCTTGTGCCAATATTGGGGCACAGCCCCGAAACATCCGACAAACTTGACCAAACAAAACTAAATTATAGACATAACCAAACAAAAACCAACCAAAACAATGAAAAGGTATCTACTTTCCACTTTCACGATTGCAGCCGCGGCGCTGCTCGTGACATCGTGTAACGATGAGATGGACAACGGCCTGAAGACAGGCGACGAGGGAACCGTGACATTCACAGCGCAACTGCCTTCGGAAATGGGAACTCGTGCGTTTGCCGACGGACTGACGGCGAAACATCTGCAATATGCAGTGTATGAGGCTGGGCAATCAACACCTCTGAAGGTGTTCGGCGACGAGACAACTGTTGTGGGAGAAGCCGAAATGAACAATCTCAAGCAGACAGTCTCGTTGAAACTGACCACAGGCAAGACCTACGACGTGATTTTCTGGGCCGCAGACAACTCCGCAAAGAAGCCTTACACATTCGACCCGTTGACTCAGACAGTCAAAATAACATATACAAATGTGTATTCCAACAATGACATCTGCGACGCTTTCTTCAAGAAAGAAACAATCACCGTAAGCGGCAACCAAAATGTTGACGTCAAACTTACGCGTCCGTTCGCGCAGGTGAACATCGGAACCGACGACTTTGACGCTGCGACCATAGCTGGTCTCAATCTTACTCAGACACAAGTCAAAGCAACGGCTGGCGACATCTTGAACTTGGCAACAGGCAAGATGGAAGGCACTGAGGCAACACGCACATTCAAAATGAAAGCTATACCTACAGCAGATGACGGTGCATTCCCTGTTGCCGGCTATAAATATCTATTGATGGCATATATTCCCATCAGCGACACCAAGGAAACCGTAGATATGACATTCGGTTACAACGGCAAGTCCACATTCCGCTCTTTCACAAATGTCCCATTGCAACGCAACTACCGTACAAACATCTACGGCTCGCTGCTCACAAATTCTGTTGACTTCAATGTGGTCATCGAACCGGCATTCAGCGGCGAGTTCGCACATGAAGTGGTAAGTGCGTCTACATTTGCTGCTTTGAAAGCTGCCGTTGCCAACGGCCAGAGCGTTGATGCCGAAAAAACGCTTGTCCTTTCAGGCGGACAAAGCGAGACGCTCAATCTCGGAGACCTCTCAATCAGCAACAAAAATGATATTTGGAGTGACTCCGATTGGTCACTGCTTTCTGTAAGAGAAAACAGCTCGCTGACAATTACCAGTGGTGCATACATCGCCAAAGCCAACGACTGCTACGCTGTCGATGTTCAGGACGGAGGACATCTTGTTATCGAGGGCGGACACTTCAACGGCAACATCCACGCAGTCTATGTAGAAGAAGGAACTGCGGAAATAAAAGGCGGAACATTCGAGGTGCAGCAGAAATATCCTGACGCAGATAAAGCCGATGAGTTCGTGCTCAACTGCTATGACGCGAACCGCAAAAACGGAACAGCGAAAATCATCGTTACCGGCGGCACGTTCATTGGATTCAACCCTGGCGACTGCAAGGCTGAGGGCAACGGCACCAACTTCGTAGCCCCTGGCTATGCTTCAATCCCCAACGGAACAGCTACCGACGGCCGCACCATCTGGAAAGTTGTGCCGACTGTGGAGGCTACAACAGGAGCGGAACTTGAGGGTTCTTTCAAAAGAGGCTCTGTAACAACAATTGGCACAAATATTTCTGCAACAGAAACAATTGTATGCAAGACTAAATCAAATTTGGTGTTAAAAAATGGCAGCGTCTTAAAGGTAGAGCCAACAAGAAACGCTCAGAACTATACATTAGGAGCATACGGCGGTAGCAACTTAAGCATTTCAGGCAATGGCTCTATCATTGCCCCTGTCCTTATTAATCCCAACCCAACAACATCTCAGGCTTCAGCTATAGAAGTCGGGTCTGCATCAAAATCTGGAACCGTAAACATATACGACAATGTCACGTTCGAGGGCAACTCAGGAGCAGCTGGCAGCTATGCTTTAAGACTTATTAATGGCACGGCGAATATTTACGGTGGTCATTTCAAAACAGCAGGAGGATCCAGCGGGAACGCTGAATGCATATACGTGCAAAGTTCACAACCATCTAGAGGAGCAGCCTATAGACAATGCAACCTCAACATCTATGGTGGCGTTTTCGAGACAACAGGAGATGCTAAATATCTAATCAACTGCAAGGACGAGCCATACAAAGATGGCAAATGCGCCATCAAAATCATGGGCGGCATATTCGTAGGCTTCAATCCTGCCGACAACACTGCCGAAGGCGCACATACCAACTTCGTTGCCCCTGGCTACAAATCGGTAGAGACCACCTACAATGGCAAGCAGGCTTGGAAGGTTGTTAAAGAATAACTAACAGCAAGCATCTAAAGCTTCACAATATGGTCGGCGTTGTGTCTGCACAGGCACGGCGCCGATTTCGTTTCATGTCACCGTCGTGCCTCGCGGCGCTCGTCAGCGCGGCTCTTGCTCGTTGTGACGAGAAACACGCCCACAAAAATCATCGCCACGGCAAACCCCTTCATCACGTTGAACGAGTCGAGCCCGAGACAAACCGTCACGACACACGCCACTACGGGCTGCACGTAGTTGTACATTCCAGCCACCGTGGGACGCAGATTCTTCTGCCCGACAATGATAAACATATAGCTCACAAACGTGGCAAACACCACGATAAACGCCACGGCAAGCACATCGTCCCATCCAAGCGCAAACCAGTCGGTTGCCACAAGGCTTGAATATGAAAACGGAAGCGTGCATAGGAAAGCGTACGTAAACATCCACTTCATCACCGTCACAAGCGAATAGCGGCATATAAAATTCTTAAACAAGACAAGGTAGGTGGCATAGCTCAACTGGGCGAAAAGCACAAGCAGGTCGCCAAGTATGGGATGCGCACCGGCTGCCGTGGCAGTGGCTCCACTGCCCAGAATGAGCATCAACGCGCCCCCAGCCCCGAAAGCTATGCCTGCCACCTTTTTCCCCGTGACCGGCTCACGAAGGAATACGGCGGCAAGAAGCATTGCCCACAAAGGCATACTCGTGGTGATTATCGACGCATCGGCAGGCGACGACAGTTTGACCCCAAAGATGAAACTGCCCTGATTGAACACTATGGCAAGAAGCGACGCGGCAAACAGACGCAGCATGTCGCGCGGCGGCACGTGCTCCGGTTTTTGAAACAGCGACACTGCCCAGAACAGCACCATCGCGCCGAAAATGCGCAAATCGGTGAGCACAAACGGCGTGACCACACCGCCAGCCATAACAACCTTGGCAAGGGGCGACATCAAGCCCCAACTCGTATTCGCCAGCAGCATCGCGCCGTGGCCTTTCCAACTGAATTTTTCCATAATCGGGCACAAAATTAGACATAAATATATTATTTATACCTACCTTTGCACCAAAATTCAAAAGATGACAGACAAGAGTTATTCTCTCACCATAACAAAAGAACAACTGGCAGAATTGCCCCGAGTGGAGTTTCCCGGTGTAATCAAGGTGGTAAACACCGCCGCCGAGGCACGCAAAGCGGTGTCGATACTGAAAAAATATCCTATCCTCGGCTTCGACACCGAATCAAAGCCCACATTCAGAAAGGGAGTGCCTATCCACGTCTCGCTGATTCAGATTTCAGCCGACGATGTGTGCTTCCTGTTCCGCGTGCGCAAGATTGACGACCTCGAGCCTCTGCACGAAATCATGGACAACCCCGACATTCCAAAAATCGGACTGTCGCTCCACGACGACTTCTCGATGCTCGCCCACAACTACGACTTCCACCCCCAGGGATTCATCGACCTGCAGAAACTTGTGCCCGACTACAATTTCGGCTGCTCAAGCCTGCAGAAAATCTACGCAATCCTGTTTGACATGAAAATCTCAAAGTCACAACAGCTGTCGAACTGGGACGCCGAGACGCTCACCGAGGCACAGACATCCTACGCCGCCATCGACGCATGGGCGTGCATACGCATCTACCGACGGCTGCTCAGCGATGCGTTTGTGCCGGAAGAGTCAAAATATAAAGTCATAAAATCAACCGACAATGAAAACTAAAAAATCTACATGGCTGCCGCTGCTGCTGCTTGTTTATCTGATGGTGATGGCCTACGTAGGCCGCGGACAGGTGGCTGCAGGCAAGTATCTGCAATATTTCGGAGTGATGGGCGTGTCGCTGCTCGTAATCGTGCTGCTGCATTTCACGCTCAAACACAAAGAGTGCCTCAAAAAGCTGCGCGAGAACGATGAAGAATTGCCGCAACGGAGCCGAAAAGAAGGCAACGAAGAAAAATGACCCGTTTATTTTTGGTCATTACCTTTTATATCATTAAATTTGTTCACTTTAGAAAAATCTTATAAAACCTAAAAATATTATGGACAACGAACTCCTAAAACAAGTTACGGAAAAAGCCGAGAAATGGCTTTCTCCTGAATACGACGAAGAAACACGCGCTGCCGTAAAGGCTATGCTCGACAGCGAAGACAAGACAGAACTCATCGAGTCGTTCTATAAAGACCTCGAATTCGGCACTGGTGGCTTGCGCGGAATCATGGGCGCCGGCTCAAACCGTATGAACATATACACCGTTGGCGCCGCCACCCAAGGCTTGTCAAACTATCTGAAAGTGGCGTTCAAGGACCTTCCGGAAATCAAGGTTGTGGTGGGTCACGACGTGCGCAACAACAGCCGCAAATTCGCCGAAATCGTTGCCGACATCTTCTCGGCCAACGGCATCAAGGTGTATCTCTTCGACTCTTGTCGCCCTACTCCGGAAATGTCGTTTGCAATCCGCCATTTCGGATGCCAGAGCGGTGTGATCATCACTGCATCTCACAACCCGAAAGAATACAACGGCTACAAAGCCTATTGGGACGACGGCGCGCAGATGATCGCCCCTCACGACGTCAACACAATCAAATATGTCAACGAGGTGACCGACGTTGCCGACATCAAATTCAAAGGCGACCCGTCGAAGATTGAAATCATCGGAGAGGAAGTTGACAAGATTTTCCTTGAAAAAGTAAAAAGCCTGTCGCTCAGTCCAGAGGCAATCAAGAGACATCACGACATGAAGATTGTCTACACGCCAATCCACGGAACCGGCTTGAAACTGATTCCCCGCTCTCTTGCAAACTACGGCTTCACAAACATCATCGGCGTGCCTGAGCAGGAAGTGCTCAGCGGCGACTTCCCCACCGTCGCTTCGCCAAACCCAGAAGAGCCGTCGGCTATGGCAATGGCCATCGAGAAAGCAAAGGAAACCGGCGCAGAGGTAGTGATGGCTTCCGACCCCGACGCTGACCGCATCGGCCTCGTGATCCGCGACAACAACGGCGAGTATGTGCTCATCAACGGAAACCAGATTGTGATGATTTTCCTCAACTATCTGATGACCCGCAACACGGAGCTCGGCACACTCACCGGCAATGAATACATCGTGAAGACAATCGTGACAACCGAGACAATCCGCACAATCGCCGAAGCTCAGCACATAAAGATGTATGACTGCTTCACTGGCTTCAAATGGATTGCCAACGTGATGCGCGAAAACGAAGGCAAAGCCCGCTATCTGGGTGGCGGCGAGGAAAGCTACGGCTTCCTGGCCGAGGATTTCGTCCGCGACAAAGACTCCGTGTCGGCAATCTCGCTCATGGCTGAAATCGCAGCTTGGGCAAAAGACAAGGGCTTGAACATGACCGACATGCTGATCGACATCTATATGAAGTACGGCTTCTCGCGCGAGAAAGGCATCTCTTTGGTGCGCAAAGGCAAATCGGGCGCAGAGGAAATCATCGCCTTGATGAAACAATTCCGTGAGAACCCACCGAAGGAAATCGCCGGATCGCCAGTGGTGACCGTAAAAGACTTCCAATCGCTCGTAGAGACAAACGTGGCGACAGGCGAGACAAAGAAACTCGACATGCCAGCTACGTCAAACGTGCTCCAATACTACACAGCCGACCGCACGAAAGTGTCTGTCCGCCCATCGGGAACAGAGCCTAAGATCAAATTCTACATCGAGGTTCACGACACTCTCGCTTCCGCCGATGAATATAAAGCAACAGAAGCACGCGCAGACGAGAAAATCAACCGCATCGCGAAAGAATTCGGCATCACTAAGTAAAAATAGTCTGATATTTATCATAAATAATGGGTTGCGCATGTGTGCAACCCATTATTTTTTTGCCTGTTATATAATAATTCGCCACACTGATGCGTTACTGATATGTATGAACTTTAAACAATATTGCCTATGCAGAAAAACTCTACTCATTTGATTACAAAAGAATGCAACGGAACACAACAATCTTCCGTCAAACCAAGAAAATCAACAATCGAGTTTTTGAAGCAGTTTGCAAGAGCCTACACCTATCAGCAGCAAATGCCATACCAGTTAGGCGGATTCATTGCCAATTAAAACTGCCAATTCAGAAACCTGGCACAACGCTTCCTCCACATGGAGGAAGCGTTTTCCATTAAAAATCACTCTTTTCCGTCCAACCGCCGCATTTTCAAGTTAAAAACAGTTTACAATCGTGCATTTTAATTAAAAATTAAAAAATTAATAAATTTAAGAGTCAGATTTAAGATATGTTTCATATATTTGCAATATTAAAAAAAGTGTAAAAACGATGAAGAAAAGTACGATTTGGATATTGACCATCATAATGGCGCTGACATTTGTCGGCCTGTTGTATATGCAGTTCGTATATATGGAGGAGATGGTGAAGATGCGCGAACAGCACTTCTCGGAAGGCGTGAAGCGCAGCCTCTACTCTTTGTCGACAGCTTTGGAGAAAAACGAGACAAAAAACTATCTCGAGGAAGAGCTGCTGATGTTGGAGCCAGGGATATTTGACTCAAACTCATTCCTGAAGACAGACAACTTCATGAACACATCCCTCTCGCAAGAGTCCGACCTTCCGGCAACAAACCGGCGCACTCCCGTAGAGCAGGACAAGCTGCGCAAATTTCAGGAAAACCTGCGCAAGCAATTCCTCTATCAGAAAGGTCTGCTCAACGAAGTGATACTCACCATACTCAACCAGTCGAGCAACCGCCCCATCACAGAGCGCGCCGACTCAGCTATGGTCAACAACTACCTTCGCACCGAGCTCGGTAACAACGGCATTCCACTCACATGGGAATATGCCATAGCCGACCGCAAAGGCCACATTGTCTACAAGACTAACGGCTACGACGAAACGGTAGACAAAGAAGACGTATTCATACAGACGCTGTTTCCCAACGACACCGAGTCGCGGCGCAACTATCTATACGTCTACTTCCCCGAGCGCGACAAATACATATTCTCATCCGTACGGTTCATGATTCCGTCGTTCGGATTCACATTCGTGCTGCTTGTAGTGTTTCTGTGCACCATCGTAATCGCATTCCGCCAAAAGAAACTGTCGGAAATGAAAAACGACTTCATCAACAACATGACCCACGAATTCAAGACTCCGATATCAACCATCTCGCTCGCAGCGCAGATGCTCAACGACGACACCATGCGCAAAAGTCCGACGATGATGCAGCACATATCAACCGTAATCAACGACGAGACAAAGCGGCTACGCTTCCAAGTAGAGAAGGTGCTCCAGATGTCGATGTTCGACCGTCAGAAAGCCACCCTCAAACTGCAGGAAGTAAACGCCAACCAATTGATACAAAACATCGTAAACACCTTCAAACTCAAAGTTGAGAAATACGGCGGACGCATCGACGCCCGACTCGACGCCGAAATTGCCGACGTGAAAGTCGACGAGATGCACTTCACCAACGTGATTTTCAACCTGCTAGACAACGCTGTCAAATACCGACGCGACGACTGCCCGCTGCAGCTCACCGTGGCGACACGCAGCCTTCCGGGCGACAAAATCGAAATCTCGATAGCCGACAACGGCATCGGAATAAAACGCGACGACTTGAAAAAGGTGTTCGAAAAGTTCTACCGCGTGTCGACCGGCAACCGCCACGACGTGAAAGGATTCGGCCTCGGACTGGCATACGTGCACAAGATGGTGACCGAGCTGAAAGGCGAAATCCGCGTGGAGAGCGAATTCAACAAGGGATCGAAATTTATAATTACATTACCATTAATAAATGAATAATCATGGAAGAAAGATTGCGTATTTTGTTATGTGAAGATGACGAAAACCTCGGCATGCTGCTGAGAGAGTATCTTCAAGCGAAAGGCTACAACGCCGATTTGTTTCCCGACGGTGAAGCCGGCTACAAGGCTTTCTTGAAGGGTAAGTATGACTTGTGCGTGTTCGACGTGATGATGCCTAAGAAAGACGGCTTCACGCTCGCACAGGAAGTAAGAAACGTAAACAGCGAAGTGCCTATCATTTTCCTTACGGCAAAATCACTGAAGGAGGACATCCTCGAAGGCTTCAAAATCGGTGCCGACGACTATATCACAAAGCCGTTCAGCATGGAAGAGCTCGTGTTTAGAATCGAGGCTATCCTGCGCCGCGTGAAAGGCAAGAAAGGCAAGGAAATCACGATGTACAAAATCGGCAAGTTCACTTTCGACACTCAGAAACAAGTGTTGATGATCGAGGATAAAATCACAAAACTCACAACCAAGGAATCGGAACTGCTGAGCCTGCTCTGCGCTCACGTAAACGAAATCCTCGAGCGCAACTTCGCCCTGAAGACAATCTGGATTGACGACAACTACTTCAACGCCCGCAGCATGGACGTATACATCACCAAACTGCGCAAGCACCTGAAGGACGATCCTTCAATCGAAATCATCAACATCCACGGAAAGGGCTACAAACTCATTGCTCCCGACGTGGAAGCAAAGGCGAAATAAGACAACGCCAACTTAAACCCCAACACAGGGCGGAGAGCTGCAAAAGCAGCTGACTCCGCCCTGTTTGCGTATGCGCCGACGGAGAAACTTCCCCATCGCGACAAAGCGGCATATAAGCCGGGAAACGGCGCGGCATGCGTGATGGCAGCACACACCTGTTTGGCGAGGAATCGCGCAGGGTGCATCCAGACTATCGGAGCGCATGCCTGCCAACGTAGCCGATGCGCGAGCACAGCAGAGCGCGCCGGGACTCGACATGCCCCAGCAGCCTGCGTGCCGGAGGTACGCCACTACGGATGAGCGGCGCACATGCCTATGCCGAGCATATAAAAGATGAGAGACCCGCCAAATGGTGAGCCTCTCTTAGTGGCGGGAGCAGGATTCGAACCTACGACCTTTGGGTTATGAGCCCAACGAGCTACCTCTGCTCCATCCCGCGATGTTTCGTTTACGTGTGCAAAGGTAGTAACTTTTTCATCCACCTCCAAATTTTCAGGCATCTTTTTTCACGCATTCTGCTCTCATTTATCATAATCACTTGTTCCACATTATATTACGCACTGAAGTTTTTTCGTCGTCGTTTTCGCCATGCTCCACACACACGGCTGAAAAGCCGGACACGACAGCAATTCACCCCACACTTTTTCTGTTCCAAAACTTGCTGCTGAACAAAAAACGGATGCCCGTCAGCACCAATGCAGACGACAGCCCAGTATAAAAAGGAGCGATAAACCACAGCGGCATCAACTCATAACGCCTTATCGACACACCCAACGTTATCATAAACGCCATAATAATCCAACCACGAGCGTCGAAAAAGCCCATCAGACAATTGGAGTCGCCTTTTTGCGAAATCCTACGCTTGTGCTTATGAAACATCCTGCTGAAAACCATATAGTGGAACGCCGCGAACACCGCAACCGCCCCCAGCAACATCAGCACAAACCCGCCAGACACCTGCGCCCAGCAGTCTATCCCGATACGCAGAATGTTGACGCCGGCAACTGTCCACACAATTCCGGCCACAACCATCAACGTTTTCCTGCTAACACCAAATCTCATTATCGTGCAATTATATCATGCCATCCCGCGCCAAGTCACAACAAACACGGCAACGCAAGAATCAGCCAATACAAATATACCAATTTTGTCCAACTCGCCGGACGTTATTTGTGAAAAATCGCAATATCGCGCAATCATCGCCCCGGGGAAGTCGCGTTTGCACAGTTTTTTAGCACAACATTCCGTAACATTCAGAAAAATACCGTATTTTTGTGACAAAATATTTTTAAGAAAATGGCAATAGAGCTAAAACAACTTACAAAACGCAGCGAGAACTATTCGCAATGGTACAACGACCTGGTCGTTAAAGCAGACCTCGCCGAGCAGTCGGCAGTCAGAGGATGCATGGTTATCAAACCCTATGGCTATGCCATCTGGGAGAAAATGCAACGCACTCTCGACGATATGTTCAAAGAAACCGGACACGTCAACGCATATTTCCCTCTTCTAATCCCGAAATCATTCCTCAGCCGCGAGGCAGAACACGTGGAGGGATTCGCAAAGGAATGCGCCGTAGTGACACACTACCGTCTTAAAAACGCAGAAGACGGCAGCGGTGTGGTTGTCGACCCCGCAGCCAAACTTGAGGAAGAACTCATCATCCGACCAACCTCGGAAACTATCATTTGGAACACTTATAAAAACTGGATACACTCATATCGCGACCTCCCTATCCTTTGCAACCAATGGGCAAACGTGTTCCGCTGGGAAATGCGCACACGCATGTTCCTGCGCACCGCCGAATTCCTATGGCAGGAAGGACACACCGCACACGCCACTAAGGAAGAGGCACTCGTGGAGGCTAAGAAGATGCTCGGCGTATATGCCGACTTCGCTGAAAAATATATGGCCGTGCCTGTGATCAAAGGCGTGAAGACAGCACATGAGCGTTTCGCAGGAGCTCTCGAGACATTTACCATCGAGGCAATGATGCAGGACGGAAAAGCACTGCAATCGGGCACGTCGCACTTCCTCGGACAGAACTTTGCAAAGGCTTTCGACGTGAAGTTCATCAACAAGGAAAACAAACTCGACTACGTTTGGGCAACGTCATGGGGCGTATCGACACGACTCATGGGCGCTCTGATCATGACCCACTCCGACGACAACGGCCTTGTATTGCCACCACATCTGGCTCCTATACAAGTGGTGATTGTCCCTATTTACAGAAAGCAGGAACAACTCGCCATGGTTTCTGAAAAAGTGGCAGGCATCGTGGAAGGCTTGAAGGCAAAAGGCATCAGCGTGAAATACGACGACGCCGACAACAAACGCCCGGGATTCAAATTCGCCGACTACGAGCTGAAGGGTGTGCCTGTGCGCCTCGTCATCGGACCGAAGGACTTGGAGGAAAACACGGCAGAAGTCATGCGCCGCGACACACTCGGGAAAGAGACCGTTTCGCTCGACGGAATCGTTGACTACGTTGCAAACCTCCTTGAAGATATCCAAAACAACATCTACACCAAGGCTCGCAACTTCCGCGACTCACACATCTTCGAGGCGAACTCTTACGACGAGTTCAAAGAGCTTATCGAAAAGGGTGGCTTCGTTCTCGCACACTGGGACGGCACGACCGAAACAGAAGAGCGCGTAAAAGAAGAGACAAAAGCCACAATCCGATGCATTCCTTTGGACAGCGACACAACACCCGGCACCTGCATTTTCACAGGCAAGCCTTCTGAGCGCCGAGTAATCTTCGCAAGAAACTACTAATCGGCAGAAAAATTTCAAAGCGGAGGAGCAAATTTATAACAGTTTGTTCCTCCGCTTTTTATCCCTCAAAACACCCGTCAACAAAAGGATTCCGGTGATTTTTTCTAATTTTTTTACCGAAAAATTTGCGGGAATAAAAAATCTGTTCTATCTTTGCACTCGCAAAAGCGAAACAACAGCGACTGCGAAAATAGCTCAGTTGGTAGAGCACGACCTTGCCAAGGTCGGGGTCGCGGGTTCGAGTCCCGTTTTTCGCTCAGAGTTTTTTGAATTAGAAAAGTCGGGAACAACGACGCAACGCGAAAATAGCTCAGTTGGTAGAGCACGACCTTGCCAAGGTCGGGGTCGCGGGTT
>ERZ780000.230-NODE-230-length-22942-cov-9.817800_pt1 | contig 22942 bp, 18 predicted proteins | sample MGYA00511089_ERZ780000 | MGnify/ENA primary metagenome ERZ780000 (study PRJEB29588, sample SAMEA2146321) | human gut metagenome | biome: human gut; feature: human-associated habitat; material: faeces | place: Denmark | collected 2008/2010 ...
CTCTTCATCGGTGATCTGGGCCACCAGGCCGCGGGCCTTGAGTTCTTCATACAGAGTCATGATTTTTTCCTCCTGTTTTTCGTTCTTTACCGCCGCAAAGACCTTTCCCATCGCTTTTTCATAATCGCTTGAGTAAGGGAAATCGTTGCGGCTCTTAAGATATTCCGCTCCGGAGGATAACGCACGCTGTTCGGCTTCATTGAGCCTTACCGTAGGAATCACACTCTGCGTTATCAGACGGTATCCGCCGTATTTGCCGGGGATACCTTCTATATAATAGCCTGCCATTTCAAGCTCTGTGCGGTACTCGGCTATATTTCGGACGTTTGTTTCAAGAATATCAGCCAGTTCCTGCCCCTTATACACTCTGCCCGAGCTTAAGATCTGCAGCATTTTAAGGCAGTTTGACGTTTTTCCCATTGCCGTTCCTCCGTTTGTGTATATCATAGTATATATAATTATACACTATTTATGGCAGGAATTCAATCGCTTACAGCCGTTCGAGGAACTCCTTCTTCTTTTCTGTAAATTCTTCTTCCGTCAGTATACCGTTTTCTTTCATTTCGTGAAGCTGTTTTATCTGCTCCATTATCGCTTTCGGATCTTCCTTCTTTGCAGACGCTGTGCTTGAATGATTCTGAATATTTGCCGCCGCCTGTGACGCTTTATCCTTGAGATTTCCTGCCGCACCTGCGATGCTTCCTGCGGCATTCTGTGCCATATTCTTTATGGTGTCGGCATTCACTGAACCTATCGCTGATTTTATTCCGTCAGCGTTTATTGACGGCAGAGATACGCCCGCAGTGCCGTTTTCATCTTCGGCTGAGTTTACTGCATCAAATACCTTGTTACCCTTAAGCCCTAAGAACTGTATTACCGACATTGCTATAAGGGCGAGCATAAGAATAAGTATTATCCAGAAGCCTATAAGATAGTTAAGCTCTACCTTTGCGGATACTCCCGTGCCTGCGGTCGCTCCGCCTGCCGCCGCATTTACTGCCGATGCCGCCGAACCGGGCGCTATGAACAGGCAGACGATACCTGCCACCGAGCCTATAGCGGATATAATCTTTCTGAAAGGCTTCAGCTGAGGGATATAACAGCTTGCCGCTACTGCCACAAGGCAAAGTATAAACGCAAAGCCGAAAAATCCGCCGTCCATCACAAGCGAAAAGCCGTTCATCGACTGATCGGCGCTTCCGCCGCCGAATCCTCCGACAGAAACCTCCGCCTTGACCGACATAAAGGGAAGAAACAGTGCAACCATTATCACGGCACATATAATTCCCATAAGGTTTTTAAGTATAAATTCCTTGTTCATTTTCATAATAACGTTCCTCCCGAATTAAAGTCCTTCTCTGTAATATTCCTCTTCCTCGCATATTACTATGTTTCCACTGCCGATAAGCGTTGAAAAAGATATTTCAGCATCTGAATCAAAACTGAAGTATATAACATATTTTCCGTCATCATATAAACTAAATGTACCATCATCTCTGAGTGTTATATAATCGCCGTAATTTTTGTACAGATAATCGCTGAAAGCTCCATATGTCACATAACCGTCAAAATCCGTAAAGAAAGATATTATAGGGCACTCAACCATAATAGCCTTGCCTCGTCCTATAACCGGGTGTCCGTCAATATAGTCTTTCCTGCAATAGTAGATATCAAGACCATCCTTTTCGTAGCAGGCATAATATCCGGTATAAATGCTGGCTGTAATTCCCCATACGTCGGCAAAATCGTTGTCAAAATAATACTGTATATTGTCCGGAAGCGCTATTGTTCCATTGGTAACAGCAGGAGCTTCAGCCTGTGTTTCGGCAGGTGTTGTTTCCGGTGCAGGTGTTGTCTGCACTGTAGTTTCGGGTGTTGTCTGTGCTGTTGTCACCGCTGTTGTCTGAGGCGGTGCCGTTGTGGTATCGGGAGCTTCGGACGGCTCGTTTTGGGAAACATCGGGTACGGAATAATCCGCTCCGTCCTTGTCGTAGATACCGCCGAAAAGCCCACTGCCGTTTGCCTCAGTCACGAGCGACATCTGCTTTTCGTTTACGTTTGCTATGCAGGTGTCACTGTAGGTCTGACCGCCTGCAACTATTGTAAGTATCAGCTTTCCGTCCGCAATATCGTATGTACCCTCGTCGGATTGTGCCGTGACCGTGCCATCTGCCGCCGTCTGCTTATATGACAGCTCCTTGTTGTCCTTGAATCTCAGCTCGTATGTGCTGTCGCCTGCTTTCTTGTACCATGCACCGTAAATGTTGACGGTGTTCAGTTCCATTGTTGCGCTGACCGCAGGCTGACCGTTATCCTTCTGACCGCTTATTACAAAATAGGCAACCAGTGCGACAGCTATTACTGCAATAACAACACACAGTACGATTATGTTGTTCTTCTTCGAACTTCCCTGTTCCATTATTATTCCTCCTCGTTTTTCTTTTTCAGAAGTTTTCTTATAGTCCTCTCCGAATAGTTATACTCGGTGGCTATCTTATTAAGCGAATCAGATGTGCCGTCATAGGTTTTTTCCGCCTCCAGTGCGACATATTCCTTAGAATAAAGCCGTGTGGGAAAATTTATCTGACTGCCCTTCATCTGATTGTACAGCTTAACGGTATTTTCAAAGCCGATAATTTCACATATCGTCCCATACACACCGTTAAGCGATTCCGATTTGTTATTCTTATCCATGTCATCTCCCGAAATCTGTAATTTTATAACTTTATTATATACTGTTGACTGCATTTTTTCTTCTGCCCTTTTCCACGCAAAAAGGCTTGGAAAAGAGCTTTGAAAACCGCTTGAAAACACATTGCAATGTTCGTTTTTCAAATATATTAAACCACCGTTTGCTACATTATTTATGTATGGATTGAAAACTGTTTGGAAAAAGGGATAAAAAAATTCCCGACCTGCCATAAAACAGATCGGGATGTATATTGGATTTTACTTTGCCGCATGTGAGGACTTTATCATAATCAGCATACTTCTGAACTGAACGCTCAGCATATCCGAAATCTCGTTTTCGCTGAACAGACAGATGTTGGATGAAAGCAATACACCTATACCGTAGGTGAATATCCAGACGTGTCTGAACAAAGTCATTGCATCCTCTTTTGAAAGCGAGTAATCGTTCATTATATACTCAATGCACTTGTCAGCCGTAACACCGAGCATAGACGAGAACATTTCCTCAAAATCGAAAGTATGAGCCTGTTCCTTCATAAAAAGAAGCCTGAACAGCTTCGGCTTTTCCTTTGCAAAAGTAATCATCTGTATGCCCACCTGCTTGAATGCGGGCATATCAGGCGTTTCCTTTTCCGCAAACTGTCCGAATACATTCATAGCAGACTCACGGACGGTGCTTTCAAGCTCCTCCATATTTTTGAATGCCGTAAAGATAGGACGTGTCGATGTTCCCATAGCCTCTGCAAGACTTCTTGCGTTCAGCGATTCAACACCGCTCTCGGCAACTATTCCGAGCGCTATTTCGGTTATCTCTTCTCTTGTATATTTTGCTCTGGGTGGCATAATATCACCTCGTGATATGGATTTTTCTGTAATACTTGTTGCGTAATTCTCATATTATAGCATTATAGCACCGGTTTTTCACTCTGTCAACTGTTTCGGATAAGAACGATATTTTTATCTGCGGCATTTTGATAATCTGTCTTAAAGATTAATTTTATTAAATCAAATTATTGACATTCGTCTAATATTATGTTATTATAAAGAAAACTTTCAGGGAGGTATAAACATGAACGAACAGAACAATTATCAGCAGCCTGTTGAACAGAACTATCAGCAGCCTGCACCGCAGTATCAGCAGCCATACGGACAGCAGTTTTACGGACCGGTAAGACAGCTCAATACACGCAGAGGTCTTCTTAAGCTGATTCTGTTATCGATTATAACTTTCGGAATTTATCCGTTTGTTTTCTTTTCCGGAATTTCAGAAGATATAAATCTTATCGCAAGCAGATTTGACGGAAAAAAGACAATGCACTACTGCCTTATGGCGTTTATCATCGGACCGCTTACATTCGGTATCGGCTTTATCGTATGGTTCCATAACCTTTCTTCAAGAATGGGTAACGAGCTTGCAAGACGTGGCATAGCATATTCTTTCGGTGCTTCGGATTACTGGCTATGGAACGTTCTGGGAAGCCTTATCATTATCGGACCGTTTGTTTATCTGCACAAGCTCGCAAGAGCGTCTGTGCTTCTTGCTCAGGATTATAATGTCAGAGGCTGAACCGATACATATTAACATATTGTATAAACACAAGCAAAGTCAAGGGGCGATTTTCGAATCGCCCCTGATTTTTTTATTTGTTATTAAATACGGCAATTTCATCAATATGGCTGTATATATAATCCTGTGCCTGCTTTGAATAGACAACCGCCGTATACTCTTCACCACGCTGTGATGTGCGTTGCCTTGTTTCTATTCCGAGCTTTACACCCTGCTCGGTAGGCAGTCTGGTTTTTCTGCCGCTTGGAAGCTCGGTGTTTTCAAGTACGCCTTGTTCCTCGAGCCATTTTGATACTGAGCCTGTTTTAAGCGTACCCGACTTTTCTTCATCAACATAAGAATTGATATTCTGCGTTATATCCGTTGCCGTAACGAATTTTTCTGTTGATGTAAGCTTCTGACGCATTTCGTCTGTGACCTCAAACGGCAGTCTGTTACGTTTTTCTCTCGGCAAGCCGTTCATTTCCGCTATTGCGTCTATGTTGTCAAGCACAAACTGCTGTGCCGCAGGGCTGAGCATTATTGCGTATCTCGGAAAACCGCCCGGAGTGAAATATTCATTAAGCCTTACGCCCTCTGAAATGCCGTTTTCGGTCGGCACTCTTTTGAGCTTGCCGTTAGGCAGTGTTTCTTCCGTCAGCATGCCTATCACGGTCAGCCAGTCAGCGATTGCAGAGCCTTTCAGCTTTACGGAAACATCGCTGTCAATATGCTTGTTTATCATATCGGTAAAGGTTGACAGCGACACTTCATTTATAAAACATCTGAATTTTGCCCGTGCCTCGTCGGTTATTACCACACTGCCACGCTTATGCGGCCTTACAGCTTCGGTGACTTGCGGTTTTGCCACCTCTCCGCCGTTTTCAATCACCTTTTCAAGTATCCCCGAAATGTAGAAAAAGCATCGTGACAGCTTGACGTTATTGATAATATCGCCGTCCGGCACAGGCTTATCGGTAAAAGGGTCTATTCCGTTTGCGAGTTTGTCTATGTATTCCTTGGCGTGCTTCATGGTTTCGAGTTCTGTAGGCATAGCGATTCCTCCGTAAAAATATGTTAATTTATTTTAACACAGATCAATTCTGATTGCAATGTTATTTGCAAAATCAGAACGGTTTGCCGTATTTTCTGCGTTCTGATTTTTCACCAAAAATTTCATCTGATATTTAAAAAATCTCCGAACATAATAATGTTGCAAGGTCAAAAGGACCTGCATAACAAATACGGAGGAAAACAACAATGGCTAGTACCAATAAAAAGAACAAGGCAGCATTAAACAGCATCAAGATGCAGGCTGCAAGCGAAGTAGGCGTACCCCTTAAGGACAACGGCTACAACGGCGACCTTACTTCAAAGCAGGCAGGTTCAATCGGCGGTCAGATGGTCAAGAAGATGATCGAATCCTACGAAATGTCAAACAAGCAGTAACCTGAAATATTGCGATCGGTCCGGTGCCATTCAACAGGCATCGGACCGATTTATTTGCATAATAATATACGCACGGACTTTTGATGAAAGAAATCCGCTCAAAAAATTCAAATAATGCGAAAAAGATATTGAACTTTTGCAAGAATAGTGCTATAATTTTCTTTGTACAATCAGTCGGTACTGCAAGCATACATAATTTTACTGTGCTTTCATCGGACAGATGCTGAAAGGAAACGGTATTTCGCTTGCATAAGGCAGACGAGCTGCCGCTATGGCGGAAATTACGGCGAGAAAATCGCTTTCAGGAAGGAATGTTTTTACAATGGAAATCAAAATTGAGAAAACTAAAACACCTAAGGCAAAGCCCGTTGACGAAACAAAGCTCGGTTTCGGTCACATCTTTACCGATCATATGTTCGTTATGGAATATGACACGGGCAAGGGCTGGCATGACGCAAGAATAGTTCCTTACGGGGATATTTCTATTTCACCTGCCGCTATGGTTCTTCACTACGGACAGGAAATCTTCGAGGGTATGAAAGCATACAGAACTCCCGACGGCAGCATTCAGTTCTTCCGTCCGGAAGAAAATTTCAAGAGAATGAACATCTCCGCTGAGCGTCTTGTTATCCCTCAGTTAAACGTTGACGATTGCTTACAGGCTCTCCACGAGCTTGTAAAGATAGATGCGGACTGGGTACCTCATACAGACGGTGCTTCGCTTTACATACGTCCGTTCATATTCGCCGCAGATCCGTTCCTCGGCGTTCGTCCCGGCGACAAGTATTACTTTATGATAATCATGTCACCCTCAGGCGCATATTACGCTTCGGGGCTTGATCCCGTCAACATCTATGTTGAAACAAACTATGTCCGTGCGGTAAGAGGCGGTATGGGCTTTACAAAGACAGGCGGTAACTACGCCGCATCGCTCATCGGTCAGGACGAGGCTCACAAGCAGAACTACTCACAGGTACTGTGGCTTGACGGTGTTGAGCGTAAGTACATTGAAGAAGTAGGTGCTATGAACATCTTCTTCGTCATTGACGGCGAGGTTGTTACTCCCGCACTTCAGGGCTCTATCCTTTCGGGTATCACAAGAAAGTCATCAATAGAGCTGTGCAAGAAGTGGGGCCTTAAGGTAAGCGAAAAGAGAATCACAATACAGGAAATCGCAGACGCTTACGATGCAGGCAAGCTGAATGAAGTATTCGGTACAGGTACAGCCGCTGTTATCTCACCTGTAGGTCACTTAAAGTGGGGCGATAAGGTTATGCTTATCAACGACAACAAGATAGGACCTATCTCTCAGCGTCTTTACTATACAATGACAGGTATGCAGTACGGCAAGCTCCCCGATGAAATGGGCTGGATTGAAAAGCTGTAAGGCACTGTAAGTTCCGACCTTTCTGTACAGCGAAACGGTCGGGAATAAATGTTATATATTATATTTTAAATCGGTATTTAATAAACGCAGATAAGCACGACGATCATTTTGTTGTTCAAAACCCTTATGGGGTCGCAGGGGCGTAGCCCCCGACAGGGATGAGGGGCGGTAGCCCCCATCTCTCCTCGGCACGGACGCCGAGGCTGCACGCCCAAAGGCTCTGTGCAGGATGCACACATACGGTTGAACTGAGTCGGTGCAGGACGCACCGACAACGAACAACCGTGAATGCACCGATGCAGAGCCATCAAAGCGTGCACCCATAGTTAATTTGCAATTAAAAATGATACGCCGTGCACTGCTTTTAAATGCAAAACATGAAAGGAAATTTCGCACATGAAAAACACAGAAAAAACCATGGATAAGCTGGTCGCTCTCTGCAAGGGCAGAGGCTTTATATATCCCGGCAGTGAGATATACGGAGGACTTGCAAATACATGGGATTTCGGACCTCTCGGCGTTGAGCTGAAGAACAACATCAAGTCCGCATGGCGTAAAAAATTCATACAGGAGTGCAAGTACAACGTAGGTCTTGACAGTGCTATCCTCATGAACCCTCAGACATGGGTAGCATCGGGTCATATCGGCGGATTTTCCGATCCCCTTATGGATTGCAAGGCTTGTAAGACACGTCACAGAGCGGACAATCTTATCGAGGACTTTGACGGCACAAACTGTGCAGGCTGGTCAAACGAGCAGATGATGGATTATATCCGTGAAAAAGGCATCACCTGCCCCAACTGCGGCAAGGCTGATTTCACAGACATAAGACAGTTCAACCTTATGTTCAAGACTTTCCAGGGTGTTACAGAGGACTCGAAGAGCGAGCTTTACCTCCGTCCCGAAACAGCGCAGGGTATCTTCGTAAACTTTATGAATATCCAGCGTACTACCCGTAAAAAAGTACCTTTCGGTGTTGCACAGGTAGGTAAGTCATTCAGAAACGAGATCACTCCCGGCAACTTCATCTTCCGTGTAAGAGAATTTGAGCAGATGGAACTTGAATTCTTCTGCAAGCCCGGCACAGACCTTGACTGGTTCTATTTCTGGAAGGACTACTGCAAGAAGTGGCTCCTGTCCCTCGGCATAAACGAAGAAAACTTAAGACTGCGTGATCACGATAAGGAAGAGCTTTGCTTCTACTCAAAGGCTACAACCGACTTTGAATATCTGTTCCCGTTCGGCTGGGGCGAGCTTTGGGGCGTTGCGGACAGAACCGACTACGACCTTACACAGCACATCAAGACAAGCGGTCAGAAGATGGAATATTTCGATCCCGAAACAAACGAGAAGTACGTTCCTTATGTTATCGAACCCTCGCTCGGTGTTGAGCGTCTGTTCCTTGCAGTTATCACAGAAGCTTATGACGAAGAACAGCTTGAGGACGGCACAACAAGAAACGTTATGCACTTCCACCCCTACTTAGCTCCCGTCAAGGCGGCAGTTCTGCCCCTGTCAAAGAAGCTTGCAGACAAAGCAGGCGAGATTGCAGACGAGCTGTCAAAGTACTTCTGCGTTGATTATGACGATGCAGGCGCTATCGGTAAGAGATACAGAAGACAGGACGAGATCGGTACTCCCTTCTGCATCACATACGACTTCGACAGCGTTGAGGACGGTTGCGTAACAGTCCGTGAACGTGACTCTATGAAGCAGGAAAGAATGCCTATCGCAGATGTAAAGAAGTACATCGAGGATAGAATTGCGTTCTGATAGATAAATAATATGATATAGCAAAACGAGGTGCCGACGCACCTCGTTTTTTATTTTCATAATACTCCTCCCCCTCTTGCATTTCTTCCCCCTTTATGCTATACTTATCCTTAACCGAATATCGAAAATACGGTACGAAAGGCTTTTTGCCCGGTAGGTAATAGGGAATCCGGTGAGAATCCGGAGCAACCGTCATTACTGTATCTGAGCCTATGCTCACAAGTCAGAATACCCCCGTATTTTTCGGCATTGTCTCTTGGACGAGGAAGAAGTACAGCCGATCTTCAGCTAAGGCTGTACCCTTATGCTTTTTTGGCATATCCGTATGGCTTATGTTTGCTGTGCTTAAAGATCAGTTGTGCTTTCACTTTTTTTGGTGAAGGCATTTTTTATTGCCGTTTTTCGTATTTGTTTACGGAGGTGACGTTATGGCGGACGAAAAAATGAGCAAGGCTGTCGCTATGCTTTGCGAAAAGTATGAACAGCTTGGCACTCTGCCCAAACGCTCCGATTTTACTCCAAGCGAAGTCTGCTTTATAAAGCAGAAGCTGGGTCCGTGGACAAGGGCGCTTGAAGCCGCAGGGCTGAAAGAGCCTCCTGCGGTTTCAGCAAAGGAGAAAAGCCGTGAAAAGCGTGAACGCTCCAGACAAAGAAGAAAAGCGGCAAAACGCAGATTAGACGGTTAAGCCTTACGGCAAAAAAGAATAAAGGAAGGTAAAACTATGACAAATGTAAAGAAATTTACAGCAAAAGTGACAGCTTTACTGCTGGCGCTTTCACTGGCACTGCTGTCAGTACCGCAGGTGAGCTTTACTGTATTTGCCGATGATGACCTCGGAAGCGTCCGTGTTATTGTAGAAAACACAACGTTTACCGAAGCGGTCAGCGGCGGTAACGCTCCTGCGTGGACAGGTACCAAGGTCGACAAGTGGGTATCGCTTGACAAGACCTCAAGCGCAATGACCTGCATAAAGGACGCTATCGAAAGCTCCGGCTTTACTCAGAAGGGCGCAGATGATGGCTACATAAGCGAGATCGCAGGCCTAGCGGCGTTTGACGGCGGCTCGATGAGCGGCTGGATGGGTACGCTCAACGACTGGTTTACAAACGAAGGCTTCACCGCCTATACCGTTGCTAACGGCAAGCTCGCAAGCGGCGATGAGATCCGTATGCAGTACACTATGGACTGGGGCGCTGACCTCGGCAGTGACTGGAGCGGTACAGATACATCGCTTAAAGCGATAAGCAGCGATTACGGCACACTTTCCCCCGAATTCAGCGCAAAGACCTATAATTATACTCTTACTGTTCCTTTCGGCACAAAGAGCATCAACTTCCGTCCTACCGCACTGAACAAGAATTTCAAGACGGTAAGCAAGATCGGCGACAAGACGCTGAGCCTTACAAAGCCTACTGAAATAAAGGACGGCGATGTTATCACCGTTACGGTAGGCGAGGGTGCAACAGCAAGCACTTATAAGGTAACAATAAAGGAAGGTGCAAGACCCGCCGCACGTTTTGACAGCTTTGCACTTTCGGCTTTCTCGCTTGACGGCTGGGACAATGACGCTTTCGACCCCGAAAAGCTCGAATATGATGTAAAGATAAAGTCTTACAGCACATCATCTTTCTATATCAACAGCGGAACCAAGTTCAACAAGGACCTGCTGAAGTGCTATGCGGTATACACCGATATAAACGGAGTTGCACAGAGAAACGAGATAAAGTCCGGCAGCTTCAACAGCATTTCTAATATTCCTTTTGGCTTGACTAAGCTGATTTTAGAGCTTTGCTACATTGACGATGAAAGCATAAAGACGCAGTATGTGTTCAACATAACACGTCCCTATGACTACACTGCGGAAATCGCAAGCACAAGCGGCATCACGCTTGTTCCTGCCGGCAGAGAGCTGTATGCGACAAAGTACAACGGCTTTGCAGAGGGAACGGTTTTCAGAAATGACGAAAATGACAATGTGACCGATACGACAGGCACAAACGCAGAATGCCACAGCTACACAGCCTATGTTTTGGGAGGCACCGACAGCGTTGCACTTACTCTCAAGGGCAAAACCGCAAACGTTCATTTCAGAGCGAAGGCTGACGGCGAATATACAGAGCTTAAAAGCGGCGAAACAACTCCCGCATATTCCTTCGGCAAGGACGGCACTGTTACAGTATCAATAGATGCTGTTTCGGACGGCGATTATCTTACAGACAAGTTTGATGATGCAGACAAGATAACAAGCTACAAAATAAAGCTTGTAAAGGCTGACGTTTCTATAAAGAACGTACACTTTACAGAGCTTAAAAGCGAACACGGCGATATGTATCCCGCATTCGACCCGTCACTTCTCAGCTATAATATAGTTATAGCAAATGACGCAGAATTCCCCACAGTATATTTCAAGGTTGCCGACGGTTGCACAGTTAAGATAGGCAACGATGCCGCAACAGCAGATGAAAACGGCGTTTACAGTCTTGTTACCAAGAGCGCAAACACTACTGTAACGGTAACAGACGGCACTCTTTCAGAAAGCTATACTGTCAAGGCTACAAAGAGAAGCAAGTATGACGTACCCGACAAGGTCGTTGATTATCTTTGCATCAACAGCCAGTACACCAACGTTTCCTACGGTGTAGGCCCCGAGCAGACGCTCGCAGGCACTATAAAATCACTCGGTAACTTCGGCGGTTATATCACATATTACTATGAAAACCCCGTAACAGACGACCCCTCAAACCCCTACGGCCTTGACTTCTACGCTTACGGCAACAGCTTTGTAAGCGGCGGAAGTGCGGCTGAAAGCGGACAGGTATATGTTTCTGAGGACGGCAAAACATGGTATGCACTCGCAGGAAGTGAGCATTTCGAAGATACGACCATCACCGATTACGAAGTAACATACAAAAAGACAGCCGACGGTAAAACAAGCTGGACGGATAATCAGGGCAACTCAAACGACGGCTCAAAGCAGACAGGCAGATGGGTTTCACCCAGCGTTTACTATATGAACGATCTTGCAAAGAGCGATACTGTCACACTCAGAGGCGTTGTTATCCCCAGCGTTCAGGGCAGTATACAGGGCGATAGCTCTACAGCTTCCTTTGTAGGCACGACAAGGTTCGGCTATGTTGACTACTTCAAGAACGGCACGATAGGCACTAATGTAAACGCATACAGCGAAAATGCCGAATCAAACGGTTTCGACTTAAAGTGGGCGGTAGATGAAAACGGCAACCCCGTTACATTCAAAAACGGCGTTCACTATATAAAGATACAGACAGCAAGCAACATCTGGGCAGGCGTATTCAACGAGAAATCGACAGAGGTTTCTTATGTTGTAAGAACAACCGCAAACGAGGAAGAGGTCGGCACGACAGCGCTTCCCGGAAAAATAGTCTTAACAGACGCAAACGGCAAGACAATAAAGGAAATTACTCCCGATGATAACGGTGTTTACGAGATAAGCACAGGTATCGAGGAAAGCGTGAACGTTTCCGTATCCGGCGCTGACGATGATAACATTTATATCAACAATCAGCGTGTAGCATCCGGCACAGAGGCTAAAATCGCACTTAATCAGTCTGAAATAAAGGTTGTCAGAATAATCGTTCAGAACGGTGAAAAACAGCCCGTATACGCTTACTTAAAGCTCGTTCCCGATGATGTAAAGGCGGCTGAGCAGGTTGAAGAGCTTATTGACGCTATAGGCGATGTAACGCTCGACAGCAATGACGACATCACAGCGGCAAGAACGGCTTATGACAAGCTCAGCGACAACGCAAAGGCACTTGTAGGAAACTACGAAACCTTAACAGCCGCAGAAGAAGCTCTCGCTAAGGCTGAGGCTGACGTTATAAGCAATGCGATAAAGACAATAGACGCAATCGGCAAGGTAACCGCTGACAGCAAGGATAAGATTGAAAACGCAAAGGATGCTTACTCGGCAGTTCCCGAGCGTTTAAGAGATAAGGTCACAAATTCGGATACTCTTGACAAGGCAACAGAAAGATTTGCCGTTATCGACACGATAAAGCAGGCAGGCACAAAGAGCGAAGAGCACTTCAGCACTGTTCTCGGCACTCTTGCGGATAACGATATCTACCCCGTTCAGTCTATCGGCGGTGAATGGTCGGTTATCGCACTCGCAAGAGCAGGAAAGCTCTCTGCCGACAAGGCGGCAAAATACTACAGCGAGCTTTGTGAAGCAGTAAAGGCTAACGGTTCAGACAGACTTTCGGACAGAAAGCCTACAGAGAACGCAAGAGTTATAATCGCTCTGTCCTCACTCGGAAAGAATTCCGCAGACATCGCAGGCCATAACCTGCTGAGCGGTCTTGATGATATGGACTATATCACATCGCAGGGTATCAATGCGGTTATATTCTCGCTTATAGCATTCGATACTACAGATTACAGTGCAAAGACGCACGATGAGCTTATCGCTTATATTGTTGACAATATGACGGGTAAGGGCTGGGCGCTTGCAGGCGATACCGCAGACGTCGACCTTACGGCTATGGCTATACAGGCACTCGCTCCCTATGCGGCTGACGAGAAGGTAAATGCGGCTATAGACAGCGGTCTTGAGTTCCTCTCCGAATCTCTTGACGAGAACGCAAGATATGCAAACGGCAGTGAAAGCACCTCGCAGGTACTTATCGCACTTGCCGCTCTCGGCATCGACCCGCTAACAGATTCAAGATTCATCGTTGACGGCATCACGCTTATCGACGCACTTGAAAGCTACGCTACAGAAAACGGCTACAGCCACACGCTCGGCGGCGAAGAAAACTATATGGCTACCGAACAGGCGGCGCTCGCTCTTACAGCTTATGAGCTTTCAAAGGACGGCTCTTCACTTTACGAAATGTCTGCGAAGGCTGAGCCGACAGAACCCGAAAATCCCGATACGCCCGCACAGCCCGGCGATTCTGTAAAGCCCGGCGACTGCTCAGGCAAGCCCGAAGATAAAAACGATCCCATAAATCCCGGTACAGGCGTACTTGTAACAGGCGGTATGGCAGTTCTCATCTCAGGCGCAGTTATGCTTGTTTCGAAGAAAAAGCGCAAATAAGTAAAACTATTATGTAAATGCTTGTTCCGTACCTGTTTTTATGATAAAATAGGTGCGGAACAATTTTTACATAACCGATATTTCACGGAGAAAAAATGAAAGCTTTTTTTGATAAATACAAATATATACTCGGTCTTGGGCTGGCTCTTGTCGCTGTGGTAATAATTGCGGTAGTTTCCGCCGTTGCAGGAAAAGATGCCGCCGAAAACAGCGGTATATCATACGTTACCCCCGAAACATCATCGTTTACAACCGTAGAAAGCCTTGTCGCAACAACCGCTTTTCAGACAGACGGCAATTCTCAGACAACGCCCGCAACAACCGTTACGGACACTTCTTCACAAACCTTACCTGAAAGCGAAAAGCCGGAAACAACGGCAATAACCTCTGTCGCATCAACATCATCTACCGCCGCAGACATTTCAAAGCCAACCGAAAAGCACGTTTTCACATCCGCCCCGACATCTTCGGCAAGTCCGGCATCTTCAAAAGTCACAACAGTATCAACCGCTTCATCTGTAATATCAACGACCCCGAAGCCAGACAAGCCAATAAAGAAATATGACAACACCTGCACATTCGTTATAGAGTGCAAAACCATACTCAACAACAAGGATAAACTGAAAAAAGGACTTGAAAAGTACGTTCCCGATGATGCCGTAATATTCAGCAAAACGGTCGGATTCGACAGCGGCGAAAGCGTATACGATATACTCCGCCGTATCTGTGACGAAAACAGTATTCAGATGGAGGCAAGCTACACCCCTGCGTTCAGCTCATACTATGTCGAGGGTATCAACAACCTTTACGAATTCGACTGCGGACAAGGCTCAGGCTGGATGTACAGCGTAAACGGCGTTTTCCCGAACTACGGCTGTTCATCGTACAAGCCCGTAAACAACGACAAGATAGCGTTCCGCTATACCTGCGAGCTTGGCTACGACCTTCAAAACTAAGGAGCAACAATGGAAAGAACACACCCTGTAACAGCGGCAATGTATTTTCTGTCGGTGATACTGATAACCGCAATAGTGCAAAGCCCCGTCTTTATGGCGGAGGCTCTTGTCTGCTCTGCCGTTTTTGCTTTTTTACTGAACGGAAAAACCGCCGCAAGAACGCTTTTTGTAATGCTGCCTATGACACTGCTTGCGGCGGTTATAAATCTTCTGTTTTCAAACAGAGGCATAACCGAGCTTGCAAAGTTACCGAGCGGCAACAGTATCACACTTGAAACGCTTATTTTTTCGCTGTTTACAGGCGCTATGACAATATCGCTCATAATGTGGTTTATCGGACTTAACAAGTGTATGACAAGCGACAAAACGGTATATCTTCTCGGAAAAGCACTGCCGTCACTCGCTTTGCTGTTATCAATGACACTACGTTCAGTGCCTATGTTTGCAAGACGGGCAAAGCAAGCGGCGGCGGCCCAGCGTTTTGTAGGAAACGATATATACGAGGGCAACTTTAGAAGCCGTATCAGAAGCGGTGTTCACGTTCTCTCCGTTGCTGTAACGGATACCCTTGAGCATAGCGCATATACCGCCCGCTCTATGAAATACAGAGGTTACGGTACAGCAAAACGTACAGCCTACAGCATATTCAGATTCGCACCGTCCGACTTTATTATAATGTCTGTTACCGTGATATGCACAACCGCAATTATTATTCTTTTTGCAAGCGGTAAAGCCTATTATCTCTATTATCCCGAATTTATCCTGCCGCTGACAGCTTTCGATATTTCTGCGGATGTTTTCTGGCTCATACTCTGTGCGATGCCTGTTGCAGCCGAGCTTTATTCACGTTTTAAACGGAGGGAAAGAAATGGAGCTTTATAATATTTCAAATCTGTCATATTCCTATCCCGGCTCGGATATGAACGCACTCTCCGATATTTCGCTTAAAATAAACAAAGGAGAATTCGTAATACTCTGCGGCAGCTCGGGAAGCGGAAAATCCACCCTTTTAAATCTTATGAAAGCGCCTGCCGACGCAGGAACGCAAAAAGGAAAAATTTCTTTCAGCGGTCATTTTGCCGGCTTTGTCACGCAGTTTACCGACGAGCAGATCGTCTGCGACAAGGTTTGGCACGAACTTGCCTTCGGTGCGGAAAGCATAGGACTTTCACAAAACGAAATACGCTCGCAGGTTTCACAGACCGCATTGTTCTTCGGCATAGAGGACTTGCTGTACTGCGACTGCGACAAGCTCTCGGGCGGTCAGAAGCAGATGATCAACTTAGCGTCTGTAATGGCTATGAATCCCGATGTACTGCTCCTTGACGAGCCGCTGTCACAGCTTGACCCTATCGCATCCACGCAGTTTATTTCACTGCTTGTGAGAATAAACAAGGAGCTTGGTACGACCGTGATTGTTGCGGAGCATCAGCTCGGCGGTCTTTTGTCCGTTGTAAAGCGTGTGGTTATGCTCGACAACGGCAAGGTGTGTCACGACGGCGACGCAAGCTCTCTTACAGAGCATCTGTCAGAAAACAATCACCCTATGCTTTTTGAAATGCCGGCAGGTGTAAGAGCAAGCGCATCTGTCAGCAATGTTCTTCCACTGCTTGACGTTCCCTCCGCTAAGAACTGGTATACATCCTACGGCGAAAATCACAGGCTCGTATCACCTGCCGCCGCAGACGATACGCTGTCGGAGGAAAGCTGTATATCCGTTAAAAATCTGTCTTTCGGCTATAAGAACAGCAAAAGAGATATTATAAGAAACCTTTCGCTTGACATAAAGCAAGGGAGCATAACCGCAATAGTGGGCGGCAACGGCGCAGGAAAATCGACCCTGCTAAGCCTTATCTGCGGTACGCTCAAGCAAAACAGCGGAAAAATAACGATAAGCGGCGGAAAGATAGGTTTTCTTCCGCAGGACCCTACACTGCTTTTCAATAAGGAAACGCTCAGAGAAGAATTTGCCGGCAATGCCGATGAAATAGCCACCGCATTTGATCTTACGCACCTGCTGTCACGTCACCCGTTTGACTTATCCGGCGGGGAGCGGCAGAAGGCGGCGCTCGCAAAGCTTGTTTCCTACGGTGCGGATATACTTCTTCTTGATGAGCCGACTAAGGCGGCGGACGCAGTATATAAGCAGATGTTCTCGGCATTATTGAAACAGCTTAAAGCTGACGGGAAAACGATTGTGATCGTCAGTCACGATATGGATTTCTGTGCCGAAACGGCGGATATATGCGCCCTGCTTTTTGACGGCGAAATAAGCGTATCTCTGCCGCCGTCACAGTTCTTTGCCGATTCTTCATTCTTCACAACAGACAGTGCGAAAATTGCCAAAAACGTATGCGATAATGTTTACACTGTCGCAGGGCTTATAGCTTCTCTCGGAGGAAGGGCTGAAAACTACGGCGATCTCTCCGGACGTTTTCACGATATAAAAGGCGATAAGCCCGACACAGCAGTACCGCAACGCAAAAAACGCAAAAGGCTCTCGGTTTTCCGAAAGGTAATGCTTTCGCTCGGCAGCGTCGGATTTATTTTTATGCTTTTAGCCGGTACCGGCATATTCCCTTTTGAGATACCGTCAGAGCCGTTCTGGCTGCAATATGCGTTGCTGTGTGTCCCGATGATTATGCTTATAATCGGCGTTGCCCCGAAAAACTCAATGGCAAAGCCGCCCGTAACCGCAAAAAAAGTAACTCCGTCCGATATTGTCGCAGGCGTTATAACCGCCGTTCTTATTCCTTTCACAGTGATACTCGGCACACTTTTTATCCCTAACGGCACAAGAAAGCATCTGCTGATAATTCTTGCCGTGCTTGTCGAGTGCCTTGCCGCTTTCTTTATCAGCTTCGAAAAAAAGAAGCCGTCCGCAAAGGATATTGCGGTGCTTGCCGTGCTTTCTGCGGCGGCTGTCGCAGGAAGGGAGCTTTTCTTTATGTTTCCGCAGTTCAAGCCCGTTGCCGCAATCGTTATCATAAGCGGAACGGCGCTCGGTGCGCAGGCAGGCTTTCTTGTCGGCGCAGTGTCTATGCTTGTATCGAATATGCTGTTCGGTCAGGGTATGTGGACACCGTGGCAGATGTTTGCAATGGGGCTTCTTGGCTTTTTCGCAGGTATCATCTTCTCGAAAAAGCGCAACACGCTCGCCCTTTGTATCTACTCCTTCCTGTCAGTCCTCGTTATTTACGGCGGAATAATGAATATATCAAGTGTGCTTACCTACACGACCGATATAAACTTACAGACAATTACCGCATATATCATCTCCGGCATACCCTTTGACCTTATCCACGCAGTATCCACAGTAATATTTGTGCTTATAACAGGCGACGCACTATTGAAAAAATGTTGCCGTCTGAGAGTAAAATTCGGATTATTTCAGTGATTTCAATAAATTCGACAAAATTTCTGACATATTATCCCATTTTTCAACTTTATTTTTGATTTGTTATTGAAATGCGCCTTTCTTTAAATTATAATTTTATTATCGGATAATTGTAAAGTGAGGTGGGAGCATGGCTTATGTACTCGAGGTTATAAGCAAAGATGGGAAAATCAAATACATTAATTCCGCAAAAGCAACCGTATATTGTCCGGAATATGCTGCACGGTATGATGACAAGAAAACTGCTATGACAGTAGCGGCGGCACTCCTGAGAAATGAATGCTACCGGTCTATAAGTGTTAAAAAGCTCTCGTTGGAGCTATGTGTTGCTTCGTATAAAAGAAACCGTTCATTATCATTCAATTTAATTTATCCCAATATATATAAGGGTAGCAGCTACAAATAAAACGGCTGTTTTATCTGCGTTTTCAGCAGAAAAAACTCACGCTGTTAAAAATTATGAACGTCTGCATTTATGTACAAACTTTCCCGTGAACAAAAATGACGTCACGCTTTTCGGCGTGACGTCATTTTCATATATAGTAAGGAGAATCGGAAACGTTTATTCCTTTACAGAGCCTGAAACAAGGTTGCTGTAAATAAACTTCTGCATCGAAAGGAAAATTATTAACGTAGGTATGATACAGATAATTACACCGGCGAAGATAATTTCCCACTGTGAGCCGTAAGGACCGATGAACTTATATAGTGCTGTCGATACGACCTGAAGTCCGTCGCTGGGCATATACAGGTTTGCTGTATAGAAGTCGTTGTATATGCTTACAAACTTGATTACAAGCACGGTCGCAATAGCAGGACGGAGCATAGGGAGAATGATGCTCAGGTATACTCTCGGATATGAACAGCCGTCAAGTATCGCACTCTCGTCAAGGGATACGGATATGTTATTGAGGAACTGTATGAAGATATAGATTGAAACTATATCCGTACCGATATAAAGGATTATCGGTGCGGCGAGGGTGTCATAAAGACCGAGTGCGTGTACTACCTGGAATACCGTTACCTGCATAGAGATATTCGGCAGGAGTGCGGCAATAAGGAATATATTCTTTACAAGCTTAGTGAACACCATTGTAAAACGCTGTACAACAAAGGCGGTCATAGTACCTGTGATTATTGTTCCCGCACACGAGAACACAAGGATAATAGCGGTATTGATAAGGCCTTTCATTACGTTACCCTGCAGGAACGCCGTCTTGAAGTTTGCCAGCTCCACCACCTTAGGAAGCTCAAACGCTCCGCTTGTCAGAAAATCCTCGTGGCTTTTCAGCGAGCCGAGTAATACGACTACCAGAGGTACGATAACTATAAGGCAGGCTATGACGAGCACGGCGTATTTCAATATGTCTATCAGTATTCTTACACCCTTAGGCGTTTCCTTGAACCTGTATTTATCCATATTGAAAGAGGTCTGTCCGGAGTTTTCGGTTGTTGTGATATTGTCTGTCATTGTTACACCTACTTTTCTTCCTTAAAGAATATCTTCTGGATCATCGTAATCACTATTATTATAAACAGCAGGACGATAGCCATTGCGGATGCAAGTCCGATCTTCTGGTACTGGAAGCCCGTTTCGATCGTCTTGATAACGAAGGTCGATGTTCCCATCTTACCGCCGGTTATAATATACGGTATCTCAAATACAGATGCAGCACCCTTTATGGCAAGGATAAGCTGTAATGCGATGATCGTTCTGATGCCGGGGAAAATTATGTGCCAGAACTTCTGCCATGCGTTTGCACCGTCAAGATCTGCCGCTTCGTAAATGTCGGGCGAGATAGACTGGATAGCACCGATGAACATCAGAATATCAAAGCCGATATAACGCCATACCGACGCAAAAACCAGACACCAGTTGTTGATAGCGCCGTTTGACAGCCACTTTACAGGATCTGCTCCGAAAAGTGCGATTATGGAGTTGAGCGTACCGCCGTCATCGCCTCTGAAGAATCTCTGGAAAATAAGTGCTACCGCAACGCCGTTCATAAGATAAGGGAAGAAGATAACTCCCTTGAACAGTCCTGCGAGCTTTATTTTCGAGCATAACAGAGTTGCGATGAAAAGTGCAAGTCCGAGCTGTATAAACGAGCCGACAAAGTAGTACAAGCTGTTGATGAGCGTTGAAAGATATGCCATATCGGTAAACAGCGTCTTATAGTTGTCAAAACCGACCCACTGTACATTTACGCCAAGCTGGTCACGTTGCTGGAAGCTGAATATTATCATATTCACAGCAGGGATAATAGTGAAAAGTATCAGCAGTGCGATAGGTATTGCCAGAAACAGCACTGTGGTCATGTATTTCTGACCTGTATAGCCTTTAAGCCACTGCCATAATGTGCGACGCTTCTGAATTGCGGTAACGCCTTGAGTAGCCATAAATCTGTCCTTTCAAGAAATAATTTCTATTTTTGTAAATTAGTTAATTTTCTCCATAAAAACCTATACGGAAAGACTTACGCCTTTCCGTACGGGTTTGTGTGTTTGGAGTATCTATGAAGAAAATACGATAGCGTTAATTAGCCGTTAGCCTTGATGTATGCTTCAAGCTCTGCGTTAGCATCTCTTGTAGCTGCCCATTTCTGATTAACGGAGTCTGCGATAGCCTTGAAGCCGTCTTCGCCCTTGCCTGCAAATGCTGCTTCAGCAAGCTGGAGCTTGAAGTTAGCAGAGTCGCCTGTCCATATACCAACCTCAGAATCCTTGTCGATAGCGTTGAATACGCCTGTCAGACCTTCGGGAGCTGATGCTGCTGTGAAGAATTCACAACCGTCAAATGCTGAGAGGTAATCGGGGAGCTTGCTGCCTTCAAGTGTATTGATACCGCCTTCAGCCTCAGAGAAGCCGGATTCAGCGATGAACCATTCAATATACTTCTTGCCGAGATCCTTCTTGTCATCGGCAATGTTCTTGTTTATGCCCATGCAGTAGTCTGCTGCGTACTGTGCGTACTGCTTGCCGTCCTTAGAGAAGGGAGCAGGCATATAACCGATATTTTCGGGATCAAGGTTATTATCCTTAGCAACCTGCTGGAACTGTGAAACTGCCCATGAACCCATTGTCATTGTAGCAACTTCGCCGTTAGCGAGCATAAGCTTTGAGCCTTCCCAGTCAGAACTCATCGGGTCGCCCTCGATAAGAGTAGGATCTGAATATATATCGTACATCAGCTTGAATACGTTGTAGTAGGGCTTGCCTTCTGTGAAGAAGTCTTCCTTGTTTACGATAAGGTCTGTTTCAAAGTTGGGGTTACCCGAAGAAGGAACAACAAGGCTTGACCACTGTGCAGCCGTCCAGCTTGCTTCCTTGAAGTTTGTATAATAAGGAATTACATCGGGGAACTTTTCCTTGATCTTCTTTAAGTCAGCAATGAATTCGTCGGCTGTCTTGGGCATTGTTGTGATGCCAGCGTCTGCCCATACCTTCTTGTTGTAGCAGATACCGCCGCTAACAGAACCTAAGTGAGCAAGGCCGTATACTGTTCCGTCATACATCTTCTGATCTGCCCACTTGTACTTATCCTTAAGCTCATCGTACTTGCCGAGAGGCTCGAAGAAGTTTGAAAGATCGGCGAGCTTAACTGTATCGGGTATCATGAGTACATCGCCATATTCCTTGGTGCTCATCATTGTCGAAACGTCATCTGCGTAGCTCTTGAATGACTGATATTCAACAGTGCAGTTGTACTTTTCTTCAAAAGCATCTGTCATCTTGTCGAGTGAGCCGTCATCCTTACGGTCTGTACGGTGAGTAAGAACCTTGAGGGTGATCTTTTCGCCCGAAGGTGTAGTCGAAGATTCTTCCCCCGATGTCGCAGAACTGTTATCTTCTGTCTTTGATGAAGATGATGTACTGCCTGATGTTGATGATGTTGCATTGTTACTGTTGCAGGCTGCCAGCGAAACTGCTGTGCTTGCCGCAAGGATACCTGCGAGTATCTTCTTTGCTTTCATGTGATAATTTCCTTTCTGGTCGGACAGTGCTTAGCCACTGATCCTTAGTTGATAGTTAATGAATTTAGCTTATGTTTATTAAGCTGTTTCCGCTTGCTTAATTCACTTAAGATTATACAACGTTTTAGCTAAAAGTCAATACGGCTATAGGAAATTCAGCTAAAACACATAAATAATATTTGTTTATTATGTGCATTAAAAACAAAATTCACACTAACTTAACTGTGTTACACAGTTTTATTAAGTAAGTATCGGTGTAACCCGTTTTCACACTTACAAATTCGTTTAACTAAAATAATTTTATGTTAGGTTACATATATTTCACACTGTTTTTTGTTGTTTTTAAACGCTGTTAAATTCGCCCGTAAATATGATGACTCAAAAATTCTCGGCTATTCATTAAAAATAAAGGAGATAAAGTTGCGGGTGTAGGGGAAGTGTGGTATAATAACCTCAGACTTAAAATCCGCTGGGAGCGGATTTTGCCGTGCAAAAGCACGGCTTGCGGCGCACCGCACGTCTGAGAACATTTTACCATTAAATCTTTTGTCTGACGACAAAATACGGCGTACCGCCGTGTCGGTTTACACCGACTTGATTTATGGTATAATAACCTCAGACTTAAAATCCGCCGGGAGCGGATTTTGCCGTGCAAAAGCACGGCTTGCGGCGCACCGCACGTCTGAGA
>ERZ780000.249-NODE-249-length-22127-cov-5.525960_pt1 | contig 22127 bp, 28 predicted proteins | sample MGYA00511089_ERZ780000 | MGnify/ENA primary metagenome ERZ780000 (study PRJEB29588, sample SAMEA2146321) | human gut metagenome | biome: human gut; feature: human-associated habitat; material: faeces | place: Denmark | collected 2008/2010 ...
CACAGCCGGGGCCGATGGACTCGCTGAGGCCGTAGTTTGTGTCGTATTTGTGATGCGGGAAGTATTTGAGCCAGCGCTTGATGAGGCTGGGCGGGACCGGCTGCGCGCCGATGTGCATGAGCCGCCACTGCGAAAGCTCATAATCCTCTAACTTCAGGTCCCCGCGGTCTAACGCATCCAGAATATCCTGTGCCCACGGAACGAGCAGCCAGACGATCGTACAATGCTCACTCGACACAGCGGAGAGAATCGTCTCCGGTTTTGTGCCCTTTAAGAGCACAGCCTTGCTGCCTGCCACCAGACTTCCCATCCAGTGGAACTTCGCACCGGTATGGTACAGTGGCGGGATACACAGGAACGTATCATCCCGGCTCGTGCCGTGATGCTTCTGCTCCATCTGTGCGGCCTGTGTTAAGCTCTGGTGTTTATGTAAAATTGCCTTCGGGAATCCGGTCGTTCCAGATGAAAAATAAATTGCTCCGAAATCATCGTCTGTGATCTCCACATTTGGTGCATGGCTCGAGCAATCTGCCACGAGCTGATGATAGCTCTCTGCGAATTCCGGACAGTTATCCCCGACATAGATCAACAGTCTTCCCTTGGAAAGCCGCTCTGCATTTGTCTCGATTCGTCCGATGAACGCCGGGCCAAACACGATCATATCAACCTCTGCAAGCTCTGCACAATATAAAATCTCTTCTGCATCATACCGGAAATTAAACGGCACGGCGATGGCTCCTGTCTTCAGAACGCCGAAATAAATCGGCAACCATTCCAGACAGTTATACATCAGGATTGCGACCTTATCGCCCTTCTTGATGCCTCGCCCGATCAGCATGTTGGCAAACCGGTTTGCCTTCTCATCGAAGACACTCCATGTAATCTCTCTTCGATACGGCTCAAATCTCGATGGCTGTATCAGCTCGAACTCCTTCCACGAAGTTCTTCTCGTATCCGGCTCATCCGGATTCAACTCCACCAGCGCAACCTCATCCGGGTACAATCTGGCATTTCTCTCTAGGTACTCTGTAACTGGCATTTTCTTTTGCGACTCCTTAATTTTATATATATTCGCGCACGGCTTCCATCAGTTTCCTTGCACTGACAGGTTTTTGAAGCCTTGCTTTCATTCCATATTCTTCTCCATGAAACTCATCGTCTGCATATAACCGGGAAGACAACGCAATCACTGGAACCGTCCTTCCATCCTCGCGAAGCTGTCGTATCCCCATTGTTGTTGCATAACCATCCATAAACGGCAATCCCATATCCATCAATATCAGATCATAGTAATGCGCCGGTGACCGTTCAAACATGCAGATCGCATCCTCTCCATTGATCGCACGGTCAACAACAAGTCCACGTTCTGTCAAAATCTGCTCCTCAATCGAAGCGGTAATATCATTATCATCTACAACCAGCACATGCTGTCCGGAAAACATCGTTTTCCTCTCGCGCGCAGATTCCCAATCGCTCCAGTCAAAATACTGAATCTCTTCTGCGGCATCCTTGGACTCTGTTCCATATCTCAGTTTCATTCCAACTGTGATCTTCGTCCCATGACCAGTCTTTGTCTCAACCTCAATCTCTCCATCCAGCAGACGAACCAAATTCTGCACGATCATCAACCCCAAGCCAGAGCCTTCCACACGCTCAATCCGGTCTGAATGCTCTCTTGCAAATGGCTCGAACATAATCTTCCGAAACTCCTCAGACATACCGACTCCATTGTCCTGCACATAAAATTCAAAGTATCCGGTCGTTTCGTCCATCGGTTTCTCTTTGATCCCACAAAATATCTCGCCCTGATATGGCGTATAATCAATTGCATTTTGCAATAAATTCAACAATATCTGCTGCATCTTCTCCACATCGCCAATCACATTGCGATGGTAAAGCTGTGCCATGTCCAGATGCATTGTGTGCCGCCGAAGCCGCATGGATGGCTTGACAATATCAAGCGTATTTCTCCACAGATTTTCTACAGATGTCTGCTGCATCTGCAACAGCGTCGTACCCTGCTGTATCGCGTCTGTATTGATCATCTGACGCACCATACGGAAGATTGCCTTTGCTGAAAGGGAAATCTCCTCGATACACGCGGTCACACGTTCCGGATTCGTGACAAATGTCCGCGCAACGGATGCATTTCCGACGATCATGTTGATCGGCATCTGCAATTCCTCGTTCAGCCGCTTGAGATACATATTTTTGATTGCATATGCCTGCTCACTTTGCAGATATGCATCCCGAATCGCCTGCCGCTGCTTTAGCTCCGCAGACTTCTTGCTGTCAATATTCATGTGGAACCAGTTTAAAATCTTCGGTTCCTCATCTTTCCATTCCACTACCTTGAACACATCTCTGCGCCATACATTTTCTCCCGTGCATACAATATACTCGCATTCCGCGGTATCGCTCTGCTTCAGAAGCTTGCGCAGATTATCCCGCACACCGAAATTATAACGATATTCCTGATATTCTGGTGCAACCAGCTCCTGCATCTCGAAATTCTGCTGGCTGTAACTACAATTCCGTGGTACCGGAATCCCCTGCTTCTGCAAATTATCGTGCAGGATTTCAAATGTATCCGCTTCCAGATCAATCTCCTCAATCAACAACCATTCATCGCACATAGATGCGATGGCACGATTCAATTTGTCCTTTGACGATTCCTTAAAATCCCCGTTTTTATCCATTTCAAAATCCCCCATGTTCTCCTTTTTTTCTTATGTTTTCCTGTTCTTTATTGATAAAATACTGCCCAGAAATATGTACCATCCTGCGCTCGCGCTACGCTGACGCCAAGATACGCACAATTATCCAAATCCACGGTTCCCTGATTTTCCTCGTTCATCTGTGCAATATAAGTATCCAATGCCTGTTTTACCGTCGCGACATCTTCCTTTAAAGAAAATGTATATGTCACCCATCCGGTATTCGGTATCTTATATGTGGCAATCGCCTGATTGCCAATCTCCGTTAACGCGGCATTTAATTCATCCATGCTGGTATATACCAACGCCGCGCTTTTTGCCGCTGTCTCTTTAGCAGCAACTGTAAATTCATCCCTCTGTGTCAGAGTATTCCCCTTTGATTCGTGCTGCTTCGCACATAAATCATAAAACTCCTGCGCATATGCAGTACAATCCACTTCCTCCACCGGACTCGCATCTATCTCCGTCTGTAAGATCTGCTGTGTCGTTGCTTCGGAAGCAGCCGTTGTCTCATCCCCATTTCGCGTCCTCTGAAAATATATAAAAGTTCCAATCCCCAACAACAGAACAATACCACAAACCATACCAATCTGCTTTTTTCTATGTGCCTGCTTTTTCCGGTCTGCCTGCATATCCGCCAACATCTGAGATATTCCACTGTGCGTCATCATGGATACGCTTCCTGTTTGCTCCATCGACGTCTCGTACAATGCCTGATACAACTGTTCCGCATTTGCATACCTCTGTGCCGAATCAATTGCAAGTCCCTGCATCAAAACAGCTTCTTCCTGCGGTGCGATCACAAGTCCCATCGCAGATGGCGGCACAAGTCTGTCCTGCTTTGCCCGCTCGACGGCATGCGGCACCTTCACCCCGGTCATGCAAGTATACATCGTCGCACAAAGCGCATATACATCGGAATACGGTCCAATCTGCGCTCCCGGTGTCACCTGTTCGATTGGCGAATATCCACCCTTTTGCACGCGGAGATAATTATAATTTCCATACATTCGCGCAGCACCAAAATCAATCAGCTTCACCTTTCGGTCATGTGTGATCATGATATTGTCCGGGCTGATATCCCGGTGGATCACACCTCGTTTATGTACACCCGCCAACGCACGGATAACCGGACGCATGATTGCCAGAGTCTCGGACACAGATAACCTGCCTCCCCGACCTTTCACATATGCATCCAGCGACTGTCCTTCCACATAATCCATGACAAGGTAAGCTGTGTTGTTCTCTTCAATAAACGTGTAGACATTTACCACACCAGGCTGCTCTCCCAAGGCAGCCAGCACACGACCTTCCTCAATATACTGCCGTTTCATCTTCTCGAAATTCTCACGTTTTTCACCTGCCTCGGTGTAAACATTCGGATCTCCGGGATTCCGGTAGCAGTACCCGCGCATATAGAATTCTTTGATTGCAACCTTCCGCTGCAGCTTCACATCATACCCAAGATACGTGATTCCAAATCCGCCATCTCCAAGCACCCGCTCAATGTAATATTTATTCTGTTCCAGATACGTCCCCGAAGGTAACTGATGTGCTTCCATGTGCGCTCCTGTTTTTGTCGATGATCGGTTTTATTTTATCACAACAGTCCTTAGAATTCTATCCCTTTTCTGGCAGAAATTCCCTGTTCATACGGATGCTTTTCTTTTTTCATTTCCGTGACATAATCCGCAAGTGCCAGAAGCTTGTCCGATGGATTCCGTCCGGACAGAACGAATTCGATCTGCGCCTGATTGCTCGCCAGCACTTCCATCAATGTACTCTCATCAAGTAACCCATACTTTACAGCGTGCAAAACCTCATCCAAAACAACAACCGCCTCAACCGTATTTTCCTTCCGCACGTCGTCATGCTGTTTTTTCTGTTTTGCAATCCACATTTCAACCTGCGCCAGCATATCTGCAAAATATGCACGCGTCTTTGCAAGCTCTTCCTCACACATCCGGCTCACAAATCCATACATCTGCGGGGCATGCAATGTCTCGACACCAAGCCTCTGCAGCATTGCAATCTCTCCGGACGTATCATCCTTCAAAAACTGTACAAACAGTACAGGAAGTCCGCTCCCCACCGCGCGCACAGCCAGTCCCACAGCCGCCGTTGTCTTTCCTTTTCCATCTCCATGATAGATCTGAATCATTTCCGTCTCCTTTATAATCTATTACTGCTTTCTGTATTTCGAGTTTATTTCCGCTTACACAGGAATTACTTTATCCCTGCTTGATTAGTCCCAGAATTTCGTAGATTTTCTCCATATCAAGACTTTCCCGCAGAACCTGTGCCAGCTTGTCAAACTGCTGTTCCCGGTATTCCTGCAAGGTCAAATGTTCACTTTCTCCCCGTGTTTTCCTTTTGCGCGCATACAACAGTTCAATAAATGCCTCACGGAATGCAATTTCATCGAAGATGCCGTGAATATAACTGCCTGCCACAGTTCCTGCCGTGTAGCCGAGTACGGCACACGCTGAATCGCTGACGAAAGGATAAATGGGGGTTGTAGTTTTGCCAGCAACTTCCGTCCGCCCCATGTGTATCTCATAACCGGCAATTTTCTTATTGCTGAGTGACACAAAATTCCCTTCCAGCATTCCAATCCGGTATGCGCGGTTCTCCAGTTGTTTTTCCTCTTCAAACACAGTTGTAACCGGCAGCAATCCCATACCTCGCACACTACCAAGTGCACTCTCCGTCTGCAATGGGTCCATGAGTGATTCGCCAAGCATCTGATACCCGCCACAGATTCCGAACACGATGGTGCCCTTCTTCGCCAGACGCGTAATCTTTGCTTCCAGTCCGCTTTCCCGCAGCCAGAGCAGATCCTGAATCGTATTTTTGGTACCTGGAAGTAAGATTACATCCGGTTCTCCTAGTTCTGACGGCTTTGTCACATAGCGTACTGACACATCCCGCTCCATGCTGAGCGCCTGCATATCTGTGAAATTCGAGATGCGCGGGAACCGGATCACAGCCACATCAATTTCTGCCTGTATATGCGTCTCTTCCAAACTTGACGCAAGAGAATCTTCATCCTCGATATCCACATCTGCATACGGCACCACGCCGAGCACCGGCTTACCTGCCCGTTCCTCTAACATTGTAATACCCGGATCTAAGATCTTCTTATCTCCCCGGAACTTGTTCACGATCAATCCCTTGATCCGGTCCTGTTCTTCCGGTTCTAAAAGCATCACCGTACCGATCAACTGTGCAAATACACCCCCGCGGTCGATGTCACCAACCAGAAGCACTGGTGCATCCGCGATTTTCGCCATCCCCATATTCACGATATCATCCTGCTTCAGATTGATCTCCGCCGGACTTCCCGCGCCCTCGATCACAATGATGTCGTGATCTGCAGCAAGCTGCTCGTAGCTTTCCCTGATCACCGGAATATATTCTTTTTTCTTTGCAAAATAATCCATGGCGCGCATGTTTCCTACGACCTGTCCCTGCACGATCACCTGCGAACCCATATCGGTCGTCGGCTTAAGCAGGATCGGGTTCATCCGCACAGATGGTTCCACACCGGCCGCCATCGCCTGTACAACCTGTGCACGTCCCATCTCCAGCCCCTCACTTGTCACATAGGAGTTTAATGCCATGTTCTGGGATTTGAATGGGGCAACCTTGTAACCATCCTGTTTAAATATGCGGCAAAGTCCTGCCGCAATAAGAGATTTGCCCGCATTGGACATGGTGCCCTGAATCATGATTGATTTTGCCATTTTGTGTCTCCTTGTCATTTAAAACTCATTTGTTCCAACGAACACTTCATATATTCTTTGATATCGATATCCTTTTTTCGAAACCGTGGAATCTGGTACAATCACATGTAAATCTACTAGCTGATCTATTATCCTTGACACAACATTCACAGATACCCCAGACAGATCCTGTATTTCTTTTTTATTAAACACAATCTGCTTCATAATCACAGGCATAATTCTATATATCGAATTTCCTTTTATCTGCTTAATTGTCTCCATATCTTCTTTGTAAATCACTTTAATTCGTTCCAGTTTGTTAGTATATGAATTGCACTGATCAATCACACACTGTAAAAAGAATTTAATATATCCTGCTACATTGCCTCTTCTACATTCCATAAGATATCTCTGATAAGATGGCTTATATAATTCGAGAATCTCTGACATGTACAAAATCGGAGTACTTTCATCCATCATTGCCATTTGTACCGGAATCAATGCCCTGCCCAGTCTTCCATTTCCATCCTTATATGCATGAATCGTCTCAAACTGCATATGGGATAAAGCAACATTTACCAACAAAGGATCTGTAAACGCATCATTCATATAATCGTATAAATTTATAAGCAATCCATAAACTTCTTCTGGAACTGGCGGAATAAATGTTGCTCCCTCAATCGTACATCCTCTTGGTCCGATCCAATTCTGTGTCGTTCGGATTTTCCCGGGCGTTCTTTGCGATCCTCTCACACTATCTAATATAATTTTATGCATTTCATTTACAAGTTCATAATTTATTTGCTTTTTCGTCTGCAAATACGTTTGCGCATATTCGATTGTTTTCTTGAGATTTTGTATTTCCTGATTATCATCTGTTTTTTCCATATATTTCAGATAAAACATTTCATCCTGAGATATCTGTGTTCCCTCAATCTGTGTCGATTTATAACTTTCATTTAATATTACGGAATCCAAGAAATAGCTGGCATCAAATTCCAACGTATTTAACAATGATTTGTATTCCCCATATTTTACATTTGCTTCTGAAATCAGTTTTAACATATCTTTATCTATTTTATAGTCCAAAGGCATACTTTTTGTTTTATATGGTTCCATATATTCACACCCCTTTTTCATTTATAGTAATATAATACCACTCAGGGTCAAAAAAATCACTGTTTTTTGAAAAAACAGTGATTTTTTGATTTTATAATTTCTTTTTTCACTACTTTATATAAATCTAAGTTTATTTTACCACATTTTTCACACGGGCCAATCTGCGGATGAATTCCTGATTCTCACTGTGGGAACGGATTCCGATGCGGAAATATGTATCATCGAGTCCCTCAAAATCATCACACGCACGAATCAAAACACCCACTTCAAGCATCCGCTCTTTCAAGTCCGGTTCATCGCGGAATAGCAGGAAATTCCCATATCCATCATACACTTCCGCAACCATCTCACGTAGCCTCGGCACAAGATACGCGCGTTCCGCCTGCAGATTCTCGCGTGTCTTCGCCAGATACTCTGTATCCGATAATGCCGCGATGCCTGCCATCTGTGCGGGAATCGATGTGTTCCACGGCTGAAGCTTCGCACGAATACTCGACTGCAACTCTGTATCCCCGCAAGCCAGATACCCAAGTCGGAGTCCCGCCATACAATAAATCTTCGTAAAAGCCCTTAGCACCAATAGCCTCGGATGCTCTGCCAGATATGGCAGCATACTATACACAGCTTCCTCCTCTAAAAATGGCAGGAAACATTCATCCACACAGACATACGCCTGCATTGCTTCCGCCTTCGCAAGCACGCGCAGGATCTGTTCCCGCGTAAATAATGTTCCGGTCGGATTGTTCGGATTACACAAAAATACAAGCCGGATCGAATCATCCAGTTTTGCAAGCAGACGTTGAATTACGGTTTCAGAATCAAACTGCAGCCTATCCTGTCCGCTCATATCATCAACGTCCCCATCCGCATCCTCGCATCCTGCATAGCACATCTCACCACCGCCGGCAGCAACCGCTTCCGCATACCCGGTAAATGTCGGTGCAATTGCAAGTGCCTTCCCGGGAATCGTCTGTCCCAGTGCATACAGAAGCTCCGCTGCGCCGTTCCCGGGAATGATCCGGTCTGCCGGTATATTTTGTGCTTTTGCTATCGCACGGCATAGCTGCTCCGCCCTATAGTCCGGATATCTGCCGGTCAGCACGATTCCCTCATGCGCCGCCTGAATGCTTGCAAGCGGCATGCCAAGGGGATTGACGTTAATAGAAAAATCATATTCAATTGGATTTCGGTAGACATCTCCACCGTGCGTATAGTTATATTCCATGTTTTATTCCTCGCATTTTAATAAAACAGATTATTGCTTATTATCTTATGCAGCTTTCTTCTTTTTCTCCCGTCTTACAAAGAGGAACGCACACAAGCCTGCAAAGACAATCGTCATGACTACAAGCACCGGAATCACCGGAATCGGACAGACGCTTGCGCGAACAAGCTTCAGCCCCTGATACAATGTGTACACACCGAAGATGGAGAAGATTGCAAATGCAAGCATGCTAAGCAGCCCGTCCGGCGTCTTGTTCTTCAGCAGATATCCGATCAGCATACCAAGCATATCCGCAGCGAACAGTCCGAGCGAGCAGCCAATCCATACAACCAGTGCCGCACGCATACCTTCATTTGCGCCAAATGTGATCGCGGTAAGCTGTGTCTTATCACCAAGCTCTGCCACGAAGAATGTACAAAATACCGCAAGCGGCGCAAACTTAATCTTCGTCTTACCATCTTCTTCCTCTTCTTCATCGTCACCGGCAATCGTCGATGCGGCGAAATAAAGGAATGCGAGTGCTGCGATCATCTTGATCACCCATTCCGGCACAAACTCGCTAACAAGTCCGCCTGCCAGAACCGCAAGTCCGTTCAGCACAAGAATCGCAACACCGGTACCGAGTATAATGTCCCTTAATTTGTATTTCGAAGTAAGCGCGATCAGCATAAGCTGGGTTTTATCGCCCATCTCTGCTATAAACTCCGTGAAAAACACTTTGAAGAATAATATCATTTGTCCAAGCGCCCCTTTATCTTACTATGATGTAAACCGCATATGCCGCGTAAAGCGCAACCATGCACAGTCCTTCCGCTCTTCCGATTTTCTTCTTTGTTCCGGCAAAAATCCATGCACATATGGTAAATACGATCAGTACGCACAGGTCAATGATATTTTCTGTGATAATGCTGATCGGACTGATCGCCGATGCTATACCAAGCACCATCAATATATTAAATATATTGGAACCGATTGCATTTCCAAGTGCCATATCCACTTCATTCTTTCTGGCTGCTACGATGGATGTAACAAGCTCCGGAAGCGATGTTCCGATTGAAACGATCGTAAGTCCGATCAGTGTCTGGCTCATACCGAGATCGCTTGCGATTCTCGATGCAGCATCAACCGTCACATCTCCGCCGACAGCAATCGCGATTGCGCCGCCAATGATAAACAGTATACTCACAGGAACGGAAACAAGCTTGATCTCCTCGTCCGATCCACCTTCGATCTCGACCTTCTTACCTTCCTTACTTGCCTTCATCGCAGTCCGGACCATGTAGATAATGTAACATGCAAAAAGCACTATGAATATCACACCATCCAGATGTCCAAGCGTCATACCGGTCTTGTCGCCAAGTCCGACAATTCCAAGAAGCATCAAAAGTCCGGCACATATAAGGGATAACGGGATATCTCTCCGGATTGTTTCCCTTGCAACATTCACCGTTGCCAATATCGCACACACACCAATGACGACCATCAGATTAAAAATATTGGAACCGACAACATTGCTGACTGCAAGCTCATTGTTGCCTGCAAGGGATGCCGACACACTGACTGCGGTCTCCGGAAGGGATGTTCCCATCGCAACGATGGTAAGTCCGATAATGATTGACGGCACATGCAGCCGCTTCGCCACGCTGGAACTTCCCTCCACAAAGAAGTCCGCGCCCTTGATAAGCAGTACAAAGCCTATCACAAGGAATACAAGTACAAGGGCAAATGGGGCATTGTTAATGATTTTTTCCATGGTTTCCTCCTTTTCTCGTTCAAAGTTTCCGTCAGCCGAAATCCTGCTATCGTAAGTATGGATAGCTGAAAAAAGACTCATGTATATCAATCAGCTGCCTGTGTAGATTATTGCACAGACGGTTGATCAATATACATGAGTCTCATTATTTAAGATTTGCCAGATTATACTCTCAACTTATAATCAGAATGTTGACAAACCACACTTTCGCGCTAACTACTCCCTCATGGACTGTTCAATTATCTGATAAATTTTATCAAATATAGCAACGTGTGTCAACAGGGGAATCCGGAAGAAATGCTTCTCATAACCGAAAATCACTGCGTAAACATCACCTCAAAAACCGTTCCTCCTGACGGGTTTGATCGGACAGTAATGTTTCCGTCATGTACTCTCACGATTTCATGAACGAGTGCAAGCCCGAGTCCGACGCCGCCAAGTGCGCGGCTTCTGGATTTATCCACACGAAAGAATGGCTCAAAGACACGCTCCCGAAGTTCCTCCGGGATTCCGTTCCCCGTATCGGCTACCGACAGGCAAACGTGCTTTTCCTTCCGGGATGCATTTACTGTGACCTGTCCGCCCGGATGATTATATTTGATTGCATTCTCAACAAGATTATATACCAGCCTGTAGATGAGAATATCGCTTCCGACTATCGTTATAGCCTCACAGTTCCCGGTCAGTTCTACATCCTTCTCCCTGGCAAGCGGTTCTAAGTCTGCCAATACCTCATCCACAAGCGCGTCGACCATAATCGTCTCATCCCGGCCCACGGTCTGAAGCTCACTCATGTCGAGTAGTGTCTTCACCATCTTGCTGAGTCTGTCGTTTTGTTCCGTAACCATCTTGATTGTCTGTACGGTATCGGCATCGCTGCCCGGATGCTGCCCGGAATTATAGGAATCCAGCTGTACCTGCATTAAAGCTAACGGTGTTCTCAGCTCGTGTGCTGCATTCGCTGTAAATTGCCTCTGTATCTCAAATGCATCCGAGAGACGTCCGAGCATCTTGTTATAGGAGACGCTCATCTGATTCAGTTCCTTTACTTTGTTTTCATCGAGTCTTGAATCAGCCAGATTCTGTGCCTGCACCTCTTCGATCTTATCCGAAAACTCACGAATCGGCCGGAGTGCATGTCCGCTTATAAAATATGTTGCCACTCCGCCAAGAAGCGCCAGCACCGCCGAGATTATCAGACTGTTTTTCCTGTAGTCGGTCTTGTTATTATATACCTGGACGGAAAAATCATTCGCAAACGCATCCCAATTATCTTCCGGAATACTGATATAGATTTCATCTGCATCATCCGCCGTCTCATCTCCCCTGGCATCGACAGTCTCCTTCAGGGAGTCAATATAATACACACCATTTTTATAGACAAGCATAGTCAGACAGCCACATATAACCGCAATATATATGGTAATTATACAAGTCAGTCTCCACTGCAGTGACATTTTTTTCATTGATCGGACTCCTCTCGTAGTTTATATCCCTCGCCCACCTTGTTCAGGATCGGATCATATCCAAGCACCGCCTTGAGCTTTCTCCGAAGCGAAGACATATGTACCCGGATGGCTCCGCTGAAGCTGTCCACAGATGCATCCCAGACATGCTCCATCAGTTCCTCCTGGCTCACCGGTCTGCCCAGGTTGAGCAGCAGATATTCCAAAATTCCATTCTCTTTTCTTGTCAAAGGAACGATCTGCCCTTTGGCGTATGCTTCGCGCCGGATCGTATCGAACTTTATCCCGCCACATTCCAGACATACATCCTTCTGCACAAATTTTCTTCTTGTCAGGCTTCTGATACGTGCCTCAAGTTCCTGCAGATGAAACGGTTTTTCCATATAATCATTTGCCCCCGCATCCAGCCCTTCAACCTTATCCGCGATCTGTCCTCTGGCGGATAATATAAGCACCTTCGTCTCCTCGTTGCTCTGTCTTAGTTCGCGCAGAATCTCCATCCCATCCATACCGGGCAGGTTCAGATCCAGCACGATCAAATCATAATTCTCTGCCAGAATGCATTCAAGCGCCGTTTCTCCATCATAACAGGTATCCACCTCATACCCGGCATCATACAGGCTTTTCGCAACTGTATCGCATAGTTGTTTCTCATCTTCCACTATTAATAATCTCAAAATATTTCTCCCATTTCTTAACAATAATTTTACAACTGCTATTGTATAATACCGAAGTCAGCTGGTCAACAAATACAACAAACGAAAGGAGCAATTATATCTTGAAGCGCAAAAAAATATCCCAAATTGTTTTGCTCATCACAGGTATCGCCATGATCAGCTATGGTGCAGTCAGAGGAGAAGCTGCTACCGTGCTGGGCAAAGCTATAAAATTATGTCTGGAGTGTGTCGGAATTGGATAAGAAAAAGAAATCACTATCACAAAAAACTGCCCAGATGCGCGGATGGATACAGGCAGCCGCCACACTGCTTACCAATATCCATATCCCCAATCTGTTTAAGGGCAAAATATACCAGGGCAAAGCAAAAACCGTCTGTGTGCCGGGATTAAACTGCTATTCCTGTCCCGCCGCAACGGGTGCCTGCCCGATCGGTGCCTTTCAGGCAGTGGTCGGATCGTCCAAATTTAAATTCACCTATTACATAACCGGGTTTTTTATTCTGCTCGGTGTGTTACTCGGAAGATTCATATGCGGATTCCTGTGTCCGTTTGGTTGGTTTCAGGATTTACTTCATAAAATCCCCGGGAAGAAATTCTCCACAGCCAGACTGAAACCGCTAAGATACCTCAAATATGTCATCCTCGTTGTTTTCGTTATACTTCTGCCGATGCTTGTAACGAACTCCATCGGAATGGGTGACCCATTCTTCTGCAAGTATATTTGTCCGCAAGGTGTCTTAGAGGGAGCCATTCCGCTGTCGATCGGAAACCCGGCTATACGATCTGCATTGGGAAAGCTGTTTTCCTTTAAATGCCTGATCTTAATTACAGTTATAGTACTAAGTATTTTGTTTTACAGGCCCTTCTGTAAATGGATCTGTCCGCTTGGGGCAATCTACTCCCTGTTTAACAAGGTGAGCCTTCTAAGCATCCGGGTAGATGGAAGTAAATGTGTGGGCTGTAATCAATGTGCGAAGGCATGTAAAATGGATGTTGACGTGTGCAAGACGCCAAACCATCCGGAATGCATCCGGTGCGGTGCCTGCATAAAGGCTTGTCCAAAAGACGCAATCCATTACCAGTTTCTAGGCGGTGCCTGTCAGAAAAAAGAGGACAGCGGGAAGCCGCAATCAACCGATAACAATTAAATTTTAATATAATTCAAAGGAGCAATAATCATGAAAACGAAAAAAACTTTTATTCCTATTGTAACACTCTGTGCAGCATTATTCCTTACGGCATGCACCGGAAAGGACGCTGCAACCACGGAAAAACCACAGGATTCCCAGACGGAAGCCAGTACAGAAGCCACAGGGGATTCCAGCACAACACTGGATGATTTATATCAGCAGGAAAACCAGATCTTTGCCGATCATGAGGATGTATGGAACAAAGTGTTCGGCATGATGAACAAAAGCACTGCCGATCCAAGCGGAAATTATGCAGATTTTCTAGCCAGCACCGTTGAATCAAACAAGGATGCTTTTACAAAAGACGAATTGAACACACTTACGACTGATATTGAGACTATACGGAAGATCGAAGAACAGATCGCCGAAATCGAGAAGAAAGACACAACCTCCGAGAGTGCTGACGCAAACGACAATTCCGGATCCACATCTCCGTTTCGCAATTTCTCCGGTCAAGATTATGACGGTAATACGGTTGACGAAAGCCTGTTTTCCGGAAATGCAGTCACAGTCATCAATTTCTGGTTTACCGGCTGTAAGCCTTGTGTTGCAGAGTTATCGAAGCTTAATGAATTAAACGATGCCATCAAGTCCATGGGCGGCGAAGTGATCGGCATCAACACAGAAACCTTCGACGGAAACGAAACTGCGATCAAAGAAGCCGCAGCAGTTCTTGAAAGCCAGGGTGCCAAATACCGCAATCTCTCCATCGACGCATCTTCCGATGCAGGAAAATACGCTTCCGATATTATGGCATTTCCTACAACCATACTCGTTGACAGAAACGGTAATATTGTCGGAGATCCGATGCTTGGAGGAATTGATAACCAGGACAACTATGATACTCTGATGAAGCAGATCCAATCTGTAATTGATGCAGATAGCGCAAATAAATAATTGAATCAGGGACAGGCTGATAGACGATTGTTTTCCAGCCTGTCCCTGATTTACTTTATATCTCTTTGTTCTGTTTCCTCTAATTCTCCGGCTGAAATTTGAGATTCAGAACTATTGTCTATTATTTCTTCTGTTTTCAACATATTTATCATCCTCCATATGCAAAATTTCTTGAAAATACACTAACAATCGTATATGATATAAATATCATACAACCTAAAGTTGGCTTTAGGTCAAGTACAATTTTGAAAGAAGGTTTATTATGTATACAATCGGTCAGGTCTCTGCAATGTTTAATCTCCCTGTTTCTACTTTAAGATATTATGACAAGGAAGGTTTTTTCCCTAATCTGGAACGCAAGGGAAATATCCGTTATTTCAGCGATAATGAATTGGAGGCTCTTCGAGTTATTGAATGCCTGAAGAAATCCGGTCTTGAGATCAAAGATATAAAACAATTTTTTATCTGGGTATCGGAAGGCAGCTCCAGCTATGCAAAAAGGAAAGAATTATTTGAAGCCAGAAAATCAGCTGTTGAAACCGAAATCCTGGAACTTCAAAAAACTCTCTCCCTCTTAAAATTCAAGTGCTGGTATTACGAAACAGCGTTGGAAAATGGTAACGAAGATGCTATAAATGCCATGTTACCTGACAAGCTTCCTAAGAATATACAAAAACTATATGACAAAGGACATGCATGATTTTTGTTTTCTCTCCAGACTGGAAGTTATTTATTCATAATAATGGGGCACAATCCTTACAATTCCATCGTCATACATGAATCCGATGCCTGAAACCCTAATGCTTCATACAAAGGTCTTCCCATCTTTGTTGCATCCAGACTTATCTCTGTCACACCATTTTCCTTTGCCTCTTCAATCAGAATCTCAACCATCTTCTTAGAGATGCCTCTTCTTCTGTGATCTGCACGGGTATAGACATTCATCAAATGCGCCCGATTGCCTGTCGGGTGCGAGAATGTCGGCATAATCCATATATAGGATAGGCTTGCACAGCCTACGGGAGTCTGCCCATCAAGTGCAATAACCGTTGTCTGCTCACCTGACTCAAAATACCGCCTGCTCTCAGAGATAAATTTCTCATCATATTCATACTCACCGGACAGATCATTTACCTCTCTAAGCATTTCAAGTCTCAGTTTCATGAAGATTTCCATATCATCTTTTGTAGTCTTTCTGTATAAAATCTCGTTCATTTCCTACTCCCTTAACAATCTATCGAGCAACATCTGCCCACAGTCAGTCGTTTTGTATTCTCCAAGTTTCATGTTTTATCCTCATAAACGGGAATTTCCACGTTAGGTTTCATCCAAATATATTTCTATTTTGCTGAATACCTTATCTTTACAGAAATTAAACTCAGGAGTCTTTTTGATATAGCTGAATATATCTTCTTCAATATCCTCATTCCATATAGTTCGTTGAAAATCTTTATTTTCTTCCGTTGGAATATATAACACATCCACATGAATTTGATAATACTCTTCCTCATCATTAGGAAATTGTCTAACCAAAGAAAAGTTAAACATAGGTTTTCCTGTAAAAGAATAGGTTCCTGTTTCAAATAAAATCATATCTTCTTTAAGTGGCATATTACACATCTCTTCGAACACGCTTACTATGTGTTCCAGGCTAGAATTATCTGAAATACTATTTTTCAAATATCCTAATAAACTTTCCTTTGATGTCTTCTTAAATCTATCAAATAATCCCATTTGAACCCTCCTGTAATTTGTACTTATAGGCTCAGCATAAGCCCCAATATCATATGTAATATATTATTACAACAAAACCCTAACCCATGTTGTAATATCGTTCTGATTCCATAAAAGACTCAATAACCGCTTTGCCTATTTCCTCAGCATCTGCATCAGCAAATAATATAAATTCTTTGATGATTTCATCATATGTATATTGTCTTTTATGTGATTTTTTCATCGAATGTATTATATACTGATTATCTTCAGTGATTTTAACACGAACATAATGATTATTTTTCCAAAAAGATACTCGGCTTCTATATTTCGTATTTTTCTTCCATGCAGCATTTTCTTTTCGCTCATTAGGCGTCAGCGAAGATAAAGGACTGTTTCTTATGTAATCAAGAGCACTTTTTACACCTTTACCGACAGAAACAGCATTGTCCAAATCTGATAAACTTATGAACCAATCTGAATCAATCGAATATCCTGCAATATGGTCAATAAGCGGAACAATTAACATTCGCCCCTCTCCCTTATATATAGATATTAATAACGGATATGAATGTAACATCATAAATTCACCTCATTTACAAATTTCGATTTATCAACGTGTGACATGATTAAATCATATTAAAAACGGAATAAAATAAAATGGCTTCAATAATAAATTTTCTTCTCTTCCTACATCTTTTTGTGATATTAAAAATACCTTATTCACATTTTGGGAAAATTCCTTTATTGATTCGTGTTTTCCTGTTCCAGAAGACTTGATTTCAAATGCATTTATCTTGCTTCCTTCTGATATTAAAAAATCTACTTCTTAATAATGTGTACTCCCATTCTTTTCCCATGTATGATAAAACAATTCTCTCCCAGATGCAGCAATCATCTGTGCTACAAGATTCTCATATAAATAACCCAGATTGGCAGGTAATTTATCAGAAAGCAGCTTCGCATATACATCATTTTCCGTTACCGGACGGTCAATAAACAATAACGTAACAAATAACCCCGTATCAGAAAGATATAATTTATAACTGTTAAAATCTTTTGTATTTGTCAGACTGACTCTTAGATTCGTAGAATTGTAACACGGTAAAACCGTTTTTGAATCAATCAATTCATACAACAGTTCTTCTGCTTTTGTATTGTTTTTTTCCCAATTGCTGTTGTAATCCGATATTTTCTAGTATCCTTTGCAAGCTGAGCCGGTATAGAATGATACAATGCCGAAATTCTTCCAGAATCATCAATCTTCTTAAAATCTTCTTCATATAACGAAATATTCTGTCTTTTAATCATATCAATCTCTGAAAAATTCTTTCCATTGACGTCGTATGCTTTTCTTCAATATCTATGTCTGGTATTATGTGCTTTTCTTCAAAATATTTTGAGTTGCAGATTTATATTTTCCTATCTGATCAACTGTACAATCAACCAGAAATTTAAGAAATCTTATACATATCGTTCTTGTAAAACATTATTGAATCGCTTTTTTCAGAATTTCTTAAAACGGCAAGAACATTAAACACATCCGGAAATGGCGAAACCATACCCATACATGCCATGCCAAAATTCAATCCATTAAATACTCTAAATTCAGCAGGACTAATTACAAATAATATAAATGGAACTAATCCAAGAACAAATGGCAACAGGCACATCAATATAAACCGATTTCGCTTTAATGGATATGATGCTAATGCGACAAATGTTGTCTTTCCTTTTATTCTTCCTATTGTTACATCTGCTTCCTTAGGATAAACAATTCCATGTAACCACTCATGAATTATTAACAATAAAAAACCGAAAGTAAATCCAACCAGAATAAATATTGGTGAGATTACAACTGTCTTGCATATAATCGTTTTACAAAGCATAGCGATAAAAAGAAAAACGCACAAAATTGCAGCAATCGGCACTGCTTTTTTCATCAGGTCACCAACACTCTGCGGTGTTTCTATCTTTACTGCGTCATCCGGCAAGCTTCCTGTTTGATATTTATTTATATCATTTATTGACCACACAATTTTTATCATATCTACTTCCTATTCTTTTGTATAATCTTTTGCATTTACACTGTGTACCGTATTACAAAATAATTGCTCCAATTGCTCATAGTCAGTCGTTTTGTATTCTCTAAGTCTTATCCTCATAAGCTGGAATTTGCACTTATCTACTTATACGCCAAATATAGAATAAACAACAATGAATATAATCCAACAAATACTAATGGGATTAATGATATTATTCTTAAAATTTTATTCTTATATTTATTGGTAACCCAAAAGATTATACTGAACACACTCCCAACCATACAACCAAGCACCAATCCACTAATAACTGCTTCAATAATTTCAGTTTCAATCATACACATTATTCCAACTATACAAATAGGTGAAACAATTGAAAGAATAGCCATAAGTGGAGAAAAAAATTTTTTCACTCTATCTCTCCTCCCAAATCATAATTCAATTGAACTGTATGTACAACTCCACAACTTTCCGATTTCACAGCATCCCTATAAATCCAAATTCGTCTCTCGGTTAAACACACCAGCTTACTGAAATTTGGGCGCGTTTTTAACAACCAAGTATTATTATCAAATACCATTCAACTGCCCTATCAAATAGCAGTTGTTGTTTACTTTTTCTTTTTCTAAATCAGAATACCATTCTTCAATATCTTTTATGGCACTTTTCGCATTGTCCGAATACACAAGACCTAATGTTTTCATCTCATCATTCCAGAATATTACACTATTATTTTCTATCCAAATATATGTAAATTTCTCTTCTGCAACTATAATGTCTTTGCTCAAACTATTCTCTGTAATATCACTCAATTTAATGGATACTCTACTTCCATCTGAAGAAGCATAATTTTGTAATGCATATTCAGCAATTGCCTCATATGAGGATATTCTTTCCTCATAGTATTTCGTTCTATCATTTCCACACGAACAAAGCATTATGCAAAGTACACATACTAAAACAATAACCAATATCTTCTTCATTTTTTCCTCCGACAACTTCCGATTTGTTTCTTTACAGTTCCAAGGAATTCTGATTTAACAAAAAATCATACAATCCAATATGCACAATACCGTCTTCATCTATCCATGGTTTTGCATTTGACTTTGATATAATAATCTTCTTGAAAAAATCTTTTGTATTTTTCAAAGGTCTTAACTCAGTTGTCATCTTATCAGGATCACTTACGGATAATGCAGACTGAATATAATATCTTCTTGCTCCCATATTTACAACAAAATCAATCTCACACTGTTTTCTTCTTTTTTTGCCTTCAGCATTTTCAATAATTTCAACAACGCCAACATCTACAGAATACCCACGGATTATCAGTTCATTATAAATGATATTTTCCATTATGTGTGTTTCTTCCTGTTGTCTAAAATTAAGCCTGGCATTACGAAGTCCTACATCCGTGCAATAATATTTCAAAGGATACTCAAAATACTTTTTACCCTTTACATCATATCTTTTTGCCTCGCTGAACATAAACGACTCTATCAGATATTCCAAATATTTTGCGATTGTACTGGTAGACGCCTTAATGTTTTTTACACTTTCCAATGTATCGGCAATCTTCTTTGCATTTGTAAGTGAACCTACCGAAGAACACAAATCATCGGTTAGTTCAGTCAAAACATCGGGAAGTTTTACAATATATCGCTCACTTATATCTTTGAAATATACTTCCGAAAACAAGTTTTTCAGGTACTTAACCTTTTCCTCATCACGTTTGAATGATAAAAGCTGCGGCATTCCCCCATAAAGAGCATACAATTCATACACTTCCGATTTATCTCCACCGACAAAATCATAATATTCTTTAAATGACAACGGGAATACCTGAACTTGATCGCCTCTGCCCCTGAATGCCGTCATTACATCTTGAGAAAGTAATTTTGAATTACTTCCCGTCACATAAATATCCACATTTCGAAGATGCATCAATCCATTCAAAACATTATATAGCTTAACATCTTCCGGATTTTCAAGTTCTTTTTTTGTTATAGCATATTGCACTTCATCTATAAGAATATAATACATTTCTTTATTTACAATTTTTGAACGAATGTATTTTGATAATTCATCCGGATTACGATACTGTTCACAAATATCATCATCAAGTGCAATGGAAATAATCTGTTCTTCCTTTACTCCACTCGATATAAGATAGTCACGAAACAAATAAAACAGAAGATAGCTTTTTCCGCACCTTCTGATTCCTGTAATAACCTTAATCAGACCATTTTCCTTTTTGTCTATCAATCTACTTAAATAGATATCTCTATTTATAATTTTTTCCACAGATTTGCCTCCTCAAATTAAAACTTACTGCACTTTTCTCGTAAATATTAAATTTATTATACTATCCTTATTATGTACAATCAATATTGTAATTAAAACTTACTGCACTTTTTCACTAAGTTTTAATTTCCCATGTTTTCATATCAAACTCCGAAAAAATAAAGACGACCAGTCTTATCATAAGACCAATCGTCTTTAATCTCCGCATCTGGTTGTTGTGTAGCTGGTAATTCTTCAAACAACTTATTGATTAAACAATTACTATGTGCCGAAGCATTTCTTATATCACGCACAGTATTCATAAACTTATTGCTTATAATAGGTTCATTATATAATACTGAATAAAAATCGACCAGATATGCCAAATCTCCAAAAGAAATTTTTTCCTTCTTTTTTGCCTGTTTGATATTTGGGATAATTTTTTCTATACGAAGCTAATTTCATATATCGATTTATCTCTCTATACATCATAAATAATATAGCCTCTATAACATTCATAACGTTTCCTCCTAAATTCCTCCCCTAACGATTTATGCTTTTTCATTTTCCCGTGTTTCCAGCACTTCCGTTGTAATTGCATCCACATCATATTCTGGTGCATACTTCTTCACAATATCGTACATTGGCTGGATTATTTCAATGGTTTCTTCAAGTTCATCTGCGATCTGGTCAAGTGTTTTGTTCTTCTGCATCTTAAATTAAATGAATTGAATTTAAAAGCATGAATGTTCAAGAATAAATAATTTGACTATTCGTAGAAAAAAGCTGCTACTCACTAAAAATAACAGCCTTTCTTACTATATCAGCCTTTTGGAATTTGACCATCAACATACAGAATGTGATTAACTAACCACTCTGTGAGATATTTTAAAATCCCCATAATCTGTTCATCTTGATCTTCTACCTCATCATTGTGATGTTCCATAAATTCATCAAGTTTATGTATAAATTCCTGATGTTGAACTTTCTGTGTAAATATCTTCTTATAATTAATAGATTCCATATACTGCTCTTCATCACTAAAGTGTTTTACTGTATAATTTCGGAGATTTTCTAATATTATATCAATCCTATCATATTTATCCGGTGTAAACTCATCATGAAGCAGTTCATATGCCTCATCTGCATATTTAAATAACTGCTTGTGTTCTTCGTCTATCATATCTATGCCGATATAATATTCTGGTTTCATTTCATACATAAATTAATCCTACTTTCTGTTTTATTTGTTTTATTAACCTGTTCTATACATATATAATACTTTACTTCCATGCTTATATCTCCTTAATAATTCTCTT
>ERZ780000.253-NODE-253-length-21823-cov-5.497106_pt1 | contig 21823 bp, 12 predicted proteins | sample MGYA00511089_ERZ780000 | MGnify/ENA primary metagenome ERZ780000 (study PRJEB29588, sample SAMEA2146321) | human gut metagenome | biome: human gut; feature: human-associated habitat; material: faeces | place: Denmark | collected 2008/2010 ...
TACTCTATCTCATTCGACATAAGTTTCTGCTTCTTATCTTCATGATTCGAATACATAATATTATATATATCTTCAAGTGACACCTCGCCTAAAGCCTGTCTTGCAATTCTTTCTGCTCCGACTCTGTTTTCATAGAAACTATCATCTCTCATGCATTTTCCCATGAGTCTGAAAACATCTGTAGGCTTAGGAACATCTCTCTTTATAAGAGTATCAAATATATCAAATGATATCTCACTATATTTTTCAAGCCTATTTTCTAATTGTGTATATGAAATAGTCTGAACATCGTCCATTATCTTTCTAATTGTGGATTTAATCATCAAATTTTCTCCATCTTGTTTAATTAATTTATAACTTTTGCCTTATTAACAGACTTTGATTTTATCTTATAAAATAAAGATGACATATTAATTTTTACAAATCCAATTGCTTTACCCATAAATATACATAATGACACATTATGCATTCTCATTGGTGTAGCAGCTATTGACAATACCTTAGATTCAATTCTGCCTTTCTTAATAGCTGTATAACTAAGCTTGTCGTTCAATATATCTGAAATCATTCTCTTCTTGTCTGCTTTGCTGTTATTACTTATTGATATCTCCTGCACACACTGTACAAGTCTTGAAGCATAATATCCATATATAACACTGAGAATCTCTCTGTTTTTAATATTCCAGTGGCGGTACACTCTCATAATATGCTCAAACTGTTCTTTTCTCTTCTTATACAGCATGCTGTCAAAAACTGTAGTAGTTTCTGAGCCTGGTCTTGAACGAAAGAAATGATATCCGGCATTACTACATATAGCAACCTTATCAATATCCATAATAACTTCCATATTAAAATGTAAATCATCCCACTTTAACTCTGGAAATCTTAAATTATTGTCTAATATATAATCTGCCTTATATAACTTATTCCAAGGTACAGCCATCATCATATTATCAAAATAATTGTGCAGATTACCTCTTACTAACTCCTGTGAATTATAATTCTTCTCAGGTGTTGATACACTGTAGCTGTGTGCTACACCGTTTTCAAAATACTCCATTGTATAACCAGACACAACCAGCTTAGCATCTGTTTTTATAGCAGTATTGTATAATGCTTCAAGATAATCCGGCTCAAGCCAGTCATCTGAATCCGGAAAATACAGCCATTCTCCCTTTGCTATATCAATCCCCCTGTTTCTTGCACTTGGCGCACCACCGTTTTGTTTATGTATAACGCTTACTCTTTCATCTTTCTGAGCATATTCATCTGCTATACTTCCACATGAATCTGGTGAACCATCATCAACTATTATTAACTCAAAATCCTTAAATGTCTGATTAAGTATACTGTCTACACATTTTCTCAAGTAATTCTCTACTTTATAGACAGGTGTTATAACACTTATCTTTGCCATAATTCATCCCTCTCATTATATATTTATTATCTGTCAATCTTATATTATATATGCATTTTGATTTATTATCAATATTCAATATATTTTTCAAAAATCATTTTAACAAATTAGTAAAAAAATACACGAGCGTATCAAATGAAACGCCCGTGCATTCAATAATGATTAAATGTTATAGAGTTGAACTATTATTTAGTAGTTGTAACATTCATAACAGCACTTCTTGCAACATTGCCATCAGCATCCTTAACATCAATATAGAATTCTCTGTCTCCTGTTGTTCCTGCTATCCATGTTATTGTATTATTGCTACTGAAGTTCTGTACAAGTCCCCATATCTTTGTTGTCTTGTTGTATACAACCATCTTATATGTGTATCCTGCTTTTCCTCCAACACCTTCTGCTGTAAATGTAATTTTGTCTCCAGTCTTAGATGTATTAGAGCTTACTGTTGCCTTAACTGAAAGCCAGTTAGCACTTCCGTTACCAATAGTAACATTAAGAGCTTTGCTTCTTGTTACATTACCATCAGCATCCTTAACATCAACATAGAATAATCTTGTTCCATCACTTCCAGCTGTCCATGTAAATGTATTGCTTGAGCTGAAATCCTGTAACTTAAACCACTGGTTAGTTGCTGGATTAAAGATTATGAACTTATATGTGCATCCGCTTCCAAGTGTTGTCTGTGCTGTAAGTGTAAGTTTTGCTCCTGCATTAACAGTCTCTGAGCTTCCTGTAAGTGTTACCTTTGGTGCAGTTGCTTCAATCTTAACATTAAGAGCCTCGCTTCTTACCACATTACCTGCAGCATCCTTTACATCTACATAGAAGTATCTGTCTCCAGCACTTCCCTTTGTCCATGTGCATATATTCTTACTGCTGTAGTTCTGTACAAGTCCCCATGTTCCTGTTGTCTTGTTATATACTATAAACTTATATGTATATCCTTCTTTTCCACCTGCAGCTTCTGCTGTAAATGTCACTGTCTTATCTGCTTCTGTCTTTGATGCAGTAATTGTTAACGGCTTCTCTACTGTTCCTGTTGCAGGAATTACTGTTACATCTGTCTTCGCATCACATACTGTACAATGGTGGCTCTTGCTTCCTGGTGTTGTCTCTGTTGCTTCAACATCTACTGTCCACTCTGTACTGAAGCTGTGTCCCTTTGCTGGGATTGTTTCTGTGTATGTCTTCTTGTCACATGTACCTGTTGTAGATGTACATGTATATGTAAGCACTCCTGCCTCTGTACATGTTGCCTGCTTTGTTATCTTTGACTCATACTTATGTGTATGTGTTGTCTCTGATGTTCCAGATGGTGTATATATCATATAGAAAAGATTCATTGTATCTCCCTTTGTTATCTCTACACTTCCAGCTGCAACATCAACTGTTACTATGCAATTAGAATCTGATGCGTTCTTTTTTCCGTTAATCTTTACATTCTTACCACTTTCTCCAAATACAAGTGTAAGTTTTCCAGCAGATGGCGCTGTGAACTTAATGCTTGTTGATGACTCCATCTTAAGGCACTGTGTAAGTGTAAGTCCATTATACGTTACTGTTCCCTTGTTTGATGCAAGATTACCAGAAATCACAAAGAATGAACTATTTGCATCTGATGTTGTAAAATTATGTACCTTAGAATCTCCTGTTGGTACTTCTGGTGTCTCTGTTCCACCTGTTGAACCCTTCTTTGGAATAGATGCTGTTTCTTCAGCCCCGCATACTGTACAAGAATGACTCTTAAGCCCTTCTTCTGTCTCTGTTGCTTCTTTAACTACTTTCCATTCACCATATGTATGAGCTGTCTTTGGAACTACTTCTGTGTATGTCTTCTTATCGCAAGTTCCATTAGTAGCTGTACATGTGTAAGTAATTTCTCCTTCTTCAGCACATGTAGCTTTCTTTGTTATAGTACTTACATAATTATGTATATGCTTTTCTCCTGATGATACGCTTCCACCACCTACTGATACAAGAGATGTCTTGTATGCATTAAGCTTATCCTTTAATGGCCTGTTGAGTGAATAGCTTGTATCATCAACACTGTTATCAAATGTCCACTTGAAATCTCCGCCCATAATACGTCCTGCATACTTAGTTACAATTGAAGGAACATCTGCAGGTGCATCAATATCAGCAGTATCAACACCTAAATCAACCTTAGTATCAAAATTAGAATATGTCTTTCCACCCTGCTTTGCCTTATAAGTTGAAGGTACTGTTTCACTTCTTGATGTTGCAAGATATGCATCGAAATCAGTTGCACTTGCAGTTGTTGTACCAGCATCCGAATTAGCATATATAACAGACTTCTGACCTTCCATATAGTTGTTGTATGCCTTGATGACACCACCATTCTCTCCTGAGAATATTCCACCTGCCAGAACATCACTTCCCTGCATTGAACTGAGCATTGGATAATTACAATGTCTGAAATAGTTAGCCTCTACGAATGCCTCACTATCCTTTGCAGCGCCTACACCATATTTAGAATTACCATCATAGTAGTTATTATATACATGAACTGACATTGTTCTGATACGAGGATGTCTTGAATCAGAATGGTCAAACCAGTTATGGTGATATGTAATCCAGTTCTCACCTGACTCTGACTTCATGCCACAAAGTGACATCTTTCCTGAATCCCAGAAATGATTGTAAGATACTGTTACATACTGTGAATTATCCTTTAAGTCCATAGAGCCATCGCCCTTAGCCTGGTCACCATCTGAACCAGCATCGCCATAAAATATATCGTTGTTATGAACCCATACACCAAGTGACTGCTTAAGAGATATACCATCTCCGTCTTTTCCACCGCCCCAGTTCATAAGACCAAGGTTTCTTACTTCTATGCCTGTTGACTGGAATACAGCCACACCTGCTCCATATAAAGTAGCATCATCACCAATACCCTCAAATGTTACGTTAGCTGCTCCCTTAACACCAATTGCATATGCTGATGATACATCTTTGCAGGCAAGTCCGCTTAATGTAACCTGACCTATAATACGGATAGCAACTGGCTGGCAGTTACTCTTATCCTTAATTGCCTGTGTAATAGCTGCTACACCTGTATATTCTGTGTTACCAATCTTCATCTTAACTGTATTCTTATTAGCTTCTGTAACATAAAGAACAGATGCATTAGACTTTAATGTACCATCGTTATTATATGCACCAACGCCATTCTTTACCGGTGAATTACTTGAAAATGTAAATCCGCTTCTGTCATGTGCATTTACAGTAAGCTTATCTGAAACGATAGCAGCTGATGTATTCTCCTTGCCATTGTTCAGCGGAACAATCTTCATAACATAATCGCCTGCTTTTAATCCTACAGCATCCGCTCTCATGTAAGATGGATACTTTCTGATAAGCTCATCGTCCAACTGGACATAAGCTGAATCTGAGGCACTTGCAGACTTAACATATACATTGTAACCTGTAGCTCCTGTTACAGGTGTCCACTTAACATATGCTGTCTCAAGCCAGCCTGATGCTTCTGTTATTGCGCCAGAAGCTGCATGTACTGGATTCATGTCAAATACTATAACTGACACTGCCACCATTACACATGCAAGTAATGCACTCATAAACTTTTTTACTTGCTTTTTCATTTTTCCTCTCCTTTTCCATTTTATGCACATTTTTGTGCAAATTTGATATGTTTTATTCACAAATCAAGTTTATATTACCATTATTGTACAATATTTTCAACCGCATTTTACATGTTAGAGAAAATTTTTCGTCATTTCAACACATTATTTCTTTTCCTAAAGCAAATGAATATACAATTTTTTCTTTTACAGTTTTTCCGGTAAGCTGTTCCAACGCTTTTGCATAGTAATCAAGCTGGATTGCGTATCTTTTGACAAGCTCTTTTTCCCCCGCTTTGCCCTTCATAACCCTGTCAGTCTTATAATCAACAATCACAAGTTCTCCGTCCTCTTCAAAACACAAGTCAATTATACCCTGTATAAGCTGTCCTTCGTACTCAAATACAAAAGGCTGTTCTCTTCTGACACTGCCACAGTTCATCGCATTTGCAACTCTCCTGCCTGTATCTGATTGTACAAATGTATATATATCCCACGGATTGACACTTTTCACCTGTAATTCATTCATCTTGCCTGTTTCTAACATTCTGTTAATATCTGCTTTAACTCCATCAAGGTTCACACTCACTGAATAGTCAAGACATTCCATAACCCTGTGATATGCGCTACCACGCTCATTAGCAGCAAGCTGCACTTCCTCCCCGCTTATGAACTTTGGAATTATGCTGTTTGTCTCATCACATTCTTTCTTTTTAAGTGCTGTCTTCACAGATTCATCCATGTAAGCATTTTCCTCTGAATCATCATCCGCCTGCATAGCCTTAAGCTGCGAAACCGTCAGCTTCATCCTTCCGGCTGCGTTATCATCAGGAACATACTCCGGAAGCTCCTCTAATAAAGGATAAGACACAGCTTCCATAATTTCATCAGCCAATCCCCCGATTCTAACAGCATTCGCTTCACCAGCCATCTCCCCGGATTCATCCACATCAGCCCAAGAATCCTCTCCGGCATCAACCATCACTTTAAAGCTGCCTTTCAATTTATCTGAATCCATAAGACACACTGGCATTATCATATCAAGATAGTTCTTTATATTCTCACTGTCTGCGAAAGACAACATTCCATCTGCTGCAAGTTGCTCAGCCCTTCCTCTGTATTTATCAATTGTCTTGTCTGCATCTTTTACAACTCCGGTGATTATCAGTTTTTCCCTTGCTCTTGTCATTGCAACATAAAGAAGTCTCTCTTCCTCTGCTATCGACTCTCTTACAATTCTTCTTGCCATAGCACCTTTTATAATAGTAGGTGTCTTCGTTCTTCTTTTAAGGTCAACATAATCAACTGCAATTCCTAAGTTCTGGTCTACAAGCACAGGCGCAGTTGCGTCCATAAAGTTAATGCTCTTATGTGCTCCTGCAAGTATTACAATCGGAAATTCAAGACCTTTACTCTTATGGATACTCATAATTCTTACAAGATTCTCATTATCAAGACTGGCAGCCCCCTCTGCAAAATCTTCGTCAAACTTCTTAAGTCTTTCAATATATCTTAAGAAATTAAACAGACCAGAATAGCTTGACTTTCCATATCCCGCTGCTCTTTCCAGCAGGACATTTAAGTTAGCCTGTCTCTGCGCTCCGGCAGGCATTGTTCCCACATAATCGTAGTAGCCTGAATCATATATCATCTCCCAGCACAGATCATATAGTGGCTCAACACTGCTCTTGTCTCGGTATTCTGTGAGCTTTGCAAGAAATAATGCACATTTGCCGGACAGCTGCTTAACATCCGTCTCCTGTATCTTATCTGCTCCGCCAAGCACTGCAACCGCTTTCAAATGTTCATACAGGTTGTTATGTGTATTCTTATCTGCATGCTCCCTGCCAAGCTTTCTCACCATTCCAAGCTCCGCTGCCGTAAATCCTCCAAAATAAGACATCATTGCCGCCGCAAGGCTTATCTCCTGAACCGGATTATCTACTATTGTAAGCATACTTAAGATTACCTGTATCTCACGCACGCTGAAATATCCTGTTGACGAATCTGTATACGCCGGTATCCCCCTGTCCATCAGGGCATCTGCAAATGTATCTGCCCAACCTGTAACTGACCTTGTAAGAATTACTATATCCCTGTATTCTGCCGGTCTGTATATATTCTCATCTGAATCATACACATTTACACCAGAAGCAACTATTCCCTCAATCAGTTTTGCAAGCCTGTCTGCCTCAAGCTCTCTTGTCGTAGCTTCTTCTTCATTCTCTGAAGATATAAGAATTACATCTGTACTCTTGTTGGCTTCATCACCATAATTACTGTCACTGTATTCAGGATATGGAAACCCCGCATTAAGCCTTACAGATTCGTCATACCCGATTCCTGAAAAATTCTTATTCATGATATGACTGAACACATCATTGGCACACTCAAGTACATTTTCCCGGCTTCGGAAATTCTTCTGTAATTCAATTCTAACATTATCGCCAGTCTCGCCGTATGTATCGTACTTCTCTATGAAAAGTTCCGGGCAGGCAAGACGGAACTTGTATATGCTCTGCTTTACATCTCCAACCATGTATATATTGTTATTCTCACCGGACAGTCTCGTCTTTGACACCGCATTAAGAATAACCTCCTGCAGCTGATTGGAATCCTGATACTCGTCTATCAGTATCTCTTCAAATCTGTTCGCAAGCTTGTCGGCAGTCTCTGTGTATACAAGCTTTCCATCTTCTTTCTTTACAAGTATTGAAAGAGCAAGATGTTCCATGTCATTAAAATCAATTATGCCCTTCTCTCGCTTCACCTCTGAAACACGCTTGGCATACACCTTTGCCACTTTAAGTAAAGTCCGTATCTGGATGCCTGCCCCCTGCATGTCTGCAAATATTCCCTCATCATCTTTCAAGAATATCTTATCATTAAGCCGTCCTATGTAATCTTTAAACAACTTTCGCTGCCCCTTAACATATTCCTTAATATCCGGGTCTGCTCCTGCATCCTTCTTTCTTGACAGAGCTTCAAATGAAAATATTCTTATCCTTCTGCCAAGCTCTCCAAAATCCTGTGAATTAATCATCTCATTAATTCCAAGCAGGTCAGACTGCAAAGCACCTGTATATGCTGCAGGTCCTGCCGGCTCAGAACAGATATCTACTAATCTGTTGTATTTATCACGGTAATCAAGAAGTGCATTTTTAATTGAATCATACAGCTCCTTAATTGCAGGATTATCGTAAGTCTCATCATCATAAACTAACATGCACTCGTCAAACCACTCATCAATCCACGGATTGCTTCTTGAAAAACGGTATATTTTATCTATAATGCTCACAAGCCCTGAATCGTCCCGTCCCATGCCAAATGCATCAACAAGATTAAAGAATTCTTCATCTGATTCGGCATAGAATTCCTCAAGCACATCTTCCAACACATCATTTTCAATAAGCTTCTTCTCACCCTCGTCCATTATCCTGAACCCCGGGTCCAGATTAACCTCTGGAAAATGATTTCTGATTATCCATAGACAGAAACTGTCTATCGTTGTTATCTGTGCGTTGTTAAGCAGTGTTATCTGTCTTAAAAGGTTCACATCCCCCGGATTCTCGTCAAGCATTGAATCAAGTGCTTTTCTTATCTTGTCTTTCATCTGGGCTGCTGCCGCCTTTGTAAATGTAACAACAACCAGCCTGTCTATATCTATATTCTTGTCAGGGTCTGTAATCATGGAAATGATTCGCTCTACCAGAACAGCAGTCTTTCCTGAACCGGCAGCCGCCGAAACCAGCACATTACAGTCTCTTGTATCAATCGCGCTCTTCTGCGCCGGTGTCCATTTTCTTTCCATTCTCATCAACCCCTTCCTTTATATTATTCCATAATACTTCATCATCGAATTTCTTTAATTTTCTGTAATTGCAGCCTGGCAAATCCACTGAAAATCCACACACTGCCCCATAAGGACATCTGTCACAGCTTGAAAACTGTCCATCTTTATAAGGACTTCTCCTGATATCACCACCTGCAATTCTGTCCGCAGTATCAATGGCTCTTACATCAACGAATCTTCCAAGTATATTAAACTGCTCTGTATTCATCACCTTGCTTCTTCGTGAGTCAAATCCGCCGTCAGCCTTTCTGCTAACTGGAATATTAAGTGATGTACCCTCGGTATTGTCCATCTTCTCGGCAATATCCTTATCCGAATTAACCATTCCTTTAAGACGCAGTTCACCCTTAATCTTATCCTCTATCTCTTCTGCACTCTCTGTTGTCGCAGATACAATCGGGTCACTTATGTTGTAGTAGAACACTCCGGCAGGAATCACATTTTTACCCGGACGCATCTTCGCCACAAGCTTCATTGCCGCTTCCATGTAGACCATAAGCTGGATATCAATTCCGTAGTAGGTCTTTACTATGTTGAAATCCTTCTTTCCTGTCTTGTAATCGATAATTCTTACATATACATCTGTGCCGTTTTCGCATATGTCAACGCGGTCAATTGTTCCGCTCATAAGCTGCTTTCTGTCTCCGTCCCCGACTTCCATATTGAACTTATGCTCGAATACAAATGGCACGAAATCACCACATTTTAACTGTTCACCCATCGCCCATACAGTGCGGTCTGCAAGGTCTTCCATCCGCTTAATCATGAATGAATTACGGCTTGAATCCTTAAGGATACTGTTCTGGTATATGTCAGTAATTGCAGCGACACTTCTTTTTACCATCTCGCGGCGCTTCTCCTCTGATATCAGATAGTACGACTCACCGTTTTTCTTGATTTCGTCGCACACCTCACGGATAACCGCATGCAGTACGACGCCAAAGTTTACTGGTGAAAATGTGAATTCTTCCCTTTCCTTCAAATCAACTCCATATCTTAAGTAATACCTCAGCGGACACTCTGCAAAGTTCTCAAAAGATGTGACGCTTCCGACAAGCCTGCCGCCAGTAAGTGAATCAATAATATCCTCATCTACATTTGCAGCAATTTCAGTATTATCAAAGCTGTTAGCCGCCCGCGGTATTGTCACATATGAATTCTGCTGTGCCGTGTCTTTGTAAGATAACTTAAGGCAATGTGAAAACATTTTTCTCATGCTTCTTATAATATATGAAGGCATCAGCGCCGCACCCTCGCTGTTTTTTACCGCATATGACATGTAAAGCTTCTCCGCACTCTTTGTCATAATAAGATACAGATAGAATCTCTGTGTAAATGCTTTCTCCCTCACGGAAGCTGACATAACTATTCCCTTATCCTCAAGATACTCCCTGTCGCTTTCTGACAGAACGCTTCTTGAATCAGCTTTCTTAGGTACATTGCCGTCATTGATTCCGACAAAGAACATGACCTTGATATTGTCAAGACGGGTTCTTTCTATATCTCCGATAACAACACAGTCATTGGTCTGCGGAATAAGTCCTATCTTGATCTCCTGAAATCCTGACGCAAGTATCTTGTTAAATTCTTTAATACCAACCTTCTCGCTTCCAAGAAGGGCATACATTTTATCTAATACTTCTATAACTTTCTTATATAACTGCGCATATTCATCACCAGTGTACTCGCTGTCATTAAGCACACTTACCTTCTGCTCCATATCTTCACGCACAAGGAACTCATAAAGTGCCTTTACCATATCAGCAACATTTGATTCCTTTGACTTTAGCACTTCTTCCAATGGATCCAGCATATCCGTTATCATTGTTCTTAGTGAATTAAGCTTCTCAAGGTCAGTATTATTGACTGTTCCCCTGAACTTTCTTATCCATGGTTCATGCCATTTTCCCCTGCCTCTGATTCCAACTGCAACACAGTAATTGTCTAACAGATCAATATCTTCGCGCTCCATTCCGCTCATTCCGGTTCTTAGGAATCCTAATATGCTGTCATAGCTGTAATTATTCTCTATTATTCCAAGTGCACCGTTAATTGCCGCAATAAATGGATTGTCCGTCACATGGCGCTTGTAATCTAAGAAATATGGTATATCGTTCTGCTTTAATATATTAGCCGCCAGTTTGCCGTAGCCATCCATGTCCGCAGTAACTATCGCAATCTCGTTATATCTATATCCACACAGTCTTGTAAGTCTTATTATTTCTCCTGCTGCAAATGTTAATTCTTCCTTGGCAACAGCTCCCTCATATATAACGATATTGTCAGTCTTCTTATTAAATCTTCCCGAATTGTTTCTGAAAAGATTCTGTTCCAGAAAATCCAGTTCTTCTGAATTCTTAAATCTTGAATTAACATTTACAATTACATTCTTTCCCGGTACTGCTTTTCCTGCAATATACACAGGTTCAAGGACTTTCACATGTTCTTCATCACATATCTTATAAAGCTTTGATACGCAGTCCTTACTCATGAAAAAAAGTTCTTCCCTGCCTCTTACTGAATTTTCACGCTCAGATGCATCAATTGTCAGAGAAACATATATCTTCGGACACATTGATAAAAGAATTGTCATTAAATTGTACTGAACCGGAGTAAAGCCTGTGAATCCGTCAAATACTATCTCGCAATTCTTTATTCTCTCTGACTCTGTAACCTTGCTGCATAATTTATCCAGTATTTCTTCTTTAGTTATATAATTCTTGTCTATGTACTCTGCAAATGCGTTATATACAAGTACTATATCATCAAGCTTATACTGAAGTGCTGCACTTCCCTCTGAATCACTGTATGCTGCACCTGCCGCATCCTGCATAACATCCGGCTTGATATCATACTGAAGCATCTCCGATATAACAGACTTCATCTCTGACACAAATCCTGTATTAGACAGATTACTTCCAAAATATTTTAATCTGTCCTTGTTCTGCTCTAAAACTCTTTTAATAATCAGATTCTTTCCTGTATCATCAAGGACTTCAAGATTATCCTCACCCACTTCCTCAAATACTTTATACGCAAGCCTTTCAAAGCTCACAACATCTATATTAAGTATTCCTTTTCTTGGATGCATGGACACCAGTCTTTTCTGAATTGCCATAGTGTACTGCTCAGGCACAACAACTATATAATTCCTGTCAGGATTCTTCATTGACTCTTCAATTATATGCGTATAAAGATAGTGCGATTTACCCGCACCTGAGCTTCCCAGAATTAATTGTAATGACATGTGTTACTCCCCTAATCTTTCTATAATAGACTTTACCATCATTTGCTTTACCATAATGCACTTTTTCATATCATGTCTCATCATGGTTCGAAATCAACCGCTTCATATTCCACCGTATCTGAATAGTCCCACCATTCTCCCTGATAGCCTGTAAATCCGTTATTTTCCATAGCATTCTGTAGAATCATCACATTTTTCACAGCCTCTTCATCTTCTATATCAGAATAATTCCTGTCTGCTTTTAGAGAGAAATCATCAAATTCTGTCGGCATTGATATAACACTTCCATCAGCAGCAACCATTGTAATATCCACTGTTCCTCCAAGATTATGCTTTTTCATTCCGTTAGCCGGATTTGCCACATAATTAGGGTCCGGATATACTTCCCATAATTTCTGCTGTGCCTCAAACGGTCTGTATGCATCCCAAATCTTTAAGCTGTACCCCTGTTCTTTCAGTTCTTTCTGCACATTTGCAAGCTTCTTAACTGTTCCGTATCGAAGGTATGCGTCTGTGAAATCATATATTCTGACACCTGTAAAGTTATTGTCTGTCGCATACATCAATTCGACATATATATCCGGTATATATTTCTTAACAAGCACATATTCGTCATTCTCTGGTTCTTTTTCAGTTGTAATCTCCTGTGTTATAATTTCCTGTGCTGTCACTTCCTGTGCTGCAGTCTCCTGTATGTTCGCCGTCTCTTTTTCTGATACATCATCTGTTGTGACATTTTTCTTTTGTCCACATGCTGTCATGCCTGCCGCTATAATCACTATTACTGCAAATGTTTTGATAAATTTACTGTTCATAATCATTCACCTCTTCATAAACCTACCATTTTACACTATCCAATACATTTGTATTTAATATACCACATTTTAATCATAATCTCCCACTCCATACCATATATTTTGTAATAATGAATATGAAGGGCAGGTTTCTTTGTGATGAGTCAGACTAAAATTGTTGTTATTCCATTTAAAAAGCTCCTTATTGGAGCGGTTATCGCTGCTATTATAATAGCTTTTATTATATTCGCTGTTATCCGTCTTGGCAGCAATAGTTCTGATAATTCCAGGAATACTACTAAACCTAAGAGCAGCACTGTAAATGCTTCTGCTTCTTCTAATATTGAGACACCCCTTGATAATGCCGACGCTCCTAAATTCTGCCCCGGAGTATATACCGCCTCTATTCTGTTAGACGGCAACCCCGTTGATATCCAGGTCACAGTTGATTCCTCTAACATTAACAGCATTGAGCTTGTTAATCTTTCTGAATCAATCACAACTATGTACCCTAAGCTCACAACTTCATTTGATGAAGTTGCTGCTAAAGTCATGGAAGCCGGCACAACCAACATAACCTATGATTCAGCCAACAGATATACATATTCCGTCTTTATAGAAGCAATAAGCGCAGCCCTTAAAAAGGCTGCGCCATGATTAATATCTTATATTTTCTGTCTTGTACCCCACATGCCTGCTAAATCCGTCTGCCACTACTTAGAATAAGTCACAGCCTCACTGTTCTCATCATAATCAAACATGCCATCATTCTTCTCTTCAAGTGCCTTGATGATGTGATATGTATATTCATTATATGGCGTAGCAATTCCAAGTTCTTTTCCCATACGCATCATTGCGCCGGAGAACATATCTATCTCTGTGTGTCTGCCTGCATCAATGTCCTGCAGTGTTGAATATCTTGCTGTTGGTGGAACTGCACTTCCACGGCTTGAGTTATCTGCGCATCTGCTCATATCAATGCCTTTGGCTAGCGCTACTGCTTCAACCTCCTTACGCAGTCCTGCGCTGATTGCTTTCATATGCTCACTGTCTGTATAACAGCCAACACCTGCTCCAATAATAGCTTGTGGAAGATTGTTACAGATATTAAGTCTATACTTGCTCCATATCTCTTCTTTAATACAATCAGTCACCCTGTAATTAATTCCTGTTCCATCAAATAAATCTCTTATTGTCACAACTCTCTCACTCTCAAATGGTGCAGCTTCCTCACCATATATAATGCCTATTGTAGTCTCCGGATTGAACACATATTCCTTTCCTTCGCGGTGTGACGCCACCTTTATAAGTGAATAAATGATATGTGATTTATCTATCTTGGTAGATATTATCTCTTCACTGTCAACACCATTCATAAGACTCATGACAATTGTATTCTCACCGACGGCTTCCCTAATATCATCTAATGCACCTGCAAGTGCGCCGTATTTTAATGATACAACAAGAAGGTCAACACCTTTTGCTTCCTCTGGGGTCAATACCTCCGGGTGGTATGTCTTTCCATTAATCAGGCAGCCTTCTGCCTTAAGTCTTTCCGCTCTTTCGCCCTTTGCAATAACACTTAAATCTATATCCTTCTTTCCTGAAAGTCCCCATATAACATAAGAACCGACTGCTCCTGCTCCAAGTACTGCCACTGATTGTATCTTCATATACATTTTCCTCTCAATCTTTGTAATTTCTTCAAATATATATACACTTCAATTCTTTTCGCGTCAAATGCCTTTATCTTCCTACAATATCGCCCTCTTCAAAATCGTAAGTCAGCTTCTTTCCATATGCCATGACATATGCAGCACATTTCTGCTCATAGTCTGTGTGCTGCATTCTTAAACTTGCTGTTCTTTCATCAAGCTGTCTGTCCGGATATATTACCGGCATGACATGTACCCTGAATGTGTGCAAATGTGTACTTTTAACCTGCTGTTCAACAAAAAGCGAAATCACCGGCACATTAAACTTTACCGCATACAGATATGCACCTCTTTTGCATGGGCGGGGCTTCCGATAATTAAACCACATTTCCTGCTCAGGATATATAAGCACAAGTTTGTTTTCATCAAGTGCATTCTTAATCTGATTAGGAAACTCAGTCTCCATAAACCATTTCAGGCTGCTTACGGGCATTGTGTCGGCATATTTTTGCATATACCCGACAAAACCTTTCATTGCAAGGTTAGAATCTTGATTAACAATACTTATTCTTCTGAATCCAGCTTTTCTCATTGCAAACCTGACAATTGCAGGGTCTAACGGGCTGAAATGATTGCATGTTACAATCGCAGGACCTCTGATTCCAGAAAGATTCTCAAGTCCGTCAACTTGTGTTATAAGCCCCACCGCAGAAGTCCCGGCATGAAATATAGCTTCTGCAATATATTTCTTCACACAAAAACCATATGCTGTGCGGTAATCAATATAATGTCTTAGTAATGCTTCTTTATCTTCGCGTAACAGCTTAGGGTCTCCCGGCTCAACCTTTGAATTCAACTGATTAAGGCTTACAGCTGTCCTAATATTTTCATAGACCTGCTCCCTATCACCAATCATATCTCCTCCGACATAATTTATTTTGCAGCATCACTGCTATCCTTCACGAAACCACTATCCACAACAAATCTGCTTCCCACAACATCAGAAAACTTAACCCCATCACCGTCCGCAATATTCTCAGCCCTTGCAAGAAGCTTCTTTAAATTCTCACGGTCAGCTTTCTTTTCATTATCCCCATACTGCTTGCGCTGTTTAATCAGCAACGGATAAAATCCCGACTCCGCTGCATACTGCCAGAAATACTCCTCATACGGAATCTCGCTGTAATGCCACGGCTTGTCAAACAGGTTATAATGTATCAGCTTCGGTCTTGCTATATACTCCCCGCCCTTGTTAGGCATAACATTCCATTCCTTATCAAGAAAATATATTTCTTTTGCACACATAGCATTAATATAATCCTGGTCAGGTGCAACACTGTCAAAGTGATATTCAGCCATAAGCTTTAAGAATCTGTCTGCCAGATGAGCCTGTCTTATCTTATCAAGGTTCATAAGAAGCACTCCTGAATTGACATATTCATTCCGCTCTATTCCCACTACATTTTCAATGTAATGAGCCAGTATTGTATTCTTTCCTGCAAATGTATCTCTTACTGCACCAAACATTGCATCTCCCATATCAACTGAATAAAGCTTTGCAATGTCATCATTTATTACGGTATCAGAGTCAATATACACAGCTTTATTAAGCTCTGGAAAAAGCTCTGCAATAAATAACCTGAAATATATCGTCAGTGTAAACTCGCCTGAATAAAGCCTGTTTTCCTGTCTGTCAGTAACTGTCTGTCCAAAGCTTTCAGAATATTCGTACATTTTCTTTCTTATATCAACGAATTCAATATCTATGTTTTCATAATCCTTTATCACATTACGAAGCTGAATCATCGTAATATTCTTCACATTATCGCACATAACGATTATGCGGTAACGCTCATCACAAGCCACATGTACAGCCAGCGATTTAAGGCACACTGCCAGATATGGTGCGTACTGTTCATTAATCGAGAAAAACACAGGAATACGTGAAACTGCCATGTACTCTTCATGCTCCCTGTTATAAGAATCCAGAAGCTCATCATATTCATGAAGCCCAAGTATATTATGCATTTTATCAATCTCCCACGGCTTGACTGCAACAGTCCTTATCACCGGAAACACCCGGAAGGTAGTTGTAAAATGCTGAAAAACAGTGTTGTCATGCAGCCTCCTCTGGTCATTAAACTTTCGTCCACACAAATTAACTCTTGTTGCAAATGTATTAACAGCCGTCTGGTCAGGCATAAACATTTCCTTTCTTATGCACTGTTCACGACATTTTTCCAGAAGCCCGTTCTGTCTTATCATCCTCATATTCATAAGCATTACTCCGGAATTAATGTAACCATCACCGAAAAGCCATCTGCCATAATAATCAGAAACTCCCGCAATCTCTATGCCATCCATATTCTGATAATAAAAATCCCTGAAATCTTTTCTGCACAACACATCAGTATCCAGATAAAGAACTCTATCCTTAATATCTGTCTTATCAGCAAAAAGGCGCAGCATACAGCACGCAGTAAATCTGCTCTGCATATTTGCCTCCGGCAGCTCCTCAACAAAATATCTTGTAACATCAACAAGAAAGATATTTACTTTAATGTCCGATTTATTCAATTTTTCTTTCAGATATTTTGCAAATGCTTTATCGACTGGCTTGTAATTAATACCTTTTTCCCTGTAATCAACCGTGAGAATATATATATTTAACGGTTCATCCACATTTTTAATAAGAGACATTGAAGATAAAAGAATCCCCTTCTGCATCGGTTTATCACCACAATACAATATGTTCATAAATCCGTATCCTTTCTTAATTTATTAAATATGTCTGATTTATCCTCTCTGTATTGATTTTCCCCAGTTTCTTAAGTAAAATACATATAAGTTTTAAACGATAATTAAAGAATTGAGGAATGTTATGATATTTAAGATTTTCAAAAAAGATTTGAAAGGTCTTAGCAGGAATATTCTGGCTTTAGCCATTGCGCTTGGTCTGTGCCTTATTCCATCGCTTTACGCATGGTTTAACATATATTCCAACTGGGATCCTTACGCAAACACTGCGTCTGTCCAGATTGCTATTGTTTCTGAAGATGAAGGCTACTCTGAATCTGATGATTCCACTATCAATATGGGAGAACAGATTGTTGAACAGCTTCATTCGAATGATAAATTAGGCTGGCGTTTTCCGGAAACTAAAGATGAAGCCATGAATAAACTGAATGCCGGGAAGTACTATGCCGTTATCGTTGTTGGTGAGGACTTTTCACGAAGCCTGTATGACTTCCTTGACAATGGTCTTAATCCACCAACAGTTACATACTATGAGAATTCCAAGAAAAATGCTGTTGCTTCCAAGATTACAGATACAGGAAAAAGCACTCTTCAGAACACTATCAATTCCGAATTCATTGATGTGTGTGTTAAGACTATTATGCAGGGACTTAACGAAATAGCTGAAAATGATCCTTCAATTATTGAAAAGACAGTTAAGGATTTACAGAGTGTATCTGCCAATATTAATTCTTACGATACCATGATTGACATGTTTATTAAGAGTAATTCAGACCTGGCAGATAATCTTGCAAAACTTCAGGAGATTCTCCCACAGATTAAAGATGTTCTTACCGGAACAACTGATGTTGCTGATATTGCCAATAAATCTCTTGATAATGTCACAGATGATATTGCAAACCAGATTGATGCGCAGCTTAAAGCTATGAATGAATTAACTGACAGCGCACTTGATTCTCTTGATAAAGCTGTACAGCTTTCAATAACTGATATCGGACAGGCTGGCGTTGAGCTTAGTAAAGCCAACAAACAGTTAAAGGAACTTATAGACCAGAATAAGGCTCTTGAAGATGCTATTGATTCCCTCAGCAAAGTAGATGGCATTGACCCGGCAGTTATCACCGCCCTAAAGTCAGCTCTAGCTTCTGTTAACGCTATGGAGAATATCGCATACAACCTTGTTCAGCAGTGTGCCGATATTCTTACTGATTCACCTGAAACACTTCAGGCAAAATACCAGTTAATCAAGTCTGTTGTTGAACAGTGCCGCACAGAGCTCCAGAAGAGCCAGACAATTATGCAGACTGTAATAAGAACTAATGTTAACCTTCTTAAGGCTTCCATTAAGAATGCCGTAAGCAGCCTTGCAGCTAATATAAGCAGTGCCGGAAACAGTATTAACGGAATATCACAGATGCTCCTTGGTGTGAGTGATATATCAGTAAATATTAATACAACTCTAGAAAGCACAAAAACATTACTTGATTCACTCAACAAAAGACTTGATACCATATCTGGTTCAGTAGGAGATATAAGTTCATCTTCTACATATAAACTGATAATGGATTTCATCAACTCTGACGCACAGTCAATAGCGTCATTCCTGTCAGAACCTGTACAGGTAGAAGAAATTTACGTCTATATGCAGACTAACTATGGAACAAGTGTTACACCTTTCTATACAACACTTGCTCTCTGGGTTGGAGGAATTGTTTTAGTTGCCCTTATGAAAGTAAAGGTTGACTACGAAGATGATGAATTCAAGGATGCCACAGAACATCAAAAATATATGGGCCGCGCGCTCCTGTTCCTTGCAATGGGACAGCTTCAGGCTCTTGTAGTTGTTCTTGGTGATTTGTACATTTTAAAAATTGACTGTACTCACCCATTCATGCTGTGGCTTGCAGCCGCTATAGCAAGCTTTGTATTTACATTATTTATATATACACTTGTTCTTACATTTGGTGATTTAGGAAAAGCTATCGCTGTAGTTATGATTGTGTTACAGATTGCCGGTTCAGGCGGAACTTATCCAATAGAACTTCTTCCTGAATTCTTCCAGAATGTGTACCTTTACTTCCCATTCCCTTATGCAATCAATGCCATGAGGGAGGCAATAAGCGGATTATATCAGTGTGATTACGCTGTATTTCTTGTGAAATTATGCGCTTATGCTGTTATTTCCCTTATTCTGGGACTTGGAATCAGAAAGTCACTTCTTGAAGTACGCGAGTTCTTCGAACGCCGTATGAAAGAAACACATTTTATGTAAAGGAGAAATGAATTTATGCAAAATGATGATTTTAATATAGATGTTGTTATTGCGGAAATCACAGCATTTGCAGAAAATATGCACGCTAAGAACCAGCACAAGAAAAAGGTCTGCTTAAGATGTATGATGATTATTCCTTTAGTATTCATGGTGCTTATGTTTACCATGGATACAGCTAAGGTTGTTTATCTGCTTCTTTGGGTAATCTCACTTTTTATATTCTGTGCTTATCTTATAGTTATTGATTATATTGATGACAAGCTCGCAAGAAAGCTCAATGAGCTCAATATTGAGATTAAGGAAAAACAGGCTGATACTTCTCTTACAGACAGTATCAAAGCATTTTTAAGTGAGGTACAGTTATGAAAAATATATTTAAGATTATACGGGCTGACCTTCGCCACATAAAAACAAATGTAATTGCACTATGCGTAATTATCGGTCTTACCGTTATTCCTGCATTGTATTCGTGGTTTAATATCCTGTCAAACTGGGATCCATATGGACAGGCTTCCACAAGCAGGATTAAAGTTGCCGTTGTATCTGTTGACAAAGGTACTTCTCTTGAAGGAACGGAGCTTAATGTCGGTGACACCATAATTGATGCACTTAAAACTAATAACACTATCGGTTGGCAGTTTGTTGCTTCATCAGATGAAGCAATCGAGGGCGTATACAGCGGTGAGTATTATGCAGCCCTCGTTGTTCCAGAGAATTTTTCCAAGAATCTTATAAGCTTCTTAAGTGATTCCATGGAACATCCTCAGTTAAAATATTACTGTAACCAGAAAGCAAACGCTATTGCACCTAAGATAACAGACAAGGCTAAAACAGCAGTTCAGCAGCAGGTAAACCAGACATTTATAGATACAATCGTATCTACGATTGCCGGTACTGGCGACTCAGTTATCAAAGATGCAGATAAAGAAACCGGTTCTCTTATGGATGCAGTTATTAACAGACTTACATCCGCAAGGACTACACTTTCAACATACGATGTAATTCTTAACTCAATGCTTGCAATTACTGACCTTACATCATCAATAAGCAGCAGTTCAAACAGTGCTGCACCGCAAGTTTATACACAATTACAGTTACAGCAGCAGCAGTTAATAACCTTACAGGCACTTGTAAATGGTAATTCCGCTGAATCTTTAAATGAATTATCATCTGCTCTTTCAAACCAGATGTCCCAGATTCAAAGCATTATGAGTTCATTAACAGAGCTTTATTCTGACATGAACATGGATGTTGCAGACCTGTCTGCTGCAATTAAGCTTACATCGGGCTCACTCACTCAGACTAAAGAGCTTCTCAGTGACCTTGAGACAAAGCTTGATAACGCAATTAATACCTTAAACACAATCACTGAACAGGATACATATGGTTTATTATCAGAGATGTTAAATGCAGATGCCAATACTTTGGGAGATTTTCTCTCTGCACCTGTAAATATAACAACAGAGCAGGTATATGCTGTTAAAAGCTATGGAACAAGCGCTTCACCATTCTACACAATACTTGCACTGTGGTTTGGTGGACTTATACTTGTTGCTATTATGCACACACCTGTGCATCCTGCTCCGGACATTCCAGCAGATGCAAAGAGATATGAAAAATTCTTCGGAAGGTATTTTATCTTCTTTGCAGTAGGACAGCTTCAGGCACTGCTTATAACACTTGGAAATCTTCTCTACATAGGAATCCAGTGTTACCACCCATTCCTTTACTGGGTTGCATGTGCATTCTCAAGCTTCGTATTCACCTTCTTTATGTACAGCCTTACTGTTGCATTTGGAAATATCGGTGAAGCACTTGGAATTGTCCTGCTCGTTATACAGGTTGCCGGCTCAGGCGGTACATTCCCTATAGAAGTACTTCCTAACGCATACCAGATAATATACCGGTTCCTGCTCTTCCCATATTCAATGGATGCATTAAGAGAATGTATAGCAGGAATGTACCGATACGATTACATTAAGAACCTCGCATTTCTTTCAATATATATAGTTGTTTCGCTGATTATTGGATTGTTCTTACAGAAACCATTTGAGAAGATGAATCATATGATTGAGAGAAGTAAGAAGAAGTCGGGGGTTATGCTGTAGGAAGTTGCTCCCCTAAAGCACGCCCAGCCGTGTATATTAGTAAAATCAAAACACGCTTCCGCTCGGATTCCGACGCAGCGGTACTAAGATTTATAAAGGTTTGCCGCCTATGGCG
>ERZ780000.255-NODE-255-length-21643-cov-6.104039_pt1 | contig 21643 bp, 18 predicted proteins | sample MGYA00511089_ERZ780000 | MGnify/ENA primary metagenome ERZ780000 (study PRJEB29588, sample SAMEA2146321) | human gut metagenome | biome: human gut; feature: human-associated habitat; material: faeces | place: Denmark | collected 2008/2010 ...
GGAAAATGTCCTAAGTGTGGCAACAATATTGTATTAAAAAAATCGTTTTATGGTTGTTCAAATTATCCTGAATGTAAGTTTACTTTAGCTGAACATTTTAGAAAGAAAAAACTAACCAAAACGAATGTAAAAGAATTACTGGAGGGAAAAGAAACCCTGGTAAAAGGAATCAAAAACAAAGAGAAAAAGCCCTACAATGCCGTTGTAAAAATTGGGGAAAAGGGATATATTGATTTTATCTCTTTTTCAAAATCAAAACCACCGGCTTAGCCGGTGGTTTGTACTAGCCCTATAAGGGCTTATTACCGACGCTAAGTCTAAAGACTCATCGAATTTGGTTCGCCAACTGTACCGTCATTTACTTATCAAGCCCTATGGGGCTTATTTTATTTATTTAGGTTTACTGGCTCACCCGTAAACGGGTCAATATATTCTTTTAGTGTCATCTGATCATACTCTAAATCATTTTGTAATTGATTTTGAATATATTCTTGTATCTTCTTTGCATTTTTCCTACAGTATCTACGTAATATCCTCTGCACCAGAAATGGCGATTTCCATATTTGTATTTTAAATTTGCATGGCGTTCGAAGATCATAAGTGTACTTTTTCCTTTCAAATGCCCTACAAAACTTGAAACACTTAAACTTGGTGGTATCTTTACAAGCATATGCACATGGTCTGGGCATATCTCTGCCTCTACTATTTCTACACCTTTTCTTTTGCATAGCATACTTAAAATATTCGCAATATCCTGTTTCATCTTCCCATACGCTACTTTTCTTCTATATTTTGGTGCAAAAACAATATGATACTTACAATTCCATTTCGTATGTGCTAAACTGTTTATATCCATTTGGATAACCTCCTTTGATTTTATGTGGTTGGCGAACCAACATAATTATATCACTGGAGGTTTTTTACTGTAAGCTTAAGCAATGCTGACTCACCGGCCTAGCCGGTGGTTTATTTGTTCATCAAAGTTCCGTTTCTCTTCTGAGAAACTCCACTGTGCTGAACAGGCTTAAAGCCTAACAATAAACATAAAAGCCCTTTAAAGAGGGCTTTTATATATTAATCACAAATCACTTATCACAAATCACAAGTGATTAATCACAAATCACTTGTGATTTGTGATTCTTAATGATACAATATTACTATGTTTTAGCTTTAAAGGCTCGTACAGACTATATGTTTTGTGCGGGCTTTTTTCATACCCGAAAAAATTTAAAAAATTTTTCAAAAGAGGTCATTAAATCACACCTAGCTGTCCTTATATGGTGCGGAAAGAGGGATAAACACTTTTCAAATCATAAAGGAAAGGAGGTGAGATTGATGAAACCGTCTGACTTCCAGAAAACAGTTCAATGTCGTTTTGAAAGTTGTTTAAAGAAAGTTGTCCGTAGTGTCGTGAAAGATTATTACAAGGAATTAAACCGTCGTAAGAATAAAGAAATATCTTTCAGCGAATTGCCAGATGTCCTTGTTGATAAAATGGCTGTTTGGGACGACTACGAAACAGATTATACAATCTTTTCAGTATGTGGCATTGATATTCGTGTCCTTGATGATGAATTGGCAGAAGCCTTGAAGAAACTTCCAGAAAGAAAACGCAATACTCTGTTGATGTATTACTTCTTGGAAATGACAGAAAGTGAAATTGCCAACTTGCAGAAAATCACGCAAAGCGGTGTATTTAGAAACCGACATCACGCTTTGGAAACTATGAAAAAAATACTCAAGGAGGAACATTAGAAAATGAAACAGTTATTTAAGAAACCGTCTTATTACTTGATTTCATCAGCTATGGACGGAAACGAAAAAGCGATTGAAAAATTACTGGCATTTTATGACCCTTACATATCAAAGTGCTGTTTGCGTTCACTTTATGATGAATACGGCAATGTTTATATCGTTGTAGATATGGAATTAAAAGGACGTATCAGAGAAGCACTTATCAAAATGATTTTAGGTTTTGATATTGAAGATATGGACTTAGAACCAGAAGAATAAGCAGTTTTTAGCGGAGCATGATTTAATATCCCCCTCTTTCCTGCTCTGCCACCTGCTTTTATATGAAAGCAACACGCTTTCACCACAGCTCTTTGACAACTGAATAAAGCAGACAGATACGTTTGTGAGATGGCGAGCCACGGGGACTGTACGCCACGACCTTTTCAAAAGAAAGCGAGCGACCCACGCAGTGATCCGAGAGCGACTGTTGGAAAAGTTGTTTTGCCACGACCTATCCTCACAGAATAATGATACGTCCGCATGGTGCGGTTCTGCCCACAAGAATGGGAATAGTTGAGATACTAATGGAGCTTTCCAAAGCCGTCTGCCTGCTTGTAAAAAACGACACACAGTAAAGGGGGGTGCATAGATTATGAACAATACTGATGTGCCTATTTGGGAAAAATATACGCTGACGGTTGAAGAAGCGTCCAAATACTTCCGCATTGGCGAAAAGAAATTGCGTAAATTAGCCGAAGAAAATCTTGACGCTGGCTGGGTTATCGTGAACGGCAACCGTATTCAGATTAAGCGAAAACAATTTGAAAAAATCATAGATACATTGGACGAAATCTAATGTCATTGAGCCGTAGATATGGTATAATAAATATAGCGTATCACGGCTCGTTCCATGACGGAAAGGAGCTTTACACTATGTCTAATGTAAAACGAAAAGACAGTAAAAATCGCAATTTGCGTAATGGAGAGAGCCAGCGAAAAGACGGAAGATACGTTTATAAATATACCGATATATACGGAAAGCCACAATTTATCTATTCTTGGAAACTTGTACCGACAGACAAGACACCTGCTGGAAAGCGTGATGATATATCGTTGAGGGAAAAAGAAACACAGATTAAAAAAGACCTTAACGACGGTATCGATACAGCAGGCGGTAAAATGACAGTCTGCCAGCTCTACGACAAGAAGAACAGCCAAAGAAAGAACATCAAGAGGGCTACTGAAAAAGGACGACAGTATCTTATGAACGCTCTGAAAAATGACCCATTGGGTATGAGGGCGATTGATACTGTTAAGCAGTCGGACGCTAAAGAATGGGCTATCAGAATGAGCGAAAAAGGATACGCCTATAAAACGATTGATAACTACAAGCGTTCCTTGAAAGCGTCATTTTACATGGCGATACAAGACGACTGTATCAGAAAGAACCCGTTTGAATTTAAGCTAAGTGATGTTCTGGAAGATGATACGGAGCAGAAAGTTATCCTTACACCAGAGCAGGAAGAACGCCTGCTTGCCTTTATGGAAAAGGATAAGATTTACAGCAAGTATTATGATGAGGTTGTGCTTCTGCTGGAAACGGGACTTCGTATTTCTGAATTTTGCGGACTAACGACGCATATTGATATGCAGAACAGAATACTCAATATAGACCACCAGTTATTGAAAGACAGCGAAATCGGCTACTATATTGAAACGCCAAAGACCAAAAACGGAAAACGAGAACTTCCATTGACAGAACGGGCTTATCAAGCAATCCAAAGAATACTAAAGAACAGAGGAAAGGCACAACCGTTGATTGTAGGTGGTTATAGCAATTTCCTATTCTTGAACCGTGAGGGCTTACCTAAAGTTGCAGGAAACTATGAGGGCATGGTGCGAGGACTAATTAAGAAGTATAACAAGTATCACACGGACAAGTTACCGAACATCACACCACATTCATTCCGACATACTTACTGTACGAATATGGCAAACAGAGGAATGAACCCAAACACCCTGCAATATCTTATGGGACACGCTAACATAACCATGACACTTGGCTATTATGCACACGGTACATTTCAATCTGCAAAAGCAGAACTGGAAAGACTGGCTTGTTAATATCGGAGCTTATATTTACTACTCATTTACTACTTTTGGTTGCATTTTCATGCTGGTAAATGCCAGCTTATGCAAGGTATCTTCCAAAAAGAAAATACCGATAAAGCCCTAAAATACGGGATATATCGGCATTTACCAACTTATGAAAAGATAATCAGAAATTTAGTAAGTTTTTATCATAAAAAACTAACAAATTTTTAACTTTTATTCCAGATAAAATCATGCTATTATAGTGATAGCATTATACATTTATACACAAAATATATAGGAGGCTTACATGTACGATAACTTTCTATTCCGGGCAAAACGAACCGTCTACAAATGGTGGTGTATCGTATATAAGCCGGTCTATAAACTCATCCATAGCGGCGAGTGGCCAGAAGAAAAAGAGCCGGACGTCAAATATGCGGCACCAACGAAACCATCGCAGCCAGAAACGCTCGATGCTCAGGCGCTTGCAGATGCCGTGCTTGACACGAACCGTCAGAGCCAGCATAATATCGACGATCTGGTTTCGGAGGCAGCACATATGTCTGCCGAACCAACGGCATTCGCACCGGCTGTCAATGCAGAACCAGACATAAGCAGCACCAATTCTGCATTAGATCCGGAAGAGATTCCGGCAGGTGTCGACGACGATGTGTTAGCCCGTGCCAACGAGATCATGGCCCGGCTCAACCGGGAAGCTGCAGAGGATGAAGAAAAAAAGCAACGCGAAATCGAAGCTGCAAAAGAAAAAGCCGCCGAACAGGAACGGCTGGCAGCCATTTTAAAATCAACCGAACGTAACATCGATGCATTTATACAGGAAGGACTCTCCAAACAGCATCAGCAAGACGACGGCAACTAGGAAAGGAGTTTAACTATGCGTTCGAAATCAAAAAAAATAACTTTAGGGTTGTGCCTGATCGTGCTTACCGCTTGTCTCCTATGTGGATGCAGCGGCAATCCCAAAAACTTCACCGTTGGCACGATGACCATTACCCTGACCGATACTTTCAAAGAAAGTAAGATGTCCGGTTTTGACGCCTACTTCGTCAGCGACGATGTATCATTTTCCGTAAAAACCGAAAATGCGTCCGACCTTGAATATCAGGGCTACGAAATTGCAGGACTGAAGGATTACGCAAAGGAAATCTGCGGCCTGAACGGCATTTCCACTGATAAGCTGGTACAGCGGAACAACTACTATTATTTCAGCAACACGCAGACCGTATCCGGTGCCAAATACACCTATCTGCACTGCATGCTGAAGGAAGGGAACAATTACTGGATCTGTGAATTCGTGTGCAAGCACCGTTCGTACGACTCTTTAGAAAAGTCCATGTTGCAATGGGCAGACAGCATTACATTCGATCAGCAATAAAAAATGCACCGCAGTTATTATGATTGCGGTGCATTTTTATTTTCATCCTGTTCTTCTGTTTCATCGTTCTCATCTTCCCACGCATCCTCCGGGCGCATCTTCTCGTATTTCTGCATACCGAAATTCAAGAAGCTTACAAAGAAGAGCGTCGGAATCGCAGCGATAATTGCGATCTGCGCTACATGAATCCAGTTCCCCTGCAATTTCCCCGTGAGTAACAAATAGCTGGCAGTCACAATGACTGCCAGCATACTTATATCTACACAGATTGTCAGAATCGTCTGTGTCTTCTTACTCATAGAGATACCAGTTTCCCTTGTACTTGATACATGTGATTGGATATGTGCTTGACTGATCGTAAGTCTCGCCACTCATTGTCACTGCTACGTTGAAAGAGAACTCCAGATCACAAGCGTCCTGCAGCTTGATTGTTTTGTCTGCATAATCACTGATATCCTCTTCAAGATCATCCAGATCATCGCTGTCATACATCTCTTTGTTCTCAACGCCCTCATACTTGAAAGTTACATCATATCCAGAATAAGAATCAAGCATATCCTCAATATCTTCCTGTCCTGGATCAAGGAATGGTGGACAAAGTGCTGCCATCTTATCTACATCCTGATCATTCATCGCCTCGATAAACTGCTGTGCAACTGCTTCTGGGGAAGATGCTCCTCCCTTTGCTCCGAATCCGCCCTTGAAGATCAGAACAAATGCAACTGCCAATACAACAACGGCTGCTGCAATAATACCAATAATCAGACCTTTCTTTGGCTTTGCCGGCTGCGCTGGTGTCGGACCGCCAAATCCTGGCTGTCCATATGGTGCCTGTCCCGGCATACCCTGCTGTGGCATTCCGTTCATGCCCGGCTGTCCCATGCCGTTCATCTGTGGCTGTCCCATACCATTCATCTGTGGCTGTCCCATACCATTCATCTGTGGCTGTCCCATGCCGCCAAACTGTGGTGCTGCTGGCTGTGGGTTTGTCTGTCCTGCATCTGCCTGTCCATACGTACTTGTATCTGTCTTTAATGACAGACCTGACGGCTGTGCTGGTGCCTGATCCGGATCGATCAGAACGGTCTTCTCATCATCGCCATCCTGGCTGTTCATAGATGGCAGATCTGCGCCACAAACTGAGCATTTTGTGAAGACATCATCATTCTGTGCTCCACACATTTCACATACTTTCATGCTGTTCCTCCTAATATAAATCCTCTCTTATAGGTCGTAATTTTAATAAAAAACTACTAAAATATATAATGTCATAAATGCCGCATGAAGTCAATTGGCATTGCATATAAATTTCGTAAATTTGTTGTAATGTCAATCAATCGTGCTATAATATGGAATAAATATAGCTTCGCATGCCCCGCATGTGATCCAAATACATCACAAACAGAGATTAAGGAAGGCAGATTATTACCATGTATAAAGTAGATTTTGAAAAACCGATCCATGTGTATTTCATGGGTATCGGCGGTATCAGCATGAGCGGACTTGCCGAGATTTTATTGCAGGAGGGCTTTACCGTATCCGGTTCCGATATGAAGGAATCTGAGATCACAGAGATTCTGAAGAATCTGGGCGCCCGCATTTTCATAGGACAGAAAGCAGAAAATATCTCCGATGATATTGATCTTGTCGTATATACCGCAGCCATTCATGCGGACAATCCAGAATTTGTAGAAGTGAAACGCAGAAATATTCCGATGCTGACACGGGCACAGCTCCTCGGTCAGATCATGCTGAACTACAAATACGGCGTTGCAGTCAGCGGAACGCACGGCAAGACAACAACAACCTCCATGCTCTCCTATGTATTGCTGGAGGCGCAGACCGATCCAACCATCTCCATCGGTGGTATGTTGGATGCGATCGGCGGCAATATCCGCGTGGGACACTCCGATTATTTCGTTACAGAGGCCTGTGAATACACAAACAGCTATCACGCATTCCATCCATATATCAGTATCATCCTGAATGTGGACGCGGATCATCTCGATTTCTTCAGCGGCATCGAGGAGATCGCAGATTCCTTCAAGACATTCGCAGAGATTCTTCCTGACGACGGACTGCTCGTCGTCAATGGCGATATGAAATATTACGAACATGTGACAAAAGATCTGCACTGCAACATCATTACCTTCGGTATGAATGCCGGAAATGATTACAGTGCAACTGATATTACCTTCGACGAAGAAGGTCACCCAACCTACACACTCGTTGTCAAAGGCGAGAAGCAGGATCAGATCAAACTGCATGCAACCGGTATCCACAATGTCATGAACTCTCTGTCTGTTATCGCAGTCGCAGATTTCCTCGGCATTGACCGCAAATACACGATTGCTGGTCTGGCGCGCTGTTCCAGCGCCCACCGACGGTTCGAGCACAAGGGCGTCACAGAAAATGGTGTCAAAATCGTCGACGATTATGCGCATCACCCAACCGAGATTGCTGCAACCTTGGCGGCTGCCAAGAACACACCACACAACGAACTGTGGTGCATCTTCCAGCCTCATACATACTCCCGTACCAAGGCGCTTCTGGACGAATTTGGACAGGCACTTGCAACCTGCGATCACGTGCTTCTGGCAGATATTTACGCCGCAAGAGAGCAGGATACCGGACTTGTTTCATCGAAGGATGTCTGTGACAAGATCAACGCCAACGGTGGTCATGCCATCTACCTTGGCGACTTCGACAGCATCACCGAGTATGTGAAAAAAAATTGCAAAAAAAATGACCTGTTGATAACTATGGGCGCCGGAAATGTTGATTCTATCGGAAATACACTGTTAAAAAAATAGTTATCCACAATATCCACAGACCTGTTTGGGGAAAATTACCAAACAGGTCTTTTCATTTTTAGTTAACATAATTGTAACATAAATCGTCTGCAAACGGCTTGATTCCACACCCTTATTTTTTATGGTAACTGATTGTCCACATTATCCACATTTTCCACAATTTTCGTAAACGCTCCGACCGAAAAGATGTTCGCTTGAATTTAATTTTCTTCATGCTATAATTTGAAATGCTTCTAAGCGAAGCGATGAAGGGAAGGTTCAAAAAACTATGAAGACAATTACGATTTCAACTGAAAATAGCGAGACTTATTCTTCCATCTCGAACTTTTTTATCGACTATTATATGACAGATGCAAACGGGGAGTTTGTAAAGGTGTATCTGTATCTGATCCGGCTGCTGAACAGCAAACAGCAGATCTCGGTTGCCGAGATTGCGGATCATTTTAATCTCACAGAAAAAGATATCTGCCGTGCTATCAAGTATTGGGTGACAAAGGATGCACTGCGTCTGACCTTTGACGGAAAGGGACAGCCAACCGGGATTGTGGTACTGCCACTGAAGGCACCGGAAATGGAGTTATCCACAGAATCAGATGCATTTTCCCTGCTTCGTTCCGATGATACATCTGCACATGTGGAAAAAGCAGACACAGCGGAGCGCTCAGAGAAGCCTTCCAACAAGATTGTACCGATCACAACACCTGCGATGGAACTTTCCGCACCACAAAAGCCGAAATTTACGCAGAAAGATATCGATAAACTCTTGCGCGATCAGGACTGGGAAGATATATTATATCAAGTAGAGACTTTATTTGAGAAGCCGATTTCACAGTCGGATACGCAGTCATTGATGTACATATATGATACACTTGGATTCAGTGTCGACTTATTCGAGTATCTGATTGAATATTGTACCACAATGAAGAAGAAAAACTGCCGTTACTTAGAAGCAACCGCCATCGGCTGGTATCAGGACGGCATTCAGACAAAGGCACAGGCAAAGGAACAGTACGCCCTTATGAGCGGTGTCTGCCGTGTCTTCTACAAGACGCTTGGCATTAAGCGCGGGGCACCGACAACGATCGAGCAGGAATTCTTTAAGACATGGACAAAGGACTACGGCTTCGGTGAGGATATCGTAGAGGAAGCCTGCAAGCGTGCAGTCTTACACACACAGAATCCTACGATCAAATATGTGAATGGGATTCTGACCGCATGGCATAACGCAGGGGTGACAGATTTTGCCGGCATCAAGCAGGAAGATCTCGCCCACGCCGAGACAGCCAAGAACCAGAAAGCCTCTGCTACCACGAAGAAAAGCGGAAATGCATTTACAAACTTTACACAGAGCAGCATGAGCTCCGAACTTGATGAGATGGAGCAGCTGTTCCACAAAGAGGTAAACGGTCAATGAATTTTGAGTTGCTGAAAAAAGAAAATATCCTGCATGATTACGAACAGGTTCGCCTGCGCAACAAACGGCGCCTGCAGGAACGGCAGGAAGAAATCTATGCGAAGATTCCAGAGATCAAACAGTTGCAATCCGAAAACAAGCTTTCCTATATCGCGCTCGCGAAGAAAAAAGCACTCGGGCAGGCAGCTGACACACAGGAGATCTCCAATCAGAACCGCAGCAATTCTGCGCGGATACAGGAACTGCTCCTGACACACGGCTACCCTGCCACGTATCTGGAACCAATCTATGATTGTCCGGTCTGCAAGGATCTCGCCTATGTGGACGGCAAGGTCTGTGCATGCTTTGAACGCCGGATTGTGGATGCCTTATATCGCCAGTCCAACATGACACAGGTTCTGGATTCCGAGAACTTCGATACATTTGATCTGGACTATTACAGTCACACGATTCCGGAGAACCGGAACTGGTCTGTCAGTCCATATGACAATGCCAAAAATGTGCTGCATCTTGTCCACCGTTTCGTGAATACATTTGCGACACAGGATACCGAACGCGGGAACCTGTTATTATATGGAGAAACCGGTCTCGGAAAGACTTTTCTCACGAACTGTATCGCGAAAGCGTTACTGGACGAAGGGCACACCGTTCTCTATCTGTCCGCAAACGATCTGTTTGAACAGGTTTTCGGACAATATCTGATGAATAAAAAATTAGAACTTGAAGAATTATACAAATATATTTATAATAGCGAATTGTTGGTAATCGATGATCTGGGCACAGAGACAACCAATGCCTTTGTCTGCTCCAAGCTTTTTGAAGTTATCAACCAGAGGGGACTTACCGGAAAATCGACGGTCATCTCGACCAATCTTTCCATGAAGGAATTACAGGAGCGGTATTCCGAACGTATCATGTCCCGCATCATTGAACGTTACACTGTACTTCAACTGTACGGTGAAAACATAAGGTATCAAAAAAGAAAAAAAGAAATGATACAGGGTTCTAAGCTGTAATCACACAATGGAGGAAAAAATCATGCCAGATTCAAGTCATCTTATTACAGTTCCAGTTGGAAAGCTCGGAATCATCCCTTTGGAGAGCTGCAAAGCCCTCGGTGAAAAAGTGGATAGCTACCTTGCACGCTGGAGAGCAGAACGTCACAACGAGCACAAGGACAACATCACATTTGCAGGCTATGAGAGAGATTCCTATATCCTGAAATCCTCTTGTCCACGTTTTGGTTCCGGTGAAGCAAAGGGTACATTACAGGATTCCGTACGTGGTACTGATGTTTACATCATGGTTGATGTTGTAAACCATAGCATCGAGTACAAGATCTGTGGTAAGACAAATATGATGTCCCCAGACGATCACTATTCCGATATGAAGCGTGTTATCGCTGCCATGGCAGGCAAGGCAAACCGTATCACCGTTATCATGCCTTTCATGTACGAGAGCCGTCAGCATAAGCGCAGCAGCCGTGAGTCTCTGGACTGTGCAATCGCATTGCAGGAGTTAGTCGGACTTGGCGTTGACAATATCATTACATTTGATGCTCACGATCCTCGTGTCCAGAACGCGATTCCTTACAGCGGTTTTGAAAATATCATGCCAACCTATCAGTTCATCAAGACACTGCTCCGCACAACACCGGATCTGACTTTGGACAGCGATCACATGATGGTAATCAGCCCGGATGAAGGTGCCATGAACCGTGCGATCTACTTCGCAAACCACTTGGGTGTTGATGTTGGTATGTTCTATAAGAGACGTGATTACACAACGATCGTAAATGGCAAGAACCCAATCGTTGCACATGAGTTCCTTGGTGACAGTGTCGAGGGCAAGGATGTTATCATCATCGACGATATGATTGCTTCCGGTGAGAGTATGTTGGATGTTGCCCGTCAGTTAAAGGCTCGTAAGGCAAGACGTGTGTACTGTCTTGCAACGTTCGGTCTGTTTACTGCTGGTCTGGATATCTTCGACCAGGCAAAGGCAGAGGGTACCATCGAGAAAGTTATCACAACAAACCTGACTTATCAGGATCCAGAGCTCTTCAACCATGACTGGTATGAGTCTGCTGACCTGAGCAAGTATATTGCAACTCTGATCGATCACCTGAACCACAATGCTTCTATCAGCAGCCTGTTGGATCAGTCTGAGCGTATCCAGTCAAGAATTCAGGAGTACAAGGAGTTCGGAACAATCTCCGACAACTACAAGGCTCCAACAGTATAATTGGCAATCAGGAATCGAACAAATAAGAAAAGCACAGTTCAAAGTTGAACTGTGCTTTTCTTATTTATTCTATAATTCCTATATGGATGTTTGTTACTGTACGTAGACGTAAACCTTAATCTGCTCGTCATTTAAGTTGTTTGTGAATGTCAAGATTGCCGTTCCCTTCTTGCCCGGGATCACACGTAATCTCGCTACCGAAGGTCCGACTGGGGAAGTATCCCATGTGAAGCTCGCAACATCCTCATCCGAGGACTCTACGCTTACCTCAATATCACCGGAGATACATACACGTAACACAGCTTCCTGCGTCGTCTGTGCCTCAGTTGTCTCTGCGCCTTCCTCTGATGTATCAGCCTCATTTGTCATGAACTTCAGGAATGTATCACTGACAAACATATCCTCATAGCCTTGGGATGGCACCGCATCCGTGAAGCTTGCCAGACCATCCATCGCCTCTTCCTTATCCTCAAGCGCGGTAATCTGCTTCTTATAGTCTTCTTCCTTATTCTGATAATCCGAAATCGACGCTTTCAGAAGATCAATCTGGGACTGGAGCTCTGTGATCGCATCCTCCTGTTCCCGGATCTGTGACCGAAAATAATTGGCTGCCACATCGCTTTCTGAAGCAATTGTATTTCGCTCATCGTTGGCTTTCTGTACTTTGTTACTGAAATAGAAGAATCCAAACACCAGACCACTTGCCAGAAATATCATAAGCGCGATAGATATTCCGATATACAGCTTCGTATTCCCCCGCATTTTCTCGCGGTCATATTCTTCATCTTCTAACGGTTTTCCACAGTTGCTGCAAAACAATGCACCATCTTCATTTTCCGCTTTACAATGTTTACATATCATAATCTATACAACTCCTGTTTTCAAATTTGAATCGTACGACATATTTCCCTTATGATACCCTTTTTTTCTCTATTTGTCCAGTATCAGCATGATATCCATCCAACTATCCTGTTATCCGGTCTGCTTAGCCGCGCAGGGCCTCAAAAGCACGTGATATATCCAGCACACCCCATCCCCACGCAGGGTTTGGATATGCAATATCGACAACTGTCCGCGCACCGCGAATCAAAATCTGCCGGATCACTTCGGTATTCATCCCATAATAATTGCCACGCACGATGCCCCATTCGAGGAAAAGTGCCGCCGCCCCGGCGGTCAATGCAGCCCCGACACTCGTACCGCTCCGGCGCACGAACAGCGGTCGCGTCCCACTGCCTCCCGCAAGCAGCCCCGCCACACGCACGGCTGGCGCCGCAAAATCCGGCTGAATCCGTCCTTTTCTGGTATATCCACGGCTGGATTCCACATACAACGAATTATCTAGATGATTGTACCCGGCTACAGTTATCGTCCCACGCGCATTCGCTGGCGCACAAAGAATCACTTCCGGATCTGGTCGTGAAAACCGCGTATTATCGCCCAAAAATTGTCGGATTGGCAGCCATGCATCATACCCTGCCGGAAAGCTGCTGTAATTCTCTGTCACTTCAATCCGCCAGATACCGGTCGCAGGCTTCTCAAACCGCAGCAGGATAAACGGATCACCCGAATTGTTCTCGACCACTACACTTTCCGCATACAACGTCGTTCCCTCATACAAATATGTAATCATTCCAGAACTGTCACGGTTCGGAAAAAGCTGATCAAACCGCTGCCCGGTCGGGGAATATACCGCTATCTGGTACAGACTTGGCGCACGCCCCCAGATCTCCGTGCAAAAACCCGGATTCTCATCTTCCACATAGATCTCCATCTCATTTCTTACCGTCCGTGTCCGCGGCTGTGAGATCCCGTTCTGATTGCCCAGATTGATCGTAGACAGGCTTGCAAAATGCCCGCCTGTACCAAGCTCATTTCCAGCACTTCCGACCACGCAGATTCCCGGCAGTGTCACAACCGTATCCAGATAAAGCTCCAGATTCAGATTCCCATTGTGATCACCCTGATTCGTCCCCAGTCCCAGACAGATTACAAGCGGTTTCCCCAGCTCCATCGCCTTGTTAATCAGGTATTTCACGCCAAGTATGATATCCGCCTCCGAATAACATGGAACGCCATCTGGAATCAGGAAGAAATCTCGCAGACGCTGCTTTGCCTGCTTTAATTTCACCATGATAATATCCGACTTCGGTGCCACACCGGAAAATATATCATCCCCATCCAGATAGGTGTTCCCGGCAGCCACGGATGCCAAAAATGTACCGTGCCCGTCCGTATCCCGGCTTGGTACAATCTGATACGGCTGTTCCGTCTGTATCGCCAGATTCAACAACTCCTGCGGATACTCCCTGCCATATCCAAAGATGGGACGCGTATCGATCTCCCCGCTCTGTACAGACCTATTTTGTTCACCCGCTTCATATGCCGTCTGTGTCTGATCCCAGATTGCCGTCACCCGGCATGTACCGTCGGCTCTGCGGAACAGTGGATTCGCAAAGTCGATACCTGTATCAATAAACCCAACCAACACATCCTTTCCTGACAAAGAAAGTCCTGGCACCGTCTGAACTGCGCCAATACCAATCCCCTGCAACGCAGATGTATCCATCAAACCAAAGCATTTCGGTATCCGATCATACCCCAACCCAAATAATATATCTGTCGAAAGCGGAGCCCCAGATGTGTCCAAGGCACTGCGATACGCTACAAGAAACTGACTGTTAATAATCGTTCTGCAGTCTGGCTGTAAGATCTGCATCTCCCCCGCCAGATTGTTATCATATTTTACAAGGAAATCAAGCACATCCTCATCATATATGTAGGCGCCACACGCCGAATCATACAGACTATCCATCGCTCCCCCAACGCAAAAATCCCCTCAGCAAAATATATGCTGAGGGGCCTTTCTGTATGTTTATTTTGCAATATAGGACGCGCGAACCGAAGTAATACCGCCGTAATTTTTCGCTGGTGCCGCCTGTCCCTTTGGAACTAAAATGATCTGAATGCCTTCCAGACGCTTTGCATAACCGGCTGTACCGGATGGTGCACCATTCTTCGCCCAATCAAGCCAGCCAAATGACTGTGCATGCACACGATAGTAAATGTCATAATGCTTTGCCATTTCACCGGTCAAATTGATTCGGATTGCTTCGAGACGTTTTGCCTCGCCACTCGTACCACTCATCACGCCATTCTTCCGCCATGTCGACTGGTTGTTCTCATTTCCTTGCCAGCCATAGCTCTGTACATGTGTTGTATACACGATGTCTCCGCTGTACTGCTGGTTAGAAAGACGGATATTGATACCCTCCAGCCGCTTTGCCTGACCACTTGTACCACTCATCTGACCATTGTACTTCCATGCCTGCCAGCCGTAGCTCTGCACATGGGTACGGTAGGTCACGTTTGTCTGTGCTTCACCTGCAATCTGCGGATCAGCATTGGATGTATTCTTTGCATTTACAACCGGAGACGTACCCGCCTTCGCATAATAGCCAAGCGCATATGCGGAATTGATATTTCCCATTCTCGTATTGAAGGAAGCACCTTTCTTTACAACCACAATCTGGATTCCCTCCAGACGTTTTGCATAACCGGCTGTTCCTGATGGTGCGCCATTCTTCACCCAGCCGAGCCAACCGTAGCTTTGCGCATGCACGCGATAATATACATCGTATTTACCTGCATCCGAGCCTGTCAGTTGAATCTTGATTGCTTCGAGACGTTTTGCCTCGCCCTCCGTTCCGTTCATCTCACCATTGGCAGACCACGGCAACCAGCCATAACTCTGGCAATGTGTTGTATACTGGATTCCCAGATTATCATTGCCCGTCACACGAATCTTGATACCTTCCAGGCGCTTCGCTTTTCCGCTCGTTCCCGCCATCGCACCATTTGTAAACCATGTCTTTGCATCATTCTCATTTCCCTGCCAGCCAAACGTCTGCACATGGGTTGTATACCGCACGGTTACAGCTGGTGTAACTGGCTGACTTGGTGTCGGATCTGGTGTTGGTGTTGGGTTCGGGTTTGGTGTCGGGTCTGGATTTGGATCCGGATCCGGTGTTTCTGAAGAATCGGCCTTCTTCACTGTCACGGCAAAAGAATCCTTGGCCCCCTGCCCATCCTTTGCCGTTGCTGTGATCGTCGCTGTACCTGCCGCCTTTGCTGTCACTGTTCCATTCGTATCTATGGATGCAACACTTGGATTGGAAGAAGACCAAGTGACCTCCTTATTAGTAGCGTTATCCGGTACCACTCGCACATCCTCAACCGTATATGACTCTCCCACCGTCATGGATTTCTTGCCACCTACAATCGTAATTGTCGACACCTTAACCAGTTTCGGGAGATTTTCTATGTCTTCACTATATCCACATGTTTTACAAACATGATATTTCTTTCCCGCCTGCTCATACGTTGGATTGATTGTCTGCACCGCTCCATATACATGAGAAGTGCAAAGATTTACCTTATTATAGGTTTCCTGTCCTTCATAATTCGCCGTATCCGCAATCACATAATATAGATCATCATCTATAAATCCAAGTCCAAATATGTGAGTTCCCTTTGCAGTGTCCGATGGCAGTGTATATATCGTCTTTCTTGCTCCAGTTGAAATGCTATACTGTTCAATCGTCGTCGGTGTTGAGAAATAAATCACACCATTTCGTGCCGCCATACGTCCGCAATAAGATGCCCACACACGATTGTCTGTAATCCACCACCTTACATATTCCGGACCATATAAACAGGTAGTTATCTGGCTTGCATAATTATATTTAGAAAGCTGATATTTCGCGCTCTTTTCTGCTGCCACATATGATCCATCCAGATAATACCAGTCCCCATTGCATGGATACATATATGTCTGCACACCACTCCAGAACCCACTCTCATAGCGGCTGTCAATTGCTTTGGTATAGGTATAACCATACGGAACACTCGTTACATAATCAGACCGTTTACTCTCCAAGGATAGCAAGGTTGCATCTGAAATCATAAAATACGTGTGCTTCACTCTTCCAAGATTATCCCACACCGGATCGTCCCATGTGGCATCCATGTGATACCACTGGTTGTTCAAATATACGACATTCCACGCATGATTTGCAGCATTGCTTGAAACATAGCCACACACAACATTCTGGCGTTTCATCAGATACATGAACGTCAGTGCATATCCCTGGCAAACCGCTTTCTTCTTAACAAGTGTGCCATAGATAGTATAATCATCGCTCGACAAAGAACTCGATAAATAATTCTCATAATCATATGCTACATCTGTCGCAAGGTAATCATGATATGCAAGTGCAATCTCCACATCACTCAGTCCAGTTGTATCAATCGCAGCTTCCATCTTCGCAACTTCTGCATCGATCTCCGCTTTCATAGAAGTAATCTGGGTTTTCGTATAATTATATGTAATGAGCAATTCTGTAACATTACTTTGGCTGTCACTGTAATATCTGAATCCACCCGATACATAAAACAACTGTGGATTCATGTTCAAAATACCGTGTATAACATCTTCCACATTGGTTGTTGTCAATCCATAGCCTGTCACATCTATGGTATCCTGCAGGTTCTCCATGGCAGCCACAATCGCTGTATCATGTGAATGGTCATAACTACTGTCCGCAACCGCATCGCCTGCTTCCAGCAAACCACCCTCCGACAGCAGTCCGCTTCCATCCTCATGAACAATCTGCGTTGCCTCCTGCAACGGCTCGTCCAATTCCGCGGCAACTCCAGTCACAGTATTTACCAGCAGCATCACGAGCACAAGCAAATACGTAAATAGTTTCTTTCCTCTTTTCATGCAACCCTCTCCTTTTCTACACCCTGTTTTCAATTTTACCCATACATTCATTACAGTTCTCGCTAATAAAACATTAACATATATTGGGGGGAATGCAAAGAGAAAGTTTTGAAGATTTTTAAGACGGAGAATCATATGCATGTAAAAAATCAGGAGCGACAGCCCTATACAAATATAGGATATGTCACTCCTTCCATTCACACGCAAGCATCTTCAATATACTGAAAAGATTGTGGTGCATTACTTATTCCATATTCTTTTAATTCTTTAGGCGAAGCATACTTTACAACGTTTTTTAACTTATATGCTACTGCTTGATCCCGGTTTTCATAATATTGATTGAAAAATGATTTATCAATACCCGATTTTTCCTCTGTTTTCTCCCAAATCACTTCTGGCGAATCAATCAAAACATCCTCCACTTCGGCTTCCCCAACAACCCGCATAATAGGATTCGTAGAGTAAATTAAGATCTTATCTACATGCCTTTTGCACGCCTTTTTACGGAACTCATATCTCTTGGTTCCATTCATTATATTTTCTACATGAATAGGATTAATTGATAATAATATCGCACACATTATTTTTCTCCTTTTCATTTTTTTTAATTATATCTCAATAACATTCAATTTGCAACCTTTGACAAACATTTGTTCTATCTTTTTAACAAATGCATAACACTTCCCCTTCTAGCAATCTCAAAGAATTGACTATCATTCAATTTAAAAAATCCCCAATATGAATCGCGGTCTAATCCAATTTCCTCTATCAAATCATGTCGAACTATCCTTTTCCGCAGCGCACCATTATATGTCATTTTTATTGCTTTACATCTACCCTTATTGTACCAATATCTTAAATCTTTTTTGTCAAACACACTATACTTACTTGCATAATTATAAAATTCGTCAAAACTGCCGAATTCTCCCTGTGTTTTTACATCCTCAACAACACATATAGACGTTACAACGGAGGAATATTCTGCGCTTCTCCCATCTTCACCAGTTCTATACAACACCACAATGTCTCCATAATTCAAATTCTCTACGCCATCCATACTGCACACATAAATTTTATGTATGGAATTTGTATATGATACATCTTTTATTATGCTTTTATTCTCTGTCGTTAATATCGAATCCGGAAACATGATCGAATGATATTTCGGATAAATACTTAGTAAATACTTCTTTGCTGTGCTCATATCTACATAAGGAAAGTCTTTGTTTATTTCCCCTGTAATTATTCCCATTTTCTTTAAGTAAACGTTTTCTCTTTGCGCGCCCTCTCCTTTAACTCCATATTGTTCAAACCCAAATTTTTGAACCAAACTGATCAACGAACTGTGTTTTTCATAAATGGTTACGTAACATACATCAACTGCTTCATTTATTGCATAATCCATAATTATCTTAATAAACTGTTCTCCCATTTTAGTTCCATGCGCCTCGATTTTAAATGTTCCCACCTTTAGTATCCTTTCGGCATGAATATTGGGTTCTACATCATTTACACACTGATATTCCATTTTTAAATATAAAAGACCTATCAGGTTTGCATTTTCATACTGCGCAAATGCAGGCTCATCTTTTTTTCTTCCAAACCAATCATCAAATCCTGGATAATCTCTTTTAAGTGAATCAAAAAAAGGATCGTGTAAATCGATTTCTGAAAATTTCTTGCGTATAATATTATTCAATATGTTTTCCTCCATTTTAATTTGTTTATACTATATCAATTTTCATTTGGAACAGGTTGTTATGAAAACTTTGATAACCACATACGAAATTATAGATATTTACAGAATAACTGTATTCTCCTCTAGAATCCCTATCCCCCAAAATACTGATATAAGTTTTAATCTCCCCTATTAAAACTTATATTATATATATTACACATCTCGACAAATATATCAAGGAATTTCGACAAATTCAAAAAAGATCTGATGTATAAAACATCAGATCTTTTTATATAACTATCAACTCATCTCAACGCATCCAGATATTTTCCATCCAAAACATCTTTCAAGTACTGTCCATACTGATTCTTCTTCAGAAGCTCGTACACTTCCAGTACCTCTTCCTTGCTGATCCAACCATTCAGATATGCGATCTCTTCCAGACACGCAATCTTACGATGCTGATGCGTCTCCATCGTCTTTACGAAGTTCGTCGCATCAACCAGGCTCTCATGTGTACCTGTATCCAGCCATGTGAAGCCCTGTCCAAGCAATTCTACATTCAGATTTCCCTTCTCCAGATAAATCCGGTTCAAATCGGTAATCTCCAGCTCTCCACGTGCAGACGGTTTCAGATTCTTCGCATACTCTACAACATGATTATCATAGAAATAAAGACCAGTTACACAGTAATTGCTCTTCGGCTGTGCAGGCTTCTCTTCAATCGAGATTGCCTTTCCATCCTGATCAAACTCTACAATACCAAAACGCTCCGGATCATCTACATAATAACCAAATACAGTAGCACCCTTTCCACTCTCTGCATTCTCCACAGCCGCTTTCAGGCGCTTCTTCAAACCATGTCCAGCAAAAATATTATCGCCCAATACCATTGCCACAGAATCATCACCAATGAAATCCGCACCAATGATAAACGCCTGCGCCAGTCCATCTGGTGATGGCTGCACTGCATAAGTCAGATTCACGCCAAACTGATGTCCATCTCCCAGCAGTTCCTCAAAACGTGGTGTATCTGCTGGCGTTGAGATAATCAGAATATCCCGAATGCCTGCATTCATAAGTACAGACATCGGATAATAAATCATCGGCTTGTCATAAATCGGGAGCAACTGCTTCGATGTTACTCTGGTCAATGGATATAAACGTGTACCGGAACCTCCGGCTAAAATAATTCCCTTCATAAATTAATTCTCCTTTTTATTAATTTGACTTATATCATTAACAAATTGTTTAATCTCTCATGGATAATATTCATATAATCCCTCTGCAAAAATAGGTGTCTTCCAAGAAATACAAAAGACACCTATAAGCATATCATATATAAACTATCAAACATCTGTCAAATTTTAGTAACTAGACTGCAATACACTTTAAGTGTAACGCAGGCGATTACCAGAGTCAATAGTATTTTTCGTTTCTTATTTCAACTCTACCGAATTCGGTGCGGTTCCATAATCATAATATTGTTTTCCCGCATTAACCAAATGCTGATGAAGTTCTCCAATCGGGTGAGACTCATAAAATTCCGGAGTGATATCTGCGAAGTAAGCTTTTGCATTCATTCTGTCATAATCTTCCGTCCCAAATCCCCAATTTCCATGATGGCTCAACTGAACATAATCGCCCGTCAGCTCGTCTCCATATGTCTCAAATAAATATTTATTCATGTCTGCCTTGACATCACCTGTATACAAAAAACTTTCATCCTGATTCGTAATTTTCATACACAAGGAACCATCATTCTGATAATCTAAATCTTGACCAACATTCTGCTTCACAATATCGTCAAATGCATTATACACATGGATCCGCAGACCGCACACTTCAAGCTCCTCATCTCTTCTCAAATGAATAATATTATCTGCATCCTTTGTTAGATTATGAAATGTCTCCAGAGGTTCCAATCCCATACTGTCATACGGTTCCCCCGCTTCCTTAATAAATTCGTAATCGTAGCCATTATCATATATCTTATCTATAGTCACTCCCTGTGGATCCGCATAAATCACATTAAATGCGCCCACGTGATCACTATGTGTATGAGAAATAAACCACGCATCAACATGATTCCCATTCTGGGCAATAACCTTTCTTAATGCCGGGGCATTCTCAGCCCATCCACCATCTATAATAATCAAATGTCCACTGTTCGTAATTGTATAACAATTCGCCTGTCTTCCCGTCGCATCTGAATATTGTGTGATTATGCATCCATCGGTATTCATTTTCTCTTGATTTCCTGTTTTATTATGCATATGAACCGCTGCAGAAATACCTCCCAGCGCTAATACACATAACAAAGCAAAAATTACGATTCTTCTATTCATAGTTCACAATATCCTTAAATTAGTATTTTATACACTTTATCCAAGTTCCTGCTCGCTCATATCAAGTGCCGATGCAATTACCGCATCCATATCATAATACTTGTACTCGCCAAGACGTCCGCCGAAGATCACATGCT
>ERZ780000.273-NODE-273-length-20400-cov-4.277562_pt1 | contig 20400 bp, 17 predicted proteins | sample MGYA00511089_ERZ780000 | MGnify/ENA primary metagenome ERZ780000 (study PRJEB29588, sample SAMEA2146321) | human gut metagenome | biome: human gut; feature: human-associated habitat; material: faeces | place: Denmark | collected 2008/2010 ...
TGCAAATCCCCATATATCACCAAAGAGGAGTATTGCAAACAATACCCAGAAACTTGAGATTCCTGTAGTATTACCAAGAATTTTAGGTCCGATAATATTACCGTCAATCTGCTGTAATATAAAATTAAATATTACAAAGAACAGGCACTGTGCAGGATTGACAATAAGACATAATAAAGCTCCAATAAACCATGCTATGTACCAGCCAAAGAAAGGAATAACATTAAATATTCCAACAATGAATGCAATAAGAATCTCACTCATCATCTCTTTGCCAGGATTACATATTGTAAATATCTTAAGTGATATAAAACATATAAGTGCTATTACAAAGGCATCAAGGATTTTGCCATTAACAAAGCCGCTGAACACCTTATCAGTATACTTAATCTCTTCCATAACGCTGGCAGCACGTTCTTTCTTGAATATACTATAGACAACCATCTCTCCCTGCTTTGCAAGCTTTTTTCTTGCTGTAAGAAGATACGCTGCAACAATGAATCCGATAAGAACATTAAAAAGTACAACAATGATATTAACTACACCGGTTGAAACACCGGAAGCAATTCCCTGTGCATATCCAAGAAACTCGTTACCGAGCCAGTCGTTAATAAATGTATATGTTTTATCGATAATATTCTCTGAATATTTCATAAGAGTTTCATTTTCGTTAAGAAACTTCTGTACAAAATCAATAACTTTATTGACATTATCAGGAATAATCTGAATAAGACGTACAACACTATTTACAAGATTAGGAATAATAACAATAATCATAAAATATATGAACAGAATTGCTATAAGAAGCCCTGTAAACACACTAAGATTATTGGACAGGCTTTTCTTTTTCTTCTCATTCTTAATAAACTTAAATACCTTATTATATATATTATCGAAGAAATTACATATTGGACATATTACATATGCTAATACCCCGCCAATTATAAAAGGCATAAGAGTTTTGCATATATGTGAAAATGCTTTGTGGATAGCATCAATTCTGAACAATGCAAAAAAAAGCAATAGGGACAGCGCAGCTGCCCCAAATAATGCCATTGTAACTCCTGCATATCTTTTGAAAGAATATTTCTTCATAGATTTCCCTCTGCAGATAGTGATTAAATGTTTACCTTAACAATTCTAGGTCTTAAACCTGCTGCTTCAAGCTTGTCAACAATCTCATCCTTATGTTCATGTCCGAAAGCTTCAATAGTAATTCTAAGCTCAACAGTTGCTTTTCTGTTAATGCTTACAAACTGGTTATGCTCAAGCTTGATTACATTACCGTTAGCTTCTGCAATAATAGAAGCTACTCTTACAAGTTCACCTGGCTTATCTGGAAGAAGTACAGAAACAGTGAAGATTCTGCTTCTCTGTACAAGTCCCTGTTGAACAACAGATGACATTGTAATAACATCCATATTACCACCAGAAAGAATTGAAACGATCTTCTTATCCTTAACATCAAGCTGCTTTAATGCTGCAACTGTAAGAAGACCTGAATTCTCAACAATCATCTTATGATTCTCTACCATATCAAGGAATGCAACTATTAAATCTTCATCAGGAACTGTAATAATATCATCAAGATTCTTCTGAAGGTATGGGAATAACTTGCTTCCTGGAGTCTTAACAGCTGTACCGTCTGCAATTGTACTTACAGTAGGAAGAGTAACAACCTTTCCAGCCTTAAGAGATTCCTGAAGACAGTTAGCACCGGCAGGCTCAACACCAATAACCTTGATATTAGGATTAAGGAGTTTTGCAAGTGTAGATACACCTGTTGCAAGTCCGCCACCACCAATAGGAACAAGAATATAATCAACAGTTGGAAGCTCTTTAATAATCTCCATTGCGATAGAACCCTGACCTGTTGCAACATCTAAATCATCAAATGGGTGAACAAATGTAAGTCCTTTCTCCTTGGCAAGCTTCATTGCATATTCGCATGCTTCATCATAAACATTACCGTAAAGAATAACCTCTGCACCGTATCCCTTAGTTCTGTTTACCTTGATAAGTGGTGTTGTTGTAGGCATAACTACTGTTGCCTTAACCCCATATTTCTTAGCTGCAAATGCAACACCCTGTGCATGATTTCCGGCAGAAGCTGTAATAAGTCCCTTCTGTCTTGCTTCCTCTGACATCGTACTAATCTTGTAATATGCACCTCTTACCTTATAAGCACCTGTGTACTGCATATTCTCTGGCTTAAGGTATACTCTGTTACCAGTCTGGCTGCTGAAATACTCACTATATACCAGATTAGTAGGAAGTGTTGCTTCCTTAACCTTCTCGGCGGCTTCCTCGAAACTTTTCAATGTTAATTCTTCCATTGCACTTAATCTCCCATCTTAATTCATTAACTTATCAATCTTCATCAGAGCCGTTATCTACATCGAATAATGCATTAACAAATGTGTCTGAATCAAACTTCTGTAAATCTTCAACTTTCTCACCAACTCCAATATATTTAACAGGAATACCAAATTCTGCCTGTATAGCAACGGCAATTCCCCCTTTGGCAGTTCCATCCATCTTAGTAAGAATAATACCTGTGATATTAGTTACATCATTAAACTCTCTAAGCTGAGAAAGGGCGTTCTGACCAGTTGTTGCGTCAAGAACGATAAGATTTTCCCTGTATGCATCAGAATACTCTCTTTCTATAACTCTGTCAATCTTACGAAGCTCTTCCATAAGATTCTTCTTATTTTGAAGACGTCCAGCTGTATCACATAAAAGAACATCTGCCTTTCTTGCTTTACATGCAGCGATTGAATCATATATAACAGCTGCCGGATCAGAACCCTCACTCTGTGCAATAATATCAGCACCAGTTCTGTTAGACCATTCTGTAAGCTGCTCTATAGCCGCAGCTCTGAAAGTATCGGCTGCAGCCATAATAACCTTCTTGTTCTGTGCTTTAAGAAGACCGGCAAGCTTGCCTACAGATGTAGTTTTTCCTACACCATTAACGCCGATAAGCATAACAATGGATTGGCGATTTTCAAATTCATATGCATTCTCGCCGAGATTCATTTTTTCTTTGATACTGTCAATAAGAAGCTGTTTGCAGTCAGCAGGATTCTTAATCTTATTCTCCTTAACCTTAGCTTTAAGATCATCAAGAATCTCCTCAGTTGCAACAACACCAATATCTCCCATAATAAGGGTTTCTTCAAGTTCATCATAGAAATCATCATCAATAGATGAGAATCCTGAAAAAACGGAATCAATTCTGGAAACAATATTATCTCTTGTCTTGGTTAACCCTTCTTTTAATTTACTGAAAAATCCCATATTTACTCCTTCTTGTCAAGGTCATTAGCTATAAGGTCTACAGAAACAAGTGCAGATACACCCTTCTCCTGCATAGTTATACCATAGAGTCTGTCAGCTGCAGCCATTGTTCCTCGTCTGTGAGTGATAACAATAAACTGTGTATGCTTTGTAAGCTTGTGAAGATAATTAGCATATCTTCCTACATTAGAATCATCAAGTGCGGCCTCAATTTCATCAAGCAGACAGAATGGTGAAGGTTTAAGGTTCTGAATAGCAAAAAGAAGTGCGATTGCAGTAAGTGCCTTTTCACCACCGGATAACTGCATCATGTTCTGAAGCTTCTTTCCTGGCGGCTGTGAAATAATAACAATTCCTGCCTCAAGAATATCTTCACCTTCAACTAGCTCTATTGTTCCTCGTCCACCACCGAACAATTCCTTGAATACCTTATCGAATTCAACCTTAATTTCCTCAAACTTCTCTTTAAACTGAATTCTCATACCATTATCAAGCTCATCAATAACCAGTACAAGAGCCTCTTCAGCCTTAATCATATCATCATGCTGTGTCTTTAAGAAGTTGTATCGTTCGCTTACTTCCTTATATTCTTCAATAGCATTGACATTAACAACACCAAGCTTTTTAATATTAGCTTTGAGAATATTAATCTGCTTCTTAATATCAGATATATCAGTAAGCTCTTCACTTCTTAATTCAGCAGCATAGCTGTATGTAAGCTCATATTCATTCCACATGTAATCTACTATAGAGTCATTCTCTTCTTCTAACTTTTCCTGCTGGTTATGCAGACGCATACTTTCTTTTTCAAGAAGGATAATCTGCTCATTAAGGGTTTCTCTTTTCTTAAAGAACTCCTTATGGCTTGCAGTAACCTTTTCTTTGTCAGCTTTAAGCTTAGCCAGCTTCTCGTTATTAGCTTCAAGCTCTTTAACTGTCTTTTCAATGCTATCCATAACATCAGTTATTTCCTGCTGTTTAGTCTTTATTAATTCTGCTGTCTGATTTATCTTATCGTTAATACTCTCTTTTTCATTATCAAGACTATTAATCTCATCAGAAAGTCTTTGAATATTTTCATTAATAAATGCAGCTTTCTGTTCAACTGATGAATGTGATATCTTTAAATTCTCAAGCTTAAGTGATACTGCCGCCTCATTCGCTTTCTTTTCTTCAAGCAGCTTATTAAGGTTCTCAATCTCTTTTCTTGAAGCCTCATTCTCGCTGTCAAGCACATTAAGGCTTCCACTTACCTGCTGTTTATCACTGTTGACCTTTGATATCTCAGCATCTATTCCAGCCTGTTCATTTACTGCATTTGAATATCCATCAATTATCTCTTTTAACTTGTTATCAGCCTGCTTAAGAGTTACATCTAAAGTATTCTTCTTAATGTGTGTCTCTCTTTGCTCTTTATTTAACTGGTCAAGATTATCCCTGTTCTTACCGACTTCACTTCTAAGCTCTGATATAGAAGCTTTGGTTTCTGTAATAGTCTTGCTTATGCTTGAAACCTCTGTCTTAAGTTCTTCAATCTCTCTCCTTCGTCCAAGAAGGTTGCTTGAATTCTTAAAAGCACCACCTGTCATTGAACCGCCTGGATTAAGCTGCTCACCTTCAAGTGTTACAATTCTTAATGAATATTTATACTTTCTTGCAATTACCAGAGCATTTTCTATATTATCAACTACAAGAATACGTCCAAGCAGATACTTTGCAAGTCCTTCATATTCAAAAGACACCCTTACAAGATTGCTGGCAACTCCAACAACACCCTTCTCATTAATGCAGTTATCGTTCTCTAATGTATTTCTTGAATGAATAGCATTGAGTGGTAAAAATGTTGCACGGCCAAGCTTATTTACTTTAAGGTAATTAATAAGTTCCTTAGCAGTATTCTCTTTATCAGTAACTATGTTCTGGATTGTTCCGCCAAGTGCTGTTTCAATAGCAGTTTCATACTGCTTCTCCACTTTAATAATATCTGCAATAACACCAAGAATTCCGGAATTGCTGTCCTTTAATTCCATAATCTTACGGATACTGTTGCCATAACCGTCATATCTTTCAGTAATGTTAATGAGAGATTCCAGTCTTGACTTCTCTCTGTGATAATTCTGTACAATCTTATCGTGCTGTGCATTAAGGTCAGCATTTTCATTCTTAATAGCCGTAACTTCATTATTATTAGCTGCAATTCTTTCAGCTATATCCAAAGCATTTTTCTGTGCAGTTTCTAATCTTGCACTGATATCATTAATCTTAATATTCTGTTCAGCTTCATCACTCTTGTCTTTAATAAGACGGCTGTTAAGCTCAGCTTTTCTTATATTAAGCTGTTCAAGCATAGTTGCGAACTTCTGATTCTCAGCATTAATAGATGACTTGGCATTAAGTCTGTCGTATATATCGTTCTGACGGCTCTCAATCTGATCTGACACTCCGTCAATATCCTGCTTTATAACATCAGCAGTATCCTGTTTAGCTTTAAGATTATTCTCGAACTCTTCTACAGATGTTGAAAGCTCATTGAGCTGTTTCTTAAAATCAGCTACATTGGTCTGCTTTGCAGCTTTATCTTTATCAATAGCTGCAATTCTGTCACTGTAATGCTTTTCATTATCAGTGAATCTGTTAATCTGCTCTGTGATAACATTAATCTCACCGTTAAGTCTCTGGCTTTCAAGCTCAGTGTTTGATAAAAGTGAATTAACATTCTCAATGTCAGAATTAACCTTAGATAACTGTTCCTCTGCCTCTTCATATTCAGCCTTGGTACTCTCATACTCAGCTCTTGAATTAGCAAGGTCGTTATCAGCAATGCCAATCTTTCCTGTCAGTTCTTCAAGATCTTTGCTTATCCTGTCTGATTCCAAAAGAAATGCATTAACATCATATTTCTTTAAATCAGCTTTATAGTCAAGATATTCCTTGGCCTTTTCAGACTGGACCTGTAATGGTCCGACCTGTTTTTCAAGCTCTGATAAAATATCATTAACACGGACAAGATTAGCACGCTCATTTTCAAGTTTCTTGATTGCAGTAGCTTTTCTTCTCTTGAACTTAACAATTCCAGCGGCTTCATCAAAAAGCTCTCGCCTTTCATCAGGCTTTCCAGAAAGAATCTTATCAATCTGTCCCTGTCCGATAATAGAATATCCTTCCTTACCAATACCGGTATCATAAAACATTTCTGTTACATCTTTTAATCGGCATGAGTTACCATTGATAAGATATTCACTCTCACCTGAACGGTATACTCTTCTTGATACTGTAACTTCATCGTAATCAACCGGAAGTGCATGGTCGCTGTTATCAAGTGTTATAGATACAAATGCGAAACCAACCGGCTTTCTGTTCTCAGTTCCTGCAAATATAACGTCTTCCATCTTAGAACCACGAAGCTGCTTGGCACTCTGTTCGCCTAAAACCCAGCGCACAGCATCGGCAACATTACTTTTACCTGAACCATTAGGCCCTACAATACCTGTAATACCATTATGAAAATCAAATACTATCTTATTAGCAAATGACTTAAATCCCTGTACTTCTATACTTTTTAAATACATAACCCCTCACTTATTATTTCTTATCAAAGTTGATATCGTAGCCTTTATTCTTAAGCTCGATAAGTGCAGCATATGCTGCATTCTGAGATGCTGATTTCTTAGTGTGGCCTGTTCCTTTAATATTAAAAAGCCCGTCAACTACAGCAGCTACAACAAATTGTCTGTTATGTTCAGGACCTTCTTCACCGATGAATTCATAATCAACTTCTTTTCCAAGTCCCTGAATAACTTCCTGTAATATAGTCTTGCTATCAAAAAAGAGTTTCTTATTATCAAGGTCATTAAGAATGAACTTATTAACAAATTCTTTTGCATTAGCAAAACCACCATCAAGATAGATGGCTCCTATAACAGCTTCACAGGCATCTGATACAATAGAATCCCTGCTTCTTCCTCCGGTGAGCTCTTCTCCTTTACCGAGTCTTATAAATGTATCAAGCTTAATAGCTCTTGCACATAAAGCAAGTGTAGGCTCACATACAATGCTGGCACGAAGTCTTGTCATCTTTCCTTCAGCCATCTCAGAGTGATTCTTATATATATAATCACTTGATGAAAGTTCAAGAACAGCATCACCTAAAAATTCCATTCTTTCATTATCACAGCAATTTCCTTTTTTCTGCTCATTGGCATAAGAACTGTGAGTAAGAGCAACTTCAAGCAGACTTATATCTTTGAAATCATAACCAATAGTCTGCATAAACACAGATAAATTTTTATTATGCATAATACACCTTTCTGCGAACTTTTGAAAACAAGAGCATAAGGAACAAATTATGCAAGAATATTTGCTCCTTATGCTCTTAGTTTTCATCACAATCTGTATGGTTTATTTATTAGTTGCGTTCTGAATCTGAACAACCGCATCATTAACTGTTACAATTGATTCAGCTGCATCATCAGGAATCTGGATATCGAATTCATCTTCAATTCCCATGATAATCTGAAATACATCTAATGAATCTGCTCCAAGATCATCAACAAATGTTGTCTCTGGAGTAATCTTTGATTTATCAATGTTAAGTACATCTGCAATAATATTCTGTAATTTCTCGAATTCCATAATATCTATCCTTTCAATCTTTAATTATGCTGCTCAGGAATCTGACCGAGCGCCTCAATGATTTTATCATTTATATTCATTTTTGTAAATGTTACACACTGAATTAATGAATTCTTAACCTCTTTAGCTTTGGCATTGCCATGAGTCTTTACTACAAGGCCATTAAGACCGATAAGCGGAGCTCCACCGTGTTCTGAAGCATCCATTGATTTAAGCTGTGTCTTTAATGACTTCTTGATAAGAAGTGCACCAATCTTAGTCTTTAAAGAAGACATCATAACTCCCTTAATCTTGCCAAGTATCATCTTGGCTTCACCTTCGTAAAGCTTTAAGATACAGTTCCCAACAAATGCATCGCATACAATGATGTCTGCATAGCTGTTAGGAATCTCTCTTGCTTCAATACTTCCTATAAAGTTAATGTTAGGACACTCTTTAAGCATTGGATATGTTTCTTTGACAAGTGAATTACCCTTTTCTTCCTCAAGTCCGACATTGACAATTGCAACTCTTGGATTCTTAATTCCAACAACATTCTCCATGTATATAGAACCCATAACAGCCCACTGTACAAGCATAGTTGCTCTTGCGTCTACATTAGCACCACTGTCAACAAGCAGTGAAACACCATCCTTAGTAGGGATAAGTGCTGCCATTGGTGGTCTGTCAACTCCACGAAGTCTTCCAACGATAGTCTGACCACCAACAAGGATTGCTCCTGAGCTTCCGGCAGATACGAATGCATCAGCTTCTTTATTCTTAACCATATACATTGCTTTAACAAGAGATGACTCTTTCTTTCTTCTTATAGCCATAACAGGAGGTTCACCTGTTTCAATTACATCATCTGCATTAACAATCTCTATTCTTGATGAATCATACTGCTGTCCATTAAGACATTCTTTAATCTTATCTTCCTTACCTACAAGATATACAAAGCAGTCCTTATCAGCAGCAACAGCCTGTACTGCTCCTTTGACAATCTCTGCTGGTGCATTATCTCCACCCATAGCGTCAAGTGCGATTTTTACCATAAATTAAACTCCATTTCATATTAATCATTAAAATACTATTGTAAAATATACTACGAATATCAAATTAACGCAACCTTAAGCATTTTTAAATAAATCATTAAGATATTCAGTAATCTGAACTCTGATATCATCATAATCAGACGGATGCATCATATAACCATATGCAACGATAGAATCCTTGTCGTAATATATATTAAGATTAAACCACCACGCAACATCAGAAGTTATTGAATCATCTGTTTTATTATAATCTTTATAAGTGGCTATATTAGTTTCATGCAAAAGATAATAGAAAAATCCATTGGCATTATTATCAGATATCACTTTTGTTCCATTTACATGGGCATTCTGTCCGCTGACAGACAGCTGCCAGCTTCCATCCGCATTCTGCTTAAGATTATAACTTAAAGATAACACATTATCAGCATAATCATTGTATGTAAAACTAAGACCTTTGCCATAAACATCATCTATCTGTGCCTGAGTCTCCTTGGTTTCGGTTGAATCTGCAGTAATACTTTTTGCACCGCATCCCTGTAATGGGATAATACATAATTCTAATATAAACATAAATGCGAGTATTTTATTCACTTTCATAATCAAAAGCCTTCCCTTTATCAAAATCCCACATAGTATAACACATTTCTTTATAAAACAAAACAAGCTGCCCCAAACGGGACAGCCTATCAAAATTCATGTTAGTAATTAGTCAACAGAGATGATTTCTTTCTTGTTGTAAGAACCACAAGACTTGCATACTCTATGAGGCATCATTAAAGCGCCACACTTTGAGCACTTTACAAGATTTGGAGCAGCCATCTTCCAGTTTGCTCTTCTCTTATCTCTTCTTGCCTTTGAAGATTTATTCTTTGGACAAATTGACATATGTTACACCTCCTTAAAATTCTTTAAAATATCTTTGAAAACAGACATTCTTGGATCCAGGGACTCTCGGTCACAGCCACACTCTGAGACATTCAGGTTGTGTCCGCATATAGAACATAGACCCTTGCAATCAGGGGTACATAATGTCTTACCCGGCATGGATATCAGTATTTCGCCGAAAACTAATCTGTCCACGTCGAGTTCGTATCCACCAATATAGTCTTTTTCTTCCTTTGCTTCTTCCCCGGCAGCATTGTCTGAGAAATCAACGATTTCATCAACACTGTACTCTACTTTCGTAGGAACAGACTCTAAACATCTGTCACATGGAATATCAAGAACAACAAAGCTCTCAGCTTTAATCTCAAGCTTATTCTTACCAATTCTGGTAATGCAAAGTTCAAACTCTGGCTTCTCAAGTATACTATACTTAGCGATTCCAGTGTCAAAGCTTTCTGATTCAATTGAAACCTTTTCTATTCTTTCATCCTGTGAACCGGATAAAAGCTCTCTTAAATCAATTAGCATAATTGTCTCCAATTCATACTATTATGCACAGGAAAAGCATGCGCTAATCCACACCTTGTCAATTATACGCATGCTCCCTGTCTTTGTCAACAACAAATTCACTTAAATTCAATATTTTTCGCGAATATGTCAATTATTTTACTAATGCTAATGTTTCTCTTGCGATTGCAAGCTCTTCATTAGTAGGAATTACGCAAAGCTTAACCTTAGATTCTGGTGTAGAGATAATTCCTTCTACTCCACAAGCCTTCTCGCTTGCAGCTTCATCAAGTTCAACACCAAGGTATCCAAGATATTTAGCTACCATTGGACGAAGCCATGCAGCATTCTCACCAACACCAGCTGTAAATGTAATGGCATCAACACCGTTCATAGCTGCTGTGTAAGCACCAATATACTTAGCTACTCTGTAAGCATAAGCTTCAAGTGTAACCTTAGCAATTTCGTTACCGTCGTTAGCTGCAGCATTAAGATCTCTGAAATCACTTGAGATTCCGCCTGACATACCAAGTACACCAGACTTCTTGTTAAGGATATTGAGCATCTCGCTTATTGTAAGGTTCTCATGGTTGCATAAGAACTCTAAGATAGCCGGATCAAGGTCACCAGAACGTGTTCCCATGATAAGTCCTTCAAGTGGAGTAAGACCCATAGAAGTATCTACACACTTACCACCAACAGAAGCTGAGATTGAAGCACCGTTACCAAGGTGGCATACGATAACCTTAGCTGTCTTAGGATCAAGGTTAGCAAACTTGATTGTCTCTTTAGAAACAAAGCTGTGGCTTGTTCCGTGGAAACCATATCTTCTTACGCCGTACTTCTCATAGTATTCACGAGGAATAGCATAGAGATAAGCCTTTGGCTCCATTGTTCCACCAAATGCTGTATCCCATACAGCTACATTTGGCTTGCCTGGCATAGCTGCCTCAACGGCTTCAATACCGATAAGGTTAGCTGGGTTATGTAAAGGACCAAGGTCGAAGCACTCTCTTACAACCTTCTTAACATCTTCTGTTACAAGACAAGACTCGATATACTTCTCACCTGCGTGAAGTACTCTGTGTCCTACTGCTGCAATCTCATCTGTAGACTTGATTACGCCGTGCTCAGCATCCTGAAGAGCATCAAGAACAAGCTTAACTGCAATGTTGTGATCCTTCATAGGTGTTTCAACAACATACTTATCCTTTCCTGTTGGCTTGTGTGTAAGAACAGAACCTTCAATACCGATTCTCTCTACAAGACCTTTTGCGATTACGCTCTCATCATCCATGTTAATAAGCTGATACTTAAGAGATGAGCTTCCACAGTTTAATACTAAAATATTCATTACAAAAATTCTCCTTAAAAATGTTAATTATGCATTCTGAGCCTGAACTGCTGTCATAGCTACTACACCAACGATATCGTCAGCGAAGCATCCTCTTGAAAGATCGTTAACTGGCATAGAAAGTCCCTGAAGAACAGGACCATAAGCTCCAGCCTTAGCAAGTCTCTGAACAAGCTTATAACCGATGTTACCAGCTTCAAGGTTAGGGAATACAAGTGTATTAGCCTTACCAGCTACCGGGCTCTCAGGTGCCTTAAGTGCAGCAACTTCTGGAACTAAAGCAGCATCTAACTGAAGCTCCCCATCAACAGTGATATCTGGGTACTTCTCTTTTGCAATCTTAACAGCATCAGCAACCATAGTTACTCTGTCATGCTTAGCACTTCCGTATGAAGAGAAGCTAAGCATAGCAACCTTAGCGTCCTTTCCTACAAAGCTCTTGAATGAATCTGAAGAAAGCTTAGCAACCTCAGCAAGCTTCTCTGAATCATAATCTGGGCTTACAGCACAGTCAGCGAATACAAAAAGACCGTTCTCACCGAATTCGCAGTCTGGAACTTCCATAAGGAAGAAACCTGAAACTGAGCTGATACCTGGCTTAGTCTTTAATAACTGAAGAGCTGGACGGATTGTGTTACCTGTTGAGTGGCATGCACCAGATACTGCTCCATCAGCATCTCCACATTTACACATAAGGCATGCATAGTACATGTAATCCTTCTCCATCTGTTCCTTAGCCATCTCAGGTGTAACACCCTTCTTGCTTCTTAACTCAACGAATTTATCAATATACTTCTGCTTATTAGGATCGTTAAATGGATCTACGATTGTGGCGCCAGAAATGTCATAGCCCTTACCATACTTCTCGATCTCTTCAGGAGTACCAATGATAACTAAATTAGCAATGCCTTCCTTTAAAATCTTCTCAGCAGCTTCATAAGTTCTCTTATCCATAGACTCTGGTAATACGATAGTCTTCTTGTCTGCCTTTGCTCTTTCTTTAATTGTGTCAATAAATGCCATGATTAATGACTCCTCCTTATAAAAAAGTAAATTTTCAGTAAACATACTGAACTCTGACAAAAATTATATACCAATTTTTAGTCGAAAACAAGGTCGTCTGGCACTTAAAAATGTTTTAAAAACGATACATTGACTAAATTCAGCAATATTTTTGACATAAATGTACGATTTCAGTAAAATATAATAAAAACATAAAGGAGACACTACATGAAAGCATGCGGAATTGTTGCAGAATATAACCCATTACACACAGGACATGTATATCAGATGAATAAAGCAAGACAGATTTCTCAGGCTGACTGCATTATCGTTGTTATGAGTGGCAATTTTGTGCAGCGTGGTGAACCGGCAGTAATTGATAAGTATGCAAGAACAAGTGCTGCATTAAAAGCTGGTGCTGATATCGTTGTTGAACTACCTGTATACTACGCATTATCAAGTGCAGAGAATTTTGCTAAAGGTGCAGTTCTTACACTTAATACAATGAAAGCCGCTTCGATCTGTTTTGGTGCTGAAACTGATAATGCAGATTGTCTGGCAAAGATAAGCCGTACTATAATATCAGAATTGCCTGAATATAAGGCAATTCTTAACAAAGCTCTTGCAGAGGGGCTCTCATACCCTGCGGCAAGACAGACTGCTCTTCTGGAATATCTGCCTGAATGCAAAGACATAATTACAGGTTCTAATAACATTCTTGCAATTGAATATATAAAAGCAATTCTTTACAACAACCTTAACATGACATATTATCCGGTGCTTCGTGAAGGTGCTGGCTACAATGACGACACAGATACCGCTGAGTATGCAAGTGCATTTGGAATAAGAAAAATGCTTATGTCAGATGAACATGACAGATTAAAAACATACCTTACTGCCGGTATGTATGAAGAAATCAGCAATTCTAAGAACTGTCCTCTATTTCTTGATGATTTCAGTATTATATTTAATCATAAAATGTTATTTATTAAGCAGATATGTAACATTAATAATACTGACTTTGCTGACAGACTTGCTGAATATGAAGATATCAGTCCGGACATCGCAAACAGATTTGCAGGTACATTTACAGGAAGTGACACTATCACAGAATTTGCAATGAAAGTCAAATCAAAGAATATAGTATATTCAAGAATATGCCGCTGCATTATGCATATAATTCTTGAAATAAGAAAATCCATGTCCAATTCATACAATAATATACCATATATAAGATTATTAGGTTTTAATAAAACCGGACAGCAGTATCTTGGAAGCATCAAGAAAGAACTTGATGTGCCTTTCATTACCAAAGCTGCTGATTATAAAAAAGAACTTATATTTGACCTTGCATGTTCTGATATATATGCACAGGCTGTATATGAAAAGTATGGGTATGTAATGAAGAATGAACTGCAACAGAATATAATACGTATATAAAAATACACCGGCTGAACCATTAATCTGATTCAACCGGTGCATTTTTTATATTAATTCTTAATTAGTTCTTAAAGCTGTGGATTGGTGCAGGAATTCTTCCCACTCTGTTCACGAATGCAGAACAGTCAAATTTATTAACAGGCATAATAGGCGCATAACCTAAGAGTCCGCCGAATTCCACTGTCTCTCCAATACCCTTTCCTACAACAGGAATAACTCTTACTGCTGTTGTCTTCTGATTTACCATACCGATAGCTGCTTCATCTGCAATAATTCCTGAAATTGTTGTTGCAGGTGTGTCACCTGGAATAGCTATCATATCAAGACCAACTGAGCATACACATGTCATGGCTTCAAGCTTTTCAATTGTAAGTGAACCTTCATTAACCGCGTCAATCATTCCCTGATCCTCTGATACAGGGATGAATGCTCCACTAAGTCCGCCTACATAAGAAGATGCCATAACACCGCCCTTCTTAACCTGATCATTAAGCATTGCAAGTGCAGCTGTAGTACCAGGTGCTCCTGCTCTCTCAAGTCCGATTTCTTCAAGAATCTCTGCTACTGAATCTCCAACAGCAGGAGTTGGTGCAAGTGAAAGGTCAATAATGCCAAAAGGTACACCGAGTCTCTTAGAAGCCTCCTGTGCAACAAGCTGTCCAACTCTTGTAATCTTAAATGCTGTCTTCTTGATAGTTTCGCAAAGAACCTCAAAGCTCTTTCCTCTTACACTCTCAAGTGCGTATTTAACAACACCAGGACCACTGACACCAACATTTATAATTGCATCATCTTCTGTCACACCGTGGAATGCACCAGCCATGAAAGGATTATCATCAGGGGCATTACATAACACAACAAGCTTGGCACATCCTAAAGAATCTTTATCCTTAGTAAGTTCTGCTGTCTCTTTAACTATCTCGCCCATAAGTCTTACTGCATCCATGTTAATACCAGTCTTTGTTGAACCGACATTAACAGAACTGCATATAAGCTCTGTCTGTGCAAGTGCCTGTGGAATTGATCTTATCAAAAGTTCATCACTCTTAGTCATACCTTTTGATACAACTGCTGAATAACCACCAATGAAATTAACACCAACAGTATGAGCCGCTTTATCAAGAGTTTTCGCAATAGTAACATAATCCTCAGGTGTCTTACATGCAGAAGAACCAACAAGAGAAATAGGTGTAATTGATATTCTCTTATTAACAATAGGAACACCGAATTCCTTTGCAATCTCTTCTCCGGTTGAAACTAAATCCTTAGCAAGAGTTGTGATTTTGTTATATATTTTCTCATTTACCTCAGCTAAATCAGGACCAGCACAGTCAAGAAGATTAATGCCCATAGTAATAGTTCTTACATCAAGGTTCTCTTTCTCGACCATTTTGTTAGTCTCTGTAACTTCCATAATATTAATCATAGTATTTAAGTCTCCTCACTTTCTTAGATACGATGCATCATGTCAAATATTTCTTCACGCTGGCATTTAATTACAACACCAATATCTTCGCCAAGCTTATTAAGATCTTCATTAACATTGTCAAAATTCTTTGTAGAACCAGACATATCAACAATCATCATCATATTAAAATATCCTGAAACAATAGTCTGTGAGATATCAAGGATATTAACCTTTGTATCAGCAAGATAAGTACATACTCTGGCAATAATACCAACAGTATCTTTTCCTACAACAGTAATTACACATTTTTTCATAGCTTTCCTCTTTCTGCACCTTGTAAGCGCCTGTTATATTTCGCAAATACCTGATAAAACATCACGCTTTGCAACCTCTATATCAAAATCCGAAGATTTGAATGAGTTATCTGACATATCAATTTCTAATTTCACTGTCTCATAAGCAAGTTTATCATAGTTATTCTCTTTGCTTAAATGACCAAGATATATTTTCTTAAGCTTATCATGAAGCAGGGAATTGACAAGCTGTCCAGATGTCTCATTAGAGAGATGTCCTTTATTACCTAATATTCTTTTCTTAAGATAAAAAGGATAAGGACCAACCTGTAACATATTGATATCATGATTAGCCTCAACAAGCATAATATCAGATTCTGTCAGATTATCAACCACATAATCATCAAAATACCCTAAATCAGTTACAACCGATGCTTTTTTTATGCCATCTGCACATTTTTGAGTAAATGTATACGCAACCGGTTCGTTAGCATCATGTGATATACGAAATGGGTGGACTGTTACATCTCCAATTGAAATATCTTCATCCGCATTTATCTTATTAAATATTCCATCCGGAATATTCCCAAGTGATGAAATCTGTTCTATCCCCTCTATTGTACCAGACGTTGAATAGATTGGAATCCCATCTTTTCTCGATATAACACCAAGCCCTTTTGTATGGTCAATATGTTCATGTGTTACAAATATTGCATCAATATCTTTAAGACTTAAACCCGCCGTATTAAGCCCTTCTTCAATTCTTTTCCTGCTTATTCCGGCATCAAAAAGAACATGTGTGTCCTCCGTACCAAGGTAGATGCAGTTTCCACTGCTTCCGCTGGCAATCGGCATCATTCTCATAATTATTTATCCTCCCAGCGAAGCTCTATAACATCACCATCATTAAGTGGCGATGAATAATCAGCATCATTTCCGTTATGTAAGAATACAAGATTTCCCCTTACCATTGTAAGATCAAACGGATAGAACTGGAACAGGTCTACAACTATATAATCAGGCTTGCCTGATAAAACAACGCTCTGACCATTAACCGTAATAGTTATATCCAGCGGTTGTATAACTGGTTCTTCTGCTACCTTATCATCAGTTTCTTCTGATTCCTGCTGCTTTTCTGATGCCATAATATTCTCATTATATTCCTCTAATGAAGAAGTTCTTACCGTAAAGTTCTCATATACTTTAGTATTCTTATCTGCTGGTTCATTATTAACAGTTACATTGAGTGTCTTATAATCCAAGTCAAGAAACTCAAAAAGCTGTGCAACTGTATAGAAGTTCTCCATACGGATTTTGTCGCCGTCATTAATATCATAGAACTCTGACTTTAATTCTCCATTAACATATGCAAATCTTGGGCAGACTATAGTTTTATCATTTACTATAAATGTTATCTGGGAATTAAACTCTTCAAGCTGTCCTATTGTTATGCTTGCCGGTTCTCCTACTGTAGATTCCGTTACAACTATTATATCATTCTGTTCAATCGGAGTATGAAGATTAGCCGGTCTTCCATTAAGCGTAACAACTGCGCCTTCCCCGGCACTTCCCCTTACAAGTCTTGACTTTCCATTAACAGTAAAGTTAATCTCTGCCCCTCTTCTTGGGAAAAGTTTTTCATTAGGGAAGCCAATCTGCATGACAGCATCTACAACTGTAAGATTACTTGTATCATAGAGCTTTATTCGTTCTTTATTAACAGTAACAAATACAAAATTGTTCTTTTGCGTATAATAATTAGTGCATATACCGACAGGCGTTACATATAATGAATCCTTCTTGAAATTGTCAACCTGAAAATCAACTGCAGTTAGAACCTCTTCACCTCTTACCGCAACTCTCTGGTGCGGTATTCCAAGACAATCGGCAACTCTTTCTGTATAACCTGGTATCTTGCCACCACCGCCAACAACAAACACAGCATTTACAGGCTTACCGCCATTAAGCTCAATAATCTTTTCCGCAACATCCTTTGCCATCGCATTCACAACATCAGCTGCTGCATTTCTTATTTCAAGTGCATCTACCTTCTGCGTAATACCCATGATATCTTTAAATGTTACAAGTCCTTTTTTCTTAGTACTTGCAGACATTTTAATCTTTTCAGCAGTATTAAAATCAACAAGGTAAGTTTTTGCAATACACTCTGTTATCTCATCACCTGCGCAAGGTATCATGCCATAAGCAATTATACAGCCATCCTTTGTAAGACAGATATCTGATGTTCCTGCACCTACATCAACAAGCCCTATGTTAAGGAGCCTGTACTGCTCAGGAATTGCTATATTCATGGCTGCTATAGGCTCTAATGTAAGACTTGCAACATTAAGTCCGGCATATTCAACAGCTTCATAAAGTCCATCAACTACCTCTTCCGGCAAAAATGTAGCAATAAGTTCAACTGAAATCTTAGAAGCCTTATGTCCCTCAAGATTATTAATATCATAGCCGTTAAGCTGATATCTTATAGGGGTGTTTCCGACACAATAAAATCTTGCTTTATCTTCTTTTTCGTTAATCTTATTATGTGCATTCTCAACTGCCAGAAGATTAAGTGAATAGATATGTTCCTGTGTAACCCGTGTTTCTTCTTCAAATTCATACTCAGCAGACGAATTAACAGTTTTAAGAACTCGTCCGGCAGCAGCAATGCATACATCTGAAAGTTCCCTTTCTAGCTGATTCTCAAGAGAATTCTTAACTTTTCTGATTGTATCGCCAACTTTATAGATATCATGAATCTGACCATCAAGCATTGCTCTGGTTTCATGCTTCTGCTCAGCCATTGCAATAACCTTAAAACGGTTCCTTTCCATGTATCCCACAACACCGACAATACTTCTTGTTCCTATATCAAGACCAAAAACAAGGGTCTCATTTCTTGACTGTGTATTATCCATACCCTACCTCTAGAATAAACAAATTATGTATAATGTATCATATTCCAAGTATAATCTCAAGCTGGGCGCGTGTTTTTTCAATATCTGCGCCATTATTAATCACTTTATCTGCATGCTTTCTGAACTCTGCATCAGATAGCTGGCTTTTAAATATGTCTGATATCTTTTCATCAGAATAGCCTCTTGAAGCAGCAAGTCTTTTTCTTCTCTCATCTTCCGAAACATATATATACCATATCTCATCCATGAATATATCATAGTGATCTTCAATAAGCAGTGCTGCCTCAACAAAACAGTAATCAACATCACCTGCTATCTTATGATTATTAATCTGATTAATAATCTCTTGTTTTACAAGAGGATGAATTATGCTGTTAAGAACGATTCTCTTATTAGGGTTCTTAAATATAATATCTGCGAGAAGAGGTCTGTTTATCTCTCCATCTTCTCCTACAATCTGCTCCCCGAATATATCAACGACCTTTTTAAATCCAATATTACCTGAGTGGTATATATTTCTTGCAACAAGGTCTGCCTGTATAATGTCGCAGGAACACATTTCTTTAAGGAGTGCAAGAACAGAAGATTTTCCTGCTCCTACACCACCTGTGATTCCAATAACTTTCATTAGTGTGCCTCCAGCCAGTCTTTTCCTTCCTTTAAATCTACCTCAAGAGGAACTTTAAGGCTTACTGCATTCTTCATTCCATCAAGCATAATCTGCTTTACAGTTTCAACCTCATCCTCTGCCGTCTCAACAAGAAGCTCATCATGAACCTGCAATATAAGTCTTGACCTGAGATTATGCTCCTTAAGTGCATTATATACATTAATCATTGCCAGCTTTATAATATCAGCTGCAGTTCCCTGAATCGGTGCATTCATGGCAACTCTCTCTCCAAAAGAACGCTGCATGAAATTAGAAGATTTAATCTCTGGAATTTCTCTTCTTCTATTGTACATTGTAAGTGAATATCCTTTTTCTTTGGCATCACTTACGAGTCCGTCAATAAATGTCTTGATAGTCGGATAGCTTGCAAAATATCTTTCAATATACTCTTTAGCTTCTTTTCTTGAAATACTAAGATCCTGACTTAATCCAAATGAACTCATTCCATAGATAATGCCGAAATTAACTGCCTTGGCATTTCTTCTCTGTTCATCAGTAACCTCATCGAGCGGTACGCCAAAGACCTGTGCCGCCGTTGCTCTGTGGATATCTGCTGATGAATTATACGCCTCAATGAGCTTCTCATCCCCTGACATATGAGCAAGAATTCTTAACTCTATCTGAGAGTAGTCGGCATCCAAGAATACAAAGCCATTCTTTGGAACAAATACCTTTCTTATAGCCTTACCCATCTCCATTCTTATAGGAATATTCTGAAGATTAGGCTCTGTACTGCTTATTCTTCCAGTAGCAGTTATTGTCTGGTTAAATGTACCATGAATTCTTCCATCTTCTGATATATACTGTGTAAGGCCGTCAGCATAAGTTGATTTAAGCTTTGATAACTGTCTGTATTCAAGAATCTTACTTACAACAGGATAATCAGGTGCAAGCTTTTCAAGTACGTCTGCGGCTGGTTAATAGCCACTCTTTTTTTTTTTTTTTTCTTTT
>ERZ780000.293-NODE-293-length-19376-cov-5.033435_pt1 | contig 19376 bp, 14 predicted proteins | sample MGYA00511089_ERZ780000 | MGnify/ENA primary metagenome ERZ780000 (study PRJEB29588, sample SAMEA2146321) | human gut metagenome | biome: human gut; feature: human-associated habitat; material: faeces | place: Denmark | collected 2008/2010 ...
AAAAATGTGGTGGCTATTCAGTACGAAAATTTTGCACTTCGTTATTGAATCTCGGAAGAAACGAAGCGTATTCGTATTATTGATGGCTGTTGCGGCAACCTTTATGCCGGTTGGTGCTGCAGATTGGCAACAGGATGTGCTTGGCGATGGGTATGTTGCCAAAACAATATCGATGGCCGACGACTACAGGGGCAAGGTGGTGTCGACGGTTGTCAAGAAGCAAGACAATCCTGCAACCGGCAAGGCTGTGCTTTATGTGCATGGCTATAACGATTATTTCTTCCAGCGCGAACTGGGCGACAGCGTAGTGGCTCATGGGTATGGTTTTTATGCCGTTGACCTCCGCAAGTATGGACGTTCACTTCTCGACGGACAGAATCGTTTCGAGGTAAAGAATATGAAAGAATATTTTGCCGACATCGATTCCGCTCTGAGTGTGATGGCTCGGGAGGGATATGACAAAGTGGTTCTTATGGGGCATTCCACTGGCGGACTTACCACATCGTACTATATGACTGTGCATCGTGCCGACCGGAGCCAGGTGAAGGCATTGGTGCTCAACAGTCCGTTTCTTGATTGGAATTTGAGCAAGTTTCAGGAGAAGTTTCTTGTTCCGTTTGTCTCTGTGTTGCCGTTTAAGAAGATGAAGATCAGTCAAGGGATGAGCTGTGCGTATGCCGAAAGTCTGTTGTCAAAATATCACGGAGAGTGGGACTACAATACTGATTGGAAACTTGAGGTGTCGCCGTCGGTCACCATTGGTTGGATTTCAGCCATTCACAAGGCTCAGCGTTTCTTGAAGAAGAAAGCCGACGTCAAAGTGCCGGTGTTGCTGATGCATTCCGACAAGAGTGTCTATGGCGACACATGGACAGCCGAGCATAACGCAGGCGATGGAGTGCTTGACGTGAAGGATATTTCAAAATATGGCAAACGTCTTGGCGCGGATGTGACGGAGGTTGAGGTATCCGACGGTCTGCACGACTTGATATTGTCGCGCAAGGATGTCAGGGAATCGGTCTACAGAACAATTTTTGAGTGGCTCTCCACAAAAAAGATTGATTAAATGCGAATTGGTCATATATCCGACAAAATACAATGGTAATGGCGATGGACAAAATTTCTATTCTTGGATGAGAATATTAAGCCATGAAGTTGGACATTTAAAACATATAGAAGAAAGCGGTGGAATGCTAAAATACGGCTTTTCTTTTTTATGGGATTATGCAAAGAACTTTGGGCATGATAATGTGCCAAGAGAGAAAGAGGCAGAAAAAGGGCGTACTATGTTTGATAATTTCAATCGATTTGTTAATAGGAAATACAGGAGTAAAACTGTATTAAAAGATTTATTAAATTCGGATAAGAGCGACAAGGTAAAGATTGAAACAATAGACAAATGGTGGAAAGAATTCGAATTCGTTCTGAAAAGAAAGAAATCCGATTAATACAGACTAATAATTCTTGGTGGAAAAGTTCCACCAAGAATTATACTGATTACCTTAAAAAATCTCTTAAAGTAGACTCATAATATTAAAAGAAATAATATGGAAAAATATAAATTATTTTTTTTGTTAATGATTTTTCTATGTATCTCTTGTGGAAATAATAAAATTTCTATTAGAGTTGAAAGTGCATTAATTTCATCCTCTGATAATCAGCCCTTAAGAAGTTTAACATTAGAAAATGATTCTTTGTTATTTACATATCAGATTTCATTAAAAGATGGATATGTAGGTCTATCATCAATAAATCTAAATAGAATTAATGACGCTTATGTTATTACTTATGGAAACAGTATTATTGAAAATGAGAAGTTTCATCTACAACCCGATGCGACATATATTATATCTAATTATTCTATACCAGACGCAAAAAGCCATGCCCTTGAGTTTAAGACCAATCCAAGAGGAAACGTAAAATCCGTTAAAGAGGTAAAATAAATGATATTTACAAAATAGCATCCTTCTCCTTGTAAAATATTGTCGTTACTCAAAGGGATGCATAAGCATCAAGATGTTGCCGTCAAGCACTTGGAAAGTACCCTTTAACTTTTCCTGTTCATTCTGCTTTTCTTTGAATGTCCGTATCAACAAATAGGTACCATCAGCATTTAACGTGAGTGTTGTCTCAACATCAGACGGTAATACACCGTAATATGTTCCAGTAATAGAATCCAAGCTGGCTCTATTTTATAAAGCATATCATTCGATTTTAATTGAAATATATGCATGTCGCCAAGTTTTCTATGCTTATTTAAATATAGCGTAATACGTATAAACCATTGAAAGATCAGTATTTTGAGGTAATGCAGCAATTCTATGCAATAAAATCAAATGTCTATCGTTCTTTAGATAAAACATAAAATAAAGACACGACTATGTGAGCAAGATAGGCTACGACAAGTTTGAGCAGCGCACATATTTGAAGTATTGCAATGGTGCGGAGACGTTCTACACCTACGCCCCTCAGTGCCGTACAATGGCGAGGACAATAACGACTATGTGGACGGCAAGGGATTCTGCTGCAATGACGGCAGCTTGGAGGCTGCGCAGGCACGTGTTATGGCAAGAGCAATGAAAAACAATTTCCAAGAGGGCGACGCATACGAGAAGATGCAGTTCTACTACCACCCTGACCATTTGGGTAGCAGTAGTTACATCACCAACCTTGACGGCGAGGTGGTGCAGCACATCGAGTATGTACCTTTCGGTGAGGTGTTCGTTGAGGAGCGCAACAACATTTGGAATACACCTTATCTTTTCAATGCGAAGGAATTCGACGAGGAGACGGGATTGTATTACTATGGGGCGAGGTACTATGATCCAAGACTGAGTTTGTGGGTTAGTGTAGATAAATCAGCGATTGTTGCGCCGGGTTATTCTCCTTATACGTTCTGTAAGAACAATCCAAATATAATGGTTGATTCTAATGGATATTTCCCAATATTCATAAATGGTCGCGTCAGTGATGATTCAGAACGAGGTAGTTTTTCATATTGGAGTAAAGGATTACGAGAAATGGTAAAACAAAAAACGGGATATAACCATAGCCAATTCAAATTTGTTGATGGGGACAAAGGATTTTGGCCATCAACGAGATACAATGCTGGGATTGCTCAAGGAAAGGCAGATGCAGCTGCTATATACGCTGTACTAAAATCCTCAGCTAAAGATGGTGTGATAACTGAACAGTTGCAGATTATATCTCATAGTAGAGGTAGTGCATTTGCAAGTGGATATATGCAAAGTGTTTCTGCGGAAATTCGTAATTTGGCTAATAAAGACAATATGACTTTTTCTTATGGTAATGATAAAATTGTGGAATATTCAATAAATATTGGTCCACATCAATCTAATTATATATCCTATGAGAAATCAGGAACGGTAAATGTTAATATAAGCCATTTTGGAGATGTACTTTCAGGCAATGACGCAAAAGGTAATGTTATCAATATACATTCCTGTATGCCAGGTTTAAATCAGCATGGAAATGCTACTTTTATTCCAGAGCTTGAATTTGTTCTACCTGTATTAGAAGCTGGTGGTTCAAAATCAGATATAAAAAAGCGATTGACAAATTTGTATCAACAATGGAATAATAAGCATCCTGGACAGTTTGAATCTACAGTTGAGTAATTTATTTTCTGCAATGTATTGGCAATCTATTGTTGCCAATACATTGCTAATGATAATAATTTAAAATATGAATGATAATATAATCCTATATGCTATTTCTTTAATATGCATAATATTGCTACTAATAGAATGGATTTTTATTAGTCACAAAAAATGTTCAATAAATGCCATTGTGTTTGTTGGTTATTCATTTCCTTTGTACTACTTAATGATCTATAAAGGGGCTGGTGGAGAAGCGTTTACGTGGTGGTTCTATTTGGTATTATTTACATCTATCCATGTAATAATTTTATTGATTATATTGTTTTATTTTTTTAGTACTATTTCGAGGAGACGTGCAAATGAAAGAAAACAACGTTGTGACAAGGGAAACGAAGGGAAACTCTGCCAAGGACGAGAACGTGATGATTGTCAGCGGAAGAAACGTGTATGATGCTTTCGGACGTGTGGCAAAGGCTTTCTATCCTACAACGGAAGGAACCGGATCGAAATCAACGTTCAGCAAGTCATTTGACAATGTATCTCCAACGGTTACTGTTTATGACGTGCTCGACCGTGCTACCTTAGTGACATTGCCGGACAACTCTACGACAACTACTGCATATACTGTTGACAACGGCAGTCATGCACTTGTTACAACCGTAACAGACGCACTTCATAATGTCCAGGCTACCCATACCAATGGCAGTGGCAAGACCTTGAAGACCATCCAGAAGAGCGGCCCTGACGGTGAGATTACCACCTCGTTTGAGTATGACGGCATACAGCGTCTTGTTCGTGTCACCGACACGGAGGGCAATGTAACGACCTCTAATTACGACATGGGTGACCGCCGTACTGAGGTGAACCATCCTGCAAGCGGCATCACAAGTTTCACATACGATGCGCTCGGCAATGTGCTGACCAAGCAGACTGCCAACCTTGCGAAGGAAGGCAAGTTCATCACCTACGATTACGACTATCAGCGTCTGACGGGTATCAACTACCCAGATCATCCGGAGAACAACGTGAAGTATTACTACGGTGGTCGCAACGCTTCTCAGAACCGTATCGGCAGATTGATGCTCCGCGAGGATGGAACAGGTGCCATTGAATACTTCTATGGCAAGATGGGCGAGGTGACAAAGACCCGCCGCACGATGATTGTGCCTAATCAGGCAATAGCAACCTATGTGACGCAATGGACTTACGACAGCCACAACCGTCTGTTGGAGATGATCTATCCTGATGAGGAGAAGATTACTTACTCTTACAATCTCGGTGGTCAGCTTGAAAAGGTTCATGGCTACAAGTCTTACGGCTACGACTATGTGAGCAAGATAGGCTATGACAAGTTTGAGCAGCGCACATACTTGAAGTACTGCAATGGTGCTGAGACCTTCTACACTTACGACCCACAGCGTCGCAGATTGCAGAATCTCACAGTGAACAGTGGTGGCAACACCATTATGGACAATGCCTATACATACGATGCGGTAAGCAATGTGCTCAGCGTTGTAAATGGTGCGTCAGTTCCACAGAGTGGCAAGGCTGGCGGACAGATGGCGCATACCTATACATACGATGCCCTCTACCGTCTTGTTGGTGCAACTGGTACTTATACTGGTGCAGACAACAAGACCGCAAGTTATACTCTTGCGATGGGTTACGACAACATGCACCGTATCACATCGAAACGTCAGATTCTCACGCAGAACAATGTGCAGTTCAACGGCACATTGAATGCAGGTTATGATTTGTCATACACCTATGGAACAGAGACAGGAAAGAAGTTCCAGCTTGCCAATGTGAAGGATGTGAACTACCGCACGGAGGAGACGCCTTCAGAGAGTGAGAATGTGAACAACAATCATGCCTATGAGTATGATGCCAATGGTAATCTTGTTTATGTCAATACAAGCCGTACAAAGAAAAACGGTGTGGCTGACGAGAAGACCACGGAACGTAAACTCAAATGGGATGAGGAGAACCGTCTCCTTGCTTCTGATGATAACGGCTTTGTGACCAACTATTGGTATGATGCTGACGGTGAGCGTACGGTGAAGACATCAGGCGAGAGTGACCAGGTTTATGTGAACTCAGAGTTTGCAGGAGGTCGCACGAATACCGCCAAGTTCTCACTCTATGTATCACCTTATCTCGTTGCCAACCAAGGCGGACGCTACACCAAGCACATCTATATCGGTAGCCAGCGTGTCGTTTCCAAGATTGGTGACTTCGACTCTTACGGCTCAGATCCACGCCGCATCCAGTATGCAGGTAGTGAGACTGATGGCTTGTCTGTTAATTATAAAGCTAAATATACCGGGCAGTTGCATTGCTCTGCCTATTACAATGCGACAAAATAGGCAATGGAAATGACCGCATAAGGAAACACGGCAAGTAGATTCAAAGAGAAGCCTTTTCCCGAAAGGAAGGCAAAAAAGTTTGGGGCGCAGTCCGCTTTTGACACATCCTCATTCGCAATAACGACTTGTCGCAGAAGGATATTTATCCGTAATTCGGTTGGCAAAATAACGGCTGTGGATTAGAATCCTACCGAGAGGGAGACGTTGAACTGGCGGCCTGTCAGGTAGTTCGGCACGGCGTATTGCAGGTTGTTGACGTCGGTGACCCAGTAGCAGCTGCTCACGTTGGAGATGTCTCGTGCTGAGTCACATCCTGAGAATTTGCAGAACATCATGCTTATAAACTGACTCCAAGTGTTGTAGCCCTGCAGTGCTTGTCAGTTTTTTCTTCACTGATGATTTTCCGTATGTTTTCTTTCGGCAGTTTGCCGATTGCTTGAGCGAAAAGTGTTATATTTGCTATGGAAGTAAATGAGGTGGTTCTCTTTGCTAAGGTAGTGAATTCTGCCTTAGCATTTACTTCATTTTTTTGTTTTTTATTCAAAACGTTTAGGACAACATTGTATAGTAATATTATCATGAATTATGACAAAGAAATTTGAAATACGAAATAGTACGGTTGAGTTCCTTACCTTTGTTGCAGAAGGTGAGGAACAAGGTGTACAAGTTTTATATAAGAATGAGACGATATGGGCAACACAAAAGGCAATGGCTATGCTTTTTGACTGCTCCACCGACAACATAGGACTACATCTGAAAAACATCTTCAAAAGTGGTGAATTAGAAGAAAGCTCAGTTACCGAGAAAAACTCGGCAACTGCTACGGATGGAAAGAACTACATGACAAAGTTCTATAATCTTGATGCTATCATTTCGGTTGGTTATCGTGTCAACTCTATTCGTGCCACTCAATTCCGCCAGTGGTGTACCTATGTCATTCGCCAGTTCTCTTTGCGTGGCTATATCATAGACAAAAAACGCATGGAGAATGGTTCATTCATCGGTGAAGACTATTTTGAGCATTTGTTAGCAGAAATACGTGAGATTAGATTGAGTGAACGAAGATTCTACCAAAAGCTCACGGATATATATGCTACAGCAGTTGACTATAATAAGGACGCACCAACCACACGCTTGTTCTATAAAAAAGTTCAGAATAAGATGCACTATGCTGTACATGGACATACCGCTGCGGAGCTTATAGTAGAAAGAGCCAATGCGGAAAAAGAACACATGGGATTGACTAATTGGGAGAATGCACCTGATGGAAAAATTGTAAAGCCGGATGTGAGTATTGCCAAAAACTATCTAAAACAAGTTGAACTTGAAGATCTGGGGAAACTTGTCAACTCTGTGCTTGACTTGGCAGAACGTATGGCAAATCGACACATACCAATGACAATGGAAGATTGGGCAAAACGTATAGACATTATTCTTGAAGCTGGAGGTGATGCTGTATTATATGATGCTGGGAAAGTCACAGCAGAGTTCGCTAAGAGTTTTGCCGAATCAGAGTTTGAAAAGTATCGTGTGATACAAGACAAATTATTCAGCTCTGATTTTGATAAACTCAATTCTTTACCTTTTGACGATGACGAGAATTGAAAGACCAAAGGATGCAAATTACCCTATCCTCCACAGCTGGCCTATTACAATGCGACAAAATAGGCAATGGAAATGACCGCATAAGGAAACACGGCAAGTAGATCCAAAGAGAAGCCCTTTCCCGAAAGGAAGACAAAAAAAGTTTAGGGCGCAGTCCGCTTTTGACACATCCTCATTTGCAATGACGACTTGTCGCAGAAGGATATTTATCCGTAATTCGGTTGACAAAATAACAGCTGTGGATTAGAATCCTACCGAGAGCGAGACGTTGAACTGGCGGCCTGTCAGGTAGTTCGGCACGGCGTATTGCAGGTTGTTGACGTCGGTGACCCAGTAGCAGCTGCTCACGTTGGAGATGCCGAGCAGGTTGAACACGTCGAGTCCGATGCTGATGTTCTTGAAATGACGCCAGAAGTTGTAAGGACGGATGCCGTCGGTAGGCGCTCCGACAAGTTGGTATTGGAAACCGATGTCGATGCGTTTGTAAGGCGGGATTCGCAGCCAAGCCACGTCGCGAGTCACTTGCGGCGGTGTCATTGGGAATCCGTCGGAGATGATGCCGCGCAGACTGAATTTAAGTTTGGGGAATTTTGGGAAATAGTCGGTGAAAAACAGTCCGACACTATAGCGCTGGTCCGTAGGGCGCGGCACTTTCACGCCGTTGAGCGTCTCCTGCGTCTTCATCAGAGAGAAACTTATCCATGAGTCTGTGCCGGGAACAAACTGTCCGAAGAGTTTGAAGTCGATTCCCGTGATGAATCCTTTCGAAGCATTCACGCCTGTATATACGAGTTTCAGGTTGTCGAGTTCGTAAGGAATCAGATTCGCGAGATTCTTGTAGTAAGCCTCCGCTGTGAGTTTGAACGGGCGGTCCATTGCGCGGAACGTGTAGTCGCTGCCGAGAATCAGTTGGATGCTCCGTTGCGACTTGATGTTGCTGTTGAGGGTCTGATAAGAGTTGCCGTCGGCGTCGGTCTGCGTGATGCGGAATTCCTTGTAGAAAGGCGACTGATAATATAAACCGCCGGCAAGACGCATTGCCACGCGGCTGTTGCGCTCGGGAATGAAACCGATGCTTACGCGCGGACTTACGAGAAATTCTTTGTTGAAGTCCCAATAAGAGAATCTGATGCCTCCATTGACGGAGAACAGTCCGATTCCAGTCTGCCACTTGAAATTGTCCATCGCATAGAATGAAATCTTGTTGGTTTCCAAGTCGTTGTATGAACGCAGGTTGTAGACCATGCGCACGCGGTCGGAGAGATGCGGCACGGTGTAGCCTGCGGAGTCGCGCAGCTGCCATTCATTCGACCGGTCGTAGACTTTTTGGCGGCGGTATTCCAGCCCGTAGCTCAGGTTGTTGTGGTTCAGTCCAGTGTGGCCTTTCAATGCAATGTTGAAAACGCTGGCTTTCAGTCGGTCGCGGGCGTGTTCAAGATATTTTCCGACGCCAATCTCACCACCGATAGAATTGTCGCCATCGTTTGTTCCCGCGTCGTCGAGCCAATACTCTCCGGAGATGTCGTATGACACCAGCTCGTTTGTCAGGAATCCGGAAGCAAGCATTGTGAATGCAGTCGACTTTGACGGTTGGAAATTCAATTCAAGCGCACCGAAATAAGTCTCGAATTTGTCGTGTTCCTCGCCGTCGAAATATACGGTGAATTCCTTTACATTCTCAGATATTCCAAACGACGTAGACCGCGTTGTGGGCTTGAATTTATAATCGTTTGACGAGATGTTGCCAAGAAATGCCACGTTCCACTTGTCGTTGATTTTGAACCTGAGATTCGTCTGGTAGTCGATATATGTAGGGTCGTACTCGCCTTTGGAGTCCATCGAGCTGAGCAGCGACGCGTTGCGCTTGAACCGGAAGCCGTGGAGCTGGGAGAATCGTCCCGTGTTGTGTCCCACCGAAGCCTCCGCGCCCATCAGACTTCCCGACAGAGTGCCCTCGAATGCCTCCGGTTGGCGGTAGGTGATGTCGAGCACCGACGACATGCGGTCGCCGTATTCTGCCGAGAAACCACCGGTTGAAAACTGGATGTTGCCCACCAGGTTAGGGTTTATGATGCTGAGCCCTTCCTGCTGTCCTGAGGAAATCAGCAACGGACGGTAGACCTCGATGCCATTTATGTAAACGCTGTTTTCATCGTAAGATCCACCTCTTACGGAATATTGCGAGCTCATCTCGTTTTTTGACGAAACTCCCGCTACAGTCGACAGCATCGCCTCCACACCGTTGCCCGACACCGACGTGGTCTGTTGCAGCGCCCGGGCGTCGAGATTCTGCATTCCGTCGGTCTGCTTGCGGTATTCCGTCACCGTCACCCCCTGCAGCTCGGTCGAGGCATCGGAGAGTTTTACAGTCAGCGTGACGTTTCCTTCCGGCTTTATTAGTTTCTGATGGCGTTCTTTGTATCCGAGACAAGAGAATATGATTTCGACAGTGTCTTGGCGGGCAACAGAAAGAGAGTATCCGCCGTCGATTCCCGACATTGTGCCGATTGCGCTTTTTGCTACACGTATTGTGGCAAATTCAATCGGCTTGCTGTCGCTGTCGAGTACTTTTCCCGAAATATGAACCTGTGCAGCTACCGCAACAGGCATAATCAGCATCAATAGAAAAAAATATGTTGTTCTTGTTATGCGCATAGACTATAAATATACATATTAATAAACGCAGAAAACCAGGTTTAATTATGTGGTGGCGCATAAAAAAGCCCGTTGCGTGGCGGCAACGGGCTTTGAGGAGTCAGTCTCTGAATATTAGTAAGGTTTGCCTGTAATCTCAGAAACCACGTTTTTTATTTCTTGAGCTATGGCATTGGCCTGCTCCATTGTTTTCGCCTCAGAGTAGATTCGGATGATAGGCTCCGTGTTGCTCTTGCGCAAGTGTACCCAATATTCAGGGAAGTCGATTTTCACACCGTCGATTGTTGTCACCTTCTCGTTGGCATATTTTTTCTCAACAGCCTCAAGGATTGCGTCGACATTGATGTCGGGTGTGAGTTGAATCTTGTTTTTCGCGATGCAGTATTGAGGATACTCCTTCTTGAGCTCCGACACCTTTTTGCCTTTGTGGGCAAGGAGAGAGAGGAACAAAGCCACGCCAACGAGAGCGTCGCGGCCGTAGTGGCTGGGCGGGTAGATCACACCCCCGGTCCCCTCGCCGCCGATAACGGCTCCGCTGTTTTTCATCTGAGTGACAACGTTGACTTCGCCAACCGCCGATGCTGTGTATTTGCACCCGTGGCGTTCTGTCACGTCGCGGAGCGCGCGTGAAGACGACAGGTTTGAAACTGTAGCACCCGGAGTTTTTGACAAGATGTAGTCGGCCACAGCAACGAGAGTGTATTCCTCGACAAACATCTCGCCGTTTTCCATGACGATTGCGAGACGGTCAACGTCGGGGTCGACAACGAAACCAACGTCGGCGCATCCAGTTTTCAAGAGGTCGGAAATTTGAGTGAGGTTCTCAGGAATAGGTTCCGGAGTGTGTGCGAAATTACCTGTCGGGTCGCAGTTCAACTCAATCACGTTTTTGACACCAAGACGGCGCAGCAACTGAGGCATCACGATGCCGCCAACCGAGTTTACGGCATCGATGGCAACAGTAAAATTGGCTTTCTTGATAGCTTCAACATCAACGAGGTCGAGGTCGAGCACGCTGTCGATATGCTTGCGTGTATAGGTGTCGTTGATAAACTCGTGTCCGAGTTTGTCGACTTCAGCGAAAGTAAACGATTCCGCCTCTGCGATGGCAAGTACTTCCTTGCCCTCGGCGTCGTTTAGGAATTCACCCTTCTCGTTGAGCAGTTTCAGTGCGTTCCACTGTTTAGGGTTGTGAGAGGCGGTAAGGATGATGCCACCGCAAGCCTTTTCCCAAACCACCGCCAATTCAGTGGTCGGCGTAGTGGCAAGGCCGATGTTTACGACATCGAAACCCATACCGTTTAGCGTTCCGACAACGATGTCCTTCACCATCTCGCCAGAGAGTCGAGCGTCGCGACCGACAACGATTGTGTTAGAGCTTTTAGTTGTTGATTTTCGGATGAATGTAGCATATGCGGCAGTGAACTTCACAATGTCGAGCGGATTCAATCCCTCGCCTGCCGGTCCACCGATTGTGCCGCGGATGCCAGAGATTGATTTTATAAGTGACATGATTATAAAGTAATGGTTTGTTAGTTTTTACTTTTGAAATATCTGATATTGTAGAGGTAAGGCACAACGTCGGCAATCTCCGAGTATGGACCCTTGCGGCTCTTTATCAGAAGGTTGATTTCGCTGTCGATGCCAACAAACACCAGCGGCAACACAACGCCGTAGCCGTATTTCGTGTAGTCGTAGTTGGCTTCCTCGTTGGAAAATTTGAACGATGTGCTGCTGTATGATAAGTCGCCGAAGTTGCCCGAAGGAGCATCCTCATATCCGGCGCTCCAGCGGTTGATGCTTATGCGTCCGAAACGGAAATATATCGTTTCGCCCTCCTGAGCCCTGTTGTTTGTGCGGTCGCCCGCCTTCAACACCTGCATGTAAACATTTCCGTTGTCGTCAATTTGGTAGTAGGGCGCGTCGGCACCCGTCTGAAACACCGTGTCGGCAGGAATCTGCTTCAGCACCTTCTGGTGCGCGAGGAAAGAATTTATGGATTTTTCCTCGTCGTCGAGCAACTCGGAGTAGCTTTTTGAATCCTTGCACGATGCGAGCAGAGCCAATGCAATCGGCAGAGCCATCAGTATGAAGTTTCTTATTTTCATATAGTAACGTTGTTTTCAGTTAAATCTCTCAAAATTTGGTGGAACGTGTCGATAGCACCTCTCAGCGGGCCGTGGTATTCGCCTCCTGCGGCATTGGCGTGTCCTCCGCCGTTGAAGTATTTGGCGCAAAGAGTGTTTACGTGGAAGTCGCCTTCCGACCGCATCGACACTTTTACAAAACCACGCTCCTCGCGGAAGAAAACCGACCATACCACCGTAGGGATGGCAAGCGGCATGTTGGCGAGAGCCTCCGTGTCGCCCACTTGATAGTTGAACTTTCGCAGGTCGCGCTTGTCGAGAATTGTCAGCGAAGCCTTGTGGGACGGGAACAAACGCATTTTTTCGGCTATGGCATAGCAGTTTAGACGCATGCGCGCCTCGCTGCTCGTGCCGAGAGTAAGTTTGTAGATGCGGTCCTTGTCGACGCCGCGTCGCACGAGGTCGGCAACGATTATATACAGCTCTGCGTGGTTGGAGTTGTATGAGAAGTTGCCCGTGTCGGTCATCATTCCCGTATATATGCATGTCGCCACGTCAAGGTCGATCATATCTGAATAGCCAATGGCTACAAGTATGCGGTAGAGCAGTTCGCAAGTCGACGTCATCTGCGGATATGACAAAATCGGGTTGCATATAGGCTCAGGGTTTATGTGGTGGTCAACCATCAGCTTGTTGCATTTTGCGTTGGCGACCAACTCTCTCATATCAGCAAGGCGCGACAATCCGTTGAAGTCGAGGCAGCAAATGAGGTCGGCAGCGTTGATTGTCTCGGCAGCCATCTCCGGGTCTTTGGCAAACGACACGATGTTGTTATATCCAGGGAGGAAAGCCATGTCTTCCGGCACGTTGTCGGGGGTGACAACGGTTGCCTTCTTTCCAAGTTTGTCAAGTATGAGTTTCAGAGCCAGGTTTGAGCCGGCAGCGTCGCCGTCAGGCGATTTGTGGCAAGTGACCACTACATTTCCGCTATTTTCAAGGGCTTCCTTAAACTGCGTCAGCAGTGTCGGTTCTATAATCTGTTCTAACATTCTTCTGTTTAGTAAATATTGAATTGCAAAGTTATGAAAATAATGCGACAAATAAGGATTTCAGGGCATTATTATGCACTTGAAAAAATCCTAATATATATGTCAAAATACTAAAAGCTGGCGTGGTTTCTATTCTATTTTCATGACAAACGGGTAGGCCGGGAGGTCGTCGGAATTGTATAGATTGCCTTCGCAATAATTGCTTTGGCAATAGCGCACCGCCACAGGTTCTGTCACATTGTCGCATGTCACGACCAACTTTCCTCCATCAACTCTGCCGCTTGCCGGATGGAATATGCCGTCGGCTCTGGCGATTTGCAGGTCGTTGACAGCGTTGCCGTTGCATCGCAGCCCTTTGGCGTAGCTGAATTTCACAACAATGGCATTTCCCTTGCGTTGGCAAGACTTTGCCAAAGGACCCATGTAGGGCACTTTGACGGAGTATTCTTTAGCCAGCACCCAGGCAGCGAGCCGCTTTCCGGCAGTCAGTTTGTCGCGAGGATGCAGGTCGAGGCTGTCGCCACGGTCAATGACCGTAGCCAGCCCGATATCCTTTATTCCGCAGTTTAGCCAGGTGTCCATCTGCGCCATGCGCAATTCCGCCGGTTGAGTGGAGTGGGGCGCCACCATCATGCAGTAGAACGGCATCCGCTGTTGCCACTCGTCGCGCCACGACCGCACCATGTTTGTAAACACCTGCGGATAGTCGGCGGCTCGAAACGCATTCGATTCACCCTGATACCAGATGTTTCCCTTCACCGTGTAGCCGAGTATCGGCGACACCATGCTGTTCCACAACATGCCCGGCACTTTGTGCTCCCAATGTTTCGGTGCCATTTTTTCGAGAGAATATTGCTGGAATACAGAGGCGTAGAGCGGGTCGTTCTCCATAACGTCGCGCTTTGTCCACGATTCAGCCGGCGAGCCGCCCCATGCACAAGAAATCATACCTACGGGTCGGTGCAGACGGTTGTAAAGGTCGCGCCCCACGACAAATGCAATGGCGGAAAAATCATATACGTTTTCAGCGTTGCACACAATCCAACGGCCGTTGCAGTCGGTGCGTGGTTTGTCGATTGACCGAACTTTGTCGACCTTGAAAAGGTGTATCATCGGATACTCGGCATCTTGTATGTCGGATTCGAAAGTGCTCATGCCAGTTTGCCATTCATTTTTTCTGCCCACGGGAAACTCCATGTTGCTCTGTCCGCTACACAGCCACACTTCACCGACCATAACGTTTTTAACGGTAACGGTGTCGGATGCCGAAGCGAATGTCAAAGCCTCGCCGTTGCTGCAGCCTGGGGTTGCAATTCTCAATTCCCAATGACCGGAATTGTCGGCGGTGGCTGAATACGTCTTGTCGCTCCAAGTCGTCGTCACGTCGATACACTCTCCAGGAGCGGCTGTGCCCCAAAGCTTTGCATTGCAGTGCTGCTGCATCACCATATTGTCAGAAATGATTGCCGGAAGCGAGATTCCGGCATTTGCGCCCAAAGCGCCCAACAGAGTAGCCGCCAACGCCAGCAGTCTGTTCGTTAGGAAATAAAAAGATGTCTTCATAGAACAAAAATAGTGCAAGCTGCGTTAAAAACAAAGTGAAGAAGGCTAATTTCGACTTTTTATAGAAAAGTAGGTGGAAATCGGTGTTTTTTTGTCTAATTTTGCACGAGAAAATAAAGTCAATAACAAATGAACTGCAGGAATTTTATATTGTCTACAATTGTGGCAGCCGCTGGTATGGCACCGGTGTCGGGCCACGCGTTGACGCTGCGCGAATGCTCGCTTGAAGCCACGCCGGCAGCGCCATCAGAAATAGTGTCGGAACGTAGCGGACAAACATATCTCACGCTTTCCGCCGACGGCAAAAACGTGGTGCGTTGCGACTATAAGACAGGACGTCAGGAAGCCGTGGTCATGTCGACGGCCAACCTCAGAGACTGCGACGTCAAGTCGTGGGACGGCTTCATCTTGTCGCCAAATGAGAAACTGATGCTTCTCTACACTGATGTGGAGCCAGTCTACAGGCATTCCTTCAAGGCATCGTATTATGTGTATGACATAGCCCGCAACAACATCAAGAAATTGTCGGAAAACGGCTTGCAGGAAATCCCGTCGTTCTCGCCCGACAGCCGTATGGTGGCATTTGTCAGAGACAACAATATCTATGTTGCAAAGCTTGACTACGGCACGGAGGTGGCTGTGACAAAAGACGGCAAGCGAAATGAGATAATCAACGGAGTTCCCGACTGGGTTTATCAAGAGGAGTTCGGAATGCTGAGCTCGCTCGCATGGTCGCCCGACAATTCGATTCTGGCATTTCTGAAATGGGACGAGTCGGCGGTCAAGATGTATGACATGCCGCTCTATCGAGGCTCATGCGACGAGAAGCCGGAGTATAAATATTATCCTGGAAGTTTCTCGTATAAATATCCAGTTGCTGGCGAGGTCAACTCGAAAGTCAAGGTAATCAGTTACGACGTAGAGACCCGTGCGTTGAAGGAAATGAATGTGCCGTTGGATTACGATGGATATGTGAATAAAATTGAATTTGGGAAGACTCCGGAACGATTGATGGTCAACACACTTAACCGCAACCAGAATGAAATGAAGCTTTATGCCGTCAATCCACGGTCGGCAATGGCAAAATTGATTTACACCGACAAGTCGACAACATGGGTCGACCCAGACTTGACATCGATGACGCGCTATTATGATTCGTTCTTCATTGTGGCGAGCGAGCGCGACGGTTTCCGCCATTTGTATCAGTATTCAAATGCCGGCAGCCTGATGAAGCAAGTGACAAAAGGCGATTGGGAAGTCACCGATTTCTACGGCTACGATCCGGCGACTATGCGCTATTATTATCAGTCGACGCAGACAGGCGCTCTTAACCGTGTGGTGGCTTCGGTCGACGCCAAAGGCGTGTCGACGATATTGTCGCCAAAAGAAGGCACAAGCAGCGCGCAGTTTAATGCATCGTTCACTTATTATGTGCAGAATTTCAGCGACGTAAATACTCCAGACACATATAGCCTTTTCACATCGAAAGGCAAGGAGGTGCGCGAGATAGAGGCAAACCGCGAATATGCCGACCGATTCCGCAATGTGCCAGAAAAGACATTCTTCACGATGACAAGCGCCGGCGAGACGCTCAATGGCTATATGATAAAACCTGCAGGCTTCAACGAGTCGCAGAAATATCCGGTTATCATGTACCAGTACAGCGGACCGTGTTCGCAGCTCGTGAAAAACAAATGGAGCATAGATTGGCTCGACTACGCCGCCACACAGGGCTATCTTGTGGTTTGTGTCGACGGTCGAGGCACGGGATTCCGGGGCAAAAAGTTTGCATCGGTGGTCTATAAGAACTTAGGCAAATACGAGACAGAGGACCAGATTGCCGCCGCTCGCTATGTGGCGTCGCTGCCTTATGTCGACGCATCGAAGATAGGTATCTTCGGATGGAGTTTCGGAGGATATGAGACACTGATGGCGATGACCGCTCCCGGCAATCCGTATGCAGCCGGCATCGCAGTGGCACCGGTGACCGACTGGCGTCTCTATGACTCCGTCTATACTGAAAGATTCATGCTCACACCGCAGCAGAACTCCGTGGGCTACGATGCAAGCTCGACGCTTGGCAGAATCAAGAACCTCAAAGGCAATCTGCTGATTGTGTCGGGCACCGCCGACGACAACGTGCATATCGCAAACACGTTTGAATTTGTTTCGGAGGCAACGTCGCAGAACAAAATCCTTGACATGATGGTTTATCCTAATAAGAACCACTTCATCAACGGATGTGAGACGCGCTTGGCGCTTTATACGAAATTATTGGACTATTTCAATCGGAATCTGAAAAAGTAGATATTGAGCAGAAAACTACATAGCATCTGCAGTTGTTCGATTTCTGAAATCTGGAAGAACTACTCGATTGGGACGATACTCTTGGGCATCGTCCCAATTATTCCATTGCTCGGCGGAAACGGAACATTGCCGTTGACGGCGCTGATATTGGCGTTGCTGCTGTTCTGCTATGTGCGCCATGAACGCTTCAAGTCGTTGCAGCGTTGTGCGGTGTTTCCATATATCGCAGCGCGCATATTGCTTGTGTTTACTGTGTTCATGCTGCTTGTTGTGGCAGTCAGCATCACGTCGAGGCATACTCTCGGCGGTCCGTTGTTGGCAGCAGTGCAGAGCCGGGCGTCGCTCTATGTGTCGCTTTTCAGCTTGATCGTGTTGTGGCTGATGTATCCTCGCATGTGGAGCACCACATTCTGTCGCGAATGCATGCTTAAACGGGGATTGCCACAGGAGCGCAGCGTTCTTGGGCATGTGTATGACAGAGAGAACGGCTATCTTGTGCGCCGGATGCAGGCGTTGTTTAGCACCATTTTCATTCTTACCGTAGCGTTCCGCATAGCGGAGGCATATTGGCAATATTCCCCGTTTATCGTTAGGATGGTGTATATCTATATCCCGCTTAGCCTTGTGGTAGCAGACGCGGTCTATGTGCGGTCGCGATATTTCGTGTTGGGGAGGATAAGCGCGGAAAAAGAAAGGTCAACAATGCCGTATGGAGGAAAGTTCAAGCTTGTGCGGGTGCTGGTCGTCGACGATGGCGGAATGCTGCTGGCACAAGGAGAGAAAGGCCTTGACACGCCTTACAGCTGCTATGAGCCATACACGGAGCAGTTGTCGGTCGACACGGCAATGCGCCTCGTAGGCAGAGGGGTTAGATTCTGCTACAGCACCGTCGACACGATCAACCACCGCTGCATAGAACATTATCTGTGTTTCGTAGACAAGCGCGTCGATGTGGCGAATGCCGCATGGTTTGACAGGGAAGCCGTGGAACGGAAGTATGGAAACGAATTGGCACGGCTGCTGTGTGCCGAGCTGCATCGCATCTACACCGTGATGCAGACGAGCAAAGTTTATGATTTGAGCGGCAAGAAGCTTGTGGAGCTGGAGGGCTATAAGCCAAAGTTTGCTTTCCGGGAGTTGCGTACCACCGATGTGGATTTCAACGATAGCCGGTGGATGCTATTGTCGAGATTTAATAAGGATTTGACTTTTTTTGCCTTGCGCAGAGCGTGGTATCAGTATGTGGAGGGCTTGATTTAACAAGAAATTGACAAGATGGAATTGATAGCGATTGTAGGACCTACAGCGTCGGGAAAAACCCATAAGGCCGTGGCTTTGGCAAAGCGGATAGGCGGCGAGATTATAAGCGCCGACTCGCGCCAGTTGTACCGAGGCATGGATATCGGAACAGGGAAAGATTTGGAAGAGTATGGCACGGTTCCGTATCATTTGATTGACATCTGTCCTGCCGGATATAAATACAACCTCTATGAGTATCTGCGCGACTGCGACAAGGCGGTTGCAGAAATACGCCAACGGGGCAATCAGCCCATTGTGTGTGGCGGAACGGGTCTTTATGTAGAGTCTTATCTGAAAGGTGTGCGCTTGCCTGAGGTGCCTGAAAACAAGGCGTTGCGGGAGCGGTTGGAGGCATACACGCTTGAAGATTTGACGACGATGCTTGCGGAAATGAAAACCTTGCACAATACCACCGACGTCGACACCAAGAAGCGGGCAATCCGCGCCATTGAGATTCAGCGTTATTACATTGACAATCCCGACATTGCGCAGAAGGCAGAGCCTCATCCCGTTGAAAATGCGCTGATTGTAGGCGTCGATATCGACAGAGAGGCGCGTCGCCGCCGCATAACGGAGCGTCTGCATGCCAGGCTGGAAGAGGGAATGGTCGACGAGATACGTCGTCTGCTCGACAGTGGAGTGGCAGCCGATGATTTGACATACTACGGACTTGAATATAAATTTGTCACGGCGTATGCTACCGGGCAGCTGACGTATGACGAGATGGTGAGCCAGCTGGAGATAGCCATCCATCAGTTTGCCAAGAGGCAGATGACGTGGTTCCGAGGCATGGAGCGTCGCGGCTTCAAGATAAATTGGCTGCCA
>ERZ780000.294-NODE-294-length-19259-cov-4.709383_pt1 | contig 19259 bp, 17 predicted proteins | sample MGYA00511089_ERZ780000 | MGnify/ENA primary metagenome ERZ780000 (study PRJEB29588, sample SAMEA2146321) | human gut metagenome | biome: human gut; feature: human-associated habitat; material: faeces | place: Denmark | collected 2008/2010 ...
GCCCACTGTCAGAGAATGCTATACCAGACTCTGCGCTCGATTTCCTGAATTCACTGTAGGGGGTGATAGTCTATATAAAAATTCGAGAGATGGACAAACTTGCCCGCGCTCAATACGGCTGATATATTGTGCAGATGTTTCGACATTTGCGGCTAGGGACTCCTGAGTCAAGTGCTTTTCTTTACGCCGACGGCGGATGTTTTGGCCGATGGAAATATAAATATCTTGCATAATAATCACCTCAAAATAAGGGTATCAGTTTCGAACGCAATATTTGAGGGCTAAATAGTGCTATAAATAGACCCATGAGTGTTTATTATGGGCTTTTTTTATACAAAATAGGTCGTGAAAGAAACTTCATAGGGATAGAAATACAAGAAAAGAACTTGTAACCATTTCAAAACAGAAACCGTACATCTAGTAAAGAAAACAGGTCATGCGTTTATAGCAAACGCATGACCTGTTTTCTTTGGATATGAGCAGAGCAGAAAAATTTCAGAAAATTTTAGGATTGTGCGGGGGTTTTTAGCACAATCGGTAGTAGGCTGAATATAGAGCCAGCAGGAAGGAGGTGACTGAGTGATAGATACTCCGGCACGCCGCCGTGAAATCATTGGAATTTTATATTTCGCAGATGATTATGTCAAAATACGACCCTTGGCAGTGCGGTTTGGAGTATCTTACGCGACAATCCGAAATGATGTCGATGTATTATCACTGAGTTACCGCATATCGTCACAAACTGGGCCGAATGGTGGAATTAAGTTGGAAACTAAAAGAAAAAACCTTAGATTCCTTGACCCGGATGAAACGGCGGCGTTATTGAGAATTATGTATATAGTTCCAGAAGAAGAACGCGTTTACATACGGTCAATCCTTCGAGACTTGGCTCTGATCGATGATAAATAATCATCGTCTTGCACCTTGACAACCGAATACCCAGCATAACAGGTACGTTCCTTTCCCGGCAAGCCCCAGTGGGCGGTCCGGCAAACCGGAATTGCGGCGGGAAAGACCATAATGATACGCCAGCAGCCTCCCGCGTCAGAGGGGGTGACCGAGCCGGAGTTGTAAGCAGTAAGACTCCGGCGGAGTCAGTGAACGGGTGTGCCAACACCCTGCCTGTTGTGTTCCCGGTGTCAGGGGTGCGGGCGGCAAATGTGGCACAGTTTCTTAACTATCTACTTTTGCCGTTTAGGGCAAATCGTGGGCAGCAGGAACCCAAGCACCTGCTGCCCATCATTTTGCTTTAAACGGGATGGAAAACAGGGGTGTAAAATGCAAACCTATCCAACGGGCTATGCGGAATCCCACCGCATAGCCGAACAGATTTTCCGGGAGATTTTACCCCGGCACGGTATGGCGGTGCGCGAGGAACAAATCGCGCTTTGCCATGAAGTTTTAGATACCTTATATAATAAGGAAATTTCCCTGTGCGAAGCAGGCGTAGGCATCGGCAAGACGCTGGCCTACCTTGTAGCTTGTATCCTGTGGCAGATGCACAGACCCAGCCAGCTGAAAATGCCTGTGGTCATTTCAACCTCCAGCGTCGCATTGCAGGATGCTATTCTCAATGAGTATCTGCCCGACCTGTCCGCTATTTTGCTGGACGAGGGTATCATCACCGCACCCATCACAGCCGTTGTCCGTAAGGGCAAAGAGCGTTTTGTCTGCGATGCCCGCCTTGCCGAAAGAGCATCGCTGGTGCAGCCAAGCAGAAAACGGCAGAAGAACAGCCTGCACATTGCGGAAAATATTTTGGACATGGATCATATCCCGGAACTTTCCCGGTATGACCGCTGCCGAATTTGTGTGCCGCAGTCCTGCCCGCGAGATTGCTTTATGCGCTTGGATTGCCGCTACCAGCAGTATCTGCGGGATTCCATGAAACCCGACATCCAAATTTGCAATCACAATTATTTGCTGGCAGATGCATCGCACCGACTTGAAGATAGACCGCTGCTCCTGCGCAGCTATCAGGCACTGGTAGTGGACGAGGCGCACAAATTACCCGATGCCGCCCGCCAGATGTACACAGAAACCTTATCCCCGCACAACATGGATGAATTGTGCCTTTTATTACAACAGGCGCACTACAAGGATTTTGCCAGACAGCTGCGGACGGCGTTCCTTACGCTGTCGTTCTCCTGCACGCAGGGACTTTCCAAGCTGCGAAGAAAAGTGAGTGAACCGTTCGTGCTTACGCCGTTCCGCCGCGCTGCGCTCATCGACTGCATAGCATTGTTGCAAAATGCTGGCGGATTGCCGGATGTGCCGCGATACCTGCGGAACAGGCTGGGAGAAGCAGAAAGTCTCCTGCGCCTTTTTCTCTTGCAAGTGCCAACGCGCATCCTCTACATCGACTACGATGCCGATGGTCAGCCCACATTCTGCGCAGCCAGCAGCCGCGTACCGCAGTTGCTTCGCAGTGCGCTGTGGAACACCCGCGAACCAGCAATTCTGACCTCTGGCACACTGGCAGCAGCCGGAGATTTCAGCCACACGGAACAGCTTTTGGGACTGGCGGCTTACCGACCTCTGCGTCATTTCCGAGTAGAATCTCCGTTTAATTACAAGAAAAAATGTCTGTTGTACTTTCCGCCGCGCGTAAAAACGAGAATGGACAACCGCAAAATGGCAGAAGAAATCGTTCGGTTGGTTGGTGCCTGTCACGGTCATGCGCTGGTGCTGTTCACAGCGTACCGCCAAATCGCCGAAGTCCGCGCGCTGACGGACGGTCAGTGGCAATACCCGACCTATCAGGCGTGGCGCAACGGCGGCAAAATTATCCAGAAGTTCAAGCAATCCGGCAACGGTGTACTGTTTGCCGCCGGTTCCTGCTGGGAGGGCATCGACTTTCCTGGTGATATGGTGTCACTGCTGATTATCGCAAAGCTTCCGTTCCCGATTCCCGACCCGGTCAGCGACTATGAGCGCCAGCAGTACCCGAACCTGCGCGATTACATAAACGCCGAAGTCATCCCAGAAATGCAGAAGAAGCTGCGGCAAGGCTTTGGTCGTGCCATCCGCACCGAGCAGGACTCCTGCGTGGTGGCGATTCTGGACGAACGTGCGGGCATCGGCGGCAAGTACCATGATGCCGCGCTGGCAGCGCTGCCGACCTGCCCAATCATCGAGAAAATTGAAGATGTGCAGCAATTCATCCGGGAGCAGAAGCGCCCGGATTACTTTTTGTGAAAAGAGGAACCTGAGATGTACCTTATGCGAAACCACGATGTCTGGATTTATGTGCGCTGCGCCAACAGCGATCCGCGCATTGCCTTTGACCGGCTGTATGACCTTATCGACGAAGCCGCCGGACACGGTTTTCTTGTGCGCGGCACATCTTTTGACCATTGCAGCGGAAACACCTTGAAAGACCGCATTGGTCTGCGCTCTATGCTGGACGCAGTAGAGAACGGTCGGGTCGAAGCCGTGATGGTGCGCGATTTGGAGCAAATCAGCCGCAACAGCTACATACTGGTAGGAGTTATTGAAATTCTGCGTCAGAATGATGTCTATCTCATCACCACCGAATGTGACCTGAACGCCGAACTCATCAACAGCGGTCTGGAACGCTTTGTCGGTGACCGCTTCACGCGGGCATCGTTCGGCAAGCCACGCTTTGATGTTCGGCTCCCGCTTATGGATCAATTTTAAGAGGTGCGCCCATGAAAGAATACAAAATTTGGGCGTTCGCCCGCAGTGCCGCACCGAACCTGCCCGCATTGGAAGAACAGCTTGCCGATGTCATGCGCGAAGCCGACAGGCGCGGCTACATCATCGTCAACTCCTGCATGGAGCAGAAGTACGGCACCGAGTTCTGGCGACCTGATTTGTTTGCCATGCTCACCGCTGTGCAACAGGGGCGTGTCAATGCCGTCATGGTGCAGAGCCTTGACCGTTTGAGCCACGACATTACAATCTTGTACCGCATCCTACGCTTTCTGCAAAATTACAGTGCCGTACTGATTACGACCGAAACCAATCTACAATATGAACTCTATCTGACAGGGTTGGAGAGTCGCATCCTGGCTCGTACCGCGCGAACCGGAAAAAGAGTGCCGTGGGAGGTGGCTGTCGATGCAGATTGACCCGTTTCCCGTAAGGCTGGAACAGGAGCTGAAATATGCACTGGCCTATGCCGCGCTGGTATCCGCTGCCGCAAACGGAAGATTGCCTAGGGACATCTGCCAGCGCGCGAATGTTGGTTATGCCCGGAAATGCGGCGTTTTGCGCCGAGAAGTTTAGTGGTTCTCGTGAATAGCTTTTGACCTGCCTTTCGGGTATGTTGTATGTGATAAAAAGAATGTCACAGCGTCAAACTCGGAGGAAATAGTATGCCGCAAGTCCAAGTTATCCAGCCGATACAGCAGCAGCCGAAGCGTCTTCGCGTAGCGGCTTATGCCCGCGTCAGCAGTGATTCCGAGGACCAGCTAAATTCACTGTCCGTGCAGGTGGATTATTATACCCATCTGATACAGGAAAATCCAAACTGGGATTTCGCCGGAATCTACGCCGATGAAGGCATTACCGGCACCAGCACGAAACACCGTGAGCAGTTCAACCGCTTACTGGACGACTGCCGCGCAGGACTGATTGACCGTGTACTGGTCAAATCGGCATCCCGCTTCGCCCGCAACACGGCAGATGCGCTGGCATCGGTGCGCGAAATGAAAAGCCTTGGCGTAACGGTAGTTTTTGAAAAAGAAGGCTTTGACACCGAGACATCCAACGGCGAAATGATTCTGAGTATGATTTGCGCTACAGCACAGGAAGAGTCGCTGTCAATCTCTAAGAATCTAAAGTGGGGTATCCGCAAACGGATGCAGGACGGCACATACCTGAATGGTATGTCACCTTTCGGCTACGAAAAGCAGGAAAGTCAGCTGATTCCCATTGAGCGCGAAGCGGAAATCGTCCGCTACATTTACAGCAGTTTTCTGGTCGGAGTAGGTACTGTGCAAATTGCAGAGGAACTGAATCGTCGGTATCCGAAAGAGAACGGCACATGGTATGTATCTGCTGTGCGGCGCATCCTTATGAATGAGAAGTACATCGGGGATGTCCACCACCAAAAGAACTTTACCCCCGATGATCTTCCCATGCTGTGCCAGAAAAACAGCGGTCAGCTTCCGCAGTATTATGTGCAGAACCATCACAAGGCGTTGGTCTCACGACAGGAATTTGAAAAGGTGCAGACCTTATTAAAAAGAAAAGGCACGGAACGAAAGAATCAGAATACCTGCGCTTTCAGCAATAAGCTGTACTGTGCCGAGTGCGGTTCTGTCTTTTCCCGAAAAGTCAGAGCCAACGGTGTCGTTGTGTGGGGCTGCAGAAAGCATCTGGATAAATCTGAATTATGCCCGGTAAAGCCTGTGTACGAAGCAGACCTTTGCCGGGTATTCTTATCCATGTACAACAAACTGCAAGCAAACCGCGACAAAGTCCTGCGCCCGGCAATGGATGACCTTGCCAGTCTCCGATATCTGCAAGAACAAAGAAATTCCGAGCGTGTGACTATAACGGAAGAAATTCAACGATTGGGTAAACAAAACCATAATCTGGAGCGTCTTCGCACCACAGGCTGTATCGATAGTGCCCAATACTGGGAGCGTCGTGCGGTAATTGAACAACAGCTTATTGAAAAGAAGGCACTGCTGATGCGCAGGTTTTTCAACAAGAATGTTGAGAAGGTGCTGCGGCAGACAAAGGGGATCAGCACGCGGCTGGCAGCCGGACCGCCGCTGACAGACTTTGATGAGGCGGCTTTTACGGCTCTGGTAAGCAGAGTGAAAATCAGCAGTACAGCGATAACATTTGGACTAATCAATGGAATGAATCTGCCAGAGGGGAGAACAGAACCATGAAAAATCGCTATCTCCCCTTCGGTTATAAAATTGCAGACGGCAAAATCGTGGCAGATTCCGAACAGGTCGAAGCTGTACGCCGGATATTCGATGCCTACACCGCAGGGCAAACATTTCAACAGATTGCCGATGCGCTGTCTGCCCAAGGTATCCCCTACCGTTCGGATGCATCTCGCTGGAACAAAAACATGGTGAGCCGTATCCTTGCCAATGCAGACTACTGCGGTACGGCGGAATACCCACAAATCATCACCGCAGGGCAGTTTGAAGCGGCAGAACAAATCCGAAAAAGCAAGACGGTCACCTACTCGGCAACGCTGAAACCGTTCCGCAAAGATATGCATTGCGGATGCTGCGGTGCAAGGCTTTACTGGCACCCCAAAAGCAATCAATGGTTTTGCCGTGAGTGCGGAATGTGGTCGAAGCCGACACAAGCCGAGGAAACTTTCAATAGCATTGTAGAAAAACTGCGATGGCTCCAACAGAACCCCGAACTCATCCATCCGCCAGCGGGCAAGGCAAATGTGCAATCAATGGAAATTGTTCTGCTGGATAGGGAGATTGAACAGGCTCTGCTGGATGAGGAACCAGATGCTGATGCGCTAATCACTAAAATCCTGCACCGGGCGGAACTGGAATATGAATTCTGCTCTGCAGGAGATGCCGACCCGGCAACTATGCAAATACAAAAAGCGTGTGCTGAGTATGCGCCAACAGAGGAATTTCCGGAAACCTTTTATAAAGAAGTCGTCAGCAAGGTAATCCTGTACCGTGACACTCATATTGAATTCAAACTGCAAAACGGACAAATTGTGTAAGGGGAAAAGCCATGGGTAACATGAGAATCATTGAGATTCCCGCTTCTATGAGGGAAAGCGCCTTACGGAAAAACACGGTGCGCAAGCTGCGGGTCGCGGCCTACTGCCGCGTCAGCACCGAGGAAGAAGAACAGCAGGGCAGCTTTGAAATCCAGAAACTGTACTACACCGAGAAAATCAATTCCACCCCGGAATGGGAGGTCGCGGGCATTTACGCAGATGATGGTATTTCCGGTGTGCATACAAAGAAGCGCGATGGTTTCAACCAGATGATTCAGGACTGCAAGAAGCACAGAATCGACCTTATCCTGACGAAATCTATTTCACGGTTTGCCCGCAACACGCTGGATAGTATCCAATATGTCCGAATGTTGAAGCAGATGGGAATCGCGGTGGTATTTGAAAAAGAGAATATCAACACCGCCACCATGAACTCCGAGATGATCCTCACTGTGCTGAGCGCCTTTGCGCAGGCCGAGAGCGAATCTATCTCCCAAAATGTTGCCCGCGGTAAGCGCATGGGATATAAGCACGGCAAATTTGCCTTCCCTTACGGCAGAATCATCGGCTACCGAAAAGGAGCAGACGGCAAGCCGGAGATCATCCCGGAGCAGGCTGAAATCATTCGGCTGATTTTCAACCGCTACCTGCAAGGGGACAGTCTGCAAAGCATCAAGGCAAAGCTGGAAACCGCTGGTGCGCTCACAGCCCGCGGCAACACCGCATGGTCAGCACAAAGCATCCAGCGTATCCTGCAAAACGAGAAATACTGTGGTGACGTATTACTGCAAAAGACCTTTACTGAGGATGTGCTGACGGGTGTACATAAGAAAAACACCGGGCAACTCCCGCAATATTACATTGAAAATTACCACGAGGGCATTGTCAGCAAACAGATGTTCCGAGAGGTACAAGCTGAGATTGCCCGCCGAAACAGCAAGTCTGCCGCCAACCAACGCAAGCGCCGCCGGGGTCGTTACAATAGCAAATACGCCTTGTCCGAACGGCTGTTCTGCGGTGATTGCGGCAGCCCTTACAAGCGGGTGACTTGGAATATTCACGGCAGAAAGCAAATCGTCTGGCGGTGCGTGAATCGCATCGAGTATGGCACGAAATTCTGCGGCAGCTCACCGTCCATCCCGGAAGAAGAACTGCACCGTGCCATTTTGAAAGCGGTGCAAGATTTGGCTGCAAACTTTACCGATGAAGTCGCTGCCCAGATCAACGGTATCTTGCATGACATCCAGACCGGCGAAAGCGCAAAGCCCAATTTGCAGGAGCAGTTGGAGCAGACCCAGCAGGAATTTGACCGACTGCTGGAAATGTCCTTGGACTTCGATGAGGATACGCCGTTTCTCGATGACAGGTTGAAAAAGCTGAATAGTAAAATTAAGAGTCTGAAAAAAGGCATCGAGGACAGCGCCGCCCGACAGGAAAAAATCGGTCAACCGGAAATGCTGCTGTCGGCCAAAGATATGCAAATCCAAGAATATGACGATACGCTGACTGCGCGAATCATTGAGAAAATCACGGTGAGGTCGCGCAATGAAATTGAAATACGGTTCATCGGCGGCTATAAAAAGACAATGCAACTGATATAAAAATAAAGAGGGCATACCCAATCGGAGATAAGGCATCTTCGATTGGGTATGCCCTTTTTCACTTTTATCGGAAAGAGGTAGTTATGAAGCTGGGAGAGAAAATCAAGCTGGTTCGTAAGCAGAGAGGGATGACACAGCGGGAACTAGGAGAACGACTGCACTTGGATGGCAATGCGGCAAACCGTATTGCTCAATATGAGTCGGGATTCCGAACGCCCAAAGAGGGTAGAATCCAAGAAATAGCCAGGGTTCTGAATGTCCGCAAAGAAAATTTCTTTACAAGCGCAGAAACGCAGGAGGACATTATTCGCTTGATGATTTGGTATGACTGGGAACATGGCTGCGGCGGGAGCGTTCCGATTGATATAGTTGAATAGGTTCCCACTTTTGAACCCGGTAACTCCGGTTTGAAAGTGGGAACTTTTCTTTTTATAAGCAGCCAGAATAGAACGCCGATTCATATTGGATCGGCGTTTTCATGTTTAGTTTTCTATGCGGGCGTTGGCTGTTGTAGAAATTGATATATTCGTCCAGAACGGCTTGCAGTTCCTGCGGTGTGCCATACAGGTGGTGATAAAGCGCCTCCTTTTTCAGCGTGTGGAAAAACGACTCGCAGACGGAATTGTCGTAAGGTGTGCCGGGTGTGGAAAAGGATTGCTTTATATGAAGCTCTTTTAAATGTGCGCGGAAAATGTAGGATGTATACTGTGCGCCTTGGTCACTGTGGAACATCAGATCTTGCGGGGGATCCCGAGACTGGAAAGCGTCATCAAAAGCAGCAAGCGTAAGAGCTGTGTTGATGAAATCCGATATGCTGTACGAAAGTATACGCCGTGAGAACAGGTCCAGCACCACGCAGATATAGTAATATTGGTCGAGCACTTTGATATAGGTGATATCGCTGACCCAAATTAGATTGGGCTGAGGCTGGTCAAATTGGCGTGCTAACAAATTTCTGAAATAAGCACGCGGCAGACTTTTTTGATGCTCTGCCTTGTAGCACGGTTTTGCAACGGATAATCCCATCTCCTTCATAAGACGAACGATGCGCTTTTCACTGACTTTGTAGCCTAGTTCTGCAAGTTTGTGATGAATTGGCTTTCTGCCAAAACGGTTCTTACTGTCGTGGAAGATTTGACGAATCAGAGGCTTCAGCTTTTCATCATTTATCTCATAAGAAGTCCGTTGCCCCTCGCGCCGCTTACGGTTGTAGTAAGTTCCGCGCGGTAGGCTTAGTGCGTCGCATAAAACGTGGATGGAATAGCGCCCGCACAATGCATTAACAGCAGCTACTTTTTCGTCGATGGAGGCTTTACTGCCGCACGGACACTGCCGAAGGACCTCTAATTCCAGCGCAAGTTTTTCAAGGTGGCGCTTGGATTTGTGGCAGGTTGTTCGGTTGGTGGTAATGGCTTCATGCATGGGGTGTGCCTTATCAAATTTCTGTTTCCATGTAAAGAATGTGCTTTCAGCCATGCCGTACTTGGCTTGTGTTTCCGTGAATGAGTGACCGAGTTCGTAGAAAAGAACAGCTTCATGTTTGATAGATTGTGGGTAATGCTTTTTGCCCATTGGATAAACTCCTTTGCTAAAATAGTGTGAGGATTCTAGTATAGCAAAGGAGGCGAGAAAAGTATCTCGACATGAAGAAAAAAGTATGCTATACTGAAGAAAAAGTGATGATTTGACCACGAGGTAACAGGGATGGACAAGTTGGTCGTTCGAGGAACAGAAATTAATCAATGAGGGAATGCCGCAGGCAGAAAGGCTGGCAAAACTTAATGCTATTGCAATTAGCCAGATGAAGGTGCTGACAGAGGATCACAGACTGCTGCAACTTGAAGCGGCGGAAGAATAATTGCATAGAGTAAAGAGACTATAGGCAACGTTAAGAAATTTTCTGACCTGAAAAGGAGTATGGTCGTGCCAATTGATGAGCGAGAACAGGATAATCGTACCTTACGGACACTAATTATCACCGCATTGACGGAAACAGGGCAGACCCGTGATACGCTGTATGCAAAAATCGGAGAATTTTATTATTGTGCTGCCCCGAAATATCTGTACAAGTATTATTCGGAAAACCCGTTGAATATGGACGCAATTAAAAATCATGAAATGTGGTATTCTGCACCATGCAATTTTAACGACGTTTTTGACTGTGATGTTTCAATTAATGAGAAAGCCATTTTTGAGAGCTTTTTAAGTGCAGATCCTCAAGGACGCAGAATCCGCCAAGGAAGTCCAATGTGGATAAAACTAAAAAGTGATGTACATAAGCAAATTGATTATTTACAGGGAACATTTGAAGAAACTAAACAGACGACAGGAATATCTTGCTTAAGCGAATCGGATTCATCGTTACTTATGTGGGCGCATTATGCGAATAACCATAAAGGAATGTGCGTTGAATACGAACTGTTACAAATATCAGAGCAATTAAAGTTCTCTCCGATTCCTGTTATATATACGGATGAAAGGGTCAGCCTAAATTCGTTAATATCAGAAGATTTGAGACGAGATACCATGAAATTTTTTGTCGAGAGTGTTACTACAAAATCGCCTGAATGGAGTTACGAGAAAGAATGGCGTATAATTCGGGACGAAGCAGCCTGCGGGACGCGATGGAACAAAGCCGATAAGGGTGCTTTGTTGGAAATGATACGACCGACATCTATTACTTTGGGGTGTAGGGCAGAGAGTGACTTTGAAAAGAGTGTAAGGGAATATTGCGAGACAGAAAAAGTAACTCTTTATAAAATGGAAAAGAATAAGGAAAAGTACCAACTGGACAAGAAAGTACTTATGAAATTTTCGGAATAAAGGGAACAATAAGACCAAAGTAGAAAAATAGTAAAAGATTTTTGAAATTTTGATTTTTTATTTCTGAAATTGCCGGGTATCTTTTTTGTCACACTCAGACAACAAAAGCTCGTTGAAACGAAAAGTTTCAACGAGCTTTTTTCTACATTATGGCAAAAGTGGTAACATTCTGGCAACTTTGACCCCAAAATGACCCCAAAACGGCAAAATGACTGCGCCCGGACGATTGAACTTTTCAACCGCCCGGGCGCTTTTTGTGGATAAATTTTGCGGAGTTGGCAGGTAAAAATAGGAGCGGTCAACCTGCTTTGACGAGTACCAGCACGCTGTTGGTTGGCACTACGATTTGGTCTTGTTTGGTGGGAATGGGCGGGTTCTTGTATTGGCGCAGGGCTTTTTGGATTTGCTGCTTGACTTCCAGCAGGGCGGCTTCCAGCGTGGGGGCTTGGGTAGTGATTTTGGAAAAGTCAGGAACATGGGCGGTGCAGCCGTCCGGGGATAGTGTGCAAAGCACCGGATAAGGCTGGTTCTCCACAGAGATACTGTACTGCATCCCGAACATATCGTCCATCTTGTCCATCTCATGGCGTTTGTGTTCGTCCATACTGTGGACGTAGGTGTCCATTGTGAAGGCTACCGAGTAGTGACCGAGGATGGCTGACAGGGTCTTGTAGTCCATGCCGCGCTCCAGCGCACGGGTGGCGAAGGTGTGGCGCAGGGCGTGGAAGGTAAAGTGCCCGATGTCGGCATCCTTCAACAATCGGTCGTAGTAATCCTTGAAGGTTTTCTGCTCAAAGTAGTGTCCAAACTCGTTGGTGACGATGAAGCCATCGTCTGTGTACTTATCCCCTGCCCGCTGCTTGTCCTGCGCCTGCTGCTGTTTCCAGCGGGCAAGCTCGTCTGCTATTGTGTGGGTCAGAGGAATCGTGCGGCGGGAGTTTTTCGTTTTGGGTGTGCCGAATACGATTTCGGTTTTGTTTTCGCCGTCGTGGGCTTCGTACTTGGCAAGGCGGTTAATGGTGCGGCGTACATGAAGCTGCGCGGTGGAAAAGTCGATGTCCTCCCACTTCAGCGCCAGCAACTCTCCCATCCGCAGCCCTGTGCACAGGTCTAAGCGAATAAACACGCCATAGCGGTGGCGGTAGCTGGCCTGCACCAACGCACGCTGCTGATCGTTGGTAAAGACGCTGATTTCGAGCTTTTCTCCGCTGGGCAGTGTCACGGCATCGCAGGGATTGTACACTAACAAGCGCTCCTTTACGGCCTGTTGTAAGCACTTGTGTAATGCCATGTGGTAGTTGCGAAGCGTCTTGGGCGACAGCCCTTCCTCGCGGAATTTGTAGTTGTAAAACTCCTGCAAGGTGTGCGGTTCTAATTTCTTTAATAAAATCTTTCCCAGTACACAAAAGTGCTTGTTGAGATAACTGCGGTAGCTGGCGTAAGTAGATTGCTTGACGGTGTCCTTCATATAGGTGTCCAGCCAATACTCGTACCACTCGCCAAGGGTCACCGACATCGGATCGCGCCAGCCCTGTGTGCGGACTTCATGGGCTTGCTGCTGTAAAATGGCAATGGCCTCTTGTCTGGTGTTACAGCAGGTGGATGTACGCTTGGGCTTGCCTGTCTTGTAGTCGATTCCGGCAGATAGCCGCACCTCCCACCGCCCGTCTGAACGCTGACGGATGTTGCCCTCGTTATGCCCGCGGTGCAGGGATGCTTTAGATGTGTCTTTCACGGTGCATCGTCTCCTTTCGTGACACAAAGACTATCACAGGTACGGCCACAAAGCTATTCATCAGACCCGACAATCTTCGGGTTCTCGTTTTGGGCTTTATTGACCTTTTGCCGTTCCAGCCAGTCAAGCAGTTCATCCCGCCGCACCAGCAGTCGGTTTCCAATGTGGAACGCCGGGAAACTCGCGTCATGGAATATGCGGTAGGTGGTCGAGCGCGAAATGCCGAAGTAAGTTTGCACTTCCTTGGGGCTGACAACATTGGGTAAATTTTGAAATTCCGTGTTCATGGGTTCCTCCTATGTAAATAATTTATAAAAAGGTCTTTACTATATAGCCGCTGAGAACGGCGAAAATTACGAGGTTTTTTAAACTGTTTAGAAAAAGTTCAAATTTTTAGAAAGATTCCAAATCATATCATACAGACCGGCAGTCGCAACTTTTGCAACGGTCCTCAAAATTTTTGAAAAAATTATCTCTACTATATAGCCACTGGGAAAAGGCAAAAGGTAACGCTCGCTGAAAAAATAATGGAATTTTTTCATTAAATTTCAGTATAACAGTATAACTTGCAGGATTCCTGCAAGTTTAGAGATGTAAAGCGAAGAATTTTTTCTCAAGAACTGGCCTAAACGCCAAAATTACACTTCAAAAACAGCATATCACCCATTGTGCTAAAAAACCTTGCACTTTTACAAAATATCTAAATCCATTTTAACAGGCAATGGGGAAAAAAACTGCCACATTACTCAAAATAAAACAGGCAAGCCGCAGATTAAAACGGCTTGCCTGTTTTAAGTGACGATGGTGACGGTAGTGACGATGTTTATGGGATATGGGTAGGGGTATGCAAGAAAGATCGTCACCATCGTCACCACCGTCACGCTTATAGTGAAATGACGCTTGCAGTTTACTACTGCTCGAAACAAAAACAATGATACTACGAGAAACACAAAATCAGAATGACGCAGATGACGCTAATGACGCTGAATCTGGGATATGGTATAGGGATGTCCTAAAAACAGCGTCACGAGCGTCATCAGCGTCACTATCGTCACGCAAGAACTGTGCCGGGGGTCTGGGGTACGCCCCAGAAATGTGCATGTGGATGACCACATGCTATGCTAGCAAAACACGTCTACCCCTAAAACGGTGACAATCAAACTCGATGCCCATACAAATCCGTATATTTCCCAGAGTGAATCGCCCGCTGATTCACTGAAAATATTTAACTTGTCGGAGTGAATCAATGATAGATTCACTTTGCCCACAAAAGCGAAATGTCGCAAAAATCCAGCCAATAGCCCCAGAGTGAATCAGTTTAGATTCATTCAAAAATCTTGACTCGAAAAAATGAATCAGTTCTGATTCACGCTGCAATTAGAACTCGTGTTGCAGAACGAAGAAAAATCGCTCGTTTACGGGCTTTTCCTGTGCAGAACTCATTAAGGAGCAGGAACAAACAGCATGGCTGTTTTCCGGAAAAGTCCGTTTAAATTCGTTTTGCCAACAAAAAATGCTCTATAAATCGAGCCACTGCTGCAAAGCAAGTGCCTTTTTTGCATTATATAGTAGATTTTACAGTTAAAATACAGTATAATCAAAACAAGATCATAGCGATAAGTTCCCGCCCAATGTTCTTGCAGACAGGAGTTGAAATCATTGACAAAGATTATTCATTGTGCTGACCTGCATCTTGATTCTCCGATGGAAACCCACATGACCGAGGAGCAGGCATCGACCAGAAACACAGAAATCATCCACTCGTTTCTCAGACTTACAGAATATGCTGCAAAAAACGATGTCCGCGCGGTCATTCTGGCAGGAGATATGTTTGACGGAGAGCGCGTAAAGATTAGAACGATAGACGAAATCCTTGACGCCGTGCGGCGCACACCCAATGTTGATTATCTGTATCTTGCCGGCAACCATGATGACACAACCTACGCATTTGCCGATCACGACATACCGACTAACTTGAAACTCTTCAGTAAAGAATGGGCTACCTACGAATATGACGGCGTAGCCATCTCCGGCATTGAGATTTGTGAAGCCAATGCTCATTCGCTCTATCTGAATATCCCGCATAAAAGCGGTGTCGTAAACATTGTTACACTGCACGGACAGGTGGGTTCTTCCTCTGATGTGGATGAGATAAACCTTTCTTTGCTAAAAAACAAGGGAATTAACTATCTGGCATTGGGGCATATTCACACATACTCGGAACAGCCGTTGGACAGTGAAGGCATCTATTGCTATTCGGGATGCTTGGAAGGACGAGGTTTTGATGAATGCGGCCCGAAGGGCTTCGTTTTGCTCACCGTAGAGTCTGGCCATTTGGAACATGAATTTGTGCCATTCAGTTGTCGGCAGCTGCACCGTATTCCGGTTGATATCAGCGGCTTGACCAAGAATTCCGAAATCGGTCAGAAAATGAAGGCCGCTGCACAGGGCATCCCGTCAGAGGACATGGTTGAGTTCCTTCTTTCCGGCGGGGTAGATCCCACTGCAAATCTTGCAGTATCGTACCTGCAGAATCTTGTAAAAAGAGATTTCTTCTTTGTTAAAGTAAAGGATCAAACACATCTGGCGATAAACCCGGAGGACTACAAACACGACATTTCGCTCAAGGGTGAATTTATCCGTTTGGTATTGGATTCAGATGCCAGCGAGGAAGATAAAGCGGCAATCATCCGCACCGGTATGCAGGCACTGATGGGGGAGGAGATCACGCTATGAAACTGATTCGATGCCATATTGAAAACTTTGGCGTACTCTCCGACTTCGACTTCAGCTTTGCCGAAGGGCTGACCACCATTTGCCAAAGTAACGGATTCGGCAAAAGTACCTTTGCCGCCTTTATTAAAGCGATGTTCTATGGCTTTCCCCGCACTGGCGCCCGTAATATCGTAGAAAATGAACGTAAACGATACGATCCCTGGCAGGGCGGAAAATATGGCGGGGACTTTGGGGTTGAAGAGGAAGGTGGCCGTTAACGCGGTACGCGTTACTTTGGCAAGACTGCCGCTAAAGACACATTCTCGCTGTTGGATCTAACTAATCGGCGCCCAAGCACCCGGTTTTCAGAAAAACTCGGTGAGGAATTGTTTCAGCTGGATGCAGACTCCTTTGCACGCAGCACCTATGTTCCGCAGCTGTCTGCCAACGATATGCAGGCAACTACTTCTATCCGGACAAAGCTGAGTAATCTGGTCGATGACACCAATGACCTCCGCAACTACGACACGGCAGAAAAAAAGTTGCGCGATTATCGCACAAAATTCCGTGCTTATCGAGGCGAAGGCGGCGCTATCAACGAAATAATACGGGAACGTCTTATGCCGATGCATCTGTACCTGAAGCAACCGCTAAGAAAGTACATGGCAAAAAGAAGGCCGGCAAGCAGAAAGAAAACATCTCCAGACTGCCCCTGCGCGTACAGAACCACGAGCTTCCCGAGGAAGAATTGGTTTCAGTCTTTGGTGAAAACGGCTGGAAGCGGTTGCCGGACAAGGTATATCTGAAAGTGGAGTATCTGCCGGCTCGACAGGAGTGCGTGGAACACCATATTGCAATCTATGCCGGTGTGCGCAAAGAGGACAGGCAGAAGACTGTCGTGCAGGCACCGCATCCTGTTGAAGTTATTGAGAAGAGCCTGGCAACATCCTCCCTCATTGCCTGCATTATGAATATGAAATATGTGAATGCCATTCCACTCTACCGCATGGAGCAGGAATTTGCACGCAATGACCTTGTCATTTCTCGAGCCAACATGGCAAACTGGATGATCTATTCCACGGAGCATTACTTCAGCCTGATGTATGATTTGCTGAAGAATATTCTGTGCAAACAGCACGTGGTGCAGGCAGACGAGACAACCTGCAATGTGGTACGGGATGAGCGTCCGGCTGGTACCAAGTCCTATATGCATGTGTACAGAACGAATGAGTTTCAAAAGGACCGGCAAATCGTCCTGTACAAATACAGCCCGGGGCGTGGGCACAAGGTAGCCGCTGAGTTTCTGGAGGGCTTTCACGGATATCTGGAAACGGATGCTTTCAGTGGCTACAAGGCTCTGGAAAAGGAGCAGGCGCAAATTACAGCAGCTTTTTGCTGGGCCCATGCTCGCAGAGACTTTTCCGATGCCTTAAAAGCAGTCGGTGCCAAGCGCGGAGTTGCAATACCGCAGGAAGGTTCCGTTGCCGCCCAGGCACTGGCCAAAATAGCAGAGATCTACCATCTTGAAGGATTGCTGAAAGATCTCTTCCCAGAAGAACGTCTGCGCCGCCGCCAAAAGGAGATTGCTCCTTTGGTAGAGGCTTATTTCGCATGGGTAAAAGAGCAGAACCCTTTGCAGATTGGCAGCAAGAAAACCTGTGATGGATTGGCTTACAGCCTGAACCAAGAAAAGCAGCTGAGAATGTTCTTGTGCGACGCAGAGATCCCTATTGACAACTCTGCAAGTGAACGTGCTATCCGCCCCTTTACAGTTGGGCGCAAAAACTGGATGATGCTCAACACCCCCAGAGGAGCACAATCCAGTGCGATTCTCTACAGCATTGCAGAAACAGCCAAGGCCAACAATTTGAAGCCGTATGAGTATTTCCGTTTTTTACTGGACGAGATTACAGAGCATCTTTATGGCCGGGAGCATGATCCGAATGACCGTGCGTTCTTAAATGATCTGCTGCCGTGGTCGGACAAGCTGCCTGACGTTTGCAAAAAGAAAATTTGAAGTTTGCTGGAGCCGGGTTTGGCTCCAGCTTTGTTTTTGCTTGACGGCTGTGGTTGAGCGGTTACGTATAATAGCCCCATAGCGCCGAACAAAAATTGACCCACGCCTAAAGACCGGCTATCCTAAAAGTGTGTCGAATACTTTTAGGGAGGATAGTCGAATGATTAGGAGTGGGCTGGAAGGTGGCCGGTATGTTCGTGGGCACCTACACCGGCGGCAGTTCCAACCTGACCGCCATCGCTGTAGGCCTGGATGCCAGCAAGAACACCATCGCCTCGGCCAATGCCGCCGACTATGTGGTGGGCATCCCCACGCTGATCCTGATGTTTGCTACCCCCGCCCTGTACAAGAGTTCCAAATGGCTGAAAAAGCTGTGGCCCTATGATATGAGCGAGTCGGAGCTGCTGGGGGATGGCAACCACGAGGAACTGATGGCCTCCAAGGAATGGTCCATCCAGGAAATCGCCTGGCTGCTGGCCATCGGCTTTGGCACCGTGTGGGCTGCCACCAGCATCTCCTCGATGGTATTCGGAGCAGGGTTCCGCAGTGCAGGCCGCATCCTGCTCATCACCACCTTCTCCATCATCCTGGCACAGGTGCCGGCCGTCCGCAAGCTGCGCGGCAATTTTGACCTGGGCCTTTTCATAGCTGTGCTGTTCCTGGTGACCATCGGCTTTGCGGTGGACCTGAAGCAGTTCTTCGGATCCACCTTCTACATCACCCTGTTCTGCTTCTGTGTCATCGCCTGTTCCATTCTGCTGCACCTGCTCATCACCCGGCTGCTGAAAGTCCGTTTTGAGTATGTGCTGCTGTCCATCGTGGGCTGTATCTCGGATGGCCCCACCGCCGCCCTCATCGCCTCCAGCGCCCAGTGGAAGACCCTTATCAACATCGGTTTGCTCATGGGCGTACTGGCCGGTGCCCTGGGCAACTATGTGGGCATCGGTGTAGCCTATGCCATCCGTGCTTTCATCGGCGCCTAAACGGAAAACGGGAGAAACGGAAATGCGTAATTTTGACTTATATGTTTCAGGCATCCTGTACGGCAGACTGCGGCTGGGCGACGGCACACCCCAGATCCGGAAACTGGACGTGCATACCGGCGCGCTGCTGGACTGGCAGGACCTGACTGAACAGGACCGGGATTTCTACCGTTTCTTTGTGAAGATGGACTTTGCCGCCCTGGGGCAGAACCTGTCCCAGTACGAGTCGGGGCTGCATGGCACCGGGGAAGGGTCCCTGTGCGGCGAGCGCTACACCAGCGAAGACGGCTGCAGCTACCTGCAGCGGGATGTAAAATTCCCCAACAACAAACAGATGAAGGAAGGGCGGCTGATAGCCGTCACCTGCCCTGCCCGGGAGATGGTCACGGTGCTGGTGGAACCCGGTGCCGAGGAGGAGACCATCCTGCGCCTGTGGCGCTCGACCTGGCCGGAGGAACAGTTGTTCCCGGTAGAACATGCGCAGACCTTCCCAGTGCCCATGCGGGACGGGGTACATCTTTCCACCGACGTATACCTGCCTAAAAACTGCAGTGCCCCGGTGCCCGCAGTGCTGGTACGCACCCCCTACGGCAAAGAGGACGGATGTGAGATATACTACCGTTACGTCCAGCGCGGCTACGCGGTGGTAGTACAGGATGTGCGTGGCCGAAACGCCAGTCAAGGCGGACAGCTGGCC
>ERZ780000.317-NODE-317-length-18441-cov-6.189166_pt1 | contig 18441 bp, 29 predicted proteins | sample MGYA00511089_ERZ780000 | MGnify/ENA primary metagenome ERZ780000 (study PRJEB29588, sample SAMEA2146321) | human gut metagenome | biome: human gut; feature: human-associated habitat; material: faeces | place: Denmark | collected 2008/2010 ...
TTGTCCCCCGGTGACCACCCGCCAGTGTGTACCGTGCCACGCACATGGATTCCTGTGAACTGTTCTGCTGTGTGTATCTGACATTCGGGTCTCTCGTGAGCCTACCCATCAATATGACTTTGTTCATTCTCTTTTTTTGTCCTTTCTTGAATCAATCTCTCGTATAAACGCAAATCATCCGGCGGGATGTCGAGATTCCAGTCTCTCGCAAATTCTATCCCGCCGATGAACGCCTCTTTTTCTCTATCAGTCATTTTCCCGCTGCATAACATATTCATTTTGCATTTTCTGCAATCTGACAAGTCCTTTTTTGAACTCAAGGTCATCACCATTCATGCACACATCGAATATTTTCTCATAGTCGACAATGTGTGTCTTGATGAACTCTGCCTCTGCTGCCGTCCTGCTCTCATTGATGAACATTCCCTTGACTGCCTCTTTTATCATTTCACAATGGGTCTGTTCCTCCTCTGTCGTTGGAGGTGTGGTTGCAATCATTTTCTCATACGCATTGTCAATCGCTCCTGCAATGAGTTCTTTCCAACCCTTGCCCCGCTCTCCTAATAGCTGACATTCAATATCCTCGAAACGGTTTCCTTGCCCTGCTGCCGTGATTCTGATGTCCTTTTTGCCCTTTGCTGCAATCAGAATCAAATCGTCGTCGTATGCCTCCATGTAATAGTCAAATTTCGCATCAAAATTCGCATTCGGATTGATGATAATTTCCGGTTGACTGCTGCCCTCTGTCTGAATGCTCACGCCGATGTATTTCGCATCTGTTGCCTTTGCATTGATAAATATTGCTTTTAATTCGCTTTTGTTCATGCTGCTCCTCCATTCACTAATCTGTTGAGTAACTGTTCATACATGGTCTTGTATGTGTCTCTTTCTGTCTGTAATCTGATTGTGTCCTCTGTCTTTTCCATGTTTGCAATCTTCTTGTTTTCCTCAACATAGACTGCTGCATCCTGTTCAATCTCTGCGATTGCGTCCTCATGCTCCTGCTGCAACATCTCAATTTCTTTCTTGAGACTGTCGATTTCCTCCTGCTGCTCCTTGATGGTCTTGTAATACTCTTTTGCTGTCTTGATGCCATTATCCAACTGTAAGGAAATCATGAGAGCAATGTCAATGTTCTCCATTTCCTTGTCTGTACACTCTCCGATGTATGTTCCTACACGCTCCGTTGATACCGAATAAACCTGCTCACACAATACCGTGCTGATTCTGCCTGTTGACCTCACTGTCACATGTGTCGGGAGGTCTGTTTTTGGCTGTGTAGTCATATATACAACCTCAACAACATTGCTGTTCTCATTGTTCTTGTTGTTGCTAACCACTACCGCCGGACGGTCTGCGTGTTGTTCGCTCCCGTTGTAGGATGCCCCCCCCCTCTGCTGATATAGAACATTTCGCCTCTTTTGATGTCATTCATGATTATTCCTCCTTTTCATCATCTTTCATGAGTTTTGTTGCCATGATGCAATATCCGTCCTCAATTCCGGTGTAGTCCTCAAGCATATATGTGACAAGTACCTTGACCGTGCGACCCGTGTTCTTTCCGTCCGCAAATTCCATCATTTCAAGAATATCGCCCACTTTATAGCCTTTGTCATTCTTCCGGAGTTCAAATGTCTTGATTCCATTTGCCACATCATCGAAATATGTTTTTGCAAGGCGTATCTGATGCACTTTCTGTCCTGTTTCCTGTGTATCTGATGGGAGGTTCTGCATCTTCTCCTCCTGCTCCATCTCACGGAGTTTTTTCTTTGTCTCACGGTCGATTGCATCCTGTTCCTCTGAATATCTCTGCTCGTCGGTCTTGTATGCCTCTGTACGGTTCTTGTACTGGTCGCATGAGGTGCATGTTCCGGTTTTTACGTTGCATGTCTCATATTCGGTGCAGGAATAACAGATTGATGTGATTCCCTCCGGATGCGGTGTCTCATAATCGTCGCCCGCTCTCACTTCCGGCGGGTTCATGCCGTTTTCTGTCTCTGTGTCGGATTCTGACACCTGCTGCCCTGCTGCCTTTTCTGCTTTCATGTCTTTCACATCTTTGTATGTGAGTTCTCCGGTCTCTGTGAATTTCCCCAGTGCCTCCCGCTGCTCGTCTGCTGTCATACCGCTCAATTCATAAGCTGCGGAAAATGTGAGGCGTTCTCCCTTGAGTTCCTCTTTCCATTCCGGAATCAGATTGTTGTTGACTGCCTCAATTTGTGCAATCTTTGTTTTGCTCACATGCAGCATTGAGGAAATCACATCCCTCAATCGTCCGGATTGCAGGTCATATCCCTTGATTTTCTTTCCCGCTGCTTTCATGCGTTCAAGAGATTCCTTGAGGCGTGTTTCCTCCTCAATCATGTCGGAGGTCGTCTTTGTACGGTATGCGTTCGCAATTATGATTTCAACCTGCTCCTCGTCGTTATCCTGTGGCGTTGTCAATTTACTGGTTGCAAGTTCAAATTCTTTATATTCCTTTGACACAAGGTACTTGAGAGCCTCCCACCGTCTTTCACCTGCTACGATTCTATATTCGCCCTTGTCGCATGGTGCATATACAAGTTCAAGGTTCTGTTTCAACCCATACATGAGGATGTCTCCTGCCAGTTCCTCAATCTGCTCTACACTGTAAAAATTCATATCATTCCGGTACATCTTGAAAATTGAAATGTCCTTTGTCCGGAATCTCGCTCTCGGAGATTCATTAATCCCCGCTTTGCTGTTCTTGTTGAGTGCGTCTTTCACGCTGAATCCTGCTGCCATCTGTTCAACCTCCTGTTATTACTCTGTGAGTTTCTGTTTCTTTGTCTCTGTGCGTTCGACGTTGATTTCACCCTTTGCATTCTGTGAAATTGATGCTTTGACCCCCCCCTCTCGGAGGTTCAATGTGACTTTCGCAAGTCCTCCGGTGTAAATCTCCTCGACTGCTGCCTTTAAGATGTTCACGATGCCCTCACCGCATCTCTTGTCCGGTGCTGCGTTCTCTCCAAACAAGGCAGACACATTCATCATTGCCTTTTCTTTCCTCTGTTTCTCTTTCTGATACTCGACCGCCTCGGTGCAGTTACATGTCATTGTTGCCTGTTCCTCTGCTTGTGCTGCTGTCAGTTCCTTGTCGGTCTCAATCTGTACCATCTGACCGCAAAACCTGCACTGTGCTGTTTTGATAATGTCTCCCATGCTTTTTCCTCTCTTTCCGGTCTCATGCGACCTCATGCAAAATTATTTTTCTGAATATGCTCTCGAATATTGGAACGGCGATGCTGTTTCCCGCTTGGTCGTATAATGCTTTGTAATACTTGCCGTTTCTTTCCTGTACTGCTTTCGCCCTGTCAAAATCCTCGTCCGTGTACCCCATCAATCGCCAACACTCACGCTCGGTCAAATAACGATAACGTCCACCGCCTCGGTCAATGACTTGTGCAGGTGTCCGGTCTTGTCTTGTTGTGATGGTATATGCACAATCTGTGATAACCGTTGCCCTGCGGATGCCCTTTTCTCCGATACACGCAAGGACGGACGGTTGCGTCACATCGTAGACATCCGGAACACTTGCATCATCCTCAAGAAATTCCTGCAAGTTTCGCATCGGCGTTCTTATAAGGTCATCGAACTCAAATCTTTCTCCATTCAGAACAGAAACCGTGAACACTCGCTCTCTTGCCTGTGGCAATCCGAACTCTCTTGCATCCAGTGTCTCGAAATTATTCGTATATCCTAACCGCTCCATTTCAACCATGTATCTGTCAAAATTCGGTCTCATGTACTTTGATTTCACATTCTTCACATTTTCCCATATTACATAACGAGGTCGCCATTCGCCCATGTTCTCAATGATATGTATTGTCTCCCACATGAGGGAGGAACGTGTTCCGCTCCCCTCGTCTGAACCTTTTCCTCGATTGATTCTGCCCTCGCCTGTGGCTTTTCCTTGATGCCCTGCAATGCTCATATCTTGACAGGGTGAACCGTGAATCAGAATGTCCGGTTTCAGATTCCATCCGACAACCGTTTGTGTTTTATATGCCAATTCCTCACGGAACATCGAATTGTACGAACGCACCGCCTTTTCATTGATTTCCACATAGTCGATTACTTTCGTTGGAATGTTCAAATTTCTCAAGGCACATCGAGGCGCCCCAATCCCTCCGAACAATTCAAGGATTTGTATTGTCTCGCCCATGTCCTGCTGCCTCCTCTCTTTTTGCAAGTTCTTCTTTTGCCAGTTTTATGAAATCTTTCAAATCTTCCAGTCTGCGGTTGTACTTCTCAAACGCTTTCCGTGCATTGTCGTACTGCCATTTAAGAAAAAGCCATTGTGTTGTTCCCTCTTTCTCTTTCAATTCTTTTTCTGCCTTTTCGATGGTCTCTTTCAAATCTCCGCTATACTTGAATGTTGTTCCGTTCTTTTTATGCACCGCTCTCATTCCTGCCATGTCTGCCCCTCCATTTCCTTGAGTAACTCATGCACAACGCATCTGTAATCTTGAGACACAATCCCACGCTTTGAAAATTTCGGGAGTGGTATCATTGCCGTTGTGGATTTCTCTGCGATGATAGAACGACGAATCGGTGTGACAAACATGTCAAATCCGGATTCTGCTTTCAACCACTCCTCGACCTCAAGAGATGTCTTGTTTTTCTGTCGCATTGTCATGAGTGCCTTGATTCTCAAGTCCGGATTGATGTCTCTCAAGTCCTCAATCTGCTCCTCAAGGTTCTGCAATGCCTCGATTTCATATCCCCCTACCTTTACCGGAGCAATAATGAGTTCTGCTGCAATCAGAATGTTAATGACTACCATGTCAAGCAATCGCCCGCAGTCACAAACACAATAATCATATGCACCGGAGACCTCCTCCAACGCCTCACGCAATCGTGTGACTTGATTGTCCTCTGACTTGAGCAGCAAATTCATGTCCGTTTTCATGAGATAGTCATTCGCCGGAATGATGTCAACGTGTGAATACTCTGTCGGGCGAATCAAGTCGCCTGTTTTATATGTACCTCCGACGCACTCATGTTTCTCAAGTAGTTCACTCATGCCGATTCCGTCCGGTTCATATACTCCGAACGTCTTTGATGTATCTCCCTGCGGGTCTCCATCTAACACAAGCACTCTTTTTCCCTGTTCCTCGCCTAACATATAGGCGATTGAATCGGATGTTGTTGTTTTTCCGATTCCTCCTTTTGGTGACATTACTGCAATAATTTTCATGTCTTTTCCTCCTGTTATTGTCCTGTTATAGATAAATTGTGTAATACAGTTTCATTTGCAATTCTTGAAATCTAAAATCCGGCGTTTCGTCCGGTTTTAACGGTGACATGAGATTCAATTCTTTCCATTTGCGATGTGTAATCTCCGGAACTGCTCTGAATCTTATGACCTTGTCATTTTTGTATTGCTCATATAGTTTGCAATTTGTATGACCGACCTCCGGTGCAAATAATGCAAGATACCCGACAAATATTTCCTCGTCGCCTTTGAATATCCGGAGCATGTTTGCACTCTCCAATGTGTCAATCAATTCCTCAAGCGTCATGACCTGCCTCCTTTGACTTTTCCATCCTTGAGGATGCTGTTGTTCGGGATGCTCATTTTGTTGTTGAAATCCTCCTCCGGGCAATAACACAACGCAAGATTCAAATATTCCTCAATGACTTTGATTGCCTCCTCTGCTGAATAGCAGGTTGCGACAAAATGTCCTGCTGCTGCCATGTCTGCAAGGAACTCTTTTTGTGTGTCCTGCTGCCTGTTGTTGCCGTATTTCATTTCGATAAACAATCCGCAGTAAATCCCTTTTGGATATGGGAGGTGCAAATCAGACACGCCCGCCTTGACACCCATCTGTTTGAATTTGACTGCCTCCTGCTTGTTTCTGCTGCCTCCGTTCGGTACATGGAACAACCACCTCAATTCCGGATAACGGTTCACATTCCAATTCGCCCATGACACGACATTGATTTGCTCTGCGTCCTCACTTCTCATTGCGTATTTCATATTCATCTGCATTCACCTCTCTTTTGCATATTTCGTAATATTCACATGTCAGACATAAATGTCTGCAATCGTACCTTGACCGTTCCTTTGATGACGGAAAACTGGTCTCTGTCTACCCGCAGGATGTCATCGAATCCCGCTGCCTTGACTGCTGCCTCTGCTTTTCTGAAATATCTCTCTTTTGATTCCGGTTTCCAGTCAAATCTCATTTCCCGACCACCTCCTCAATCTCTTTCATTCTCTGCATGATTGCCGTGTTGTATGAATATACATACACGCCGTTGCTCCACAAATATTCCCTTGCACCTTTTTCACCGTAGTTGTACGCTGCAAGTGTATCTTGAATCGTGCCGTATTTCTTGAGCAGGTATGAGAGGAAATCAATCCCGACCCTCACGTTTTGATATGGGTTCATGAGGTCGGTGCATCCTAGATTCTGCATCCGGTCGGTGTGCCATTTCTCATATATCTGCATATATCCCTTTGACTGCCCGCTGTCTCCGGTTTTGTCGAACTCATATCCGGATTCTTGCTCTATGATTGCCAATACAAGGGCATACGGAACGTCGTATTGCTCGCATAGACATCTTGTGTATATCTGCATTTTCTCCGGAAAATAGCCTTTGTCTGCATACTGCTCCGGCAGGTCATAGAACACGAATCCCTCAAGGTCATCACTTCCCCAGTCCTCGGACATGGTGTCAAACACCTTGTATTTGCCCTCGATGCTCTCTGCTGTTTGTGTCATTGTCTCCGGATTCTGCGTCACTTCCGCTTGTACCTCCTCCGGTTCTTTCTCCTGCTGCTCCGGTTCTTTGATATTGAACAATATCACGCAAAATCCCGTCAGTAACACCGCAATCAATGTGATGTGAAACGCATTATACAAACCTGCTCTTTTCAATGCCCGTCTTATCCGTCTTATCCGTCTTTTCACCTGTCGGCCTCCTTTTCCGCATTCGTGCATGTATGTAAAACATGCAGTTAAAATCGTTGTAGTACACTTTTGCATTCGTGAAATCCATGTCCGGATACCACTTTTTCAGTATCTCCGGAATGGAATCCCTGTCCTTGACCATCTTGTCAACGAATGAGCCTATTTTTTTATAACTGCCTCCTGCTGCCGGACGTTTTGAATGAACGACCTTGATTCGTGGGTCTCTCAATCCCTGTGAACTGTTCCATCTCTTTTCCGACGGAACACGGTTCTTTTCCTCAACGATATAATTTGCCATACCGGACAAACCGTTTTCGTCCGTCTGTAATCGGCGAACCTCATTTCTGCTTGACTGTTTCCAACAGGATTCAACCGTCTCCATGTCTAACGCACCATCCATGACAATGTGATGATGCCATCTGATTTCCGCATCCGGATTGTATGCGGTCACATAGACATATTTCGCATTCGGGAGACCTCTCTTTTTCCTCTGATAGTTGATGCGTCGGATGTACTTTTGCACATTCTTGATTGCTGCATCCACATCCCCGTCCGGTGGGAGATGCTCGTCATCATAGGTCAATGTCATCCAAATATCACGGTCGCTGAAATTCTCATTGATTAGCCTCTCAACATATTTCCGTGCATTCTTATCATTCAGATTCTTTTGAGCCTTGTTGTTGTCTTTCTTGATTGTCCTCCCCTCCGGAGGTACTTCATCCATGCTCCGGAACTGCGGATATATCTCAATTTCAAACTGGTCTCCTGCTGTTATCTCTTTCAGTGCATATATAACTTTCTTTCGATGTTGGAACAGGTTCTCAATGAACCATTCATGCATGTCCTCCATCGCTTTGTTATATGCTGCCTCATAATCATACGGGATATATTGCATCCCTCTTTTTCTTGCCATCTGACACAATCCTCCTGTTATGTTTTCGTAGACTTGTTATTATCTATTACAAGGACGATAAAAGTTCCGAAAACCCTTGATTTTATAGACCTTTTCGGTCTCTTTTCAAGTTGCTTTTTTGTGTCAGATTTGCTATAATATTTCTATCAGTTAGCGACTGACACAATCAGTCGATACAAGGACGACCACTGCAATGGTTGTCCTTTTTCTTTGTTCTCATGCTCCTGCTATGTACTGCCCCGCCATTATGACGGGGCGTTTTCATTAAACGGCTGCAACCGCCTCTTTCTGTTCCCATCTGCGACGCTCCTCTGCTTTTCCCGCTGCCTTACCCTCGGCATACGCAGACATCACCATAATGGTCATTGACTTCCCCTCAAGGTCGTCGATGTTCATGAATTTTTCTGCCATGCTCTCAATCACTGCCTTTTTCTCGTTTCTCGTCATTTTTCAACACCTCCTCGAATTCGCTCAATCTCTTTTTCTATGTTCTTTCCGGAATAATCTGCAAGCAGTTTTTCCGAAATGTGATACGTCCAAATTGAGGACATCTGCACCGCCGTTCCAATCGGGAGTTTTCCCTGTTGCATTGCTACCCTCACGAATTGCGGTGACACATTGAGGATTGCTGCTGCCTCTGTCGGCAATATTCGTCCTATATTCATCTTGTTTCCTCCTGTTGGTGGTTCTCTCGGTCTTTTCATCCCGTCCACCTCTTTTCCGGCAATGTACACCGTGTTTTGATTTTTCACCTTAAAAAATCAAGAAAAACCTGTTGACCATCCACGCACTTTGTAGCAGGTGCGACCGCTGCCATGTTTCCCACGGTATCGCTGCCCGATGCCTTTCGGCTTGCCATCGTCAGAGTGTCGGTTGCCGTCCGGACACTGACGGGGCGACTGTTGCCCCGTTTCGGCTTTTATTCGTTCACTATGTTCTGTATTCCTGCCATTGCCAACGCAAGAGTTGTCTTTCCTCCGTTTGCCTCTTTTCCTCTCCTCATTAACGCACTGTGTATTTCAGATGGGAGATTCTTTGTTCCTGTCAAAACTGCAATGCATTCGTCATATTCGAGAATTTCTATCAACTCAAGAGCCTCTTTTACTGTGTTTAATTTGTCTATTGATTTGTTTACTAAGTCCTGTCGTGTCATTGTTTTGTACCTCCTGTTTTCTTTGCTCTGCAATCATAATACTTTACTGTGCAAAGATTGTCAACTCTTTTTTATTATTTTCTTTACTCTGCAAAGTTTTTGTGTTATATTCGTCTCACAGGAGGTGAATAACTCATGAATGAAAGATTGAAATTATTGAGAAAAACTTTGAAATTGTCTCAAGATGCTTTCGCAGAACGAATCGGAATGAAAGGGAGTTCTATTTCTCTATTAGAGAGTGGCGGTCGTAATATCACCGAACAGGTTATCAAATCAATCTGCCGTGAATTTAATGTTGATTATATATGGTTGACTACTGGTGACGGTGAGATGTTCGTTGATACTGACGATGATTTCATCGAAAGAATTGACCGCATCATGGTAGGTGAGGACGATGCCCGCAAGAATCTTTTCAAGGCACTACTTGAGGCAAGCGACGAGGACATCGCAGCATTTCAAAGAATCATAGATTTATTTGCATCAAAAAAAGACTGACAGTCTTTCAACTGCCAGTCTCATGGGTGTAGAGATACAACACGAATTTGTATATCCTCTTGAGGATGCGTTCGCTGTGTATCTTTCCGACTATTTCGACAATAGCCTCTTTGTAATTCAAGGGAGACACCACCCCCTTTCCGAATTGCATTGTATCATATATTTCCATGATTGTGGAAATATCGAGGTTGATTTCCATAATCATGGAAATCGTTCCTCCTGCTGCCGGAATCCCGCTGCATTGTGGTACAATTATTTGTATTCGGATTCAAACAGGTCGGTGATGTTCACGCCTAATGCAATCGCTATCATTTCAAGTTGAAACAATGTCGGTGACACCTTACCATTTTCGATGTTGTTTATCGTAGATTTTCCGATTCCGGATTTCTTCGATAACTCCATCAATGTGAACCCTTTTGAGGTTCTCACTTCCCACACAAGGATTTTCATTCTGCTCACCTCCTCTCTTGAGGAAAGTTTACAGAATGTTGATTTTATAAAGAAACGGAGGTGTGTTCATGAAATACGGTGTCAGAAAACCAAACATCAAGAAAAGCATTAAGGCAAGAACAACAGGAAAAGTCAAACGGCAGGTCAAAAAGGCGGTCAATCCCCTTTATGGTAAAAAGGGAATGGGAATCGTCAACGACCCGAAAAAGGCAGCATACAACGCAGTGTATAACAGAACTACCGTCGGCGTGTCCGACATTGCAAAAGGATTGACGGCTGCAAACGGAAATCCTGCTGCATCCAGTTCAACAAATGCACCGCAGAAAAAGGAATACTCTGCAAATACATACAGTGTTTGCGGAATCCTCATGATTGTTCTCGGTGCTGTCCTTGCACTTTTAGGATTGATTCTATTGCTTGCTGTTCCGGTTGCCGGAATAATTGCTGTTGTGGTCGGTGTCGCATGTGTCGTCATTGGTCGCAAGTATAGAAAAGTCGCAAAAGAACGCCGTGCAAATGAATAATGCACAACAAAAAAGACGACCCACGCTGCAACGTGAATCGCCTTTGTGAAACCTCCGTCTCATGCTCCTGCAAAAAGCACCGACAGAATGTTCCTGCAAACACCATTCTATCATAAAACCGTGCTTTTTGCATTGGTTTTATTTTTTATACTCTTTTTTAGGATGGTGATTTTATGAAACTACCGAACGGATTCGGAACGGTTTACAAATTATCGGGAAATCGCCGGAATCCTTATGTCGCCAAAAAGACAAAAGGATGGGAAAACGACCCGAAAACAGGTAAATCAAAACAATTATATACGGTCGTCGGATATTACCCGACCCGCAAAGAGGCATTGACCGCACTTGCGGAGTTCAATGCAAATCCTTATGATGTGAATGCTGCAAAGGTTACATTCGAGGATGTATATGAGCGATGGTCTGATGAACATTTTCCGACTGTCAGTGATTCCAACGTCAAAGGCTACCGTGCAGCATGGGCGTTATGTGATAAACTTGCACGGATGCGTTTTGTTGATGTAAAACTCGACCACCTGCAAATGGTCGTTGATGAATCCGGCAAAAATTATCCTACACTCCGGAAATTAAAAATATTATTCGGTCTGATGTACAAATACGCTGTGATTCATGAGATTATTCCAAAAGAACGAAACCTTGTCGAATACCTCGACATTAAAAAGGCGGGCAATCCCAACGCATACAACCGTGAACCGTTCTCAAAAACAGAGGTTGCGAAATTATGGGATGTCAAGGATTCAAATATATATTATACTGTCATCCTCATGTTGATATATACCGGATGCAGAATCGGCGAACTCCTCGACCTCAAGAAAGAAAATGTGAACCTTGAGGAAAGATATTTCAAGATTGTCGCCTCGAAAACTGCTGCCGGAATCCGTACTGCTCCAATCTCCGAAAAGGTTTATCCGTTCTTTGAATACTGGTACAACCTCAATGATTGTGAATATCTCCTCTCTACTCCGGAGGGTGAACATTTCAAATACCGGAATTATTATGATTCGTACTGGTCTCCACTTATTGAGACCCTCGGAATGAAACACCGCCCTCACGATACCCGTCACACATGCATTTCCATGTTGGCGGTTGCCGGAGTGTCAGACAAGGTCATCAAGAAAATTGTCGGTCATAAAGGGCAGGGTGTGACAGAGGTCGTATATACGCATTTTGAAATTGAGGAACTGATTGACGCTATCAACAAAATATAGAGGTGTGCCATGAATAGAACTGAATACAAAAACAATTTCGGGCGTGAGCATTACGAACGAATCAATCTCGTTGTACCTAAAGGCATGAAAGACATCATCAAGGCTCTTGCATCCAGTAAAGGGATGTCGGTCAATGCGTACATGCAAGACCTTGTCAGAAAAGACCAATGCGGTTTATTTGATACAATGCAGATTGCAGAAAAGAACAGAGAAATGATTTCCGGAATCACCGGAAACATGCACGACGGATATGACATCATTTTCAAGGACGGTCATTCCTGCCATTGCCGGACGAAAAAGGATGTCCGGTCATGTATCATTGAATACTGCAACGAAAAGGGCGATTGATTCGTCCTTTTTTATTGCAAAATGTGTCTTACATAAGACTTTCAATGTCTTACACAAGACAAGGTTTTCCGTGTTAGTTACCTGTTAGTTATTTGTTAGTTACCGTTGAAATTTCGTGTGTTTTTGTGGTGTCTGATAGATTTATCGGAATATAAAGAAATCCCCGAAAACTCGATGTTTTCGGGGAAATTTGCTCTTTTCTGATATTCGATTGAATTATCTCTTTGAGAACTGTGGAGCACGACGAGCTGCTTTGAGACCGTACTTCTTTCTCTCCTTCATTCTTGGATCTCTTGTTAAGAAACCAGCCTTCTTAAGTGATGGACGGTACTCGTCTGAGTCAACCTGAAGAAGTGCTCTAGAGATACCATGTCTGATAGCACCAGCCTGACCTGTGTATCCGCCACCGTGTACGTTAACGATTACATCGAACTTGTCAGCTGTCTCTGTGAGAGCTAATGGCTGCTTTACAACAACCTTAAGTGTCTCAAGACCGAAATACTCATCAAGTGATCTCTTATTTATTGTGATATTACCTGTACCTGGTACTAAATATACTCTAGCAATACTGCTTTTTCTTCTACCTGTTCCGTAGAACTTTCCGTTTGCTTTCTTAGCCACTGTTAATTCCTCCTTATATGTGTCCTTATATTAAAACTTTAATACTTCTGGCTTCTGAGCTGCCTGCTCATGATCTGGACCAGCATAAACATGAAGCTTTGTGAACATCTGACGTCCTAAAGGTCCCTTTGGAAGCATTCCCTTAACAGCAAGCTCGATAACCTTCTCAGGCTTCTTTTCCATCATTTCCTTAAGTGTTGTTTCCTTTAAACCACCAACATAGTCTGAGTGGCTGTAGTAAACTTTCTGGTCAAGCTTCTTTCCTGTGAACTTAACCTTATCAGCGTTAATTACGATAACATTGTCACCACAGTCAAGGAATGGTGTGTAAGTTGGCTTATTCTTTCCTCTTAACACAGCAGCAACCTGTGATGCTAAACGACCTAATGTATAATCTGCAGCATCTACTACATACCATTTTCTTTCGATTGTAGATGCACTAGCCATATAAGTTTTCATTAGTTTTCCTCCTGAAATATTGCTATAATGCTTAATTATTAATGTATATAAATGTCTCTCCGGGGCATTGGTGAAACACTTAAAACCTTAATTATGGGCGCACTTATCACGCCACATTTCTGAATTATATAACACATAACCACGTGTGTCAATATACTTTTGCAAATGTTTTATCCAAAAAAGTTATCCACATCAGACAACCCTTGCGTCATCATTATCCACATATTCAATGCCAACAAGTGTAAGTCCCTGTGGAGGAGCAGTCTGCCCTGCAACAGTCCTGTCCTTTGCCTCTAACATCTGCTTCACATATTCAGGCTTGAATCTTCCTTTTCCTACCTGAATAAGCGTTCCTGTAATAATTCTTACCATGTTGTATAAGAATCCATTTCCTTTAATACGGATAATTATCTCACTGCCTTCCTGCAGAACCTCAAGTGAATATATAATCCTGACAGTCGATTCTGCCTGAGTTCTCACACAGCAGAAGCTTTTGAAATCATGTTCACCAACAATATATGCTGCAGCTTCTTTCATCTTTTCAATATCAATACTGCCTGCAACATGCCATGTGAAATTGCGCTTCTGAGGCAACGGAATAGCAGTATTAAGTATGCGGTATTCGTAAGTCTTTCTTGTGTTACAGTGCCTTGGGTGAAAATCTCCAGACACTTCCCATGAATCCTGAATAACAATTGAATCCGGCAGGAATCTGTTTAGTGCAAATGTGAATCTGTCTCCAGGTATTGTCGATTCCGTATCAAATACAGCTACATTTCCATATGCATGCACACCTGCGTCTGTACGGCTTGCTCCTGTCACATGCACATTTTCACCTGTAAGCTCGCGAATTGCCTTGTCAAGATACATTTCTATAGTTGGTGCTTCCGGCTGAATCTGCCAACCGGAATATTCTGTTCCATCATAAGCTACGATAAGCTTTATTCTTCGCATGGCGTTCCTCCTTAAAAGCCAGAATCAAACTATTATAAATGTCATATCTGTATACACACTGATTATATTAACTTAAGCGTAACCTTAACCACAATAATGCATGCAAGATACAATGCGATAATAAGATATGCATTAATATCTCTTCTGGAGTATTTCAGCGGCTTCATCTTGGTTCTTCCTTCAGAACCGTGATAACATCTCGCCTCCATAGCCATTGCAAGTTCATTAGCCCTTCTGAACGCTGATATGAATAAAGGCACAAGAATAGGTATCATGGCTTTTGCCTTCTTAATAATATTACCTGACTCAAAGTCTGCACCTCGCGCCATCTGTGCCTTCATTATCTTATCTGTTTCCTCAATAAGAATCGGGATAAACCTCAATGCAATAGACATCATCATTGCAATTTCATGAACCGGAACTTTAATGTATTTAAGAAATCCAAGTCCCTTTTCAAGCCCGTCTGTAAGGTTATTAGGCGTTGTTGTAAGTGTCATAAGGGATGAACCCATAATAAGAAAAATAAGCCTTATAACCATAAATACAGCCGTATTAAGGCCTTCATGCGTTATCGTCAGCTTCCATATCTTAATAAGAGGCGTTCCTGGCGTCAGAAACAGATTAAATGCCGCACTGATTACAATTAATATTACAATTGCCTTAAGACCTTTAACAATGAATTTAAGAGGTATCTTTGACAGTGCAATTACAATCGCCAAAAATGCTGCTACAACCAGATACAGCCATATATTACTTCCCAGAAACAGGGATATTACGAATATTAAGGTACCCATAAGCTTAACTCTCGGGTCCAGTCTGTGTATTACCGAATCTGCCTGATAATACTGTCCTATTGTTATATCTCGAATCATATTACTTCCTTTATCCCAGTGCTGACAAAATGCTTTTCTTCGCTTCATCTATTGTGATAGCATCTGTATTAACATCAAAGCCTGCCTGTTTTAAATCATTCATCAAATAAGTTACCTGTGGTGCTGCTAGTCCTATTGCCTCCAGCTCCTTATAATGCCTGAATACATTTCTTGGAGTGTCATCATATGTCAGCACACCATCATTCATTACCATAATTCTGCTCACATAGTTAGCAACATCATCCATGCTGTGTGACACAAGAATAATAGTCATTCCTGTCTCTTCCCTTAAATACTTAAGACAATTAAGAATATCATCTCTTCCCTTAGGGTCAAGGCCAGCCGTTGGTTCATCCAGAATAAGAACATCAGGTTTCATCGCAAGTACACCTGCAATGGCAACCCTTCTCTTCTGTCCACCTGACAAATCAAATGGCGACTGATAAAACATATTATCATCTATTCCAACCAGTCTTAACGACTCAAATGCTCTGATTTCAACCTCCTTCTGTGAAAGGCCAAGGTTCTTAGGACCAAAACATACATCTTTGAATATCTCAGTCTCAAAAAGCTGGTGTTCCGGATACTGAAAAACCAGTCCTACCCTGCTTCTTAATTCTTTCATATTAAAGCCCTGCTCATATATATCTCTGCCATTGTAATATATATGGCCTTCAGTCGGTTTAACAAGTCCATTAAGATGCTGTATAAATGTGGATTTACCCGAACCTGTATGACCAATAAGTCCGATAAATTCACCATCTTCTATTGCACAGCTCACATTTTTCAAAGCCTGCCTCTCAAAGCCAGTGCCTTTTTCATAAATATAGCTGATATTATCTACTATTATTGACATTGAAACCCTCATTTCTAACTCTAATGAGTTCCTCTGTAAATTCTTCTGAAGTCAATATTCCATTCTTTAATGGAACTCCTTCCTTCTGAAGTTCATAGGCTAATTCTGTAACATGTGGTACATCAAGTCTCAATTCCTTTAATTTCTCTACCTGTGAGAATATTTCTCTTGGTGTTCCTGACATTACCAGCTTTCCATCATCCATTACATAAAGCTTGTCTATATCAATTACTTCTTCCATGTAATGAGTGATAAGTATAACCGTTACATTTTCCTGCCTGTTCAATTCATGGAGCACATTAAGTACATCCTTTCGTCCCAACGGATCAAGCATTGCCGTTGGTTCATCTAAGACAATACATTTTGGCTTCATTGCTACAATTCCAGCAATCGCTACCCTCTGCTTCTGTCCTCCAGATAGCTTGTTTGGCGACTGGTTTCTGAAAGCATACATTCCTACTGCTTTCAGGCTTTTTTCAACTCGTTCCCATATTTCTTCCGTTGGAACACCAATATTCTCTGGTCCGAATCCAACCTCTTCATCAACAAGAGTTCCAACTATCTGGTTATCAGGGTTCTGAAATACCATTCCGGCAGTCTGTCTTACCTTTAAAGTATTCTCCTCTTCCCTTGTGTCCATACCATCAACCCACACAGTTCCCTCTGTCGGCATAACGAGCGCATTCAGATGTTTTGCAAATGTTGATTTACCGGAGCCATTATGACCTAACACGGCAACAAAATCGCCCTGCTTAATGTCAATACTCACATTATCAACAGCCTTAGTTATCCCCTCAACATTACCATCTTCATCTCGTCTTATATATTCAAATGTGAGGTTTTTTGCTTTAACTATTCCCATATTACCTCCTGCCCTTTTAAGTCTTACCGCAGATTCCAAAAAAAGCGGATAAGTTTCCTTACCCGCTTAAATTGCAATTGAAATTAAACTAATTCAAGAAGAACTTCCATTGCTGCATCACCTTTTCTTAAACCGATCTTAACGATTCTTGTATAACCGCCCTGACGACCAGCATACTTAGGTGCGATCTCGTCAAATAACTTGTTTGTAAGATCAACAGTCTTAGTATTCTTCTTCTTTCCAGCAGCTGCTGTAGGAACTTCTGTAACTGTGTAAAGAACCTTATCCATCTGCTTTCTAGCATGAAGTCTTGAAGGAAGATCCTTCTTGATTTCCTTCTCTACTGTCTCATATACAGTAACCTTCTTGCCATCAACAACTTCCTTAACTCTCTTGCCTTCAGCATCCTTCTTAGGAACCTTTGCTGAAACCTTAACTGTCTCGAAGTTGTCTTTCTCTTTAACTGCAAGTGTGATGAGCTTTTCAGCCATCTTCTTTACTTCCTTGGCTCTTGCCTCTGTAGTAACAATCTTGCCATTCTCGATTAATGCTGTTACCTGACTTCTTAATAAAGCCTTTCTCTGGCTAGATGTTCTGCCGAGCTTTCTATATTTTGCCATGATTTACCTCCATTTGTAACAGCTACACATGCGCTTATGGACTTACTGTATAGCCGCCGTATCTACAAATTAATCTTCGTTAGGTCTAAGATGTAAGCCCATTTCCTTAAGCTTAAGGAGAACTTCATCTAAAGACTTCTTACCTAAGTTTCTTACCTTCATCATATCATCTGATGTCTTGTTGCAAAGCTCTTCAACTGTGTTGATACCAGCTCTTCTAAGACAATTAGATGAACGAACAGATAATTCAAGATCTTCAATGCTCATTGAAAGGACCTTAGTAGTCTCATCCTCTTCCTGCTCAACCATGATTTCCACTTTCTGAGCGTTCTCTGAAAGATTGATGAATCCCTTTAAATGTTCACTTAAAACCTTAGCTGCGAGACTTAAAGCCTCATCTGGTTCTATTGTTCCATTAGTGAAAATATCAAGTGTAAGCTTATCAAAATCTGTATCCTGACCTACACGAGTATTCTGAACTGCCATATTAACTCTCTCTACTGGTGTGTAGATTGAATCAATAGCGATAACGCCTGCTGGCTGATCATCTCTCTTATTCTTCTCAGAGCTTACATAACCACGACCATTAGTGATTGTAAGTTCCATTGTGAGCTTGCTGTCTGCACCATTAAGATGTGCAATAACAAGATCCGGATTGATTATTTCAATATCAGGATCAACCTGAATATCTGATGCTCTAACTACACCTTCGCCTACGAAGTCAATATGTGCTTCTTTAGGCTCAACAGAATTTCCGTTGTTCTTGATTGATAACTGCTTGATGTTCATGACGATCTCAGTAACATCTTCCTTAACACCTGGAATTGAGCTGAATTCATGAAGTACACCTTCAATCTTGATACTGCTTACAGCTGTACCAACTAATGAAGAGAGCATAATTCTTCTTAAAGAATTACCTAATGTTAAACCATATCCTCTTTCGAGTGGCTCAACAACAAATTTTCCATACTTGCCATCTTCTGATTTTTCTGTCATCTCAATCTTTGGCATCTTGAAATTAAAATCTGCATCAACCATGTATAGTCCCTCCTTTTTATGGGTTTTATAAGTTTTATTCTATATTTCCGGTACGGATTACTTAGAATATAACTCGACGATAAGCATCTCGTTTACAGGAACGTCAATA
>ERZ780000.340-NODE-340-length-17413-cov-3.720936_pt1 | contig 17413 bp, 18 predicted proteins | sample MGYA00511089_ERZ780000 | MGnify/ENA primary metagenome ERZ780000 (study PRJEB29588, sample SAMEA2146321) | human gut metagenome | biome: human gut; feature: human-associated habitat; material: faeces | place: Denmark | collected 2008/2010 ...
AATTAGTTACAGCACTTAATGCGTTGGAAAAAGAAAATGGTATCAGTAAGGAAGTTATGCTTGATACAATTGAGAAGTCACTTAAAGATGAGTTTAAGAACCAGTTTAATACAATTGAAAACTGCGAAGTTGTTCTTGACAGAATTACAGGTGATTTCCATATCTATGCCAACAGAACAGTTGTTGATACAGTTACACCGGCGGAAGAGATGGAAGAAAACCGCGGCAAGAAAGAAGCTGAAAAGTTTGTATATGGCAAGGAAATTTCATATGCAGATGCTCAGAAGATTAAGCCTGACTGCCAGATTGGTGATGTATTAAGAGTTGAGATTAAGTCAGAAGAATTTTCAAGAAGAGCTGCTAAGAGTGCTAAAGGAACTATCGTTCAGAAAATCCGTGAAGAAGAAAAGAATGCTATTTATAATGAATATCATTCAAAAGAACATGAGATTATAACAGGTATTGTTCAGAGAATTGATGATAAGGGAAATATTCTTGTTGATATTGGCAGAACACAGACAACATTAAAGAAAAATGAATGTGTTAAAGGTGAGAATTACCAGAGAGGAGACAGAATCAAACTTTATGTTCTTGAAGTTTCTAATGGAAATAAGAAAAACAATAACGACCCTAAGGCTGACAAAGAAAAGTCTGGTCCGCTCGTAATACGTGTTTCAAGAAAGACACCTTACCTTGTAAAGAGACTTTTTGAGGAAGAAGTTGCAGAGATTAAAGACGGTGTTGTTAAGATTGTAAGCATCGCAAGAGAAGAAGGCTCAAGAACAAAGATTTCTGTTAAGGCAGAAGTTCCTAATGTTGATCCTGTAGGTGCATGTGTAGGTATTAACGGTGCAAGAGTTAAGGCTATTGTAAACGAACTCGGCAACGAGCAGATTGATATTATTGAATGGGATGAGAATCCTGCACAGTATATCGTTAATGCTTTAAGTCCTGCAAAAGTTGTATCTATATCAGCATGTGATGATGAAAATGGCAAGAAGGCTACAGTTGTTGTTTCAGATCAGCAGCTTTCGCTTGCAATCGGCAAGGCCGGACAGAATGTAAGACTTGCAGCAAAGCTTACAGGCTATGGCATTGATATCAAGAGCGAATCACAGATTGAAGATAGTGCAAAGCCAGAATCAGATGATGAGACAGATATAGATGATGATATGCTTGTATTTTCAGAAGATACAGATACACAGGCTGAGACTGATGCTGACGAAGTGAACGAATAATATAGACATAATCTTTAAAACCGGGAGTGATGAAATTGGGCACAACAAAGAAAATTCCACAAAGACAATGTGTCGGCTGTCGTATGATGAAGAATAAGAAAGAACTTATACGCATTTTAAAGACAGATGAAGGAATTATAATTGATGATACAGGCAAGAAAAATGGCAGAGGTGCATATATATGTCCTAATGCACAATGTTTAAAGAAAGCGATAGAAAATAAAGGTCTTGAGCGTTCTTTTAAAATGCCTGTTGATAAGGAAGTGTATGATAATTTGAAAGGAGTATTTGAGAATATTGAAGCAGGATAAAACATTGCTGATGCTGGGACTGGCACAGCGTGCGGGAAAAGTTGCCAGCGGTGAATTTTCAACTGAAAAGGCAGTGAAATCTAAAAAGGCATTTCTTGTCGTAGTTGCATCAGATGCTTCAGACAATACAAAGAAAATGTTTTCAGATATGTGCACTTTCTATAAAGTTCCAATTGCATTTTACAGTGATAAAGTTTCACTTGGTCATGCAATTGGAAAAGAGTTTCGTGCATCACTGGCAGTTTTGGATGAAGGTTTTGGAAAGCAGATACAAAAACACTTGGAAATTGGTATGGAATAATGCAGATGTTAAATTAAGAACATTGTGTTATTCGGAAAAGAGGTTAAATGGCTAATATGAGAGTTTATGAGTTGGCAAAGGAATTAAATATAACGACAAAAGATATTGCGGATTTGCTTGACAACAATAATAAAACATATAAGACAATGAGTGGTCTTAATGATGATGAAGTTGCAAAAGTCCGTGGAAAGTTCGGACATAAGAGTGGTGCGGCAGGCAATGCATCAAAACCAAAGAATGAAAAGGCAAATGAGGCAAAGATGACAGAAAACAATACACCAAAGAAAGATATAACAAAAGAACCTGTAAAGGATACAGCAGATAAGAAGTCACATGTTTCTGAGCTGTATTTTCCACAGAACAGTTCTAAGGGTGGAAAAGATAATAAGAATGTAAAGAATGATAATTCTGGTGCAAACCGTGGCAATGCACCGAAGAATGGTAATTCAGACAATAGAAATTCACGTAATGATAACCGTCCAAACCAGAATGGTGACAGAAATGGAGACAACAGAGGTTTCCGTAATAATGATAACCGTTCAAATCAGAATGGTGACAGAAATAATAACCGTCAGGGTGGATTTTCAAATCAGGGCAGAAGAAATGACAGAAGAGATTCGGCACCTAAGGATGATTTCCTTTTTGAGACAAAGCCTGATTCAAGAAGACCTGATTCAAGAAAAGATAATCATAAAAATGACCGCAAGAAAGATGTGGAAGTTAAAGAAAATCTTAAATTTGCAAACAGCCAGTTAAAGAAGAATGTCAAGAAAGAAGAAAAAGAAGAAGATACAATCAAACAGCTTGTTCTTCCGGACAGCCTCACAATCAAGGAACTTGCAGATAAGATGAAAGTACAGCCTTCAGTAGTTGTAAAGAAATTATTTATGCAGGGCAAAGTTGTAACTATCAATCAGGAGATTGATTATGATACAGCTGAGGAAATTGCACTTGAATTTAACTGTATCTGTGAGCATGAAGTTAAGGTCGATGTGATTGCAGAACTCCTCAAAGAGGATGAGGAACCGGAAGAAAAGATGGTTCCAAGACCACCTGTTGTATGTGTAATGGGTCATGTCGACCATGGTAAGACATCTCTTCTTGATGCAATCCGTGAGACACATGTTACAGATAAAGAATTCGGTGGTATCACACAGAAAATCGGTGCTTATACTGTAGATGTAAACGGTCAGTCAATAACATTTCTTGATACACCTGGTCATGAGGCATTTACAGCTATGAGAATGCGTGGTGCACAGGCAACAGATATTGCTATTCTTGTAGTAGCAGCAGATGATGGTGTTATGCCACAGACAATAGAGGCTATTAACCATGCAAAGGCAGCAGGTGTTGAGATTATTGTTGCTGTCAATAAGATTGATAAGCCTAATGCTAATATCGAGAAGGTTAAGCAGGAGCTTACTGAGTATGGTCTTATTGCAGAAGACTGGGGTGGTTCTACTACATTTGTTCCAGTATCAGCACATACTAAGCAGGGTATTGATGAGCTTCTTGATATGATTCTTCTTACAGCAGAGGTTAATGAACTTAAGGCTAACCCTGACAGAAAGGCAAGAGGTATTGTTATTGAGGCTGAGCTTGATAAGGGACGTGGTCCTGTAGCATCTATCCTTGTACAGAAGGGTACTCTTCATGTTGGAGATGCTGTATCAGCAGGTTCTTGCTATGGTAAGATAAGAGCCATGATTGATGATAAGGGTAACAGAGTAAAGGTTGCCGGACCATCTACTCCGGTTGAGATTCTTGGTCTTAATGATGTTCCTAATGCAGGTGAAATCATTATGGCTGCTGATTCAGAGAAGGAAGCAAGAAGTACAGCAGAGACATTTATCAGCGAGGGAAGAAAGAAGCTTCTTGATGATACTAAGCATAAGGTATCTCTTGATGCACTCTTTGAACAGATTCAGGCTGGTAATATGAAGGAACTTAATATTATCATCAAGGCTGATGTACAGGGTTCTGTTGAGGCTGTTAAGTCAAGTCTTGTAAGACTTTCTAATGATGAGGTTGTTGTTAAGGTAATTCATGGTGGTGTTGGTAATGTTAATGAATCCGATGTAGTACTTGCATCAGCTTCTAATGCTATCATCATTGCATTTAACGTTAAGCCTGATAATCAGGCAAGAATTGTTGCAGAGAGAGAAAAGGTAGATTTAAGACTTTACAGCGTTATCTACAATGCTATTGAAGATGTTGAGGCAGCCCTTAAGGGTATGCTTGAGCCTATCTATGAAGAAAAGATTATCGGTCATGCAAGAATCATGCAGATATTCAAGGCTTCAGGAGTTGGTAATATTGCCGGCTGTATCGTTGAAGAGGGAAGAATTACAAGAGATTCTGTTGTCCGTATAACAAGAGGAAGTGAGAAGGTTTATGAAGGACCTATCGCATCTCTTAAGCACTTCAAGGATGAGGTTAAGGAAATCAAGGCAGGTACTGAGTGTGGTATGGTATTTGAAAAGTTCAATGATATCCAGCCAGAGGATATGATTGAAGCACATATCATGGTTGAAGTGCCAAGATAGGATTTAGTTTTTATTTGGAGAATATATGCGTAAAAATAGTGTAAAGAATACCCGTATTAACGGCGAGGTATTGAAAGAATTAAGTAATATAATCAGAAGTGAGATTAAAGACCCTAGAATCAACCCTATGACTTCGGTTGTAGCGGTTGAGGTCGCTCCTGACCTTAAGACATGTAAGGCATATATAAGTGTTCTTGGTGATGAAAAGTCACAGAAGGATACGATTACAGGTCTTAAGAGTGCAGAAGGATATATAAGAAGACAGCTTGCAAGAACTGTCAATTTAAGAAATACTCCTGAAATAAGATTCATTCTTGATCAGTCAATTGAGTATGGTATTAATATGTCTAAGCTTATTGATGAAGTTACAGAACATGATAATAAGATGCACGTTGAGGTTGAAGACGAGACAGAATAAAGAGGTTAGTCATGAATATTATTGAAGAAATCGGACATGCGAAGGTTATAGGTATCACAGGGCATATCCGTCCTGATGGTGACTGTGTTGGTTCAACATTAGGTTTATATAATTATATCAGGAAGAATCTTCCTGAGTGCGAGGTTACTGTTTATCTTGAAAAGCCGTCAGATGAATTTAATTATCTATCTGGTATTAATGATATTAAGCATGAGGCCGAGGATAAGCATTTTGATTTATTCGTAGTACTTGACTGCAGTTCAATGGATAGAATTGAACCATTTATGAGCTGCTTTGAAAATGCTGATAAGACTATCTGCATAGATCATCATATAAGCAATAATTCATTTGCTGATGTTAATTATGTAGAGCCACAGTCAAGTTCGGCATGTGAAGTTCTCTATACAACATTTGACGAGGATAAGGTCGATAAAAATGTTGCAGAGTGCATATATACAGGAATAATCCATGATACAGGTGTGTTTAAGTACAGCTGTACATCAAGAAGGACAATGGATATAGCTGGAAAGATGATGGAGATGGGAATTGATTATTCTGACATTATTGATAACAGCTTTTATAAGAAGAGTTATATCCAGAACCAGATTCTTGGAAGAGCTTTGCTTGAAAGTGTGTTGTTTTATGATGGCAGATGTATATTTTCAAGTGTATCTATTGAAGAAATGAATTTCTATGGTGTCACTGGCAAAGAACTTGGTGGAATTATTGAGCAGTTACGCTTAACAGACGGAGTTGAAGTGGCTATATTCCTTTATGAAACAGATAAGGACGAATACAAAGTAAGTCTTCGTTCAAAGAAAATGATTGATGTTGCAAGAATCGCCACAGCATTTGGCGGTGGAGGACATGTGAGGGCAGCAGGATTCTCTGCTAAGGGCAATGTCCACAGTATCGTTAATAAGATTGGCGAAATGATTGAGCAGCAGTATAATGAGGATAATGCATGAATGGTGTTTTAAATGTATATAAGGAGCAGGGATTTACATCTCATGATGTAGTTGCAAAGCTTCGGGGAATACTTAAAACTAAAAAAATTGGTCACACAGGTACACTTGACCCTGATGCGGTCGGGGTGCTTCCTGTGTGTATCGGTAAGGCTACAAAGCTGTGTGACCTTATAACTGACTGGGGAAAGACTTATGAGGCTGTAATGCTTCTTGGTACAACGACAGATACTCTTGATATATCAGGGAAAATTGTTGCCCAGTCAGAGGTTAATGTGAGTGAAGTGGATGTCCTTAAAGCATGTAATGAATTTATAGGTGAGTATGAACAGATACCGCCTATGTATTCAGCTTTAAAGCATAATGGACAGAAGCTTTACGAGCTTGCAAGAAAAGGTATTGAGATTGAAAGAAAACCAAGAACTGTCCATATTAATACATTAAGGGTGAATGATATCAATCTTTCAGATAAACAGAAAACAGTTACTATTACTGTTGACTGCTCAAAGGGAACTTATATCAGGTCATTATGTGATGATATAGGTAAGAAGCTTGGGTGTGGCGCATGTATGATGAAGCTTACAAGAACGCGTGTAGGTGAATTCATGCTTGATGATACACTTACACTTAACCAGATATCGGCTCTTGTGTTAAAGGGTGAAATAGAAGACAGGATAACTGGCATAGATAAGATATTCAGTGATTATCAGGAGATAACATTTGCAGAAGAATACAGCCGGTATCTTCACAATGGCAATAAGCTGTCAAGAGAACAGATACCTGCAGATGCTGCAATCAGTGATAATGAGAAATACAGAGTGTACGATTCTGATAAATGCTTTATCGGTGTATATGAATTTCGAGATGAAGTGCTTTATCCGGTTAAGATATTTTACGAAGACAACAAGTAAAGGGGCGTGATCATCTTTGGAATATATTCATGGAACAGATGATTTTCAATTAAATAAGAAAAGTGCAGTTACATTAGGAAAATTCGATGGAATTCATACAGGACATCAGAAGCTTATTGAGATTGTAAGGCAGAAAGCAGATGAGGAGAATCTGCTTGCGGTTTTGTTTACTTTTGACAGCCTGCCGCTTTCAATATGTCCACAGAAGTATCAGCATTTTATATCTACAAGCAGTGAAAGACGCAGACTGTGTGAGAATTTTGGCATAGATGTTGAGATTGAATATCCGTTTACGGAAGAATTCATGAATATGGAGCCTGAAGATTTTATATGCAGGATTCTTATTGATAAACTGCATGCAAAGTATGTTGTTGTAGGTACTGATTACCGTTTTGGAAAAGACAGGGCAGGTGATGCAGCAATGCTTGTGGAAGCAGGAGAAGAACTTGGATTTACAACTATTATTGTTGAAAAGGAAAAATATCAGGATAAGGAAATCAGCAGTACATATATAAGAGAAGAATTAAAGGTTGGCCATATGGAAACGGTAAATGTTCTTCTTAACAGACCGTTTAATGTTACAGGTGTGGTTTCGATAGGAAACCAGCTTGGACGGAAGCTTGATTTCCCTACTATTAACATATATCCGACGGAGTATAAGCTCCTGCCACCTAATGGAGTATATGCTACCCAGACGACTATTGATGGTGAAAAATTCTACGGGGTTACTAACTTAGGAACTAAGCCTACAGTAAGTGATGCACCGGAGATAAGTGTTGAGACATTTCTTTTTGATTTTGACAAGGATGTGTATGGCAAGAAGGTTGATGTTGAATTCATACATTTTATAAGACCAGAGATGAAGTTTGAAGATGTAGAAGGGTTGAAGAGACAGATTGCGGCAGATTCGGATTTTGCAAGAAATATGTTTCTTATTGGATAATTAATACTTGCAAAGGTTTAATGCCTGTGTTACAATAATCGAGTATGAGCCGTCACCCAGCTGTAGGACACTCCGACCTGAAGCTTAGTGGCAGGAGATTAATATTTAGGAGGATTTAGACATGATATCTAAGGAAAAGAAAGCAGAAATCATTGCTACTTATGGAAGAAAGCCAGGAGACACAGGTTCTCCAGAAGTTCAGGTAGCTATTTTAACAGAAAGAATCGCTGAGTTAACAGAACATCTTAAGGTTAACCAGAAGGATCACCACTCAAGAAGAGGTCTTCTTAAGATGGTTGGTAAGAGAAGAGCTTTACTTGCATATCTTAAGGATACAGATATTGAATCTTACAGAAATCTTATTGAGCGTTTAGGCTTAAGAAAGTAATTAATCAGGGCGGAGTGTATAACTCCGCCCTATTGCGTTGTTAATGGCAGAAGGGATACCCCGAGACCACTGAAATGTATATCATGGTGGTAGTCTATGGTGTGTTTTTCAGTTGTTTCGGACCTTCTGTTAAATATATATTTTTTATGGAAGGAGTTCATATGTTTAAACAGTATGAAATGGAACTCGCCGGAAGAACTTTAAGAGTTGATATCGGCAGAGTGTGTGCACAGGCTAACGGTGCTGCATTAATGCATTATGGTGATACTGTTGTTCTTTCAACAGCAACAGCATCTAAAGAACCAAGAGAAGGAATTGATTTCTTCCCATTAAGCGTTGAATATGAAGAGAAGATGTATGCCGCAGGAAAGATTCCTGGTGGATTTAACAAGAGAGAGGGTAAGGCATCTGAGAATGCTATCCTTACATCAAGAGTTATCGACAGACCTATGAGACCATTATTCCCTAAGGACTATCGTAACGATGTTACTCTTAATAACATGGTTATGTCAGTTGATGAGAATTGCAGACCAGAATTACTTGCTATGATTGGTTCTGCTATTGCAACATCTATTTCTGATATTCCATTTGACGGTCCATGTGCTACAACACAGATTGGTATGATTGATGGAGAATTTATCGTTAACCCATCTCAGGCACAGTGGCAGGATGGAGATCTTCAGCTTACAGTTGCTTCAACTAAGCAGAAGGTTATCATGATTGAAGCAGGAGCTAATGAGATTCCAGAAGACAAGATGATTGAGGCTATATATAAGGCTCATGATATCAATCAGACAATTATTGCATTTATTGATAAGATTGTTGCTGAGGTTGGCAAGGAAAAGCATTCTTATGTAAGCTGTGCTGTTCCTGCAGAGATGTTTGAGGCTATGAAGCAGGTTGTATCTCCAGAAGAGATGGAAGTTGCTGTATTCACAGATGACAAGCAGACAAGAGAGAAGAATATTGATGCTGTAACTGAGAAGATGAAGGAAGCATTTGCAGATAATGAGGAATGGCTTGCAGTTCTTGGTGAAGCTGTTTACCAGTACCAGAAGAAGACTGTTCGTAAGATGATCTTAAAGGATCACAAGAGACCAGACGGAAGAGCCATTAACCAGATCAGACCACTTGCAGCTGAGGTTGATATCATTCCTAGAGTTCATGGTTCTGCAATGTTTACAAGAGGACAGACACAGATCTGTGATGTTGTTACTCTTGCACCTTTATCAGAGGCACAGAAGGTTGATGGTCTTGATGAGAATGTAACTACTAAGAGATACATACATCACTATAATTTCCCTTCATACTCTGTAGGTGAGACTAAGCCATCAAGAGGACCAGGACGTCGTGAAATCGGACATGGAGCATTAGCTGAGAAGGCACTTGTTCCTGTTCTTCCATCAGAGGAAGAGTTCCCATATGCAATCCGTGCCGTTTCTGAGACATTTGAATCTAATGGTTCTACATCAATGGCTTCAACATGTGCATCTTGTATGTCACTTATGGCAGCAGGTGTTCCTATTAAGAGAATGGTAGCTGGTATTTCATGTGGTCTTGTTACAGGCGAGACAGATGATGATTATATTGTACTTACTGATATCCAGGGACTTGAAGATTTCTTTGGAGATATGGATTTCAAGGTAACAGGTACAACAGAAGGTATTACAGCTATCCAGATGGATATTAAGATTCACGGTCTTACAAGACCAATCGTTGAAGAGGCTATAAGAAGAACAAGAGAAGCAAGACTTTTCATCATGGATACATGTATGAAGCCTGCTATTGCTGAGCCTAGAAAGACTGTTGGTGAGTATGCTCCTAAGATTATCCAGACATCTATTGACCCTGCTAAGATTGGCGAAGTAGTTGGACAGCGTGGTAAGACAATCAACGCAATCATTGATGAGTGCGGTGTCAAGATTGATATTACTGATGATGGATTCGTTTCTGTATGTGGTGTTGAGCAGGCAGGAATGGATAAGGCTATGAAGTATATCAAGACTATTGTAGAAGACTTCGAAGAAGGCAAGATATATGAAGGTAAGGTTGTAAGCATTAAGGAATTCGGTGCATTCGTAGAGTTTGCTCCTGGCAAGGAAGGAATGGTTCACATTTCTAAGATTTCTAATGAGAGAATCAACCATGTTGAAGATGTTCTTACACTTGGCGATCATGTAAAGTGCAAGTGTATGGGTAAGGATAAGATGGGAAGAATCAGCTTCTCTATCAAGGATGCAATTTAATTAATATGAGAGCATATTAATTAAATACGGGTTTGAACAGATTGTATCTGTTCAAACCCGGCAATATAGAAGCATGAGTTATATTTGGTTATAGAAAAGAGGATACGATTATGGTAGATCAGAATTGTGCATATTGTGTAGAGGGTGACCTCGTAGCTAAGTTTGGTATTAAGATATGTGAGCTTGAGACATCAAAGGTATATCTGTTCAAGGAGCAGAGTCATCCTGGAAGATGTATCGTAGCACATAAGAAGCATGTTGGTGATATGAACGAGTTAACTGCAGAAGAGAGAGCTGCTTACTTTGAGGATGTTGCAAGAGTAGCAAGAGCTATCATGGCTGCTTTCCACCCAGATAAGGTTAACTATGGTGCATATGGTGATACAGGTCATCACCTTCATTTCCATCTCTGCCCTAAGTATAAGGACGAGTTCGAATGGGGTGGCGTATTCCTTATGAACCCAGATAAGAAGTATCTTACAGATGCTGAATATGCAGAGATGATTGAGAAGATTAAAGCTAATATGTAACTGTTCAGAGCCAGGCAGAATTTCATAAATCAGATTAGAAATGCTTGCATTTCTATATCTGATTTTGAAATTCTATCTGGCGGATACGCCACACCTCCAAAATGCGAAGCATTTTGGAGGCTGGCTCTGAATAGTTACAACAATAATTTGAAATGAGGTATTTTTATGTCAGGACATTCAAAATTTGCGAATATCGCGCATAAGAAGGCAGCCAATGATGCAGCTAAGGGTAAAATCTTTACAAGACTTGGTAAGGAGCTTATGATAGCTGTTAAAGAAGGCGGTCCGGATGTTAATAATAATAGTAAGTTAAGACAGGTTGTTGCTAAGTGTAAAGCAGCTAATATGCCTAATGATACAATTGACAGAGCTATTAAGAAGGCTGCAAGTAATGATATGTCTAACTACGAATCAGTTACATATGAAGGATATGGCCCTAACGGAACAGCTATTATCGTAGAGGCTCTTACTGATAACAGAAACAGAGCAGCTTCTAATATCCGTAGTGCATTCACTAAGGGTGGCGGTAATGTTGGTACTCCAGGTTGTGTATCATTCATGTTTGATAACAAGGGACAGATGATTGTAGACAAGGAAGAATATACCGGAGATGCTGATGAGCTTATGATGTTAGCTCTTGATGCTGGTGCAGATGATTTCAATGAAGAAGAGGATTGTTATGAAATCCTTACTTCACCAGAGGAGTTTGATGCTGTTAATCAGGCATTAGCTGATGCCGGAGTAACATTTGCTTCAGCAGAGGTTACTATGATTCCACAGACAACTGTAGACCTTACATCTGAGGATGATATTAAGAAGATGAACAGAATCTTAGGACTTTTAGATGAAGATGATGATGTTCAGAATGTATATCATAACTGGAATGAACCAGAAGAAGATGAAGAATAATTAATCATGAAAGAAGATTCTCATGCAAGTTTGGCATGAGAGTCTTTTTTTATTGTTGTAAATGTGTTATCATTATATTATTAATTGCGTGTAATGGAGAATAACTATGCTTTTACAGGACATACCCGAGGATAATAACCTGGTAATTGAATTAAGTATGAATGGACAGAAATATGAGTTTCCATCTAAGGTTATCAGAAAAGTTAACCAAAGCGTATTGGTTGAGCCAATAAGAATTAATGGAAAGATATTAAGCTTTAATTCTTCAGGTGGCGGTATTATGGTAAGTGTATATATGATAAGGGACAGTAAGCCACCAATGTTATGGAAGGGCGTTGCGGTTAATTCAATAAGAGAAGATAATGGAACATTTTATAAGATTACAGCTAATGGAGAAGGCTTTGAAGTTAACAGACGAGGGGCTTTCAGGCTGTTTATAGGTATCTCGGGAGTTGCGCAGTTAGGGACTAACCGTAAGGCAGTTGATGTTATTGTTAAAGATGTGAGTGAGAGTGGATTCTCTTTTGTTGGCATGGAGGATATGGACAATGTCATTAATATGCCGGTAAGACTTGTATTTGCTGACTTTAATCAGAATTACAGTCTTATGGGGATTATTGTGAGGAAGGTTGTTATCGGTGAGAACAAGATAGTATATGGATGCAGGTTAGGCGTGCGTAATGCTAACCTTGAACAGTATATAAGCCAGAAGCAGAGACAGATGTTATCAATGAACCATGGCAATTCTGCATTTCAGAATAAGGAGATACTGGAGAAAGCTCTTAAGGAACCGGGCAGGGCAGACAGGACAGCACAGGAACAAGAACCGGATGATAAGAATTATAAGAAAAAGCAGATCAAGAATGACGGAACATATAAAGAAAGAGATATTAATAAAGTTGGTAAAACTGAACGAAGAGATATATTCAGAGATACACTTGAAAGGAAGAAGGTATGATTATGAAACCTACTTTAAGGCAGATTGAGGAAAGAGAAAAGCAGAAAAAGGAAAAGCGCCAGATTGATACGCTGATTAAATATGACCGTGCCAAGATATGTCCAAAGTGTGGGGAACTTATGCGTTATGCATTTGGAGAAGTGTTTAAGTGTGACAACTGTGGAGCAGAGGAACTGACATCTTTTGGCAAGGTGAGAAAATATATAGAAGACCATGGTCCTTCTAATGCAGCTAATATATCAGATGGAACAGGGGTTCCTGTATCAACAATTAACAGATATCTGCGAGAAGGAAGAATAGAGATTCCTGACGGTTCGGACAGCTATATCAAATGTGAGGACTGTGGAGCAGAGATAAGATACGGAAGATATTGTCCGGCATGTGCAGCAAAGCATAACAAAGGTCAGAATGTCGGTATATTTAATTCTGAAGCAGGAGAAGTTCCAAAGCATAAGAGAGATGCATATGGTAAGATGCATACTCTTGATGTAATGGAAAAGACAAGGAATAAAAGATAAGAACAATATAATAATGAAAGAACAGTAACAGCCCGTTGGTTAAGAGATTAACCAGCGGGCTTTTTCTATAGATACATATAATAAGGATAAATGAGGAGAACAAAATGAAGAAAATGTTTATTACAGAGAGAAGCATAGAAGAATACAGGAAAATACTTATAAAGGAAGAAAAGGGCAGGCTTACTGTTGAAAAGTATGTAAGAGATATGAAAAAGTTCTATGAATATGCTAAGGGAAAATGTATCAGTAAGCAGCTGGTTATTGACTATAAGTATTATATTGAAAGCACAGGGGATTATAAAATATCAAGTATTAATTCATTTCTTGCATCTGTTAATCATTATCTTGAAGTTATGAATTGTGCAGATATGAAAGTGAAGATGATAAAAGTACAGAAAAATATGTTTGTCCCAGAGAAACGCGAACTTACGAAAGGTGAATATGAATGTCTTATTGATACAGCTGCTTCCATTGGCAACGAGCAGCTTGCTCTTATTATCCAGACACTTGGGAGTACAGGAATAAGGATAAGTGAACTTAAATCAGTAACTTTGGAATCTGTAATCCAGGGCATGGCAGATATTCATAACAAGAACCGGAAGCCCTTTAAACAGGTGCAACATCTGGAAAATGATGAAGCAGTTAAGTGTGGCAGCAGGAATAGACCCATCGAAAGTATTCCCACGTAATATGAGACATCTGTTTGCCAGAAGCTTCTACAATATTAAAAAGGACATAGCCCGTCTTGCAGACGTGCTTGGTCACAGCAGTATTGAGACAAACCCGTATATATGTGAAAACATCAGGGGAAGAACATACAAGGCTGCTAGACAGCATGAAGATGGTTGTGAAAAGTGATTATATAATTAAAAAGTGGTGAATAGAAAATATTTTGTAAAAAGTACAACATAATAAATATTATGTTGTAAATGAATTTTCTGGATATATTAGCTGGTGTAAACAGACTTATTTACTGTGTTTTATAAAAATCAGACAAGATAATAGAAAATGTTTACAATTGATTTTTCGACAATTCAATTGTAAATTCGATAAAATTAGATACAACAACTGTTGTATTTTTATTTTAATTGTGGTAAAGTACATGAGATGGTTTGTAATATTTACAACATAATATTTATTATGTTGCAGATAGTGCGTGCCATTATATCCAAAGTCAATCAGTTCTGGTAGGAGGATGTATGTGGTATGTAGTAATGGCTGGAAAAGGCAGAGAGAAGATTGCCATCGAAAAATGCAGGAATGCATTGAGTACAGATGCTGCAGTCAATATTTTTGCGCCTACATATCAGTATCTTAAAAGATATTCAGGAAAGTGGAATCTTGAAGAAGACTGGTTGTTTCCAGGTTATGTATTTATCGAGAGTAATTTACCCAAAGAACTGGAAAAACAACTTATGAGAATCCCAACTACGGTTGTACCTGTACGAATTGGAGGAGGTTTCAATCCTATATATGAAGAGGAAAGAGCAATCCTTAAGATGCTGATGGATGAAAACAACTGTATCAGAATGTCATGCGGAATAATTGTAGATGACAGGCTTATAGTCGAAAAAGGTCCACTTAACAACTGCCAGACCTATATAACTCGAATCGACAGACACAAGCGAATCGCTGAACTTGGAATTGAACTTTGGAAAGAACCACGCCGTATAAAGGCAGGGCTGGAAGTAAGAGCAAAATTAACCGCCAGTGAGTATGATGCGGGAAGGATAGCGTGAATTTATATAAGCATTATGAGGAGAAATTATGAAAGCAGTTATATTAGCAGGAGGATTCGGAACAAGAATTTCTGAGGAATCACATTTAAAACCAAAGCCAATGATAGAAATAGGTGAGATGCCTATTTTATGGCATATCATGAAATTGTATTCATATTACGGAGTAAATGAATTTGTAATATGTGCCGGATATAAGCAACATGTTATTAAAGAGTGGTTTGCAGATTATTTCCTTCATACATCTGATATTACATTTGATTTTACAAATGGTAATAACATTATTGTGCATAAACAGCATGCAGAACCATGGAAAGTTACTGTTGTAGACACTGGATTAAATACTATGACAGGTGGAAGAGTTAAAAGAATAAAAAAATATGTTGAGAATGAGACATTCTATCTTACATATGGTGATGCTGTTTCAGATGTAAATATTAATAAGCTGTTAGAATTTCATAAAAGCCATGGGAAGATATGTACATTAACATCAGTTAGTATTGCTCAGCAAAAAGGCGTATTAGATATTGATTCTGATAATAATATTACAGCATTTAGAGAAAAAGAAGATACAGATGGTGCAGTTATAAATGGCGGATATATGGTGTGCAATCCGGAAATATTTGAATATTTGAAGGATGATACGACAGTATTTGAACAAGAGCCTATGAAGAACCTGGCAAGTAAAGGAGAATTAAAAGGTTTCTATCATGATGGCTTTTGGCAGTGTATGGATACCAAGAGAGAAAAAGATATGCTGGAAAATTTGTGGGAGATAGGAAATGCTCCATGGAAAGTGTGGGATAAGTAATAGTGAGTATGGATTTTTATAAAGGGAAAAGAGTATTAATAACAGGTCATACGGGATTTAAAGGGGCATGGCTTTGCCAGATGTTAATTAATGCAGGAGCAGAAGTAACAGGTTATGCATTAAATCCGCCTACAAAACCTTCACTTTTTGAAATTGCTAATATAAGCGGAAAAATGAATTCTGTTATTGGAGATATAAGAGATTTATCAAAATTAAAAGAAACATTTATAAAAACACAGCCGGAAATAGTTTTTCATTTAGCAGCACAGCCAATAGTCAGAGAGAGTTATAAGAATCCTGTTTATACATATGAGACAAATGTTATGGGAACAGTGAATATATGTGAATGTGTTAGAACAAGTGATTCAGTAAAGTCATTTTTAAATGTAACAACAGATAAGGTTTATCTTAATAAAGAATGGGAATGGGGATACCGTGAAAATGAGGAATTAGATGGATATGACCCTTATTCTAATTCAAAGTCGTGTTCGGAATTGGTTACACATTCATATATTAATTCATTTTTTAAAAATATGAATATAGCAGTATCAACTGCAAGAGCTGGAAATGTTATTGGTGGAGGAGACTTTGCAAGTGACAGAATTATACCAGATTGTATAAGAGCAGCTATTAAACATGAAGATATTGTAGTGAGAAATCCATTTTCAACAAGACCATATCAGCATGTTTTAGAACCAATATATGCATATTTGATGATAGCACAGAAACAATATGAAGATATAAAGTATGCAGGATATTACAATGTCGGACCAGATGACAGGGATTGTTTTCAGACAGGAGCATTGGTTGATTTATTTGTTAAACATTGGGGAGAAGGCATGAAGTGGATTGATAAATATGATGGCGGTCCACATGAAGCTAATTTCCTGAAATTAGATTGTTCTAAATTGAAAAAAACATTTGGCTGGCAGCCACATTGGGATTTGAATATAGCAATTGAAAAGGTTGTTGAATGGAGTAAATGCTGGCTGACTAATGGAGATATCGAAAAATGTATGAATAAACAGATTGAAGAATTTATGAAAGTTGGTAAATAGATGAGCAATATAATGAATGTAACATATCACAGCAGTGATCTTTTTGCCCCGGTACTGGCAACGTCCATGGCTTCTTTATTTGAAAATAATAAAAGCTTTGATGAAATACATGTATACATATTTGAAAATCCATTGTCAGATGAAAATAAAGATAAATTGAATCAATTGGCAGGTAAATATAATAGAACACTTCATTTTATTCCTATGCCAGATGTTAATAAAGTAGAAAATCTTGGTTTAAAGGATGTAAGAGCAGGATGGTTTTTCAATTCATATATGAAATTATATTTGGATGACTTACTTCCAGATGATGTTGAAAGGATTTTGTATCTTGATAGTGACATATTAGTAACTGATGATTTAACTGAACTTTGGAATATAGATTTGAAAGGTCATTGTGCAGCTGGTGTAATAGATTGTCTTGGAGAAAAATATTATGAGTTATTAGGGTTAAATAAAGATGCATTTTACTGTAACAGCGGTATGATTCTTGAAGATTTGAAAGCATGGAAACAAAAACGGATAGGTGACAAGGTAAGGAAATATTGTGGGGAAAATGGCGGATATGTATTTTTCATGGAACAGACAGCATTCAATGCAGCTTTACAGGGAGATATCCTTATTCT
>ERZ780000.341-NODE-341-length-17224-cov-5.540101_pt1 | contig 17224 bp, 17 predicted proteins | sample MGYA00511089_ERZ780000 | MGnify/ENA primary metagenome ERZ780000 (study PRJEB29588, sample SAMEA2146321) | human gut metagenome | biome: human gut; feature: human-associated habitat; material: faeces | place: Denmark | collected 2008/2010 ...
AGACAATAAAAATTTGCTCACTTTCTGGCTTAACGGTCCTAAAGTGACGGCTTACACAAAACTTCAATGGCGACCAGTTTGCCGATCAAATACTCAGCAAGCAGGAAGACGCTGAAAACAGTTTTTCCGATGCCGAATCCCCCGAGGTCGACTCCCCTGAGGCCAGGAAACTCGCCCTCTATATTGGCGAGGAATGCCTCCCGGCCTACCTCGCTCAGATTCGTGACTGCAACAACGCCACAGAGCTTGCCTTGGTTGTCGTCTCTATGTTTGATCAAAAGACCAAACTCACCGAGGAAATAGTCGTCAGGAGTAGCTTCATCCAGCTCCTGTTGCCCTTCGCCAACAAAATCACTTCTGGAAAAAGCGTGAACAACATTCGCGCCCGCATCAATGATGCTTTAATAGCTCGCCGTAAGTCTCACCCCAAACATTAATCGCCATGATCGGAATAGAGATAATGATAGCCCAAATAGCCGCTGCAGCATACTTTGGCTATAAGCAATGCAAATTATCTGAACGACGTCACTGGAGTCCTTTTGACCTGTTTTTTGACTCTCGCGCCTCGGCGTCAACCGAAGTCTCTGCAAAAGAGCAGGAAGCCCCGTCTTCCAAGGCGGAGCAGTTAGAGGAACCACAGGCGAAGCCATCTGATGCTGTTTTGGAAGAACGCATCGTACAGGCCGTCGTCGACAAACTCAAGCAGTACAAAGATCCACAGATCATCATCAACATCTTCGGTGGCAATCATATTGTGGCCCCAAATGCCCAGGAAGCCTATCAGCAGTTCCATTCCTCTTCTAAAAAAAGCAAGAACGCTGAATGATGCTACAAATATGTCAAATAGTGTTAACTATCCAGGCATTAAAGATGATTGACATCATTCTGATGGCAAACAAAAGTATTAATGAACGATTAACATTCGACTAACGGTGATTAATGTAAAAAAACACCACAACATTTATGTTGTCATATTAATCGTAAGAAAAAAAACAATTATATTATGAGCATTTTTGCAGGAAAAACTCTCATGATTACTGGAGGAACAGGATCCTTCGGTAACGCAGTGTTGAATCGCTTCCTCCGTACGGATATCGGAGAAATCCGCATCTTCTCCCGCGATGAGAAGAAGCAGGACGATATGCGCCACGAATACCAGGTGAAATACCCTGACGTGGCGAACAAGATCAAGTTTTTTATCGGCGATGTACGCGACTTGCAGTCGTGCCGCAATGCTATGCCTGGTGTGGATTACATCTTCCATGCCGCAGCATTGAAGCAGGTCCCGAGCTGTGAGTTCTTCCCGATGGAGGCCGTCAAGACCAATGTCATCGGCACGGACAATGTCCTGACTGCCGCCATCGAGGCTGGCGTAGGTGCCGTAATCTGTCTCTCTACCGATAAGGCCGCCTATCCCATCAACGCCATGGGTATCACCAAGGCCGTGGAGGAGAAGATCGCCGTCGCCAAGAGTCGTTACTCTGGCAATACCAAGATCTGCTGCACACGCTATGGCAACGTGATGTGTTCCCGTGGTTCTGTCATTCCCCTGTGGATAGACCAGATTCGCAATGGCAATCCCATCACGCTGACCGAGCCCAAGATGACCCGCTTCATCATGTCGCTGGAGGAGGCCGTCGATCTCGTCCTCTTCGCTTTCGAGCATGGACACAACGGCGACATCCTCGTACAGAAAGCCCCCGCTTGCACGATCCAAACTCAGGCTGAGGCTGTATGTGAATTGTTCGGTGGACAATCGAAGTATCGACAGAAAGGCGATGCTTCAACTGTTGCAAAGCAACTGAAGGAAGAAATTAAGGTTATCGGCATCCGTCACGGTGAGAAGATGTACGAGACATTACTTACCAATGAGGAATGTGCCAAGGCAGAAGATATGGGCAACTTCTATCGTGTACCTGCTGACAACCGTTCTCTCAATTATGATAAATACTTTACCGAAGGCAACCAAAAGCGTGATGTGCTCACAGAGTTTAATTCCGACAATACACGACGCTTGAATTTGGAGGAAACAAAGGCTAAGATAGCTGCGCTTGATTACATCAAGAAAGAATTGAGTGGTGAGGGTAATTTTGTTCAGTAAACATCAAAACTGATGAAAGTACTTGTATTAGGAGCCAGCGGAATGGCTGGACATATCATAACCATGTATTTTAAAGAACAGGGTTATGATGTAACAGGATTTACTCGTCGCCCTGTTCCTTTCTGTAAAAACATTATTGGCGATGCCATGAATCCCAATGATGTAAAGGAAACAATTTTTAGTGATGATTTTGATGTAGTAATAAATGCCATAGGTGTTTTGAATAAAAATGCAGAAGACCATAAGTCTATGGCTGTTATGCTGAATGGTTATCTTCCGCATTTTATCGCAGACACATTACGAGACAGTAAAACCAAGCTTATTCACATGAGTACCGATTGTGTATTTGCGGGAAATACTGGACCTTATTACGAAGATTCATTCCCTGATGGAAAGATTTTCTATGACCGTTCAAAAGCTATAGGAGAAGTGAATGACGATAAGAACCTCACTTTCCGTAATTCAATTGTCGGTCCTGACTGCAATGAAAAAGGAATAGGTCTTTTCAATTGGTTTATGAAGCAGAATGGTCCTATTAACGGTTTTACTGGTGCAATATGGACTGGAGTGACAACCTTGACGCTTGCCAAGGCTATGGAACAGGCTATAAAGGAAAACCTTTCTGGACTTTACAACCTTGTAAATAACGATAGCATTAACAAGTTCGACCTTTGCGGACTGTTTAATAAATATTTCCGTAACGGCAATGTGCAGATAAATCCAAGTGACAAACTTCAATTGGACAAGTCGCTCCGTCATCGCCGTACAGACTTTTCCTTTATCGTTCCGTCATACGAACAGCAGATTAAGGAAATGGCAGACTGGGTGAATACCCACAAAGAATACTATCCCCATTACTTCAAATAAACAACTGCAAATGAAAAAGCTAAAATTATTGACCATCGTGGGCACACGCCCAGAAATCATAAAGATGTCGGCTGTCATAAAAAAGTCAGACAAATATTTTGACCATGTGCTTGTACATACAGGTCAGAATTATGACTATAACCTCAATGAGGTGTTCTTTAAAGATCTTGGGCTTCGTGAACCCGATTACTATTTAGGTGTAGTTGGCAATAATATCGGCGAGACGATGGGCAATGTTATTTCAAAGGCATACAACTTGATGGCAGAGGTAAAGCCCGATGCCGTCATTGTGCTTGGCGATACGAATTCTTGTCTTTCAATTATCGCAGCCAAACGTCTGAAAATTCCAATTTTCCACATGGAAGCAGGCAATCGTTGTAAGGATGAGAATCTTCCAGAAGAGGTTATCCGCCGTATCGTTGACGTAACATCTGATGTAAACCTCTGCTATTCAGAACATGCACGCCGCTACATCCTTGCATCAGGAGTGAAGCCAGAATATACATACGTTGTAGGTTCGCCAATGGCAGAAGTGCTAAAATCTTGCCAAAAGGAAATTGATGCATCTGATGTATTGGAGCGTTTGCATTTGCAACCAAAGAAGTATATTCTGCTCTCAGCTCACCGTGAAGAGAATATCGACATAGAGGAAAACTTCTTCTCGCTAATGAACGCTGTAAACGCAATGGCAGAGACATACGATATGCCGATTCTCTATAGTTGTCATCCTCGTAGCCAGAAGATGATAGCCAAACGAGGATTCAAGTTTGACCCGCGTGTTATTCAGAGCCAACCACTTGGATTTTTTGACTACAACCACTTGCAGCAAAATGCTTTCTGTGTTGTTTCTGACTCAGGTACAGTACCCGAAGAAGGAGCTTACTTCAAGTTTCCAGCCGTAAGTGTACGCACTTCAACTGAGCGTCCTGAAGCAATGGATAAGGGCGTGTTTACAATAGGTTCCATTTCTTCCGAGGCTGTATGCCAAGCCGTAAATATGGCTGTAGAGATGCATAATAATGGTGATAATCCATGCGAGGTTCCTGCATACGTGGATGATAATGTTTCGACAAAAGTTGTAAAACTCATTCAGAGTTATACTGGAATTATTAATAAAATGGTGTGGCGAAAGAAAATGTAACCACAGGCAAGCTTTGAGGTGAAATAGCATTATTTTTAATGCTAGCATAAAATCGCTATAGTTTATAATCAATAAAAAACAACGTCTAAACAAATTGGTTATGAATATAGAGGATTTCTTTAAGCAAATACAAGAGATTGTACAGCACCAACACCTCCTACTATTATTTTTGGAAGTGGTGCTTCTATTTCTTATGGTATAGCATCAATGGGTAATTTGGCAGAAATGCTAAAAGTTTATTTCTCCTCAAAGGTTTATGAAACGGTAGAGTCAAAAGAAGTGTAACTCGTTTCCACTCATTGTTAAAAGAAGGGAAAGGTTTGAAAGACACTCTTTTAGATGCAAAAGTAACGGATGAATAGGAATCAGATATTATTCGCAATGTATAGAACATGATGGTAAGACAAGATGCTGATGTATATAAAAGGGTAATATTAGGTGAAAAGATAGACTTAAAAGAATTATTCGATTTCCTAATCTATTGCCGCAAAAGACTTGAATTGGATGTTGTCTCAACAAATTATGATAAGATTGCTGAATATGCCGTATCTCAGAGTGATGCTTATCTAAATACGGGATTTTCTATGAACTATTTTGGGCAGATAAAATCAAACTTGATGCTTGCTCTACTCGTTTAAATGAGTCGTATATTGGCAAAGTGAATATTTGGAAAGTTCACGGATCACTATATTGGTTCAAAAAGACGATATAGTAATATGCAAAAATAACTTCCGCAACTTTTGCGTTACAAATTCTTTTTTACGATAGCTCATCGGAAGAAATTGCAGAAGTTATTTTTTGAACTTTACTAAAATCTGATTTTACCGATTATGTTGTTTGTAGTTAACATTGGATTTTGATTTGCATATGATTTCTAATCTTTGATTCTTTTTATAAAATAACAATTGTTTCATGAAAGAGATTTGTCCAACAGAACTGTGTACAGGATGTTCTGCATGTTATTCTGCATGTAAAGCAAAAGCGATAACAATGCAAAAAGATAAATATGGATTTGAATACCCTGAAATAGATCCAAGTATATGTCTTGATTGCGGGTTATGCAAGAAAGTTTGTCCTAATAATAAAAAGTTGATAAAGACTCAATGTATAAGTAGTTATGTGTGCCATGCAAAGGAAGAGCAAGAGCAATTAACATCAACATCAGGTGGTGTAGCATCAGTAATAACAAGATACATTATAAAAAAAGGTGGTGTGGTTTATGGATGTAGCGCCCAATACAATATGGACATTAAACACATTCGTATAAACAATGAAAATGAAATAGATAAGCTAAAAGGAAGTAAATATGTGCAAAGTCATATAGGGGACATCTATAAAAATGTGAAGAACGATTTGTTGAATAATAAACTTACACTATTTATAGGGACTCCATGCCAAGTTGCAGGGTTAAAATCATTTTTAAGAAAAGAATATGAGAATTTAGTCACTATAGACTTTGTATGTCATGGCGTACCATCTATACAATACCTTAAAGATTCGATAGGAAAAGTTAATGTTACAGACCTTACTCCGTGTTTTCGGTACAAATTTTTCGAAAAAAAAAAGGAATACCTACAAAAGTGAGTATGGTGTTTATTTGCTTTCAAAAGCGAAAGAGATAGTTTATAGGAAAGCATATCCTAAAGGCTTATATATATTGGGATTTATTAATGCTTTATTCTACAGAGAATGTTGCTATCAATGCCATTATGCTACACCGAATAGAATATCGGATTTTACATTAGGTGATTATCATGACAATGAAGGTCAATACAATTCATTACCTGGTTGTCGCAGAATTTTGTCAATGGCAATGATTAATACAATAAAGGCTGAAGGTATTTGGAGAAAAATCAATTGCCATGTTGAATATTCTTTATGCCCTATGGAGACCATAATAGAAAAACATGATCAGTTGCACAAGCCAATGGTCAAACACAAGAACTATTCTTCTTTTAGAAAACTATATCTGCAATATGGATTTAAAAATAGCGTAAGAATAGCCTTGTTTCAAGAAATATTAGAGTATAAAAAGAAGTACATAAAAAAAATACTGATGTCTTTCTTAGGCATTGGGTTATTAAAAAGATAAGATAGTGAAAATAAAAAAAATAGCTTTAGTATCTGTTCACTCAGATCCTAATTATGGATCAATGTTACAAGCATATGCATTATCCACATCATTATTCCGTATGGGATATGATAATGAATATATAAATTATTCTCCTTATAAGGAAAAACCCTGTATAGTACAATTTGTTATTAATTTAGTAAAAAGACATCTCTCTCTCTTTAATGCTAAATATTCTACTACAGAGTATTCGTATTGGAGAACGAAAGAATTTCGTAACCAGAGGCAGTTGTTTCAGGATTTTCATGATAAGTACATAAAATCAAGTCGACAAAGATACAATAAAAATACAATAACAGAGGCTTTGGTCAAATATCGAAAATTTGTTATTGGAAGTGATCAAACTTGGAGCCAATTAACAACACAAACTCCATATAATATTTTCTTTTTGGATTTTGTTGATGAACCAGATAAAAAAGTATCCTATGCACCTAGTATTGGAACTGTTACAATATCAAAATCCTATATGTGTATTCTAGTTAACAAGTTAAAGACTTTTTCTTTTGTGTCGTGTAGAGAAAGACAAAACGTAGAAATCCTAACAAAACATCTAGGTAAAAAAGTTACGTATGTACTAGATCCAACTTTCTTATTGTCAAAAGATAATTGGTTAAGACTATCTGAACATATAGAAACTCCTGATGAATTTGTATTATGTTATATACTAGGAACAAAAGAGTGTATCTCGGAATTTGCAGAAAAGTTAGGAAAAGAAAAATCGTTGCCTGTTTATTATATAGTAACACGCCCTAAATATGCCAATAATAAAAACGCACTTAAAGATGTGAGTGTGGGCCAGTTCTTATATCTCCTAAACAAAGCTAAATACGTTGTAACAGATTCTTTTCATGGGTCTATTTTAAGTATAAATATGGGTACTAATTTCTTTAGTTTTGCGAAAAGGGTTCCCTCGGAAGGTTTTACAGACAATGATCGAATCATGGATTTTCTGAAGGTTGTACACTTAGAACATCGTTTTAAGGCAGACAATGATTTCTCATATAGTGATGATATTGATTTTGATGAAGTACATAAAGAATTAAAACCATTAAAGGAACAATCACTTAACTATCTCAAGAAAGCAGTGGAATAATATGAATAATTCAAAAAGAGTTGTTATAAATACGTTAGCCCAATATGGTAGAACTGTATTCAATATGTTATTATCTTTGTATACTGTTCGAATTGTATTAGCTACATTAGGTTCAAGTGATTATGGCATATATACAGTTATTGCAGGTGTAACCTCTATGTTGGCATTTATGACAAATGCCATGGTTTCCACAACGCAACGTTTTATGTCATACTATCAAGGTAAACAAGATATAAACAAGATGAAAGAAGTTTTTAGCAACAGTGAAATACTTCATCTTGTTGTTGGAGTTTTCTTTGTTGTATCACTGTTGTCACTAAAACATTTTTTATTTAACGGATTCTTAAATATACCAAACGAACGAATAGATGCCGCTATATATATATATTAGTGATAATAATATTATTTGTTACATTTTGCTCTGCTCCTTTCCGCGCGTTATTAGTATCTCATGAAAATATCGTTTATATTTCTATCATTGATGTTTTAGATGCTATTTTTAAAGTAATTTTAGTAACGTTGTTGCCATATGCTGATCATGACAAATTAATTATGTATGGCTACATTTTGCTTCTTATGCAGATCTTTAATTTTACGGCATTTTCACTATACTCTTTTAGAAAATATACAGAATGCATATTACCTAAAATCAGTTTGTTTAGCAGGCAATATATAAGAGAACTATTATCCTATGCTGGATGGGTCATGTATGGAATGGGTTGTGTTGTAGGACGTTCTCAAGGCATTGCGATTGTGCTTAATCGTTTTTTAGGTACTATTGCAAATGCCGCTTATGGCTTAGGGTTTCAAATATCTAGTGCCGTAAGCACAATATCAATAGCATTTTTAAATGCTATGCGCCCCCAAATCGTTAAATCTGAAGGCGCAGGAAATAGGAAGCGTGCATTAAGGCTTTCTTGTATGCTATGTAAATTTTCTTTTTTCCTACTTTCAGCCTTATGTGTTCCAATAGTTTTTGAAATGCCTCAAATCTTAGGATTATGGCTTAAGGACATTCCGCAATATACGATTCTTTTTGCTCGAATGGCTCTAATAGCAGGAATGGTTGATACATTTACGTTGGGACTAAGTGTTACAAATGAAGCCGTAGGAAACATACGTAAATATAATATTACTATTTCATCAATGAAATTGATAACGTTACCTGCAACTTGGATTTGTCTTCATTACGACTTAGAATTAGTTTGGGTAGCTATATTTTACATTGCAATTGAATTTATTTCAGCATTTAGTCGAATACCTTTTATTCATTTTACAGCAGGTTTGGATATAACAGCGTTTTTTAAAAACAATTGTTTGCGTGTATTGATGCCAATGGCTTTATTTCTTATAGCAAATGTCTTGATAGTTTCGTTCATGAATATGAGTTTTAGATTTGTTATAACAATAGTTGTTTCATGCTCGGTATATGCAATATCTGCTTTTGCGTGGGGATTAAATGAAGAAGAAAAGAATTACCTTCTAAGTTTCGTTAGACATGGAAAATAATACTGGTTGTTATAAAAAACAATTTAGAATGTCTCCCATTTCTAAATGGGGTGCTTTTATGATCATTTTTGCTATATTTTACACATTCAAGATTTCATTCCTCTTAAATGTAAATGATTATATATTGGCAGGATTTGCATCTTTAATGCTTTTCGCATTCTTTGCAAGCAATAAGAGTATTGTTAGAAATGACAATACTGGAAATCTGATGATGACACTTTTTTATATTGGGGTAATATTAGCAACACGAGGAAATTTTAATTCTTATATAGGTATAACATTGTTAGTGATGCCTTTCTTCTTTATCGCAAAGCTGAAGCTTTCATATATGGCTTATATTTTATATGTGTTCGATAAAATATTAAGCATTACGGTTGCAATTTCTTTGATTGTATGGTGCGTTTATCTTGTTGGTGTACCATTGCCTCATTATAATTTTGAATGGGGGTCATATTTATTTGAGAATTATTATGCTTTCTTGAAGATAAATGACATTTTCTCGTATTATGCATTCCCTCGCTTTCAATATGTTTTTACAGAACCTGGATATTTTGGATGTCTTTGCGTTTTTATGATTTATTTACGTAAATATCAATTAAAGGAATGGCAAACTTTAGTGTATTTTATTTCTTTAATTTTGACATTCTCATTGGCTGGGTACATTTTGTTTTTTATAGGGCTTCTTCCCAATGTATTGAAGAAAACAAAGAACAGAAATCGATACATTATTATATTTGTAATATTAATATTGTTATTCTTCTATCTTATTGGGCCTGGACAAGATAATGTATTTGCCTCTATGTTTGCCTACAGACTTAATTTTGATGGAGGAGAGTTAAGTGGGTACAACAGAACATCATTGGATTTCGAAAATTGGTGGAATTCTTATTTCTTATCAAAGGGAAATTGGTTTTGGGGTAATAATGACGAACTAATTAGAGCATTGGGAGATGATGGACTAATAGGAGTAGACCTAAGAGCTTTCATTGCTCGTTTTGGTGTTATCCCTCTCGCATTTTACTTCAGTAGCATGATAATTTTGTATTTGCATAACAAGTCTAAAGATGGTTTTTTCTTCTTGTTATTGTTCTGTATTTTTTATTATCGAGGCTATACAGTTATGTTTTATATGGGTTTTTCCATTCTTTATGTTTTGGGAATTTATGTGTTAAATGCCTCAAACAGTAAAATAAATAGATGAAATCAATACTTTACCTATATCATACATCAGCAGTCGGTGGGGGGAGCTATTGTTTGTTGAATATATTAAAAACGGTAGATAGGGCATTATTCAAGCCAATAGTATTATTGAAAGAGAATGGACCGTTAGTAGATGAAATAAAGCAGCTTAACATTCCTGTTTATTTTCTAAACAAAATGTCAACAGTGCCTTATAATTGTTCAACGTTTACACCAAAGAAAATAAGAAATGCGCTCTATATAATATATAGTCTAAGAGCTTATACAAAACTGCTTGAAGAGTTGAAGCCAGACATCGTATACTTAAATACGATGATGCTTTACCCTTATTTGCGCCCTGCAAAGAAACATGGTATAAAAACAATTATACATATTCGGGAACATTGGCCGAAAGGAGAGCATCATATCCAACGTGAAATAGCATTGAACCATATAGACCAATATGCTGACCACATTGTTGCGATTAACCAGTATAGTGCATCAATGTTTGCATTCTCAAATAAGCCCAAGACGATTGTATATGATTGGATTGATTTAAGTTACCGCTATGAAGAATGTCCACTATCAAGTATCTTCAACGAAGATATGAGCGGTAAAAAGGTATACCTGTATATGGGAGGAATGCAAGTAATTAAAGGCACGCTACAAGTAATAAACGCTTTTACCGAGAGTATTCATGATAGTAGTGCAAGGTTACTTGTTATGGGTGTAAAAGAAGGAGCTTACAATGTAGGTTGGCGTAAAAATATAAAAAAAATATTGTCGTGTTTGGGACGACCAGCATACACTGAACAAGTACAGTCTGCAATAGAACGAGATAAGAGAATAAGATGCATCCCCAGTAGATACAAAATTAATCATATCATAGAGCAGACGTATTGTATATTGAGTTATTTCACTATACCACATGCAAATCTTGCGCTTGCTGAGAGTATTATATTGGGCACCCCTTCAATTGCAGCCAGGACTTCAGAATCAATGGAATACTCATTAAATGGAAGTATGGCATCATTATTTAAAATTAATGATTATGAAGAATTCAAAAATCATATTAGAAAATTTCCAAAAGAACGTCCTCAGATAATAGAAAACATTAAAGAACATTCTATAGAAATATCCAAAATGTTTGACCCAATTACAAACTCAAATAAGTTGAACGAAATATACAAAACAATATAATGAAAGAAGAGTATCCATTATTTACTGTTATTATTCCTCAGAAGGATAGAGCAGAATATTTAATTCATACACTCCGTACTTGTATGATTCAAGACTATCCGAATTTTGAGGTTATAGTCGGAGATGATTGTAGTGAAGACAACTCTGTCGAGATGGTAAAGGAGTTGCAGAAGAAAGACCCACGTATAAAACTTATAGCCCATGACCATCATGTCGGTATGCGTGATAATTTCGAGACGGCACTTGCGGCAGTACGTCCAGGATATGTAATGGCACTGGGTGGTGATGATGGTCTAACCCCGGGCTGCATCTGGAGGATGTATGAAATTATAAAAGAAACTGGTGCGGAACTTTTGACATGGCGAACTGCAGGATATGCATACCCTATGGCAGAGACAGCAATGAGTAAGTTCTCAATCAAGAAGCGTAAGTTTGACGGGGTGAAAATGGTAAAGTCTGCAGACTTCTTGAATAAGATAGCAAAGACTTTTAGATACTTGGTGGAAGATTGTCCGATGTTCTATGTAAAAGGTGTCGCTTCAACGAAACTGGTTGACAAAGTAAAATCAAGGACAAAAGATCATTGCTTCTATTATTGCCCAACACCTAATGGCTTTTCTGGAGTCGTACTTGCAGGGGAAGTTGAAGAGTATGCGTATACTTGCGAACCGCTATCAATAAGTGGAGATTCATCCAAATCGCAGGGACGAAACTATAAGCGTACAGATGAAAAGTCTAAAAAAGAAGCCGCTCAATTCTTCAATGACAATATTCGGAGGACAATGCACGCAGACTTAGCAAGTCAGCAATATTCTCCGTTAATAACCCTGATGACTGCCGATTATCTGCTCACAGCACGTGATTTACCCGGTTGGCCAGGCAAGTTTGAAATGTTTACCTATAAAAATCTTATAGAAAAAACATACAGGTTTTTGGTGAACAGTACATTTAGTAATGAAGTCCTTGTACGTGAGATGAAAATCCTGCGCGAGATAGCTAAACAGCATGGAGAATTGGACTATTTCAATTATATGCTGAAAACAACTAAACGAAAAACAGGTCAGAAGGATGTTGTTGATGGATTTTTTATTACAAGTAATGTCTTTATTTTCAATGGCGAGCAGTTAGGAATAAAAAATATTTATGATGCTGCTATAGCAACTCCGTTTGCTTATGAATTATGCAATAGAGTATCTGTAAAGTCTATTTTTAATTACTTTAAACGTTTTGTGCGTGTGGCTATGAACACTCGTTCATACAACAAAATCAACTTTCCAACAATAGATTAAAATGAAAGTCATGCTGAAGATTAAGTTGCAATATGTAGTGGGGTTAATTTCTCCTAAACTTATAACCAATATCCTATATTACAAGACTTTCCACAAGATACTAAACTTGAAGAATCCCAAGACCATCAATGAGAAAATTCATTGGATGAAATTCTATGGTGACACATCAAAGTGGGTCATTTTTGCGGACAAGTATAGAGTTAGGGAATATGTTACGGAAAAAGGGTTGGAGGATACCTTGGTTAAACTCTATGGTTGTTGGACGAATGTTGAGGATATAAATTGGGGACAGTTACCTAATCAGTTTGTACTTAAAGTGAACAATGGCTGTGGAGATATCCTTATTTGTAAAGACAAGACAAAGTTGGATATACCATCAATAAAGAAAATATATGGAGCATTACTTAAAGAGAAGTTCGGAATAACAACGGGGCAGTTGCAATATCGAAAAATGCCAGCATGTATTATTGCAGAAGAACTACTTGATGCAAAAAAGCAGAGCATACAATCTTCTTCGCTTGTCGATTACAAGATCTGGTGTTTCAATGGGTATCCTGAATACATATTTGTCTACACCAATAGGAATAAGAGTAATGCAGAATGTATGGTTTTTGATATAAATTGGAATGCGCATCCAGAATACATGATAACCTCATCCGACTTCAGTATCATAAATTATGAGATTCCAAAACCAAGCCATTTGGATGAAATGCTTAGGGTTGCTGGCAAGTTGTCAGAAGATAATCCTGAAATGCGTGTAGATCTGTACGAAGTGGACGGTAAGGTGTATTTTGGAGAACTTACTATGACTGCTGCTTGTGGATTGATGAATCATTTTACTAATGATTTTCTGACCTTGATGGGTAGTAAAGTAAATCTTCCTAATATAAACAGCTAAATAAAACATGTATGTCTACAATTATCAACAAAATCAATCGGGGGAGGTATTTTTTATTGTCTTTGCCTAAAACTATATACTTTAATATTGTTTCGCTCCCGATATCACAGGCTATCAAGATACCTGTTTTCTTGGGATGGAATGTAAAGATAATAGAAACACATAAGAACATCTTACGTTTTCCCAATGGAGTTAAACCTTTTATGGTAAGAATAGGTTATGGAGGTTCGCCAACTTTGCCGACCCTAAAATCAAGTATACGATTAAGAGAGGGTTCTTTAACTTTCAAAGGAAAGGCAAGAATGTCTGCAGGAACTATTATTCATGTAAAAGGAAATATGACTATCGGGGAAAATTTTAGCTCAAATAAAAATGCATTCTTGTCATGTACAAATGAGGTAATTTTTGGTGATGATGTCCTACTGGGGTGGAATTGCCATGTGCTTGATGACAATGGCGGGCATTCTATTTTATACGATGGCAAAGAAAGTAAGTTGAGTGAAACTATAAAAGTTGGCAACCATGTTTGGCTTTGTTCTTATAGCCATTTGTTGGCTGGAGCTGAAGTATCAGACGGTTCAGTTGTAGCATATAAAAGCTTGTTGACAAAAAAAATAACAGAAAAGAATGTTATGGTTGCAGGTGTTCCAGCTACCATAAAGAGACAGAATGTAGAATGGCATGTATAGTATTGTTTAACTCTACATTTCCTCTGTTACATTCTGTAAATATTTGAATTTATGGACAGATACAAGAAGGGTTTGGTCAGTGTAATAATTCCTACATATAAGCGAACAGACAAATTAGATCGAGCTGTATGGAGTGTATTAGGACAGACATATAAAAATTTGGAATTATTACTTGTTAATGATAATGTACCAGATGATGAATATACAAAGTCTTTATTAGAAAAGGTTAAAGCATATCAAACAGATTTTCGCTTTCATCTATTATTACAGGAAAGGCATATTAATGGTGCTGTGGCACGCAATTTTGCCATAAAACAATCAACAGGTGAATACATCGCATTTCTTGATGATGATGATTGGTGGGAAAAAAACAAACTGGAAGAACAGGTAAAAGAACTATCTGCATTGGACGAAAGTTGGGGAGGTGTATCATGTAAGATGACATTCTATGATGAATCGATGCGGGTTATCTCAAAGTCGAAAAAATATCGAGATGGAAATATCTATAGAGACATACTAACTCTGCAAAGCGATGTAGCTACAGGAACATTATTATTGAGGCACACAGCATTGGATGATGCGGGATATTTTGATGAAAAACTATTACGGAATCAAGATTTACAGCTACTTGTATTCTTCACATATAAATATAAGCTTAAAGAAGTTGATGAATATCTACATTGTGTTGATGTTAGTGACAACCAGAATAGAGCCTCAGATGGATTTAAGGCGATAACAATCAAGGAGAATTTTTACAAGTCTGTTAAACCAATACTCAAAACATTGACAAAGTCTGATATGACTTGTGTGGATAGTATGCGGAATTTTGAAATAGCATACATTTTCTTAAGAGGGCATGATTATAAGAACGCGATGAAATATGGTCTTTCAATTTTAAGAAGTCCAAAGGCTTTCTATTTAGCAATGCGTAAGACTATAAATAAATTATCAAGTAAACAATAATATGGATAAATTTTCTGTAGTTACTTCTGTTTATCGAAATGATAAACCAGAATTTGTACGTGTGGCATTAGATAGTATGCTTGTTGAGCAGACGCTGAAACCTTCAGAAATTGTCTTAGTTCAGGATGGATTTGTTCCAGTTGATTTGGAAAGATTACTTTTTGAATATGAAGCGAAGTACTCTGATGTAATGCACATTATTCGGTTGGATAAAAACGGAGGACTAGGTAATGCTTTGAAACTTGGGGTTGAGAATGCGACGTATAGGCTTGTGGCCCGTATGGATTCTGATGATATTTGTCTGCCAAATCGTTTTGAGAAACAGGTGGCTTATATGGCAGAGCATCAAGAATGCGATATAGTTGGTGGTCAAATGACAGAGTTTATAGGAGAACCGACAAATGTTGTCGGCAAACGAGTTGTTCCAGAAAGCAATCAAGCAATATATGAGTACATGAAAAGTCGCTGTGCATTGAACCATGTAACCGTGATGTTCCGCAAAGACACCATCTTGAAAGTTGGAAACTATCAAGATTGGTTCTGGAATGAAGACTATTATCTATGGGTGCGCATGATGATGAATAAATGTGTTTTTGCAAATCTTAGTGATGTACTTGTAAACGTTCGAAGTGGTGAAGACCAATATGCCCGTAGAGGAGGAATGAAGTACTTTAAAAGTGAGGAAGGAATACAACGCTTAATGCTTGACAAAAAATTGATTAATCGGTGTGAATACTCAGTGAATGTTGCAAAACGATTGATTGTTCAGCTTTTACTTCCTAATTGGTTAAGAGGTTGGGTTTTCCGAACTTTTGCAAGAAAGAAATAAACTCTATTTTTGAAAGCATGAATTTTATAACTAATACTATATGAAAAATCCATCCATAGATAATCTGATGAACAATACTCATGATTCTCGAAGCAAAGAGAGTATATATGAAAATATAGATTAGTAGATATTATGGATAAGTTGTTTTATGAGTTGATTCGTTTGTCGGTTGGGTCATGTTCTGTGTTATCCTCTCACCCTTCTTCTCATGAATGGCAGTCTTTACTTACTGAAGCAATAAAGCAAGCTATTGATGGGGTTTTATTTGAAGGATTCTTGAAATATCAAGAGTATTCTGAAAATGTACAGGAAAGCAAAAAAATAAAACTCCAATGGATTGCAAGTGTATTGCAGTTAAAGCAACGCAATGAGTTGACCAATCTTCGTGCTCGGCAATTATCAGATTTCTTTAGCAAAGGAAAATTCAGAACCTGTGTTCTTAAGGGCCAAGGTGTAGCATTGCTTTATCCTAATTCTAAGCACAGACGTTGTGGTGATATAGATCTTTGGGTGGAAGGTAAGCGAGATGACATTGTAAATTATATACGTTCTAAAGGTGTTAAAGTTTACGATGTCCATTTAGTTCATGCAACTGCTGAGTTCTTTAAGGATGTGCCCGTAGAGATTCATTTCTGTCCAAGCTGGATGTATAATCCAATTTTGAATAGAAGACTGCAATTTTTCTTTGCATCACAAGCATCAGCGCAATTTGCGCATTATGATGAGAAAGTTGGCTTTGCTTATCCTACTGTATTCTTCAATCTTGTACACTCTATGGTGCACATCAACCGACATGTGTTTGAAGAAGGTATAGGCCTTAGGCAACTGATGGACTATTACTTTATATTGAAACATTCTTCTCGTGAAGAACGGAGTGAGGCTTATAATGTGTTATGCTTTGTAGGATTAAGGAAGTTTGTCGGAGCTGTGATGTATGTCATGCAGCAGGTGTTCTTGTTGGAAGAAGACTTGATGTTATGCAGACCTAATTCAATTATTGGTTCTCGTTTGCTGGATAGCATTATGGCTGGAGGAAACTTCGGTAAGGCTCTCGGCTTGAAGCATGGACGTAATAAACTGGAGAAAGGATTGCTGCAATTAAAACATAACCTACAACTAATGTTGCCTTATGCCAATGAAGCCATGTGGATACCATTCTTTCAAGTATGGCATTATGGGTGGAGAAAGAAGCATGGGTATTTATAGTGAATAATAAATTGAAATGCTAATCATATAAACAATATAGAATGAATAAGTCTGATATTTTTTGGCAAACATATTTAACCCAACTTGCAGCTTTTAGTTCACACGGCATACCGAACCCTTAAAGTTTGT
>ERZ780000.346-NODE-346-length-17040-cov-6.989108_pt1 | contig 17040 bp, 15 predicted proteins | sample MGYA00511089_ERZ780000 | MGnify/ENA primary metagenome ERZ780000 (study PRJEB29588, sample SAMEA2146321) | human gut metagenome | biome: human gut; feature: human-associated habitat; material: faeces | place: Denmark | collected 2008/2010 ...
CCTGCTGACACCAGCGTCGAGCAGCTTCGTGCTTGTATTGGCCTAACCGTGTAGGCTTATGGCTAGAGTTTGTCAGGTGACGGATGATCTGAAGTATTACTCGTAAACATTTGTAGGCACAGCTTGGATCCGTTAGGGTATCATTGTGACGTGTTCCGTAGAATTTAAAATTTACAGCAAAGGACAAGTTTACAGATCTGCTCGTTCATTAATGGCATCCAGCTACTGTTACCGTTTGGGAGTAACCTGAACTGCTCTTTTTCTTAAAAGACAATATAAATTTGCTCACTTTGTGGATTAACGGTCCTAAAGTAACGGCTTACAAAAAATCAATTATAACATTTTGCGTTATGGAAAGTAAGACAACGATTTTTTATGTTGGAGAGGAAACAAAACCAGTTGTAGAAAATCTTGAACGATTTAAGGAATCTATTTTTAGCTACCATATTGACAAAAGTATTCATCTAATCGATGAGCATCTTTCGGTAGTCTCGAAGGAGGCTAATGATGCTCAAGATTTTGTCAATAATATTATTGCGTTTGTCGGCGAACGTGGTGCTGGCAAAACATCGTGTATGTGCTCTGTTATTAGTATTCTAAAAGAGTTGCAAAGCAAGAATGCGTATAATACTAGCTTTGACAATTTGAAAACCTTGCCTCAAAAAAGAATTCATGCGCTAAAAACTATAGATCCGTCTTTTTTTGATACAGTTCATAATATCCTTGAAATTATAATAGGCGAAATGTATAACCGAACGAGTAGTGACTTGGGCACGTCTATTACAGTTGACAAGGAAAACGAGGCCCGTAAGTTGTTGAAGTCCTTTCAGGCGATAAAGCGCAATATGCTTTATGTGGACAAGAATATAAGGTTTGAGCGTGATGAGGAATTAGAAGAACTGTCACTTCTTGCTGCTGGAGTCGATTTAAGAACAGGTATCCAAAAACTCATAGCCGACTATCTCTCTTTCTGTAATTCTGATGTTCTTTTGATAAGCATTGATGATATTGATCTTAACGTAAAGTTGGCCTACGAAATGGTAGAGCAGATTCGCAAATATCTGATTCTTCCTAATGTGATGATACTCATGGCTGTTAAGATTGATCAACTGAGTATGGTTATACAAGAGAATTTGTCCAAGCAATTTGGGCAAACCCTTGAATATGGCTCTCGTATATTGATGGGAAATAACATCTCTGAGATGGCAGAACGGTATATCAATAAACTTATCCCTGTAGAGTCTCGAATTTATATACCCTCCCCAGACGTTTTCTTCGGTAATAGTCTTGTAATAAAAGATGGAGGGAAGATTGTCTTCGAGGCGGATACAGTGAGAGATGCTATTCCTTCGTTGATTTTTACGAAATGCAGGTATTTGTTTTATAACACAAGAGGAACTACCAGTCCGATTGTGCCGAGAAATCTTCGTGATCTTCGCCTGTTGCTTCAAATGTTGATAAAAATGAAGGATTATAGCGAAGTAAAATCTATCATGACTGAGGCGCTTGGGAATAAACAACAGTTTAAACGTTATTTCTTTAGCACGTGGCTTGATTCTCTTGAGGTGGATGTCCGTTCGGTGGCAATAAAGCTAATAAACGAAACGGAACCTACGCTATTCAACAAGAAGGTGATTGACTTGATACGCAAAATGTATGCTGATGCCACTTCGGAAGAATTGAAATTACATAATATGTTTTTTGAGATCGATAGCGCAATGGCAAAGGATGCTAACGAAATAAAGGTAGAAGATAATTTCAGGAACATATTAGAACCTAAAAATCTTGCTTACAATATATCAATTGGTGATGTCTTCTACGTTCTCGATCGTTTGCTTCGTATGGAAACTAGTGCAAGTGTTCATCGTCTTATATTTTTCATCAAAGCCCTCTATTCAATTAAGCTTTATGAGTGGTACGATGAAATGACTGATATGAACGAAACTACGAAGAAGCCTTTGTCTACAGAGAAAAAACCATATACGGGAGATTTTCTTGTCAATATTAATGACTATATGAAGCTTGTGGGAGGTAATTTCTTCTGTCTTGATGGAGAGACCGTGCTTCCTCCTAAGAGAATCAATTCTTTTGTGGAACGCGAAATACGTTTGATCAATGGTAAAACATTCTTTGAACTTTTAAAGCAAGTTTTGGATATTTGCAGGAATTCACCGACTGACGAAAATGAAAAAATACAATTGGCAGAGGAAGATCTGACCAAGATGCACGTCGTAGAATTCTTTATGCTTACTATTTCAAGATATGTGTGGACAACGGATAAATCATTGTCCGAGTCGGGATCGCATCGTTATAGGTTGGGTGCGGATGCCTTTTATAATAGGCAGATTGGAGAACAGATGACCAATCTGAAGTTCGATTTTTTGAGTCCTTTCTTCACTTTGATAGATATAGAGCATTCGTATGGTAGGTTCAATGAGGAAATATTTGGTTATGCTACATGCGTAGAAAACTCGTTGTATAATAAGATCATGGGATTGTTCGAGTTTGACCGTCATCGCCATCTATCATCTATATGTATTCGAAATGCAGAAGTGTTGGACGAACTCTTTAGTCGAATCAAGTCAAGACGTGGCAGTCTTAGAAGTTCTGATGACAGTAAGATTTTTGGGTCTATATATAATGAAATCGCCAATTTTGAAATAGCTACGCACGATTATGAAACGAAGGAGGGTAATCAAAAGGAGTATTATACTATTCAATTCCCAGATTTTTCAGTGCTGTCAAATCTGTTCAGTGATTCGGGATTCGTTGCTCTTTTCGAGTCAATATATAATCGAAACGATCAGGTTGACCAATCCGTTATCGATAAGGTGACTTCTTACTTTAGTGGTTTCTTGAATTCTTATCTCAAGAAAAAACAATCCACTATAATATCATGTCTGAAAAAGCACAACAAGGATTTTTATGATCGTGTTGGAGAAGATGCTGTCAAAGAACAGTTTAATGATACAAACAAATCATACTCGAAGAACGAGCAGATCAATGGTCTGGCCCAAATCATAACGGAAACACCGTCTTTTTTGGTGGATTTGCGATCAGAAGCTGATGAAAAAAGGACAAATGAGGATGGTGAAAACACAACGCTAGCCTCGAGTGACGATAGTTCTTCCGGGGAGGAGGGCGAGAGTGCTCCAAAGCTCAGTGATGGAACAGAGGAAGGTATTGATCTTGAAAGCGAAGTATAGGCTATCGTTGGTAAGTATGCCTATTGCTATAGGTGAGCCTTTTGGGTAACAACACTCTGTATAAAAAAGTAATGCGATGGAATTGTTAAGGAGCTTTCTCAAAGCTATGTTTGTTGACGTTCCTTATTGGCAAGCTACTCAGTCTTTTGTTGGTAAGGTAAGCGTATTTAGTGGGAATGACGCCATGATGTCGTATGCACGCTCAGTTGTGGCATACGCGCGTGAAAAAATGCCTTATCTAAATGACGATAAGCAGCAGCTTATGATTCGTCTCTTTTGTGACGAATGGGCGTTCCCTCCTGAATCAAGGTCTGTGCATGGCTCGCCCAACATCCTTTATGCCCTTATACATGAAGTAAATAGTCTGCTAGTGGTTAAGGATGGAAGTCCCGCAGTTAGATTAGACTTGATACTCCGTTGGCGCATGATTTCGCTTGATTTAGGAGACGATGTTCTAATTGCTGCATTTTTGGCTTTTAGAGACAGACATGCAGCAGGGCCTTCTAATTGCCACATGATGACCTCTGTGGGGGTGGAAGATGCTGATTTGAACTACCTTTTCAATCAAGGTCTTTCTGACTTGCATCAACATCTAAAGGCGTCTTCCGATACGTTTACTATTTCGTGGCTCTGTTTAATGAATCACATCTCAGGCCGTTCCAAGGAGTTTAAAAAGTTAAGAGACGTAGATAATTCTCTTTATTCAGAATGTTATGATGCTGCCCGCATAAGGCTCGAATTGTTTAAGTTATTATTTCTTGGAGGTCGAAGAGAGGAGAATAGTCGCTTGACCAATCGTCCTTTGTTGTTAGATAAAGCATTGAATGAATTGCAAAATGAGATCAACATTCATGTTGCATTGTATGCAAAGGATGTGTTGGGCTCTAAGATAGATTATGCGATAAGTGTTCCTCCATTTGTTGCTGATTGTTACGATATACATAGAGGAGAGATTAGCGTGTTATATCGTGCGTTTAAGGAGGTATATGCCAACCCTGGGGATGCTCGTCTGACCATGCTGTTATATCGATATCTTATAGCAAGAACGCACCTTAGAAAAGCGTTGGTTCAAAATAATAATATGGTTGGCTTTGGCAACTTTATGCGCTATGAAAATTTAAAGGAATTGCTATTGGACAAATATCCTGCCTACAAAAAGTTGATGATAAAAATACCTTACGTAGAGGCTATGCAACATCACGTCAGCTATATAGAAACGCGTATAGCTCCAAAGAAATGCTATATGGATCTTAAGAAGGCATTTGCAGATACGATAAAAAGTTGCAGGGAAGTGCAAAAGCTTTTGTCAATGCAATTGCAGGATGTAGGAATCATCTATCACTTTATAAAGGAGGCTGATCCTTGTTATAAAAAAGGTAGTATTAGGAATTCAAAATTGAGACGATTGCTAAAGCGCCAATCCATTGATATGATGAAACTGCGTAGTCACAATCAACATGCGGCCCAATACTTTGTTGGCGTAGATGCAGCTAATACGGAACTCGATTGCCGTCCGGAAGTTTTTGCGCAGAGTTTTCGATATCTGCGTCATAAGGGTAGTTTGAATCCTAATGTAAATTACGACTCCAATACGTTTTGCCAGAGTGTACATTTCACTTATCATGTCGGAGAAGATTTTTACGACATGATTGACGGCTTAAGAGCTATAGACGAGGCTATAACATTCCTTCATTTAGGGCCTGGAGACAGGTTGGGGCATTGTTTGGCATTAGGGACAAATGCAAAATTCTTTTATGACAAGCAGCATTGCACAATCCCCATTACACGTCAGTGTCTTATAGACAATTGTGTGTGGATGTTGATGAAAGCAAGATCGCTGAACATCAAATTAGCTCCTCAATTAGAGCAATTCTTGCGCATGACATTCTTACAAATAGGCGGAATTGTGTATCCTGCTGATTTGTTGAATGTGGAAGTTTACTATATGTCAATGTTGTTGCGTGGGGATAATCCTTCAAGAAACGAAGAAATCGTTTTGAACTATATTGAAGATTGGCAGTCTTTTGAATGCGATTCGGACGTTTTGATAAGCCAATGTAGGAAGAACAAGGAGGCTCAAGAGCTTTATCAGATGTACCATTATGATGAAACTGTGCGGGTTCAGGGTGACAAGGTCGTTTCATTTGTTGTCCCAAAACTCTATATAGCAGCTGTTTCAGAAGTACAGAATTCTATGATGATGGAAATCGAAGCAAAAGGTTTGATATTGGAATGTTGTCCATCGTCCAATTGGAAAATCGGCATGATAGACAGATATGATGAGCATCCAATATTCCGTTTTAATACCATAACAGACAAGGAAGATGGTTTCAATCTCCCTGTAACCATTAATACGGATGATTTAGGTATCTTTCAAACATCACTGGATTACGAATATGCTTTGTTGGCAGCTGCTGCCCTCAAAAAGAAAGATACTAATGGCGACAAATTATATACTAAAGCTGAGGTAGTTAGGTGGTTGGAGGGTATTCGTAAAAACGGTGAAAAATATAAGTTTAAGAATCAATGCTCTGAATAAGAATATGAGCATAGAAGATGAAATAACGGCGTTGGAGGCAAGGATGGCCTCCGCCAATGCCCGGATCGCCAAGGCTGAGGCCGCGGTTGCAGCGTAAGTATTCGGCGAAAGCCGTATTGTGCGCCTAGAAAAAGTTTCGCACTTTTGCACCGTGATTTTAAAATGTTCAAATTATGGTACAAGGCAAGAAAGTATTCAACAACAGCAAGCCAAAGTTCGCCGAGGTTGTGATCGGTGACAGTGAGACGAAGGAAATGCGTGTGGCTGCGAATGGTCGCCCCTCCCGCAGTCCTTATAAAACTGGTCTATCCCAATGGCGTGACGCTCATTCTTCCTGCTGACACCAGCGTCGAGCAGCTTCGTGCTTATAGAGATGCCGATAGACAAAACGGATACAGAAAGGTTGATACGTGACATGGTGATGGGTAAGAAGTCTTATTTGTTCTGTCGAGACTTGGATGCCTGCAGGCGGGTAGCGATGATGTACTCGTTGTTTGGTGCAACGTAAGGATTTACGGATGTCATACATATTCTCCGTAACTTTTAACACAAAACATTCTTTATTATCAATAAGCAGTTGTATCTTTGTATGAAAAAAAGAGTGGCATGGATAGAAGTAAAATTATTGACGCGCTCAAACAGCGAGGTGGGTTCATAACCACAGGCGAAGTGAAAAGCCGTGGCGAGTATGAACAGCTTCGCCGTGCAATAGAAGACGGAACGCTTATGCGGATTCGTAATGGTGTTTATGTGGAAATGTCTGCGTTGGCAAATAACATGATAGATGTGGAGCGTATAGTTCCGCATGGAGTGCTTTGCCTGTATAGTGCGTTTGCTCATTATGGGCTTTCCACGCAAGTGCCTTCCGCTACTTGCATTGCCATTGAAGCCAAACGAAAGGTGCGCTTGCCCGAATATCCCCCGATTGACCTTTATTATTGGAAAAAGGAGAATTTGGAGTTTGGTATAGTAAAGAAGAACATATCAGTATATGAAGTACTCATTACGGATATGGAGCGAACAGTCTGTGATGCCGTAAAGTACCGAAACAAGATTGGACTTGATGTTTGCGGTGAGGTGATAGACAACTATCTCAAAAAGGAGACCCGCAATGTGTCTTTACTTCATGAATACGCACAGAAACTGAGAGTGAAAAAAATATTGACTACATATTTGGAGACAAGGCTATGACAAAAAATATAGGGAAGTCCATTAGGACACGCTTGCTGAACCTCGCCAAAAAGGAGAAGGAAGACTATATGAAATTGTTGGTGAGATACTTGCATGAACGCTTGTTGTTTCGTATCTCTGCAAGTCCTTACAAAAGCCACTTTCTTTTGAAGGGCAGTTCTTTGTTGTATGCCCTGGATGAGTTCAAGGCTCGTCCAACCATTGATATTGACCTGTTGGGAGAGCACATCAGTAATGACAGAGAAAATCTAAAAGGCGTCTTTCAAAAAGTGTGCGCCATTGAGTGTGAGGACGATGGAGTAACTTTTGATGCAGCCTCGCTAGAATTAGAGCCGATAGCCGTTGAAAAGAAATACCCTGGTACCTGTGTAAAAGTGGTAGCTCATTTAGACACTATAGTACAAAAGGTATCTGTTGATATAGGATTTGGTGATGTGGTAACGCCTTATCCTCTATCATTGGACTATCCGTTGTTGTTGCCAGATGTTCCCGCCGTGGAACTATATGCCTATTCATTGGAAACATTTATAGCAGAGAAGTTTCATGCAATGGTTGACCGTGACGAAAGCAATAGTCGCATGAAAGATTTCTTTGATGTGTACCAGTTGTTCACCAACCATGAGATTGATACAGAACTTCTAGCGGAAGCTATTGTCTGTACATTCAAGAACAGGAATACTCCTTACCGAGAGAACCTAGCTCTTTTCACAGACAAGTTTGCAGCAGACTCAACTCGCAATGTTTTGTGGAAGGCTTTCTTGAAAAAGATACGTTGGAAAGAACAGATTGACTTCTCAGTAGTGATGAAGTGTGTCAAAGAGAACCTACAAGAGTATTGGAGTAGGGAAACATTAGGATGATAGCTAAAGAATGCAAGAAAGAGTGCAAGAAAGAGTGCAAGAAAGAACTATTTGATATTCAGGCTCTTATTTTAAAAATATTATCTAGGGAAAATAAGACAACTATAGCAGATTTAGCAAGAAAGACCGGTCTTTCTGCAAGAAAGATTTCAAGCGAACTCAAGGCTTTGCGAGAAGATTTTCACGTTCTTAAACGTGAAGGAGGACATAAGGAGGGTAATTGGGTAATAGGTGACTTTTAAGGTTCTTCCGGAAAATGGAGTGATTCGACGTGGACACATAGAAGACAACTTGAACAACTTTTACAACAAGTAACAACTCTTTCGGTAAGCCATGAGCAGAACTGAGCTTGCTCAAGTTATGCCATGGCGAGAAAGAGTGCCATGTAATGGAACAGCTTCGCGGGACACATCGCCTCTTCGAGGCCCATGCTGACCAAGGGTTGCTGCAAGGGAAACAACTATGAACAAAACCTATCACTCGATTTTCCGGATGAACCAGAAAACAATAGACGAAATGTTTGATATGTTTTAGCATCTTCACCCTGAATTGTTGACCTATTCTATGCTCAAAAACGTGCTGGTGAGGGAAACAACTAGAACTACAGCTGCGATACGGCAAGAAACTTGGGGGAAAACTTGCAGGGAAGCAAAGGAAAGTGTATATTTGCAGACTTCATTTGACATTTGAGATATGAATGAACTGAAAGTAGAAAACTTTGGACCGATAGGCAAGGCTCATGTGGAGTTTGGTGATCTTACCATTCTTGTTGGCGCGCAAGCTTCGGGTAAAAGCCTGTTTCTTGAACTGCTGAAACTGTTGGAAGACAAGGAAGCCATTGTCGAGACGCTGAGGAAGTATAATTATATCATCAGCAAGAGTAATGTTTCCTATTTGTTGGAGGCGTACTTCGGCAATGGTATGGCTGGCGTTTGGGGAGAGAACACCAAAATAGTTTATGACGGTCGAGAGGCTTCTGCTGTCATTTCGTTGATGAAGAATAAGGTGAAGGAGGCGGAGGAGAAGGTTTTCTACATACCTGCTCAAAGGGTGTTTAGCATTTCGGATGGGCGGCCCAAGGCGTTTTCAGAGTTTGACCCTACGGCTCCTTATGTGTTGCGCCAGTTTAGTGAGATTCTGCGTGTGTTTATGTCGATAGGCTTGGGAGGGAATACTACCTTGTTTCCCGTCAAAACTCGCCTGAAGAATGCGCAGAAAAAGTCTTTTGACACTTCTATTTTTCATGGTGGAAGTGTGGAACTTGAAAATGAGAACGGACAGCGCAAAATGCGTATGAAGGTGGACGGGATGGATATGCCGTTTATGACGTGGAGTGCTGGACAGAAGGAGTTTATGCCCTTGCTGATGGGCTTCTACTGTGTGTCAGGTCCTCCTATGCAGCTGCTCAACAAAGATCAGTATGATTATATTGTGATCGAGGAGCCAGAGATGGGACTTCATCCCAAAGCGATCATGTCGGTGCTGTTGGAAATACTGGAGTTGGTACAAATGGGTAAAAAAGTCATCGTATCTACTCACTCTACCGTCCCTCTCGAGTTTGTGTGGGCTTTCAACATCCTAAAAAGATCGGCTAATAAAAACAAAGAGGCAGGATTGGCAAAACTCTTTGATGTATCGGGGAAAGGGGCTGGCATCTTTGCTGGAATCTTTGATAAGTCTATCAGAACCTACGCTTTTGAAAGAAAGGGTGAGAAGGTGGAGAGTGTTGATATTTCCTCCCTTGATGCTTTGGACGATCAACCCGTCGTGAGCGAATGGGGTGGCCTTTCTTCCTTTGCTACTCGGGCTTCTGAACTTGTAACGAAGTATTGTGATGAGTAAGGGTAAGAAGCAAAAGACAGCAGGAGCGGATAAAGCCAATTGCTCTTTTCGGAAGGCCATAGAGAATACGCCGGACGTGCAGCATGGTTATCGTGAAGGATTGCAGGCAATAGTAAAGGCTGACAAGCGGGCAGTGATGGTGAAGGATGCCAGAAGGCTTGATGGTAGCCTGAATATTGACGAAGAAACTAAGATGCTCTATCCCAATGAATCGCGGTGGGATTATGCGGTCGGGACAACAATAAGGTGAACGATATGTTCGAGCAGCAGCAAGATACAGGGAAAAGTGCGTCTTTGGAAGAAGAATATACCAAAGTGCAAGCGCAATTTCGATAAAAAGTGGTACATTTGCAGGCGAGTAGATTGACAAAGATACGATTGGAGGAATTGGATGATGAGGACAGTGGCACATAATAAGCGCATGATTAGGCTGAGGGATTTCTCTACGGCTTTCTCTCGCTCTGCCTTTACCGATGTTCTCTTGTTTGATGATTTCTCCCGTTTTGATTGGCTTCGTGCTCAGTATCGTCTTAGGAGCAAGACGTATGCGGGCTTGATAAGAGGGGCCTATGCTGCCATTTCCAAGGACTATCGCTGTGAATATGTTTACAAGAATGAGCTGGTGAACCTTCTGCTTCGTCGTTATGGAACGAGAAGTACGGTTTATTTTAGTGAGTTTCGGGTGGGCAGTTCGATTGCTGACATGGTGATGTTTAATGGTGAAAGCAAAGTCTTTGAAATCAAGACGGAATATGATTCCCCACGAAGGCTGGACAGGCAAATGGGGGATTATAAAGGGGCCTTTGACAAGTGCTACCTTGTAGTGCCGGAAAGTAAAGTCGGCGACTATTTGCAAGTGGTGGAGGAGGAGACTGGGATCATTGTCATGGCTTATGGCAGTGACGGGATGGAACTCCGAGAATGGAGGGAGGCAAGGCAGAATGAGGCTTTCAACTCCTATGCCATGCTTTCTTGCCTGAGGGCTTGTGAGTATGAGCGTATGGCTGAGAACTTAGGGCATGATATCATGTCTGTACCAGGGTATAAACGGTTTGATTACTGTAAGGATCTCTTTGCCAAGACTGCAGTGAGGGACTTGAAGAGGTTGTTTCTGCAGGAGGTGAAAAAGCGCCAAAACAACACGCGATTCTTGAGAAAATATCCTGTGGCTTTGAGACAAATGCTTCTGAGTTTGAATCTTCCAGAAAAGAAGGCGCTATTGCTTTTGGACAAATTAAAAACAACTATTCAATCATAGCTATGTATTATCCTTATCTTCGTGCTAAACAGTTTGAGTTGAAAGCTTTACGGGAGTTCTCTGAGGAGCACTCAGGAAGTAACATCGTGCCTATATTGGAGCCTGTGAAGAAACAGTCTGCAGCCTTGGAACGTGCTGTCGAGGATATGATGAGGAACAAGATGCGATTTGCCTTGGTTCTGAACCCTACAGATGGCGACTTTAAGCATGATACGGTATCTTTTGGGGCGTGGTTGGAGGAGTCGAAGCAGCTTCTCAATGGTAGTCAGGGTAAAGATTGGATTCCTGCTTTCATTTGTACAAGAAGACTTCTCGATGATATTCCTTCTTTGATAGAAAAATATCAATTGAGCAATGTCATGCTTGTTTTCAAGTCGTGTATGGATATGGAAGATCCAAAGGTTAGCAATTTAGTGAATGACGCGAGGGTCGAATTCGTCGTCAATGCCTTTGGTGCGGTTGGCTCACGGCGTCTTAATACAATCTTGAAAAGAACGGGCAAAAAGATAATCCGTTTGGATGATTGTTTTAAAACCAGAACGCGCAATGCTGACTATGCGCTTGAAGATGATGAGCTGTTTAGCGAGGAGCCGTTCTATTATATGAATGACGGCTACGATGGCTTTTCAGACTATACCACTTTGCCTTCAGACTACGTAGAGGGAGGGATGATGCCTTATGCAGTAGCAATCCATCTGTCGTACAAGAAAGACGATGACCGGTTGAATGTTCATCATTTTGTTTCTGACAGTAATGAGAGCAATACCAATGTCAGAGGTAAATTTCAAGAGGCGGCCTGCAAGATAGCACCGTTCTTTGATGGCAAGAAGCAAACCTCGTCGGTGAAGGAACTTATAGCAAAGGCTGAAGATCCTGATGGTTATCCTGGGTTGGGTTATCTGAAGAAATTATCGGTCAAGAACCATTTGGAACTGATTGCTTCCATCATCTAATTCTACAGATTATGTTGATTTGTAAGCATTGCTTTTTAGATGCGGAAATGCAATCGGAGGTTGAGGCTAATGCTACCTCCGAGGGTGCTTGTGATGTTTGTCACAAACAGGGCAAAGTGATTGATTCGTCGGAGTTTGCTGATTTTTTTGAGGCTTTATTGTCTTTGTTCGAACGTTCTGACGCAGGTAAACCTGTTGCGGAAATGGTGCAGGACGAATGGCATCTGTTTGCAGATAATCATGTGGCTGAGGTTTTGCTGGATGAGGCTCTGCAGTCATCGTCGTTAGGCTTTTCCATCAAAGAAAATGTGGCTTTTGCCGCTGATATTGTAGAGCGGATTGGAATTTGGGATCGATTGAAGTGTAGTGTGATGCAAAAAACTAGATTCTTTACGAATATGGATGAATTTGCTCAATATAACTATCTTGCCAAAGGGAAGTATAACCTTGGGGCTGGAACTACACTTTATCGCTCTCGTATTACACCTCAAGGAGTAGATTGCTTGGAGGTTAAACAAATGGGATGTCCGCCTTCGGATAAAGCTACTGCTGGGCGTGCTAACACTTTGGGAATCCCTTATTTATATTTAAGTGATTCAGCGAAAACTACATATTATGAGGTGCGAGCAGTCTATCTGGATAGGTTGAGCGTGGGAACATTTACTATTCCTGAGTCTCTCAGTTTGGTGGATTTTTGTGATGTCATCAATCTGTATCATGCTTATGGGGACTCGGTAGAGCCTCTGAAAGAAATCGTCATCAAAAAGAAGGTGATTGATAGTATAAGCAAGGACCTTTCCAAGCCTCTCCGACGCTATGACTCGGAGATAGAGTATGTGCCAACCCAACTGATATGTGAGTTCTGTAAAGAGTATGTTCATGCTGATGGCATCTGCTTTAAGAGTTCGCTCTATCCTGGGGGCGTGAATTATGTGTTGTTTGATCCTAAGGCGGCTGATTGTGTCAGCGTCGAGAGTCACGAAATAGGCACAATAGACATAGACCGATAGGGCGGTACGTTGGCGTTGTTGTAAATCTTATCCTCATCCGAGTGGCGGCAGGGCATGGAGCGATACCATGATGAGGAACTTTGAATCCCAAAACTGTCTATAGTTTCCCATAAAGGGAGGCGTTTTTGTAACCATATTTTTGCTTAGCCATACATGGGGGAATCGTATTCCCTCGCTATTGTATGGTGTCACTTTTTTGGTCAGCGTGCGTTGGTCAAAGCGGATGCTTTGTCTGTATTCGGACTGTGACCTAAATGAGGCGAGGCTACAAGTGTCGACTAACTGATACCATTTTATATTGTGTTTTTGTCACAAACATTCTCAATATGAATAATCCTGTGGCTTCTTCGCTATGGCGATGGTTTCCATTTTTGTCTTCTTTGACCAATTGAAGTGATCTCACTATTTCATACTATTAAGATAATTATGAGATTGTGTTGATATAAAAAAGATAAAATTGAATTTAAAATTTAATGATGAAACGTTTTTTTGATATCGTTGCTAGTGGCTGTGGGCTACTAGTCTTGCTTCCTCTGTTCCTCGTTATTGCAATTTGGATTAAATTGGATAGCAAAGGGCCTGTGTTTTATAGACAAGTGCGTGTCGGTAGGCATAATAAAGATTTTCGAATAATCAAGTTCCGATCTATGCGTGTTGGTGCTGATAAGGGATCATTAGTAACAATAGGCGGACGAGATCCACGTATAACTAGAAGTGGTTATTTTATCCGCAAATATAAACTAGATGAATTACCACAACTTATCAACGTTTTTATAGGACAAATGAGTATAGTTGGTCCCCGTCCAGAAGTGCGTCACTATGTGGACTATTGGACTAAAGAGCAGTTGCATGTATTAGATGTGCGCCCTGGTATAACCGATCCTGCTTCAATAAAGTTCCGCAATGAGAACGAGATGATGGAAAAGGCTGATAATCCAGAGAATTATTATATTAATGTAATAATGCAAGAGAAAATAAGATTGTATCTTGAGTATGTGGGCAAAGTGGGTTTTTGGTATGATATTAAGTTGATATTTAAAACATTTAAAGTAATTGTGACGGAAAGATGATGATTATCCGTAAAGCGACGATAAACGATGTTGACACCATCGTTGAAATTCATTTGAATGCATTTGAGGGATTCTTCTTAACAAGTCTTGGTGCAGAATTCCTTAGATTTTATTATTCGTGCTTTGTAAGAAGCAACGAGACTGTAACGATGATAGCAGAAGAGAATGGTGTGATATATGGATTTTCTGCATCTTCTAAGTTTTGTAAGGGCTTTAATAGCAGGTTAATAAAAAGTAATCTCATTGCTTTTGGTTTACTCTCTTTTAAACTGCTATTAATAAAGCCAATATCATTGTTGCGTTTGGTGAAAAATCTATCAAAAAAAGGAGAGAATGTAATAGACAACGAAGACTATGCAGAACTCTATTCTATCGGTGTCTGTAAATCAGCACAAGGCAAAGGTGTTGGTAAAATGTTGTTATTGAAATCAGAACAAGTAATGAAGGAAGAAGGTGTAACTCGCGTTTCGCTGACAACCGACTTTGATAACAATGAGCAAGCAGTAGGTTTTTATCACTCTATGGGCTACGAAACATTATATGAATTTGTGACTTACCCCAATCGTAAAATGTATAGATTAATTAAGATACTCTAATGAAATTGTTATTACTACCTCCATACTTCACCCCCGAATCCCAGTCAAGTAGTTTATTGGATCATCATAGATATGAGGCTTTTGCAAAGGCAGGTATAGGTATGGTGCTATATACCCCAATACCGACAAGAGGTATTACTGACAAAATACGTAGGGAATATAAAAAACGTACACATGAGTGTATGTATGACGGCAACATGTCCGTGAAGCGCTATTCTCTTATGAAAGAAGGTAAAAAAACAATAGGTAGAGCATTGAGATATTTTTTGGGATTTATAAAACAGTATTATTATGGCTGCAAGCAAAATAACACTGATTGTGTATTCCTAGTTAGCACTCCTCCCATTCAAGGACTTTTGGGGGGCTTGTTGAAGAAAAAACTAAATGTCCCTTTTGTTTATAACTTACAAGATATTTTTCCAGATTCATTGGTAGGTACAGGTCTTGCCAAGAAAGGAGGGCTTCTCTGGAAGATAGGTCGAGTCATCGAGGACTTTACCTATAAGCATGCGGATAAGATCATTGTAATCTCGGAGGACTTCAAGAAGAATATCATGGCTAAGGGCGTCCCCGAGGATAAGATCGTGGTGGTCTATAACTGGGTGGATCAGAACGCCGTGGTGGATGTGCCGCGTGAGAAGAACAAGCTCTTTGATAAGTATCATTTGGACCGAGGAAAGTTCTACATTGAGTATTCGGGTAACATCGGACTGACGCAGAATATGGATATGCTGCTGGAGGTGATGAAGGAACTGAAGGTGTCGCATCCGGAGATTGGCCTGGTGCTGGTGGGCGAAGGTGCCTATAAGAAGCAGGTGGAGGAAATCGTGGCGCGCGACGGACTGACGAACGTGACGATGCTGCCGTTTCAGCCCTACGAGGACATCAGCTATGTATTCTCGCTGGGGGATGCGGGCCTTGTCATCTCGAAGCCTGGGGTGGGTGCCAATAGTCTGCCGAGCAAGACGTGGAGTATCATGTCGGCATCGCGGCCTGTGCTGGCCAACTTCGACGAGAATGAGTTGAAGGATATTTTGGCGGGCAACGAATGTGGCATCTTCACCAAGGCGGGGGACAAGGAGGCGTTTAAGCAGTCGATCATCTCGCTCTATGAGAACCGTGAGCTCTGCAAAAGGTATGGACGGAACGGACGACAGTTTGTGATGGACAACCTGACGCGTGAGGTGGGTACGCAGAAATATGTGGAGGTCATCAAGAGCGTGTGTCGTGGGAAATAACGACCGGGCATTGCTGCTCCTGCTGCGGATGGCGGTGAGGGAGGAGGTTCTGAACCTGCCTGCTGACATCGACTGGCGGGAGATCAAGGAGCGGGCTTTCCGCCAAGGGGTGGGAGGTATCGTCTTTGACGTGGTCGAGAAACTTCCCGCTGGGCAGCGTCCGCCGAAGGAGGTGGTGCTGGGGTGGATGGGAATGGTGATGCGCATGGAGCGGATGTATGAGCACCACAGGCAGGTGATAGCGGGTCTTGCTGCTTTCTATGCCGAGATGGGGGTGCGTATGCTGCTTCTGAAGGGGTATGGGCTGTCGCTGGCATGGCCTGTGCCGAAGCATCGCCCGACGGGGGATATCGACATCTTTCTCTTCGGCAAACAGCAGGAGGCGGACGAGCGCTTGCAGGCACGGTTTGGGGTGGAGATAGACAACTCGCACCATAAGCACTCGGTGTTTCAACTGGGGCAGACGATGGTGGAGAATCACTATAGTTTCCTCAATGTGCATGCGCATCGATCGACGGCCGAGATAGAGGCTATCTTGCAGGGGCTGCTTGACGAGGTGGAGCCATCGGGAATAGCGAACGTCTCCTTGCCTTCCGCACGCTTCAACTCGCTGTATCTGCTGCGTCATAGTGGGGAGCATTTTGCCTCGGTGGATATCAGCCTGCGTATCGTCTTGGACTGGGCGTTCTACGTCAGGAGGCATCCCGTGGACTGGCCTTGGCTGTTGGCGCAGCTGGACAGGGTGGGGATGAGGCCGTATCTGGCGGTGCTGAATGCTATCTGTGTGCGGGAGCTGGGCTTTGAGGCTTCGGTCTTTCCTGACTTGCCTGTTGACGAGGCGCTGGTGGATCGGAGCATACAGGATATATTGGTTCCCGAAGTGGAGCCGGAAGAACACAAGAACAGGATGAGGGAGGTGGCTTTTCGCTTTCGTCGGTGGTATGCGAACCGATGGAAGCACGACATGGTGTATCGGGAGCGGGCGGCGGTCTCGCTGTGTACGCAACTGTGGAGCCATGTGCTGAAGCCCTCGCTATGAGAAATATTCATCAACTAAATATTTTTGTTTATGACAATGAAACTGCGTAATGTGCCTTTCTCTCCGCCTGACATGACGGAGGCGGAGGCTGCGGAAGTACGCGACGCCATACTGTCTGGGTGGATTACCACCGGACCGCGTGCGAAGAAACTGGAAAAGGAAGTGGCTGCGTTTGTAGGGGTAGATAAGGCGGTCTGCCTCGGTTCGCAGACGGCGTGTGGGGAAATGGCCCTGCGGC
>ERZ780000.347-NODE-347-length-17010-cov-6.929047_pt1 | contig 17010 bp, 12 predicted proteins | sample MGYA00511089_ERZ780000 | MGnify/ENA primary metagenome ERZ780000 (study PRJEB29588, sample SAMEA2146321) | human gut metagenome | biome: human gut; feature: human-associated habitat; material: faeces | place: Denmark | collected 2008/2010 ...
TCCTGTGGTTCAGCGACCATCGGTGAATATACAACCTCTGCTTCCACTCGCTCAGCTTCTGCCCTCTCCGGCTCTGTCTGTTCCACGCTCTTCACATTACCCTTATGCTTTTCCTTATCTATCTGCACATTCATTGCCAGATTATCCAGCTTATCAATCGAAGCGTCCAAATGCAGCTCCATTAATACAAACAGCTTTCTCACTGCTTTCATAGGTGCAAGCACCGCCTTTGTAATGGGATGTTTCTGCTCTTTCTGTGAGTAATCTACCTCCGATTTGTCAGCAAAAGTGCGGAATGCATTGGCTGCTGTCTGCCCTGCTTCACGAAATCCTTTTGCAAGAAGTGCTGTCTTTGCTATATCCTTATCCGTGGTCTTGATTGCACCTCTTACATTTTCCCGGATATCAAGAAGTCTTTTCTTAATTTCTAAGAACTCCGACACCCTGTATAATGCAGCTCTTCCCTTTGCCTTTGCTTCATCAACTATGCTCTTTGCTGTAGATTTGACCTGTGCTTTCACTTCCAATACCTGTGACTTTATCTGCTCACATCTGGTATTAAGTCGCTCCTGTGCTTCTGACAATGCCTTTTTAGCATTATTGACAAGTGTATCTTCCTGCATTTCTTTGATCTGGTTCTGCATATTGGTAAGTTCTTCCGTCATGGAATCAATCTTTTTCTCCAGTCCATCCACATAGCTGCATATCTCAAATACATCGTTTGCCTGCTCTTTCATGGCATTTTTCTTTAATAATTCGAGAAGTTCCCTTATGACCTCCTCATTGGTAAGTGTTTTTCCTGCTTCCATATCCATTCTGTTTCCTCCATTCTGTAAATGGGGCAGCCTTGGCCGCCCCTGTACCTTGATTACTAATTATCGAAAGGGTGTTGCCTCTTTGTCCTTATCTTTATCAGGATTGCCATGATGTTTCTCTGCACTCTCCCTCGCCTTTTCGTTGCTCTTATCCTTTGCTTTCTCATATTCCGAGATAATCTCATTATAGAGTTTTTCCCTGAAATCCTTTGTGACCGGATAGCAAACATCCTGGTAAATAGGCTTACCCTGCTCATCCACCTGCTTTGTTTTATAAGAAGGCATTGATACAAAGATTTTCTCTTTGCCTTGCACGATATTGATGTTATTTACGATGAAACTGTTTTCAAAATAAATGCGTGCAAGTCCCTTGATGTTACTGCCTTCCCTCTCATAAGGTGTCACAGTTACGGAAAACTCAGGCATTTCATGTGTTCTGTCCTGCTTCTGTGTCTCCTCTTTCTCCGGTTCCTTGATTCTTGCATAGGCATCAAGGATATTGGTATAGAGTTCCTCACGAAACTCTGCTGTGATAGGATTGCACACATCCTTATAGATCACACCATTGCTTTCATCACGCTCATTGGAGCGGTATCTAGGCATTGATACAAAAAGCTCTCCCTTGTCCTTATTCTCAAGGATTGCAATATTGGTAATCTTAAATGAATCACCAAATACTACTGTTGCAAATCCCTTGATATTGCTGCCCTCTTTTGCCCTTACTTCGTTTACTTTAATTGAATACTTCATATGCTATTCCTCGCTTTCTTTTTGTTCTTTGTTTTGCTTTGGTATGATAAGCTCACACCAAAGCTGTTCTATCTGTTCACAAGACAATCTGCCATTTAACCAGTTGCCAAGTGTAACGACCATTCCGTCCTGCTCGTAATAGAGCCACTCCTGTGTTTCAATGTTCCCCTCATACACGATAGTCACATCAAAATCAGGCATAAATAATCCTTCCTCTGCATCCCATACACAGGCTATTCCCTGTCTGAGTGTCAGATTCAGGCTTTCGACATACACAGACCAGCCGCTTACGACTATCTGAAAGTCATCATCAATCTCTGCAATATCATCCTCGATGTCAATTAGCTCTTCCATTTCTGCTACTGCCTCTTCTATCTCACCTAACCGGTATCTTTTATTCATCCACCACCGCCTCCTTATAAATGCACCTGACCACAAAACGCATGGTTCCTTTCTGGGAACAGGTAAAAAGAGTTAGTTCTTTTTCATCGCCCTGTGTCTTGATGCTGTTATCATACGGATTTACTACATCTGTCTCTGTTACCTCATAGATATGCTTCAGCCCATTTTTGTCGGTTATCATTACTTCATCACCTATGGATATCTGACTTAGTGGTGTAAAAAATGTGCCATATCTGCTGCCATTGTGACCGCATAACACACAGTTGCCACTCTCTCCGATTCCTGCAGTCTCTTCTATATGACCAATCCCGGCATTAAGCACTTTACTTGTGGTTCCTTCCATTACCGGATACCTGATATCTAAGCCCGGTATCTCAATGATGCCGATAACACCGCCTTCTTTAAGAATGGCTTCATCCTCTTCACTAATGGAGGTTTGCTCTTCCTCCACATCTGTTTCTTCATCGTAATCATCCTCCAATGTCTGCTCAAATTCACTTATGAGCTGTTCTGTCTGTTTTTCTCCGGTTGCCCGCCAGAAAAAAGGGACTGCCATAATGGCAATCCCTGCTGTAATCAGTAGTCCTGCGACCACTTTTCTTATGCTCATATTATTCACTCTCCTATCGTGTTCTGCCCTCTCTGTCGGCTGGATAAGCACCTTTATCCTCTGCTACAATTGCTGCAGATTCCATCCTGTCATCTGCTTCTCTTTCTTCCTCCGGTCCGCTCAGGTCTGCATCCACAGCCTTTGCGTTCTCAAGGTCAAGCTGGGCATTCAGTTCACACTGCCTTGACAGCTTTTCTTCCAGTTCCTTGCTGTATGCAAATGGCTTGTCATACTCTGCCTTTGATGCTTCAAGGTCATTCTGGTACTGCTCAATCTTCTTTTCTAAGAAATCAATGTTCTCATGGAGTCCATTGAACAGGTTTTCCAGCTTTACCATGCTGCCGACCGGACTTGTGGAAAGTTCTGCCTTGTACTCAGTCTTTCCACGAAGCACCATATAATTGATGCCAAGGAAGTTCTTTTCCACAAGCAGCTCAAATCCATGGAATTTGCCGATTGCAGTTGTCTCTCCGGTCTTACATTTGCTGATTGCTTCAAGCATCATCGTTCCTCCATCCACACGCTCTGTGTAGGTTGCTTTGCCTATGGTAATGGCAAATTCCGGATTATCAATCAGCTCTTTATCCCTTGCCTTTACATCCTCTCTTACATTGGCAAGCTTTTCGGTTGCTGTCTTAATGAGCTTCGGGTACTTAATCATAAAGTTATCCTGCAATCCATATCTCTGATTGTCATAGGATGCCTTTAAGAGCTTTAATCTCTGGACATCATTGTCAATCTCCATCTTTTCCTTGATTAAAGGATTGCCTGTGGCAACCGCTTTAATCTCTGCATAGGAAAGTGTTGCCTCATCGATATCCTCACAGCTTCGGCTTACAGCCTTGCTTGTCATGACCTGACTGATGAAACGCTGCTTATTTTCAACGAGCGACCAGTTGTATGCATCAAAGGTTCCTTTGGTGACATATCTGTAGATTGCCACCTCTTCATTTTCGTTGCCCTGCCTGATGCCTCGTCCTTCCCTCTGTTCAATGGAGCTTGGCTTCCAAGGACAGTCCACATGATGCATTGCAACCAGATGTGTCTGAACATTAACGCCAGTACCACATTTATCTGTAGAACCTATAAGCACTTTTTTCTTACCTGTCCTCATTTCCTTAAAAAGTGCATCCCTCTGTGCATCTGTCTTGGCATCATGGATAAATGCTATCTCACCTGCCGGAATGCCATACTGTATCAGTGTTTCCTTCAGATAATCATAGATGGTGAAGTCCTTATCCGGTCCCGGTGTGCCGATATCCGAAAAAATAAGCTGGCAGCCTATATGACCGTTGGCATTTCCTTTCTCATATTCTTTCCATACATTCTCCGCTACCTTATTGAGCTTTCCATCTGGATTATTTGGTGCGTCCTTATCAATCAGCCTTGCATCTGTTCCGAGTAATCTTGCCTCATGAGTAATCTTTAGGAAGTTGTCCACACTTGGATCAACTCCACCACCTCTGATACGCTCTGCCCTCACAACAAAGTCTTCCATAACCTGCTTTACATACCAGTCAGGCTCTGACTCCACTATGATAGGCTTGCCGCCACGAAGAGCCGGCACATCAAGGTCAAGCATGTCTGCGGTCTGCACATCAGCTACCTCACGGAAGATATTCATAAGCTCCGGCAGATTCGTAAACTTATTGAATCTGCTTTTAAAACGGAAACCGCTTCCCTCTACAGTAAGCTCCAGTGCTGTTGTCACTTCACCAAAGTTCGCTGCCCATGAATCAAAGTGATAAATTCCCATCTCTTCAAGTGCTGCCTTCTGTAAGTAAAGCTGCATGACATACATCTCACACATGGTATTGGATATCGGTGTACCTGTCGCAAACACAATGCCTCTGCCATCATTTATCTCAGACAAATACTGGCATTTAAGCTGCATATCCGTTGACTTCTTCGCTCCACTGCTGCTGATACCTGACACATTATTCATCTTGGAAAAAATCGCAAGGTTCTTAAAATTGTGCGCTTCGTCAACCATGATAGAGTCCACACCAAGTTCCTCAAAGGTTATAAGGTCATCCTTCCTGCTCTCATCTGATAAGGATTTCAGCTGCTCCTCCAGCTTTTTCTTCTGGCTTTCCATCTGTTTTACAGTCCAACGCTCCCCGTTACGCTCCTTCATCTCATCAATCGCATAGCTGATTTCATCAATCTGCTCATTGAGCATTCTTTCCTTTCTCTCTGCTGAGATCGGGATTTTTTCAAACTGCGAGTGCGACATGATGATACAGTCATAGTCACCTGTTGCAATCCTTGATACAAACTGCTTTCTACGGCTCTTTTCAAAATCACGCTCTGTGGCAACCAGGATATTTGCTGACGGATAAAGCCTTAAAAACTCTGATGCAGTCTGCCCGATAAGTGGCTTTGGAACAACCATGATTGTCTTATTGGCAAGTCCAAGTCTCTTCTGCTCCATGCAGGCAGCCATCATCTCAAAGGACTTTCCGGCACCGACACAGTGTGCCAGCAGGGTGTTTCCTCCAAGAAGGATTCTTGCCACCGCATTCTTCTGATGTGGCTTTAACTCAATCGCCGGATTCATTCCCGGAAACTGTAAGTGACTTCCGTCATACTCACGCAGACGGATGTTATTGAATGTCTCGTTGTAATACTCCACATATTTCTGTCTTCGCTCCGGCTCTGCAAACAGCCATTCCTTGAACTTCTCCTTGATCATGTTCTGCTTTTCCCTTGCAAGCATTGTCTCGTTCTTATTGACTTCGTAATGATATTTGCCATCACCGTCATCAATCCTGTCCCTTACTGTTACAGTTTTAAGATTCAGCGTATCCTCAAAAATAGAATAAGCATCCATGCGGCTTGTACCATAAGTCTTAGTAGCTGCCACTGAATGCTTATCCATGCTCTTATTCTCGATGAACCATTCCATGCTCATCTTATTTAAGTGTACCTGAATGCCTGTATTGTAAAACTGGCTTCTGACTTCCCTTGCACGCCTTGGCGTATTGAGAAGTTCATAGATAAACTGCTCATAATCCAGCGGTTCAATCCATGTCGTACCAATCTTTACATCAATATCCGAGGCTTCAATCCATTCCGGCTGCACCTTTTCAAGTGCTGCCACATTGCCTGCAAATCTTTCTGCCTGCGGATTGTCTGTATCAGCTGCCATAGCCTTTGCTACACGAAGTTTGTCTCTCACATTTCCCGAAAGATACTCGTCTGCTGTCTCCCAGCCGATGTCGGGATTGTTCTCGTTGTAGCGGTCTGGATTTAGGAAAACCAGTCCGTCCAGCTCTTCCACAAGGACTGCCCTTCTAAGCTCTGCTAATGCATCATCACTTAGCGTTATCTCATCCACTGTCTGTCCAGACTTTTCTGCAAGTTCTTCCTTTGCATTTGTAATATCCGGCTCATAGATAGAAAGCATATAGGCAAGATTTACATATCCAAATTCATTGACGGATACATTTAATGCTTCCACAGCGGTCTCCACTCTGTCTATGACTGTCTTTGCCTTAATCGTCTGCTTATAAAACATATCCGCTTTTTTCACCTCCCCATCTTCGTTTACTTCCTCAAGACTGCAAAGAAGTGGATAATCGCTGTCATCCCTGAATGCTATTCTGTTTGCTTTTGAAGTAATGGCTCCATACTGCTTTACGAAGGCATCATATTTCACATTAAGAAGTCTCTGCTTATCAGAAAGCTCCTCCTCGCTGCAGCCATCCATCTGGATATCAATCAGCTCTCTTGTTATCTGTCTGATTTCATCAAGGCATCGGATTCGCTCCTCGGCAGTCTGTGATACTTCTTTTCTTACCATCTCGGAATTTTCCCTGTAATAGAGCTTTCCTTCAAAAAATGTGTAAGTGTAGTTTCTCACATCCGGATCAGCCGGGATAACTTCCTCCGTCTGCTCCGCCTCATCTGCCACTCTCTCAAAATCTGTCATCTGGGCTTTGATATTACCGATAGCCTTATTGAGAGTCTCATACATATTGAAGTTCTCATCATTATTCACACAGACTGTATATCTGCTGTCCTGTCCGTAAATCCTTGTGTCATATTCCATAGATCCAAGCATCATCTCCGGATGCTCTGCAAAATAAGAGTTGACTGCAATGCCATTCTCAGTTACACCAAGGTGTACCCAGTCAGGTTCAATATCAATCTTTCTCTCCCTCTTCTGCAAAAACAGGATATCTGCTGTCACTTCGGTTCCTGCATTATCTTTAAATGCAGTATTCGGAAGTCTTATCGCTCCCACAAGCTCTGCTCTTTCAGCCAGATACTTTCGGATAGTAGGATTTGCCTTATCAAGTGTTCCCTTTGTGGTGATTACTGCAACCATGCCTCCCGGTCTTACCTGATCAAGTGCTTTTGCCAGAAAATAATCGTGGATACGGAAGTTATACTTGTTGTACTTTGGATCAAATACCTTGTAATCACCAAATGGCACATTTCCGACAACCACATCAAAGAAGTTATCCGGATATGTGGTATTCTCAAATCCTGTGATACTGATATTGGCATTCTGATAAAGCTGCTTTGCAATTCTTCCTGAAATGCTGTCAAGCTCCACCCCATACAGCTTACTTCTCTGCATAGGTGCCGGCATACTTCCAAAGAAGTTACCGATACCCATAGATGGCTCTAATACATTGCCGCCTCTGAAACCAAACTGGACAAGTGCCGAATTTATGCACATGGCAATCTCCGGTGAAGTGTAAAAGGCATTGTTTACTGTTGCCCTAGCTGCAGCATACTCTTCATCCGATAACATCTCTTTGAGTTCTTTGTACTCTTTGCTCCAGCTTTCATTATTCTCGTCAAATGCCTGTGACAGTCCGCCCCATCCGACAAACTTCGACAGAACTTTCTGCTCCTCCGGTGTGGCAAGCCTGTTTTCTGATTCAATCTGCTTTAAAGTGCGGATTGCATCCATATTCCACTGGTATCTGGTCTTAGCACCGCCTTTTTCCATTTCCCAGAGGTTATAGTGGAAATTGTGTTTCGTCTGCCCGGCAACATTCTTCTCATTTTCAAGACTTTCTACTTGCTGTACTGGTTCCTGCTTTGGTGTAAAATCTACAGTTTCCTGTGATTCTGTATCAGCCTGAATATCATCCACAGATACTGATACTTCATCATCTGAAACCACATGTCCATTCTCATCAATCTTGGTTTCCCAGCCATTCGCTATTGCTCTTTCCCTGGTTTCAAGACGATTGGCTTTTACACTATCCTCGATATCAAAGAATCTCTTATAGACCGGATTCATCTTATCCCTGTCAGCCTTCTGCTTTGTCTCCTGATAATACTTCTTCTGGTCTTCTCCGCAGTAAAATGGCTGTTTTACCATATAAGATAAGATTTCATATAACTCACGCCAGTCGAGTGCACCTTCCTTACGCACACCATTCCTGTTCTTATAGCTGATCTTCACATATCCGCTTCTGATTGAGTACTCCACAAGACCATACTTATTGTTGGAATATGCCTTTCTTTCTGCATTATCTGTCCCTAATGCAATATCCCTGATAAGGTCAAGTTTATTGGGCATAAATGCAAAATCAGACTGCACCACATCCATAAGGAATGCCCTAAACGGAGTGTAGCAGCTGCAATCTGTTACAAGAATCTCCGCCGCATCACGCAGGTCTTCATCAAGCTCTGCAATACGCTTGGCATAATCAATCGGTGTAATATACTGAAGCTCTGATGGATCTTTTTCAGTTGTTTCAGCTTCTATCTCTGCACCATATTCTGCCTGTGTTACCATGCGGTCTTCATCGGCAGTTTCCTGTGGTGTCATGCCTTTTGCACTTACATAATCTCTGTTAGAAGCATAGCTCTCCGGCTCATCCGGTATTGCATAATCATCAATCTCTGATTCTGCCTCCTCCGGTTCCACTTCCCGGTATTCGGCATCAATGACCTCATCATCCTCACGGAGTCCGTCCATCGCAAGCTCATCAATACGAGGTGTCTCAGACTGGTATTCCCCTGTAAGAATAAGGACACCAAGCTCTTTTTCGATATCTTTCCACGAAACATATCCTTCAACCTCTCCATCCTCATCTCGCCACTGAAAACGCAGTCCATTCCCATGAAATGTGTCATATCCGTGCAGCCCTAGTCCGTCAACCGGCCAGCCTGCACCTCCCTGACCATACTCTGCTTTGATACGCTTTGCCCTGGTTCCTGCATCAATCTCTGTTTCAAAAATCTTGCATACCCTGCCCTTGCCACCGACAAAGCCTGTACCTCTCATAAGCACCTGTTTGATATACTCACCTGGTACTGTTGCAGACTTTTTGGGATTCAGATAATTGTATTTACCTGCTAATGCAGCTTTTCTGTCCTGCTCGAACTGACGCATAAACTGATTATTGTTTTCGTCCTCAGTATGAATGGTGCCAATGCTTGCCTGCCCGTTCTGGTCGAAAAAAAAGGAAGCCTGTGTATATTCGGCTTCCTTACTAACACCCAATGAATTGATTTCATCAAGTTCCCTATTCAGTTCTGTATCATCTGATTCTAGTGGAATCGCATCACTATCTGATTCAGTACCACTTCCTCTGCCTGCATCTTCGCCTGCTCTCTTATCTTCCACATCTCCATTGTCGATGACGGATTCTGTGGCTTGTGCTTCGCCAGATACTGCATCTCCAGCTGGTCGTACAGCTGATTCGCTTCCTCCTCTACCGCTGACATCTTCTCGTACATCTTCCCGAATCTCATCAGCGTCTTGTATCTTGCCGGCTCGTTCTCCTTTAGATAGTTCATCGCCATCCTTCCGTATTTGCCCAGCTTCGTGAGATCCTCCGTCTCGTCCGGCATCTCTATCTGCGGATAAAGCAGTCCGTCCACTTCCTTGTAAGTCATTTCTTCTAACATATCCAATTCTCCTTTCGCTCTCGATTGCCTTTAAGTTACGACTAAATTCTCTAAGAACACTACAGGAGACATCGCATACAATGGAACCAAGACGGTAAATGATCTCTTCGTCTTTGATATTTACGATCTGACTAAAATCCTGTTCTTGCACAGATAAGTCAAATCCGCATCTCGTCCCTACAGCATACATGACACTTGCATATACAAGCTGCTCCATGTCCATTTCCTGCTGTAAGCCATTGCGTTTCTTACTTTCTTCCTTTATCACACTACCTGATAGCTGCATAAGCTCGGTCATTCGGTCTCCGAACTCTTCTTTTATTATAAGCCAAACATCTGTTCCTGTAAACTGTTTTAATATATTTTTTAGAGACTCCCTGTCGCTGTTATCGTACTGCTCAATCTGACCTTCTGACACAAGAAAATCCACATAATCCTTAAGATTTTCTCCCTCAAGGTCCCATGTCAGCTTAACATTCTTCCCTCCGGTATCACTGATATCAAAGATATACCTCATGCGTGGATTCAGTGCCCTTGACGGGAAGATGGCGCAGCCTTTCGCACCACGCTTTACATATCTTCCCACCTTTTTCCAGGTATCATAATCTGCCATGAGTGTGCTTTTTTCCGGAGGTCTCTGAGCTGTTACCATAACGATATTGTCAAATTCATAGCGGTATAACTGACCTGCAACCTTTAACACATCCTTCCAGTTCTTTTCTGATCTGGTGATGTTACCAATCTCAGAATCGTATATCGCTTTGACCTTCATATCAACGCCCATACCTTTGTCCTCCTCTACTTAAACATCTCTGCAAACAATCCCTTAAATAGCTTTAACTCATCCTTATCCAGCTCGATTGCAAATTCATTGTCGATTGCCTGTTTTTCGCATTTATCCTTTTTCTTTGCAATCTTACGCACCACACGAAGAAGCACATAGCACTCCTTGGACTTTGCAATGCTCTGTTTAAAGGTCAGCTCATCCTCATCGACTGACTTCTGTGTCTGATAGATAATCTCTTTTAACTTATCATTGATACCATCTACTTCCTCAAGGGAAATAATAACGGATGCCTTAGAAGCACCCGATCTGTCCCACTCCTTATGAAGTTCCTTTACTAAAAACTCCATGTTCTTAATTACTGTTGTTGAATCACTTTTCATCTTGCTCTTCCTCCGTTTTCTTTTAATGAAGAAGTGAGCTGACCTTCGCTGATAGGCGCAAAATCAACTCCCTTCATGTCCTCTGCTCCAAGGACTATCTGCTCTGCATAATACATATCCATTGCCTTATTGATGGCATCGTCAAGCGACTCTGCCTTTACTTTCTGTACTCGTGAAAGCACTTCTTTTATCTCAACATCAAATTCCTGTTCCATATGATATCGCCTCCTGTAAAAATCTCATCACCGGCTCTTTTCTTCCTTTACCTGTCTTTCCTTAAAGCCCTCATCGTACTTTCCATCTTCCAGCCTGTCGTAAAAACAGTCCTCTTCAATCGTTCCGAAATCCTCATACATCTGGTGAAGGAAGTCATTCTGCAGCTTCTTTGGTACATCATCATCCTTTGACATATCCTGATAAAAATAGAACTTCTGCTTTAGCTTTGCCCTGTAATCATAGATATCCTCTATCTTTTCCGGTGTGCCATACTCCCTCTTGTATGCCTTGAAATTTGTAGTTGAAAGTGTGGAACCTAGATAAATGCCATGCTCCCACGATACCCCGATTGTGGTATTGTCCTTTGTAGGCTTCTCATCCTTCGGATAACGCTTATACTCTGTCGCACCAAGGGCGATTGTAAGAGAACCTGACTTCATATCCATCACCACAAGATTTCTTGGTGATAATGCTTCAAGCACCATGTAATCATGGTCATTGAAGTTATGAAATGTCTGTCCCCTTTCAAATGAGCGGTTCTCCATTTCATAATGCAGGTTAAAATCATCCACCCAGCCCTTATCGGTCATTCCAATCTCCTTAAGCTTTGCAACACATTCAGAAGAACTGGCTTCTTTATCAAACCGAAATTCTTTGGAATCGTTATAAAATCCCTGAAGAAAATGTCCCAGCTGAATATCATCCAGACAGAATCTCGCAGATACAGTTACATTTGCTGCCCTGTAATACTCTGTGAAGTTATCTGCTTCACCAAGTGTCCTTCCAAGCTGCAACAAATTTTCTGCAAGCTCTGACATGTCATCAATTGCTATAAAACTCTTATAATCATCCAGAGTCATCAGCATATTTGTCTCTGTTCCCCTGTCGTTTTCTGTTACCAGTATCATATCTTTTAAATCCATTCTTACCTCCAGTCTCAGAGAGGGACTATGCCCTCTCTGCAAATTTCCTGTTATGGTCTTCCTATCACAACAATCTTTCCTGTGCTTGCCACATCCCGGTAAACCACACCAAGACTTTCATTAAGTGCCTCTACCACCTTGCCATTTCCGACGTATACTGCCACATGGCTGATGTTCTTATATCTTCCGTTGCTTGTAAAACTATAAAAGATAAGGTCTCCCGGCTGTAACTCATCAAAGGAGACAGTCTTTCCGGCTTCATCCAGTCCCTGTGCCTCCGCTGCCGCTGTGGTTGCACCGCCGTAACTAATATCCACGCCTGCATCTTTCCATGAATAATAGGCTAAGGAACTGCAGTCATAATAGTTACCGCTGTCTCTTAAATCCTGACTATAAGGAAATCCAACTCTGTGAAGTGCATAGGAGCAGACTGTTTTCTGCCTGCTGTCTGTAATTCCACTAAGGATGGCATTGATTTCATCCTCAGTCATGGAGCTTACTCCCGGACTTCCGCCTCCGCCGCCACTTCCGCTTCCGGCATATCCAAGCTGTCCCATAAACTCCGGACTCATGATCTGCTCAAGCATTTCCACCTGATCAGAATTAAATCCATAGACCGAAATCATATCCCTGTACGATTTTAGTGTGACATTCACATACAGAACCGACTTCGTGACAGTAGTTACATTACCGTCTGCATCTGTTTCTTCCACATCCTTTGTTCCTGTGCTTGTGGTGTATGAACACATATCATTTACAACTGCCTGCAGCCAGCCTTTAGAAGTATCATTCATGACTGTTGCAGTATCTCCGACACCATGCTTGACCATATAGACTGCCATGATGTCATAGTAATTGCTTGGGTTTTCTTCCATACCTTCATAATCCACATATACAAGCTCTCCAAGGTCATATCCGGTATGCTCATTCACTTTCGTGTTCACATCCCGGTTAAACTCCTGCACATAAGCACTCGTTACTGTCTGCACGGTATCTCCTGATTCAAGTGGTGGCAGAAATAAAGCAAATGGAGAATTGTAAAGGATTGCTATCACCGCTATAACCGGAACCGCAATCATGGCAACTACAAGAACAAGTAATAAAAGCACCAATCCGATAATCGGTGCAGCTGCCTTTACCCAGGTAATCGCTTTTCGCACAATCAGATCCTTTACCAGCTTTGCCACGCTGTCCGTCTGATTCTCCTGTGCTTTCATCTTATCCAGAAAGAACTTTATCTTCCTGCTCCGGTTGGTCATCTTTTCATCCTTGACCTCTATGGACACACCTGCAGCATATCCGGCTGCCATGCCGATTGCAGTACCAACTCCCGGTGCAACCGCTGTTCCTGCCGCCGTAGCAGCTGCCTTTGTAGCAGTTTTCGTTGCAACCTTGGCAGTAGTCTTTGCTGTTTCTTTTGCCGTCTCTTTAGCTACAGTCTTGGCTGTATCTTTGGCAGCTTTCTTTGCTGTCTTTTTTGCCAGCTTCTTTCCTGCCTCTACCTTCTTGATACGCTTCTTTGCCTCGGCTGCCGCCTTTTTCCTGAAAAGTGCTGCACCCTTAGAAGCAGTTCCGGTAACAGGTCGGCTTGATTCATATGCAAGATATGCTGCCTGCGATACCTCATGCCCACCTTCTACCTGCTCTGTTACTGCCCCGGCTGCAAGTGCTCCAGTTCTTCCTGCAATGTGAAGATTCGTGTTCTTGGTCTTGATGGAAGTGTTTGATTCCTTAAGGTTTTGCTTGAATCTTGATAATCCCTTATTCTTCGGCTCCGACTGATGAATGGTACTCTTGCGATAGGACTTCTTTTTATCATCAGATACCTTTGCACCGATAGTCTTAGGACCTCTCTCTACTGTATAGATGTTGCTGCCTTTAATCTTGGCTCCCTTTGGTTCGTGGGCATGAATCTTGGCTTTCTCCTTGGTGTGAATGACCATTGGCTTGTCATCAACCTTTCTAATTTTCAATTTTCTCACCTCCTACTTTGAAAAATAAAATAAGCCGCTAGGGAGCAAAAATTACTCCTTAACGGCTATGTAAAATCATTCAATATTCAATTATTAAAAGCAACATGAAACTGAAAGTTATCTATACTGCGATAGGTTTTAGTCCGTTTTTTCTTATGTTTTCTAATTCTTCTGCCATTAAACACTGCGACTCATAAAGACGCAGATATTCTTTGGATACGTCTGAGTCAAAGATCAAAACATCATCCGAATTTATCGTGACATCGACACCACTGCGATACAGTTTTCCAATTGGATGCACGGACATATCCGCAACCCTTCCAAGCAAAATATTACTTGTCGGTGTGATATTTAATCTGATTTTATTATCTGCCAGAAAGCGGATCACGGATTCATCATCGGCTGCCGCGATACCATGCTGCACCTCATCAAGTTCTAATTCTTCTACTGCTGTTCTTACGTCTTTCGCAGTCCCCCATTCTCCAACGTGTGCTTTTAACCTTAATCCTTCTTTTCTTGCCCGACGATAAATTCCTTTAAAATTTTCGATTGGTTGTGCTAATTCGTCACCATACAGATCAATCGAATAAAAATTTTTATTTCCCCAAAAGTGAGATAAACATTCTTCTAAATAATCGATAGGACAATGTCTTGATAATCCGATTTGAAGCCTTAATTCTATATCAGGAGCGATTTCCTTTTGCGCACTTGTAAAAGCATCAACCAGCTCATCAATATCATTATGAAAAAATTCATTTAACCCCCAGACATCCTCACCAATTTCAAGCACAGTTACTCCGTCTTCTTTGGCCTGTTGAAAGGTGGCTTTGATTAAAAGTTTTCTCATCTCAGTGCTGTTAAAATCCTGACCAATGTATTTTTGACTCCATTGATCCATTTCCCCCATCGATGACAAAGAATTCTTTAATGGCTCGATTTTTTTACCGACTGCCTGATATAAGAAACTTCTGCTCCCACCAAGCACAAAATGATTGTGCAGGTCTGCCTTAGGATACTTTCTTAATTCTTCCAGATTTCTTTGCTTCAATGCATATGTAAAACGATTCATAATTCAATTCTCTCCTAGCTGTTTGATTTTCTCCACAAATTTCGATTGAGATTTTACCTGCTCCCAGTCAGATTTTAAATATAGATATGCCCTCTTCATACATTGTTTTATAAGGATCTCCAATCGCCGCGAAAGCATCTTTTTCACTTTTTCGTTCCCAATCCATATCTATATACCCATCGGTTTTTACATGATGTTTTCCCGCAAGCACACAAAAATAGCTGCACACAACTTCATTTAAAATCAGATACTCCAGAAGTGTCCTGTCATCCACATATTTTTCAAATACAAGGGTGCCCCTCTCATAACAAAACACCCTTGTCCGGTATTCCATAATATCAATTTTAAGTTCCATATCAAATTTTGAATTGTCAATCATTCTTTTAAAACTTTCAATCTGATAACTTACCGGAATTTGCGCCTTATCAAGCAATTTATGCACATTATAAAATATTTCTTTCTGTTTCATACCTGTCCTCAATGCATTCTGCTCCGTTGTATTTTCTTCATCCCTATCCGAAAATAGAAATCTATCTGATTTACATTCCAGTTCCCGAAAACGGCTGGCTAGCTGGTCGAGCCGTTCTGTGCCAAATGCCTCATATTCTTCCTTAGTAATTTCATAGTACCGATTATACCAGGCAACCCATGTAACCACACAACTTAGAATATATTTATCCACTTCCGGAACATATCCAACACTATACAGCAGTTTTGTATTTATTTTCTCATTTTGTATATTCATATGCCCTCCAACTATATTCATATCCATTATAATAATCCCATTCGGGTATAATCTCAATATACATATCATTTCACTATCTAAGGGGGCTGAAAAGCCTGTAAAATAAGGAAAGTTCAGGAAATCTCTCCACAAATTCAAATTCTATTTCCAAGGTCTCTTTTTCTCTGTCCATCCCTTTGATTTCCAATGTTCAACATCACGAGGATTAAAACCATTCTTCTGCATTATATGCATAACCCAAAACATTCCCTTGGTTTTTATCCCTGGTTTAACATTTCCCGAATTATGTATAATTTTCTTCGCAATACTTGATGTTGTTTTGTCAATTACTCTCTTTTTCTTTTCGCTTACGCCGTTCCAATCGACCGCCGCAACACCAACTCCATATTTATATCTTTTAGCTACTCCCCAGAAAAACAAGCTGTCCATCATATCTTTATTTGTCGATTTCATACCAGCTCCGGCAGCTGTGGATATGCATACTCCTTGTTTCTTAAACATAGATTCTTCTGGACTATGCACCATCCATCTGTATCCGTAATGGTCTAAAAAAGCTTTCATCGCCCCAGCCGCATGAAATACATAAACCGGACTGGCTAAGATAATAACATTTGCTTCATCCATTGCATCAGTAAGAGGCTTTAGTTTTTCATAATGCGGACATTTTGTCTCGGATTCAGTGAAACACTTTGTACAGCCTACACAAAATTCTCCAAAATCTTTTGGAAGAAAAAATTCTTTTATATCGCTACTTATTTTCTCTGCCAACATATGAGCTATATGATATGTTGAGCCTTTATGACTTTGACCATGTATAATTACTATCTTCATATTTTCTCCATTTGCTTCGTGAAATTCAAATTTTCTACTGTACTCAACTGTTCTGTAAACTTGAAGTTGTTATTTTATCACCAGTTCATCTTTCCTTCTTTAAATTGTGCTAATACAAAAGATTCTAGACTTTCAGCTTCAGGATACACTTCCAAGTTATCTAATCCCCAGTTGACAATCTCCCCAGTTTCATTATTCAAACAATACGCCAGCTCGCCATCTCCTTCAATAACAATATATTTCTTTTCCAGACCATTTTTTCTAAAGCGGAGCGTGTCTTCAACCAATCGAGAATGTCCATTGCGACCACACGCCACAATCTCCACACCATATCCAATCAGAACGCCATATTTCCGTATAAATATTTTCACTTCTTCCCTAAATGCAATACTCAGTTGCTTTTCCAATTCAGATATTTTATCGTCTGTCCATCCACCAGTAACAAGAACTTCTTCCGGATTTTCTGCTATAAACTTATCCAAATCTTCAAACATCATATCTACCTCACAACCTCCGATTTATAGACTTCTCGTATATATATTTTACCACATACTTTTTCCAAAGGCACTGACTTCTCAACCCTTAATTTTCATCTCTGCTATTATACGTTCTTCCCTCTGTCTCTCT
>ERZ780000.351-NODE-351-length-16927-cov-5.176446_pt1 | contig 16927 bp, 20 predicted proteins | sample MGYA00511089_ERZ780000 | MGnify/ENA primary metagenome ERZ780000 (study PRJEB29588, sample SAMEA2146321) | human gut metagenome | biome: human gut; feature: human-associated habitat; material: faeces | place: Denmark | collected 2008/2010 ...
ATAGACTGGACATTACAACTAAACTTTAATATGGTTGCTAAAGCTGCCGAGCTTATAAATAAAAACGGAAAATTTGACGTAATACATGCACATGATTGGCTAGTTGCTTCTAGTGCAAAAACTCTAAAACAATCTTATGGAATACCATTGGTAGCAACTATACATGCAACAGAATCTGGAAGAAATTCTGGAATACATAATGATTCGCAAAGATATATAAATGATACAGAATGGCTATTAACTTATGAAGCAACAGAAGTAATAGTTAATAGTAACTTTATGAAAGGACATGTACAAAGCTTATTTGGACTTCCTTTTGATAAAATAAATGTAGTTCCAAATGGAATAAACTTAACAAACTTTAATGGCATTGAAAGAGATTATGAATTCAGAAGACAATATGCAATGGATAATGAAAAAATTATTTTATATGTTGGAAGATTAGTTTATGAAAAAGGAATTCAACATTTAATTTCTGCAATGCCAAAAATAATACAAGGATATAATGATGTAAAACTTGTAATTGCTGGAAAAGGTGGAATGCTTGATGATTTAAAAACACAAGCAGAAGCAATGGGAATAGCAAATAAAATTTATTTTACAGGTTACTTAAATGCAAAACAAGTACAAAAAATATATAAATGTGCTGATGTAGCAGTATTTCCAAGCACTTATGAACCATTTGGAATAGTAGCACTAGAAGGAATGTTGGCAGGAGTTCCAACTGTTGTTTCTGACATTGGTGGACTAGACGAAATAGTAGACCATGGAATAAATGGAATGAAAAGCTATGCTGGAAATCCAAATTCAATTGCAGACTCTGTACTAACAGTATTGTATGATAAACAATTAGCAGCAGCAATGGCAAAAAAAGCAAAACAAAAAGTTAAAGAAGAATTTAATTGGAATAAAATTGCACAAGATACACATTATATATATGAAAAAGCTATTTGTAAAACAGTTGCAGAAAAACAAAAACAAGAAATTGCACAAGAAAATGCCCAAAAAGCTAAAAAAGCTAACAATTCTGAAACAGAGATTACAAATTTACTTAGTTTTCAGAAAAAACATGCTTATGCATAGAAAGTTAGGAAGGAGCAAAGTCAGCTATGCAAGTATATGATACAGCTAATAAACTAGCACAAGAGATAAGAGATTCGGAAGAATATAAATTATACAAAAAAAGAAAAGACGAAATACAAAATGATTCTGAAAAAAAGCAAAAAGTAGAAGAATTTGAAAAATTAAGATATGAAGTACAATTAATGGCATATACAGGTGAACAAAAAGACGAAGAAAAAAACAAAAAATTAGAAGAAATGTATAAAACATTAGTAGAAAACAAAGATATTAAAGAATATTTTGATTTAGAAACGAATGTTGATGTTATTGTCGGTGGTGCTTTGTGTTTAGAAAATAAATACGAAGAAAAAAATGAAGAATATTTAATATCACATAGCCAATATATGCTTATTGGGAGAATTGAAAAAATAAATGTTGGTAACAATCAACTTAACAGCTAAATGCAGTTAGCTGAAATACATTATGTATCTTAATAAAATTCAATATGATATATATTCGTAAACAAACTTCACAGGAAATTGCAAATATAACCATAGTACAAGGAGAATCAATACAATTATTTGGTACACAGGGATATACTGTGAGTCAATTGCAATCCATTAATAAATTGCTTGGAATGAATGATTGTATGATATGTATTGATTGTGATTTAGGAATAAGTCAAGAAGATGAAGATTTGATATACAATCTCAATATTATTGAATTTTTGAGTAATGTACGGCATTTACTTGTCTCCAACTTTCCGCATAAAGCAGAATTGGATTCTATTGATTTTGTTCAATATACTCCATTACTGCAAAGTCTTTCAATTTTAGGTCTGATTAAAAGAAGCATATCATTGCAGAGCCTGCAAGAGTTAAAGTTCTTAGATGCTCTTAATTTTGGAGACTATTTGGAAATTACTAAAAAACAACTTTCTGTCATTAACAGTTTGACAAATCTTAAAGAATTGGAGGTCAAAAAAATGGACGCATCGAGTCTGAATCCTAACTTCAATATGAAAAAGTTATCCATATTCTCCAAACTGACAAACGGGGAGTGTTTGCCTGACAAATTTCCGAATTTGGAATATCTGTATCTGAAAAGGCAGACGAAATGCTCGGATTTTTCGTGGATATCTAAATTGGTTAATCTGAAAAGACTTTATCTGCACTGGACTTTCAGTCTTGAGACCTTGCCAGACTTGTCAAAACTGAGCAACTTGGAATTGTTGGAGTTGGCAGGCTGCCCGAATCTGCGCTATGGTATAGACAGTGTCAGATATCTTCCGAAATTGCAGCGTTTTGTCGCAACGGAACTAACATGTCTAACAACCGAAGAGTTGGAAAAAACATTATTTCATCTGAAAACCTTGAAATCTGTATATATTTATTTCAGAAATAATAATGCAGAGAATAAAGCAATGGAAAAGTTAATGAAAAAATATAATTGGGTAAGTCATCCCAACTTATAAAGATACATAACAAGCGGCTTACCCTCCCCTGAAAAGGTCGGTTAGCCACCGGACATTAGCATCAAATAAAAAAGAATGAAAACAATAAAAGAATTGCTTGATGAAGTCATTGATTTAGAAGGTAAGGTTCAAATAAGCCAAGCTATCGACTTTCATAAGGGAGTGCCTACCCTTGAAAAAGGAGTTTATAGAAATGTCTCTCCTATGTTGAAAATCAGGTATGGGGCATTTGGTAAATGGATTAATGCGACACATGGAGATTGGCTTGATACAAAAGAAATGGAAAGTCCATGGAATGAAGATGAAAAGGATGAACGGTTGATAGGAATTGTTCGCGACATAAAAGCTTCAAAGGATTATTGGGAAGACCATGCTACTGGACTATTTGCGCCAAACAGAATTTCCATTTTTGCAGCAAGCGATAATGGCTATGAAATGATTTGCCTAATATGGTTTGACGGTACAGAAGAACCGGAATTATGGGTATATGATTGCAACGGTGAAAGTCGATATAAAGATTTAGCTGCTTATTTGCAAGCATATATTGATGATGATGTATCAGCTTCTGAAGTAAAGTGGAAATTAGCTGATATGTGATTCTTTTATTAGAAGTGATGCTAACATACACCTTAATCGCCCAAAATGGCGATTAGCTGCCGAACATTATCAAATTCTAAAATAAAGCAGTTATGAGTACAAAATATAACGAAAAAGCAGAAGATCTGATGTTTGAATTATTCGACGAAGATGATTTTACAAAAGTCATATCATTTGTGGATAAGTATGGATGTGATTTTGTGGATAGAGATGGAAGAAATCTATTAATGAATTTCATTGTCGAAGGAAAGAGTACGTTTGCCATTGAACTAATAAAGCAATACAAAATGAATGGTTTGAATTTGGATTTGCAAGATGACTCTGGGTGGACGGCGTTGCATTTCGCTGCTCAAGAGAATAGCCCGGAAATTATAGAACTTCTTGCAGGGTCAAAGGCAAACTTAAATATCCAAGAAGAAAATGGTCGTACCCCGCTATTCATTGCCATTTTTGATAGAAATGACAAATCTGCGATTACATTATTGGAAAATGGTGCAGATATAACAGTGAATAATAATTCAGGTGTTTCTCCAATGTCATTTGTAACGAAAAAAGTAAATAAATGGATAAATGAGAATTTGATAACAAACAGCAAACCGACTGAATAAGTGGAACGCTGCCAAACATTATCGACCTGAAAAGAACAAGAAATGAAACCAAGAGATATATTTATTAAAGCCTGCAATGAGATAGCTATTCCTTTTATCGCAATGGGATTTAAGCCGTCTAAAAATGGACAATGTTTGAAAAAGATTTCAAAAGACAAAAATTTGACTTTTGAAATATGGTTTCGTTCAAGTGTATATAATTCATCTTGTAGTGTGGCTATATATCCACTGATTACGATTACCTGTAAAAACTTGAAAAAGTGGGTGCAAGAAGAGAATCTCAATGTCAATGATGATGGCTTAGTATATCATAATCATATTGGATACCTATCGCCAATAAATCAATATCAATCTTGGGATCTTGCCGGACTAAGCTATGCTCCATCAATAAAAACAATAATTGATTTACTTGAAAAATATGCTTGTCCGATATTTGATTTATTTGAGAATAGACAAATGGCTATTGACTTCATTACGCAACATGGCTGTTGTTTCAATCAATACACGAAAGACTCTCTCCTTGCCCTGCCATATATGTTGAGATATGGTGAAAAGGAACAAGCCGAGAACTACTTCAATCATTACATACATTCAAGTAAATGTCGAAATAGATTTGTAAAAGCCTATTCTCAATTAGAAAAGAATGATGTAATTGATTGTGGATTAGATAATCGTTTTGTAATACTTGCATATAGTCAAAAACTAAAAATAAAATAGGTCGATAACAAACAGATGAAACTTTTAAGGTGGTTTATCCGCCGAACATTATCTGCCCAATAATATGAACTAAAAAAAGTGATATGGAAACTAAAGCGGAAGTCCTAAAATACATGTTTACAAGAATACAAGAGATGCTTCCTGTAAATGTGGTCAAAGCAAAAAAGAATAAAGACTACTTTACTTACATAGTGGAAAACGATTGTAGTATTGAGTTTTACTTTCAAACAACCCAAGGTGGATATGCCGGTAAAAACACTTTTTGTATGGGTGTATCAGCTAAAATAAAGAATCCATATTTATGTAGTCTTGTATCAGAACCATTAAATAAAAAAGACGCTGGTGGTAACATCATAGTTTGCTTTGATAATAATATTGATTGGTTTAAGCAGCATCTAATGGATATGGATTATTTTTTCGGGAATAAGAGTGACAAGACTCCTAACGTTGAGAGATTCTTAAACGATTTGAAAAAGGATTTTTTTCCGTATATCATACCTTTTGTCAAACAATATACAAAAATTATAGATTTTTACTCAAATTCGGGTCATATTCAACATATATATGCAGATAAACAGTTTAGCTTAGGAGTAATCTGTTCTCTCTTGTGCAACCATGAAGAGTTCATTGAAGAAACTTTGGTTCCATTAGCCAAAGCAAGTGAAGGAGGTTGGATATTTAGAGAATTTTTTAAGTGCACAAACTACGTTACCGATATAGTTGAGCCGATTAAGAAATATGTCGCAGAGAATAATATCCATTTTGAACAATGAGAAGAATAGAATGGGCAGATAAAAGCGGATTAATTGCTCTCGAAATGGTCGGTTATCCACCAAACATTATCTGCCCATAAAAAGAATGAATATGAAAATAGAATTAGAAAATTGCCAAAAAAGTCTTACTCTCAAAGATTTTGAAGAAATAGAGAGTAAATTGGGTTATGCCTTGCCGGAAAGACTGAAAGAGTTCTATTTACAATATAATGGAGGTTCTACGAAACAGACCGCAAGCATAAATAAATATCAAGAGGTGGAAATTGAAGATTTCTTCCCATTCAAATATAACAAGGATTTTAAGAATGACCCCAGATATACGGCAGAAGGCGAAACATTAGAGTTAAGAAAAGCTGGAGCTATATCTGATAGCATTCTTATTTTTGCTATGGAATCTACCGATGAAGGTCGGATTACCATAGACTTGGTTAATGGAAAGATCTATCTTTACCCTATTGTGGGGATGCAAGATGTAATCTTCACCCGTTGGTTGAATTAAAAAGTTAGTAAAATGACAAATGAAAGGTTGTGCATATTTCTGGTTTTTAGTAACTTAATAGCATCCAAACTATTGAGTTCAAACCGTCGTATGCACAACTTCATCGAAAAATTCACAAAAATCAACGACATCTGCAAGAAATTTGCAGGAAATCGTGTAAATGAACATGGCAATGTATCTCGCCGTGGAGTTATTCCCACCTTTTCTGATTTGGAAGTTATAGCTCTTTCTCTTACAGCCGAAGCATTCGGTTATGACAGCGAGAACAACCTCTTTAAGAGATTGGCTGAATCTCCCGAACATATCCCTAACCTTATATCCAGAAGACAGTTCAACGTCCGTCGCAAACTCACGGCTTGTCTTGCAGAAGACATCCGCAGGGATATTGCCAAGAGCATAGACGGTGGGGAAAATGTCTTTGTGATAGACTCCAAGCCTGTCAAAGTATGCCAGCTGGCACGAGCCAAGCGTTGCGTTATGGGAAATGATAATCCGCAAAGCGCACCTTCCAAAGGCTTTTGCGCCTCCCAACAAATGTATTACTATGGGTATAAGCTCCACGCTATCTGTGGAATAAGTGGTGTTATTCACTCTTATGATATAACGGCTGCAAATGTTCATGATATACATTATCTGGATGATGCAAAGTGGGATTATCACGACTGTCTTATGCTTGGAGATAAGGGCTATTTAAGTGCTGAGGTGCAACAAGACCTTTTCGAAACGGCTCATATCAAGCTTGAAGTCCCGTATCGCTTGAACCAAAAGAATTGGAGAAATCCTTCGTGGGCTTACAGGCGTTTCAGGAAGCGAATCGAAACCGTTTTCTCTCAACTTAACGACCAATTCATGATGGTACGCAATTATGCAAAGCAGACAGGCGGACTGTTTACACGTACTGCCGCAAAAATCGCTGCTATGACCGTGCTGCAATACATCAACTTCTGTAACCATCGTAAAATTGGTCTTGTTAAAGATGCTTTATTTTAATTCAACCAACGGGTAATCTTCAATTTTGGAGAGCCACGACTTGTTGCAAATTCAATAGATGATTTCTTTGACAATCTCGTTGTTTTGGACGGGCACAAAGCAATTCCAGCAATAGAAGAAATCGAAGAGGGACAAACGGAGACAGCAGGTGTAATGCCTGAACTTTCGGACTGTTCGGCTTCGCTAACAAAAGAAGATATAAAGAATTTTGAGGTTGAGTTGAATGTAAAGATTCCGGCAGGCATGAAGAACTTTTACCTCAAGTTCAACGGTGGTATGCCATCACCATATTGTTATCAACCGCAGGACGAGGATTTGGATCGGGTGGAGATAAATGCGTTCTTTCCGATAAAGGAACGCACCAATGCTTTTGAAACAATTGAAGTCATAGCCAAAGATATATGGAGTAGGAATTTAATGCCATGCAATCTGTTGCCTTTTGCTATGGATTCGGGTGGAAACTATTATGCGTTGAACTTGAAGAATAAAAAGATTTACTATTACTTGACTGACGAGTGGGACGAAAACGCTTCAAGAGAATACAACTTTGAAACAAATACTCGTTACATCGCCCAGTCATTCAATTACTTTATAAATCATTTTATCGAAGAAGAGGAATAAAGCGGGCAGATAACAAGCGGATCAATCTCCTTTAATGATGATTATCCACCGAACATTATCAACTTATTAATGAATAAAATGAAAAAAGACAAACATATAAAAGTGCTATTTCACTTGGAACAAGATGAAGATGGCTATCCACCATTTTCTATTGAAGGTTTGTGGTGCAAAAAGGCAAGTAATGATACTTATATTGTCGATAATGTGCCATTCTATACCTATGGAATCAGTTTGGGGGATGAGATATGTGTTACAGAAGAAGATGGCGAATATCATTTTCAATCCATAGTGAATCCCTCTGGAAATAGCACATTGAGGGTACATTTTAACGATAAACGTATGCAGATGGTCAGAGACAAACTACTTGATATGGGATGCAAGGTAGAGATTTCTAATCTCCCTTCATTCGTATCCATAAATGTACCACAAGAAGTTTCCTTAAAAGTGGTCGAAGATGTTCTGACCAATATGCAAAAAGAATGTGATAGTTTGGCTTATGAACATGGTGTTGTCAGACAAAATATAAGTTGATAACAAACAGCAGACCGACTGAATAAGCGGAACGCTGCCGGACATTAGCAATTGACGAAAAAAAGAAAGCAATGAGTGAAATTATAGAATACCGTCCAATTAATGAGGACGAACGAATAGAAATAGATCAGCTTGCGGCTAAAGGTTTAGTCCTTATAGGTTTGCAGGAAAGTGCTGAATCCTCTGCCATCCTTGATGGCATAAAGAACTATCTCAATAATTTTGAAAGTTCAGATGACGAGGAAATTACGGATAGGGCTTATGAGTTAGGTTCCCTGTTAGGAAACACCATCCAAAAGCACTATGGATGGAACTGGTTTTGTGTAGAGGAAAATACAGATGATTCTTTTCATTGTGTTGCTTCTAATAAAGAACGAGCCTGCTGCGCCTGTCATGAATATATATACTCCATATTGACAAAACAGCATTCCAATAATGTAAAGTTGCTGTTCAATATGATAAAGAAGGACTATCCTAAAGAATGGCACTTCATGTTGCTTTCTTAAAAGATTGCTAACAAACAGATGAAACATTTAAGGCAGTTTATCTGCTAAACATTATAAACTCTGGATATAAGGATGAATGTATGAATAATCAATATGCAGTTTTAATAAGTAGTGAAATCCCCGAACTTGGAGAATTGGACTTACTGCGCTCAATTTACCGAGAGTTGAATGGTTATATGGAAGATTACAATAACCAAATCAACTTAGATGATTTGGGAGATTGGAAACTTCTCATACAGATAAATCTTCGAAATACTAATGGGGGGATTGGGATTTTCAAACGGGCAAAACGTTTCCCATCTAATAAAGAGTTTGAAATATCTATTTCCATACCAGTACCAAATTTGGAGGAAGCACGCTATGGAATATCCGATATGACGGGGATTTATATTCCTTTAAATATTAAAAACTTCTACATTCTTTCTCCATGCTTTAGTAAATATGATAATTTGTATCATTATATTCTTGAGAGTGCAAAACAAGCCATAGATGCAGCTTTTACTTATGGCTTTACATGTAACGGCAAAAGAATAAAGAAAAAAGAGTTTATAACAAACAGCACTACCGACTGAATAAGGCGGAACGCTGCAAACCATTAGCATCGAAAAATTATAATTAAACCAATATGAAAGCAAAGATAGGAGATGTCTATACTATCTATAATAATCGTTTAAGGCTTTATACAGCCTGTCAGATTACAAACGTAATAGAGGATAAGGGCGACGCAATTTGTCTTTACCTGGATTGGACTGGAGAATCGCCTCTTCATCTAGTACAGATGGAAAATCTCCAACCTCTTTATATGGATTTCATGTATTGGGAGAGGCAATTATGTATAGCCAATGTCGATATAGATGTTCCAGCTTATTTTATATTTGTAGGTAATATTCCTCCTCTTACAAACGAGGAAAACTCATATTTTGGTACAGGGAATTATGGGTATGATGTATATAGGCAAATTAAATGGCAACAGATTCCTGAAGAAAGGAGAAAAGCGTTTAAGATTGCAATGAAAAGAGAGGAAACAGTATGGCTTAATGGAACTGAATATAAAATAAGTTCGCACTATGTAGATGACGCCCATTGCCCGTTTTCCAAAGCAGATGAATTAAAAGTATTCCCATGTCTTTCTACGCTGGTTCTTAAAGAATATCATCAGGGGCTCATTGAATATTTGGATAATACACCGTTTATTACAGAACTGACATATAAGGGTAAAGGACAAAGAAGTCTTGATTTTCGTGGTACAAGCCTACGAAAACTTCTCATAGATTTGACTGAAATTGATGAACTATGGTTGAATGATGAAATGGAACAGTTATATCTTTTGAATGATAAAATTAGTCCATGTGTCATTCATGCAAGAGATAACGGGGCTAACCTTCTCTTACAATACCGTAAAATATTTCACCCCTATCCTGAACTTTCCAATCTCAACAGTCTTCATGGCATAGAAATTAATGAAGTGGATATGAACGATATATTCTCCGTTTACCCTAATCTGAAAGAACTCTGGTTATGGGGAAAACCCGGGTATATCAGAAACTTCTCGGTACTCGAAAGTTTTAGGAACATTGAAGTTTTCGCAACGAGGAATCTTTTTGGCTTCAGTTCAGAGGATATTCCTGTGCCAGAACGGATGGAACATCTAAACTGGCTTTGGATGACAAGTTTGCCAGAAGATGCGGCAAAATGTATAAAAAAATTATACAAGAAGCGAAAAAACGAAGGAATGAATCTTTCCGTCACGCAGGCAAGAAAACCAGAGTGGATAAAAGAAAATATGGATAATCCATTCAGAGATTGGGATGACAGTGATTATATCTCACCCTCCTCCGCCAAAAAGGCCATTATCCAGTACAGGAAGACACGAAACGAGTTACTCGCCCTGAATGTTCAAAATGATCCGGAGGCGCAGACTAAAGCAATTGCTGCGGTAGAGGAATATACAAAGACATTTAATCGAATGAGATGTATCGAAACTGATGAACGGGATCTGGTATACGAGGTATTGTGTTCAATAATTGACTACATGAATAATCCAATAATTGATAAGGCAAGATTGCTGGATAGATTCGAAGAACTACGGGATTTCTGAGAAACAAGTATAAAAACCGTAAATAAAAAACGATGCTAACAAGCTGCAACCCGACTGAACAAAGGCGGAACGCTGCCGGACATTACTAACGATAACAAATTTGTATGAAAGTTTTTATTGGAGGTGAATTGGAACATAGTATTTCTGATAAGTTTCGTAAAGCAAGAAACTCTGTAATAGAATATATGGATTGTCTATGTGATATTTCATATATTAATGAACTAAGTTTCTATGTATTCTGCTTAAAAGGATTTACTACAAATCCATTAAGTCGATATTCGAAAAAACGTAATCGGATAGAATTGGAAATTCTACTCCCATTTGATAAATTTGAAACAGCAAATGATTCTCAATGTGTTGAGATATTGAAACAAAGTATTCTTGATGCTATTGAGAACTATAAAAATAAAAACATTCCACAACAATATATTGATGTAATTGTAGAAAAAATGAAAGCATCAATTAATGAATGAATTCGTTAGTAACAAACAGCACTACTGCTTAAAGCGGAACGCTATTGAACATTACAGCTATGGATATAACGAATAGAATTATTGTCGCCTTACTGGAACGAATGAAAAGTAGAAACAAGAACTTTTCATTATCAAAACCTAAGTTTCATCGGTTGTTTCAAATAAATCCCGATGGCTACTTATGGTATGGCGAGAAACTGGAGCGGCATTTACTTAACAAATATGGAGAATCGGCTGATACATTGAAATATCTTGATATATATTATTTCATTGACAATATTGTGCGGTTGTATTACATGCCTAAAAATTCAAATTCGGAGGAAAACGAGTTTGGAAAGCTATACGCTTATGGCTCCATAATAGGGTTACACCGTTGTCATATTCCAGATAAGCGAATATATCTGAACCGATTGTTAAATACTTTACTGTTCTGTTGTCCGACTTCTGAAGAATATATCCGTAGATTCCGCTGGCAAAAAAACGGTATATATTACAAATCGCAGGATGTGGAAGTCCTTATTGCCGATACATTTACAGAAATACGGGAATCGGACAAACAATCAGAATCCATTGAAATAGTTGAGTCAATAGTCAATGAGACATACCGTTATCTGGTAGGCTCAAATACGGGGCTTCCATTTGTCCGTTCGGAAACTTTATTGCACTACAACCTGAACCCATCTGATTATATGTGGCTATATCAGCACGATAAGGAATTGTTTTATACTTGTCTTGATGCAGCAGCATTACAGTCGGAGATTTTCAGTTACAAGTCATTTGTGTACAATTTCAACCTGTATATTCTAAAAGACGCAAATATATTGGACGAATTGTCCAGATATTCCAAATGTTATGAAGCCGTTTTAGAACTGCTTTTCAAATCCGATTCAATTATGCAGAACTCTGTTATTCGGCAAATCAAATTATGTAGAAATGAAGATACCATTAAACAGAATAACAGATTGGATGCTATTAACAAATGGCTCAACTCCCTAAATAAGATTGGTTAGCCACAGAACATTAAACATTAGAAAATGAGAACACCAGTCATAATCCTGTTATTTGTAATCCTGCTTGCCGTAAGCTGCGGAGAGCCTCCCATGCCGCCGTCGGACGAGGAAATGATACGCCACTTCACCACGCACGAGGCGGCGTTCCGTAAGGTGTACGAAATCATGGCAGAGAGTTCAGAAGGTAGTTTTCACTACCCGCCGCTTTCTCCGGAAGAGGTCATTATACTTGATTCAACAGAACAAAGCGATACATCCCATGAAACGAATGATGAACAAGACATCCCGGTATATGGACTGTTGAAGCCGGAGCGAATCCTACTCGACTCCCTATTATCAGAGATTGGATGCGGTTTTATCCTTGTTGATCGCAGGGAATGGGGAACGGCAGATTCGGTATATGTGAGCCTCGTTATGCCGTACTACTCCCACGGCATCGTGGATGCCGGAACGTCCAAGAGTTTCGTTTACGATCCCGGATTGAGAAGCCGTCGTAATATCCGTATCACCGAACATGGCGACCTGAACGAGATCTACCGCAGGACGTACAACGACACCACGCTGTACAAGCCCATCAAGGGAAACTGGTACATCGAGTTAGACCATTCACGATAGCCTGAAAAGACAAATAAATGGTGTAACAAATCAAATTCCAGCATATCCAAAAACAAACTGAAAATTATGATTGAGAAATTAAATAAAAATAAAATAACAGCGGATTGGCTAAATTTATTTTCTGATTTTTCCAAGTATAAAATAATGCACATTATAAAGCGGAATGGCTGCTTTTTGTCTGGCTTACAATTTGAAAGTTTATCAAGCCAACGCTATCGTGTTTGTTTTCATCTATATAACTTAATGGTTGATTTAGATATTCCAACCATTCCCTTAATTTCTGCTACTTATTTACTAAACAAAAAGGGAGCTATAAATAGTTTTTCTATGCAAGAGCATGATAATGATTTAGAATCCATTGTAAATGAATTATATAACCAAGTTCCCATTTTGACAAAACAACAATTGACAAGTAATGATTTAATTGCATATATGAAGGGAACAAAAAATGCTTTTTACGACAAAACAACATTAACCGATATTGTTTTATTAAATTATTATTGTGGCAATGATGAGCAGGCGGAAATTGAAATTGAAAAAGGGAAGAAAATCATATTAGATTGGCCTGAAAGGGTCACAATCGACTATGGAAGTGCTAAAGGTTGGGAAAAACAGGTTAGAGAGTTAATGAATATGGATATATTAAACGATACAATGGAAAGGCAATTACAGAAATTGAAATTGCATTGAGAGTTAGACCACGAAAGATAATGGCCCGGAGTTCGTATCAAAGTATGTATCACTTTTTGTCAAGAAGATACATCATAAAGCAGATAATGGCTATCGCAAGGAAAAATAACAGAACCGCAAGGAGTTCGTTAAACCTGCACTTGGCATAGTGAGACATCACTGCTTTGCCTCGCCATTTGTAAATCCTGCTGACGAGCGACATAACGGCAAATGTGACAATGCTAAAAACGACACATGGCAACAATGCCGACACACCTGGAAAAAGCCGGATAGTAACAGTCATCATAGGGAATATCAAAAGAGCGAAGATATAAATCGAGAGCATCATTTCGCCATCGACCCTGCCTGTTCGTCTTGCCTGCTTCCATTTCTCCCCCATCCACCAAAGGTAGTCCCAGAGATAAAAGCGCCGTTTATGTTCCTGTGGTTTCATCATGGCTTATGTATAAATCCGAGGTGGAACATCAGCGCTACATTTGCCACGATCAGGGCGATAGCGATAAGAACTATTTTGGCGAGCTTCCTGCCGGGATGTTTCATCTTCCCGTAATGTTCACGGAGCGCTTCACGCCGTCCGGCTGTATAGCGTAGCTTGCAGAATAAATCGGGAAGAAAGCATAGAGGAATCACTATGGCCAAACCAATCATCCAGCCGAAAAGGCGCAATATCGGTGGAAACCCAAGCGGTATGAGTAGGACGAAGAGCCAGCACCAAAACAGTAGCATACGTCCGTTGAGATTGGTACGCTCCCTTTCGTGCCATATCTCGGCTACATACCACATATAGTCGATGAAGCAGATCCGGTATTTGCGATTGTCCTTTTCCATACCGTTATCTCCATACAAAGAAATCGACCAATATAAGTATAATCAGAACGCTGACCAACACAATCTGAACCCTGCGGCGTGTTTCAGGCTTGCAATCGTCAAATAACCACAGTTTGCTGTTAAACTGCCAATGACATGCCCATTTCCAACGGAACAGCAACCCTGCAAGCCATAGGGCAAGCAACCCGACACCAAACAGCAACCCGTATTTCGGGTGAGCCTGCAACCACTCGAAAAACGCTTCCGCCTTGCTGTTCATTGCTTCGTATATATCGGTAACTGTCATACTTATAATTAAAAGGATTCCGAACACAAAAATAATGTTTTCCGTTCACATAATCACTACTTTATGCTCCAAAACACCGGCTGTGCGGTTATAAAATCAGGAAACAGCCCCCGTTAAGGTCACGGAGGTTGTTTGCGGGGGTGTTTGTGTTCATTTAGTTCTGTTCCGGCAGGAGCTTGCAAAGCACCGGGTCGTTCTTGATACGTTCCAGTTCCTCGGCGACGATGCGGCCGGCCTCTGCCTTGATACGTTCGTAGTTTTCCTGCACGACCTGTTTCATGTGATCCGTCCCGTTCTCGTCCGTGAAGTCGGTAATTTGTGGTATCTTCTTGTACCGGGCCGTTTCCGCTTTCACTTTTTCGTTGTCCACGACAATCTCGCAGTGGAAAATCTTCTGCTCGATACGTTCGTCGAAATTGTCCGCCACGGCCCCGACGAACATTCCCTGCGTGAGCGTCGAGATCTTCGAGGCCGGGATCAGGCTGTCCAGCTGCGTGGATATGGATGTCGATTTGTCGCTGCGGCTCAACGTCATGCTCTGCCGCTTCTGCAATACCTTACCGAACCGTTCCGAGAGTGTCTTGGCCGTTTCACCTACGACCTGCCCGGAGAAGATGTTGCCCACCGTGTTCATCACGACGGCGGCCTCCTTGTCCCCGTAGTCCCTCTTCAACTGTGAAAAATCCTGGAAGCACAGCAGCACGGCGACCTTGTTGCTTCTGGCCGTGGCGATCAGGTTGTCGAGTCCCTTGAAGTAGATTGTCGGCAACTCGTCGATGATGATGCCCGATTTGAGCTGGCCTTTCTTATTTATGAGCTTGACAATCCGGGAATTATACAATCCCAAAGCCGCTCCGTAAATGTTTTGCCTGTCGGGATTGTTCCCCACGCAGAGTATCTTGGGATCGTCCGGGTTATTGATGTCGAGCGTGAAATCGTCGCCCGACATGACCCAATATAGCTGGGGCGAAATCATGCGGGAAAGCGGAATTTTGGCCGATGCTATCTGGCCCTGGAGCTGGTCTTGAGCGCCTCCGAGCCAGGCATCCATAAAGGGGCTGAGGTAGTTTTCGAGTTCCGGGTAGGATGTCAGAATCGGGAAAATATCCTCGTACCGCTTGTTCAGGAACTCGATGGCGTGCGGGAAGGTACAATACCGCCCGTTGTCGTAGATGCGCAGGAACCAGATCACGGCCGCGAAAAGGATAATGGGGCTTTCCACAAAAAAATCGCCCTGTTTCTGCACCCAGCTTCGGTTCAGGTTGAGCATGATGGTATAGGCGCTCTCGTAGGCGTCCGAAATATCGGTCATGAAGTCCGGGTGAATGGGGTTACAGCGGTGCGAGCGGCGCGGGTCGTCGAAATTTATGACGTAGAAAGTCGGGATTTTCTTGTAACCTTTCTGGTGATTCAGCAGGTGGTTGTAAGCGATTTCCGAAAGATCGGGAAACTTGTAGTCATAGATGTATTGGGTATAGCCCTTTTCGATTTGCTGTTTAATGAACTGGTTTACAACACAATAACTCTTTCCGCTGCCCGGGCTTCCCATGCAGATGCAAGCCCTTTGCGGGTTTACGACATTGGCGAACCCGTTGTTCCACTGTTTGTTATAGTAAAATTTCGTCGGCAGATTTATGGAGTACTCGTTCTCGATCAGGCGTGTTTCCTGCTGGAATGATTCGTTCTCGTTGTTGAAAGGGTCATCCATGAGATTGTTCTTCAGCAGGCGGGACATCCACACGCCGCCCATCAAGAGGCAGATATACCCGGCCGATAGGGTCAGTATGTAGAAAGCCGCGTTCGCCATCGCCGTCAGCGGCAAGTCCAGCAGCCACCAGTTGAAGAAGAACAGCACGCCTCCCGTGGCCAGCGATGCCGTGATTTTCCGCCAGGTAATTTTCTCCTCTTTTACTCCTTTTGTCCCGAGGCATGAAAGGGCGAGGAACACGACGGCGAAAAGTTTCGTCCATAGTATATTCCGGAACAGCCCCGCGGTGCGGTCGAAGTTCAGCAGAATCCTATCGACCACGCCGATATTGATTCCCCATTCCCGTATCTGCCCGTAACAGAACCAGTAGATGTTGATAACCACGAACAAGATACTCAATGCCCGCATGAAATCCATTGTTTTTGCAAGACCCCGAAGGTCGTCTTCCTGTTGCATAACCGTAAAATTTAATAAATGAATGATAATTGAGATGTTATACTTTCCTCCGTCGTGAGGTATTCCGCTTCCGTTGCCCGTCCCGTCCGGCAGGCGCTTGTTTCGGGGACAAGTCCCTCGTGTTTTCCCCGGGATTCCGTTTCCCGCCGAAGCGCAGCTCGAAGGCGTTGGCCGAGTATGCCTTTCCCAGCCGTGATCCGTTCACGACCGTCCGTGTTTCGTGGTCAATGAACGTCACTCCCACGATGCGGCCGTTTTCGTTGCGTCGTATGTAGAGATCCACCCGGGCTCCCCGCAGGCGTTCGCGCAGTTCTTCCTCCGTGGGTTCTCCCCGAAGCGCTTTATCGACCCGGCCACGGATTTGCCTCCTCGTGTCGTCCTTCCC
>ERZ780000.359-NODE-359-length-16759-cov-2.202706_pt1 | contig 16759 bp, 8 predicted proteins | sample MGYA00511089_ERZ780000 | MGnify/ENA primary metagenome ERZ780000 (study PRJEB29588, sample SAMEA2146321) | human gut metagenome | biome: human gut; feature: human-associated habitat; material: faeces | place: Denmark | collected 2008/2010 ...
ATAAATTCGGCAGACGTTTTATGCTCGATGATCTCATCATCCAGCCCTACCTGAGCCGTAAATGATACGGCTTTGCCATCCAATTGAATTGCTATCTCACTGACTGAATGAGTACCTACTCCACGTTCAAACGTTTGTCCTCCGATTGTCAAGGTTTTACCATCAACCGATTTATTTTTCATAGCTACTCCATTACCTTGAGTCATAGCTGTCAGATCCAAATCATCAAGCCACACAGTATGGGATTGACCACATCCTGTAGTAATGGACGCTATTACAAACCCTACGAGGGCCAAAAACGACTTCATATTATTCTTCATATTTTAAGATATTTCCAAATCATTGCCTCAAGAAACACTACAGTGATATCACCATTGACTTTCCCTCATAGACAATGCTCTTATTCACTTTTGACTGATAAATTCCAGTGCCTGACTCCGGCGTTACAATTACAATATTGAAGTCCATTCTTTCCTTCATTCCTGCAAACGAACCTTTTCTGTCACTGATAGTAAGTGTCTTATCCGAATCATTCCACTTCAGATCAAACGTGCAGAACTGACCTTTCTCATAATTGTAATTGATTCCTTCGTCTTCATAAACAGAATAAGAACCATCAGCTCCCGGATAAATACGGATTTCCCACGGTTGTTCCGTCTCCTCAGCTGCATATTGCTTCTGAGGTCCCAACGGCAATATAGAACCCGCTTTCACAAATAAAGGAGTCTTCATAAGATCCACATTTACATCTGTGAATATACCTCCCTTATGAGGTGTGCCATTCCAGAAATCTACCCAGCCGGCCGAACATTCCGGAAGATAAACCTTCATCCGGTTAACACCACTTTCTACCACCGGAGCCACCAATATAGAAGGTCCGAACATGAACTGATAGTTTTGTTCCAGTGCAAAACGGTCTTCAGGGAAATCCATCACCAACGGACGCATCAAAGTAGAACCATTGAATGAAACCGCAGCATTTTGTGAATAGATATAAGGAAGAAGCCTATAACGTAAATCCAGATATCGGGCAATGATATGTTCCACCTTTTCTCCATATCGCCACGGCTCGGTATTACTCATATAACCATGCACACGCATCAGTGGGAAAAATGTTCCTGCCTGTATCCAGCGGATCAACTGTTCATGGTATCCGGTATTTGTATACTGGTCGCCCGGACGGAAGAACCCACCTGCATCATAAGTCCACCAAGGCAGCCCTGTCGCCATCTGTCCCAATCCCCCTACGATTTGCCGACGTAAGGTTTCCCAGTCATGTCCTACGTCTCCCGACCATGTGGCGGCCGCATAACGTTGCATTCCTGAAAATCCACTGCGAGTAAAAATCATAGCTCGCCTGTCAGGATCATCCTGACGTAAACCTTCATAGATTGTCTTGCTGACATACATCGGATATACATTCCGGTACACCTCTCCCGGAGTTTGTTCACGATTAATGCGACGGTTCTGCAAATCATCATTCTCCGGTTCAGTAGCATCCTGCCACCAAGCATCAATACCATATTTCAATAATCCGATACGGAAATTCTGCCAATAGAAAGCCGCCGCGTCCGGATTGAAAAAGTCAATCCAGTCACTGCCCGGTATGTAATATCCCTTTTCCTTGGCTTGTTTTCCCACTTCGGACTGAGCATCGATTTTAGACCATACAGAGATCATCAGACGCACATCCATCTCATGAAGTTCTTTCATCATACTTCCCGGATCAGGATATCTGTCTTCATCAAACTTCATGGCATTCCAGCCATATTTTCCCCAATATTGCCAGTCCTGTACAATCATATCGATAGGCAATTTCCGTTCCCTGAATTCACGGGCATTCTCCAGCAATTCTGCTTGAGTATTATAACGCTCCCGACAATGTATATATCCCAGACTCCACAAAGGCATCATGGGGGCAGGTCCGGTCAGTTCCCGATAGCTGGCGATCACTTCATCTCCGTTACCAGCGAAAACCGTATAATCTAACATTTGGGCAACCGGAGAACGGAATACAGTCTCTTCTGAAACAGGACGCCAATATAACACAGGCTTATCATTACGTTCACCTTGTACTTCTATATCGTGCTTACCGGCTGTCAGCTCCACAATGGCAGAAGTAGTGGGAGGCAACCATAAATTATTGACATCCACAATCTTTTGTCCGTCAATAACCAGATAATATTTCCGTGCCATTCGCTGTCCCACATCCAGCAACAAAGAATAACTACCGGAGCGAGGTACATCCACCGAAGCTGTAAACGAATAGGTTTGTCTGGTTTCCCTTACATTTCCACTCGTACCGGTGGTATTTACCGTAACAGCCTCTCCACTTGCATTGGCGGGAGTCAACTCCACAAATTGATCTGCCGGATTGAAATCCGTCAATCCATAGTTGTTCCACAGCAACCCATAGCCTTTACTTGAAAGAATAAAAGGAATAGAAATCTGTGTATTCACCTGCGTCAAGCGCCGTGTCAACCCCCGGATATTTAGATAACCATCCTGAAACTGCCCTGTACCATATATGTATTCATCTTTCGGAGAAACAAAACGCTGTTCCACCTGATAGGTAGGTTCATTCTGTACAGAAGAAACCTTCATGAAACGTCCGCCAACTTTCTCTTGAAGAATGATACGCTTATTCGCATCTTTAAAAGTCAAGACTTCCGTACCTTTGTCGAATTCCACTGAAATTCCATCCAGAGATAAAACCAGCAATTGCTTATCTTCTGTAACTTCATATTCAGGAACAGGAAGTTTTTCTGTATAGATAAGCTCTTCCATAGGCGCCGAACCCGGTTGGGAAAACTGTACCCGGACAGCATTCTGATTTAATGGTATCAGCGAAAGTAATCCCTGTTTCAATTCAAGAACGACTTTCTCTTTTTGCTTTGAAACACATGCCGTATTCAACAAAGCAACACAGAACAACAGGATGATTCCTGTTGTTCTGATATACTTCCTTTTATTCCTCATAGTATTTAGTACAAGTTATTTAGAAAACATCCAATAATCAAAATACATAAGATTGGTAGCAGGCCGCCCCTTTACTACAAAATACAAATCATGTACTCCTGTCACTTTTGTAATGTCAATAGTCCGTAAGTCCCAACGATCACTTCCTCCTGTACGCGGTACCTTCATTGTCCCTATCAGTTGCCCATCAACACCATCCAGACGGATTTCCAGATTTACGGGATCATTATGTGTAGTTCCTATTCTGGCACTGAACTTCGTTGCACCGGTTGCCTTGAAATCTACACCGCGAACACAAGTATAACTGCCATTCTTCATTGCCGTAACAAAAACACCCACCTGATCATTTTTGAAAGACTTGAACCCTTCAGAAAAAGCAATAGTCTCCGCTTCCGTTTTTACATACGGATTCAGTGTCGTAATCCCTTTTGTAATGCCCTCTGTCATCTTCAGTTGAGGAATAGATCCGTCTTTGTTGAATTTAAGCTCTTCCACACATACCGAACGGTTGAATCCACCACCTCCGGGCAACTGTCCGTTATGATAGAAAAAGTAAGTTTTACCCTTGAAATCAATAACTCCCGGGTGAATGGTAAACGCTCCGCCACCGGCAGGCATCACTACTCCACCGTATTTCCACGGACCTGTAGGAGTATCGCTGGTTGAGTATCCGATATGCTCAGGCAGCGGACCTCCCGGCCAGAATAAATAATACTTCTTATCCCGCTTATAAAGCCAGGGACCTTCTTCATACAGAGTGGCTCTCTGAGCATCGCCTTCGCGTTTACCAAACGATTCCGCTACCAAAGGTACACGTACAATATCCCCACTATAAGAAATCATATCTTCATTCAACTTCACATAATACAGGTTGGGGTTTCCCCAATACAAATAAGCCTGTCCGTCATCATCAATAAAAACAGTCGGATCAATGTCTCCCCATTCACTCTGGACCAGTGGTTTCCCAAGCGGATCATAAAAGGGCCCGTAAGGACTGTCAGCTACCGCCACACCGATTGCACCTCTGTTGTTTATATTCGAAATCATGGGTACGTACATATAAAACTTACCATCTCTCTCAATGCATTGTGGAGCCCATGCATCCCCTTTTGCCCAACTAAAATCAGTATATGATAACACAGCGCCATGATCCGTCCAGTTCACCATATCACTGGTCGTATACAAGCGCCAGTCGTTCATCGTAAACCAGGTAGAATTATCCTCATCATGGGTAGTATAAAGATATACTTTATCATTATATACCATTGGGGCCGGATCAGCCGTATAATTTGTCTGAATGATTGGATTTTGTGCCAATCCCGAAGTACTCACCACCACCAATAGCGATGAAAGGAATAAAGATTTCATTTTATCCATATTGCTTTTTTAGTTTGATTATTCTACAATTAATATTCCACCATTGCAAGGAATTGCCAATTGTAACTCCTGTTTCTTATTTACCTTTATCTGTTTTACATTTCCTTGCAATTCTTCATTATCAGTAAATACCCTCACTTGATCACCAGGCATAAACATCGGTAAAGCAATCTTCAACTTTACGGTCTCTTTCTGCGCATTAACTCCTGCAACATACCATTTATCTCCATGCCTGCGTGCCATAACTACATATTTACCGGGATAGCCATCAATAAAGCGTACTTCATCCCACGTAGTGGGGACTTCTTTCATGAAGCCTATCGCCCATTCCGGAGCATCTGTCAGATTGTTCGGAGCCAAGGCAAAATGTTGTACCGGACTTTGGAACAATACTGCAGTAGCTAAAGCAAACACATCAGAAGTCATACGCCGGCTTCCGCGTGGAGCATTATCCGCATTATAATATTTATTCAGTGCACTGCCGCCAAAGTCCATGCTACCCACCGTATTACGAATAAATGGATGCAGACAGGCATTGAAAGCTTCATTGTCACAACTTCCCTGAGAGAAATGCAGGTTCTCACTGGCCAATACAGCTTCACTCGACGCAAAGTTAGGATACATACGTTCCCAACCGCGAGGCAAAGTACACCCGTGGAAAATCACCAGTAACCCATATTCATTGGCATCAGCAAGAATATCTTCGTACAGCTGCATGGTGACTTGCTTATCACCACCAAAGAAGTCAACCTTTATACCGCGTATTCCAATGCTTTGCATCCATTTCATCTCCTTGCGTCGGGCTATCGCATTGTCCATGATACCACGCGGTGATTGTGGGGCATCATTCCAATATCCATTAGAATTATACCACAGATAAAGCCCCACTCCTTTTTCCGTACCATACTTAGCCAGCTTTTCAACTTTGTCATAGCCTATTTGCGTATCCCACAATGCATCTACCAATACAGACTGGTATCCCATTGCCGCAGAGAAATCAATATAACGTAATTGCTCTTCATACTTCGTACTTCCATCCATACCAATAATCCAGCTCCAGGAACCTCTGCCGTATTCATATTTTCCGGATGCTTCATACAGTGGCTTTACAACATCAAAGGAAACTGTCGTTTCAACAATCGGAGCCAAAGTTTCACCCAAAGTGATCGTTCTCCAAGGCGTTTCTCCCGGCAGGGCAAGTCCGGGTGCAGTTGTACCATTTCCATTCATTTCACCCTCCTGAGGAAAACCGATTGTATACAAGCCATTTTCATGTCCCAGTAAGCGACTTCCACAATATTTGCTATCTACACCCGTTTCCGAAATAAGTATCCATCCCTTATCACTATTACGGAACAGACAAGGGAAAGTATAACCTTCACCCCATCCATTTTTGCCCATGGTATCATCTGCTTTATACGGTGTCTCATAACTGGGAGAAGTACGGGCAAATCCTCCCATAGGTTTGCTTTGCGGACACAAAAAAGTCGTACTCCCATCAGGAAGCACAAAACTTGTCGCCTCCTCTTTCACAATGCAGGATAAAGTATTCTTTTGAGGATACATTTTATACTTGAAAGCAACATCCCGGTCGCTTACACGAAATATAACATCGTAAATCATCTTGCCTTGCTGACTAAACCGGTATACACCCTCTGTGGCTACATAGTGCACATTACTCTGCTTTATATTGGGCAATGTATAGGTCTCGTCAATTCTATTTGACTGAACATCGTGTTCCAAAGACATTTCCCTGGAAAAATCACCTATATTCGTAATAAGTCCCAAAGAAGAAGAATTGATAAAAGGAGTATCCTTATAACTGATGCGATGGGTTGTCCATTCTTATCAGAGATGGTTACTACTATTTTCCCATCCGGACTTGCTATCTGTTTTTCCTCCGCTTTTATTGTGGAGCAAATCAATAATGCCGTTATAACTAAAAAATATTTCATGAATATCAAGATATTATTTATTAATAGTCACCCTATCATTAGCCCTCTCGTAGTCAAAGTAATCAACGTCGACATAACCTCCCAACGATTTTGTTGCATAGTTAAAGATGGCAAACTTACTTCCCATAAACAGTTTTGTATAATCAAAACGCATTTTGAAATCCGTTCCAATCTTCTTCCATTCCTTATTGTCCAGGCTGTAATAGAAAGTAGCAATATCCCGCTTCGGAGTAAAATCACCTTCTATACGCAAATAAATGATATTCTGATTAAGTTCTACCTGTTCCTTTTCCTCTACATCCACACTTGCGATAGCTTTATTTGGAGTATTATCAAAGTTGACTACATTGGTAGACATTACAAGTCGTTTTGCATCTCCCTCCTTCACCACAGACAAAAGTCCGGAATGTCCATTGACTGCACTAAAGCCTGCCACATCACCATCCTTCATATTCGAAATATCAAGCGAGACAGTAGCCTTACATTTCGGTCCCTCCATACGCTGCGTAATTGTATTCGGAGCAAGATACAGATTATCAACCACCCGGCTGGTTTCTAAACGTAAATATCCCGGCCGTTCTGTGAGCGACCACTTATCATCCACCGGGTTGTGATTCCATTGCCAATAGAGTGAAAGTTTCTCTCCGTTGAAATCATCACTTCCAAGTATTCCTTTGGTATTTTCAGTCGGATATATCTCTTTTTCCATCGTCAAGGGTACATGTCCATTTTCATCTCCCAGCATCGGCCATCCGTCTACCCAACGGCAGGGCATAAGCGGAGGTACACGGCCTATTCCTCCGCGATCCTGAAAAATAACCCCATACCAATCTCTTTCTTCCGAGTCAATAATACAACCTTGACCTACTCCTCCATAACCATCAAAATCATGCTCCAGGATAACCTTCTTCTCATAAGGCCCTGTTATCTTGTCTGCACGATAACATACTTCCCTGCGTACCCGACCGGGGATACTCCAATCCATGGAAATCATCAGCAAATAATACTTTCCGTTATGTTTCACAACCTGGCTTCCTTCCAGCAAGCCCTGTTCATCAGCATCCCGTTCAAAAATCTTCATACTGACTCCATCGGGTTTCACATCCGACAAGTCACTCTTCAACTCCTTCAGTTCACCGGTTCCATAGAATACATATACACGGCCGTCATCATCAAAAAACAAAGAGGCATCATGAAAATGCTGTGTTCTTGATAATAGTTCCCACTTCCCTGCCGGATCTTCCGCCGTGAATATATACGACCGATAGGGTACATCGTTTGGCGAGAACAATACATAGAATTTCCCATTATGATAACGTATGGAAGATGCCCATTGTCCGCGTCCATAAACAGTTCCACCAATCAAGTCATACTTTGAGTTATCAGTCAGCTTATCGAAGACATAGCTCACTGTTTCCCAATTCACCAAGTCTTTTGATCTCATAACAGGTCCACCGGGCATTAAATGCATAGTGGTACTTATCATATAATAGTACTCTCCTGCACGCGTAACAGACATATCCGGTACATCAGCATAAATTACAGGATTACGATACGTCCCCTTCACCGACGTTTCCGAACCGGAACACCCCATCAGTAATGAAGCAACAGTCAGCCATGCTAACATCATCTTTTTCATGATACTCTTAGTCTTTAAAATCTATATTTCCAAATAACACTAGAATTTCACACTAACTCTTTTCCCTTTGTAGTCAACAACTTTCCGAGTTCCGTCTTGAAGTACGATTGTGAACTTTCTATTATTTAACATTCCCTTGTATGCACCTTTTCGAGCCCCTATGATCAACTGGCGTGATGCATCATTCCATACGACAGGAATCTCTGTATATGCTCCCTGCTCATAATTATAATTATCAAATTCATCCTCATACAGAACAAAAGAACCATTGGCACCGGCATATACTCTCAATTCAATATTATCCCACGGTTTCTCCGTTGCATACTGCACTTTAGGACCCATTGGAATAATACTACCAGCTTTGACATACAAAGGAATGACATCAATAGTCGTTTCCTTTTCTATTTCTTGTCCACCGTCATACTTCTCATTCGTCCAGAAATCATACCAGGTAGCACCCGCCGGTAAATATACCTTTGCAGACTTAGCCTGCATAAAGTCTACCGGAGCTTTATTCTCAAACTTCTGAACGTTATTCTTATCCCAACCATCATTTTCTTTTAGTTTTACCAGCTTCTCCTGAGTATATTGCGCATTAACTATCGGTGCTACCAAAATGGATTTACCGAACATATACTGGTCTTTTATATCCCATACACGCTTATCACCGGCAAAGTCCATTACCAACGCACGCATAAAGCTCGACTGCCGTTCGGTCACTTCCCAAGAAGTGGAATAGATGTAGGGCAACAATGCATAGCGCAGATGAATCATTTTTTCAATAGCATCATATATTGATTCGCCTTTTTTCCCGAATTGATAAATCTCCCTCGGTGTATCAGCCCCATGTGAACGCATCATCGGCGTAAACGTACCGAATTGCAGCCAACGCACATACAGTTCCTGATACATCGGATTCTTGGGGGCACTTCCGTCATTCCAACTCTTATTATAGTTTCCGGCAAAGAAGCCACCAATATCTGAATTGAAGTTAGGATTTCCGGTAAGAGTAAAATTCAAGCCTGCCGGAATCTGATTGCGCAGTGATTCCCAGGAAGAACCGATATCTCCCGACCATACATTGGCTCCGTAACGTTGCTGTCCGGCAAAAACAGAACGTGTAAGAATAAAGACGCGTTTATCTGAAGTTACAGCACGCTGATTATCATAAACGCCACCCACCGTCAACAACGGATAAGCATTACGCACCTTGCGGAACGACCCCAGATAGGTCTTCGTATCAAAATCCTCCGGCTTCCAATCGAAATGGTCAGGTTCCGTAGAATCCATCCACCAGCCGTCCATACCCAACTTGAAGATACCTTCATTCAGATATTTCCAATAGATATCACGGGCTTTCGGATTATAGGCATCATATACGCGTACTCCGGAAGGATATTCCATATTGGGCGGCCAAGTATCGAGTCCCGACTGGGGCCATGTAGAAAAGTTAAACAGCATACCATTCTTGTCCAATTCCCTGTAAGGCTTGGTCATCGGTCCAAACGAAGACCAGATAGAAATCAACATATGCGCATTCATTCCATGCACATCATCAATCATCTTTTTAGGATCGCTGAACGAAGGGTTCTTAAAGTCCATAGCATTCCACAAATAGTTGTGTCCCCAGTATTGCCAATCCTGAATAATTCCATCGAGAGGCACACCTAATTCACGGTATTTCCGTACCACTCCCACCGTCTCTTCTTGGCTCTTATAGCGTTCCTTACTTTGGAAATAACCGTAAGTCCAGAGGGGAAACATGGGAACCTGTCCGGTCAGTGCACGCATTTGCGCAACTACACCATCGGCATCTCCACCGTACATGAAATAATAGTCGATGCAATCTCCCACTTCGGACTGGAAAGAGGTTCCTTCCGGTTTATCGGCAAAATTGGTTGGTGAATAGTTATCCCAGAAAAGACCGTATCCTTTCACGGACTGCACAAATGGAACCACGTCTTCCACATTGCCCTGTACAAGACGTTTAGTCTGATTACGTTGCGACATCTTTCCATTCTGGAGAATGCCCAACCCATAAAGAGGCTCATCCTTATCTAAAAGAAACGTTTGCTTAACAGTGAACGTTTTTGTGCCTGCATCATTAAAATCGGTAAACTCCGGCTTTCCATTTTCACTGAGCAACGACTCTCCTTTCGCATTAAAGAAAGACACAACACCAGATTCCAAATTAAGAGCAACCCCCATTTCACTACTTTTCAGGCTTACAATATTGCCTTCCTGAGTAACGGCAGTCTTCACCTTCTGAGGAGTTTCTATTACAGAAAGACTCTCCTTTGTATACTTCCACCCATTAGGAGATTTTAGTATTCTTACAATTGACGGAGTATAGAATTGTAATTCTACATCTACAGAATTAATGGTCGCCTTAATTCCCTCAGGAACTTGCTGATAATCTTGCCCTGTAAGCGGGATACAACAACACAGCGCCATTAATATAAATACACTTTTAATTGGTTTCATGGTACTTATTACATTTAATGATTAAAACTCGCATGCCATAACTTTGCACGATACAAAAATAGCTGCATATCTTTTACACCTTTTTCAATATTAGATATTTGACTTTCAATATTAGATAAATAAATGGCTATCAATCAGAATATTCCATCAAATAACCATAATAATAAGCTTGATTGCCATCAATTGTATATTCATCCAATGTTCTTGCCCCCCAAGAATCAGCACCTCCTACGCCATGAATATTCAAATCAATATTCACATTCACATAATCGCGTACGGGTAGTTCATAAGCATGCCTGTTCTTTTCCAAATCTTCCTCACCATACGGCCACACACGAAAGCAGAGCGGTTGCAAACCTGTCACTTTTATCGTTCGGCCCTCCTTATCATTCAGTGAAAACCAACGGACATCACATCTGTTTGCATTATCTTGTGGAAAAGCATAATCCGTGATAAAACTATTGAGATCCGTTGCATAGCAACCGACTAAAGCAGCCGTTTTCCTATCCGGATAGTTCTCAAATTCACCACGACCATACCATTTGACATAATCCATGAAAGAAGGTAAACGCATCCTCATTCCAAACTTAGGCATTAATGGGATCTTTTCTTTTTCCGGTTTATAGAAAGCTTCAACTTGTATCTTTCCGCTCCCATTTACAGTATAGCGCAATTGATAAGCAGCACCTACCACAGGCAACGACATACTAACCTCCACTACAGCCACACCATTCTTCACAGAATAATCCACACCTTCGACTACACGTTCACCAGCAGCGTTTCTCCATATTCCTAAACGGTTATTATAACCATTATTCATCTGATTACTGTTCGCCGGTTTCCAGAAATAAGGTTCCAAAGGAGCATATAGAATTTCCGTTCCATCATTTTTCCAACTTGTCAAAGCACCGGATTTCACATCTACAATGAAACAATTCAATCCACCCATTATCTCAATAGTAGCCTGTGATGCATTCACTTCAACACTTCCCCCTTCCGAAACAATAGACTCCGGCTTGGCCATATTCACCAAAAATTGCTCCTTACTAATAACAAAGCCTTTTTCAGCCCAGCATGTACTCTGTTTCAGCTTGGCAAATACATTCAGGAAAAGCTCACCCGATCCCGTGAAAACGGGAATATCCAAATGATCTCCAACTACAAGCGGTACTTCTCCCGACTTTACAAGTTCACCATTCTGCAACCATTCATACCCATAATCGAACTCATCCAAAGCCGTAAATTCATACTTATTGGTGAGACGTACCTTATTCGGCCCTTCAAGTGAAAAACCAATATTCTGATACACTTTCTGAACCTGATAATAGTGTGGGTGAGGAACACGGTCAGCCCCAATTAAACCATTAAAACAGAAATCCCCATTATTAGGAAAATCACCGAAATCTCCTCCATAAGCCCAGAATTCACCTTCCTTCAATAGCAAAGAACCTGAATTCTCCACTCCTTTCTTATATCCCGGATTTATCTTCTTTGCGATTCCCTGATCGACCCAATCCCAAATAGCCGCACCTGAAACGTGGTCATTAGCCTCAATGACATCCCAATACTCCTGCAAATTGCCTACTGAATTTCCCATGGCATGAGCATACTCACGCATAAAGATAGGTTTATCACGTTTTTCCCGGGCATATTCCTTAAACTTTCCGGGAGTATAATAAGAAGGATCATTAAAAGCCGATACAGAAAGATCGGTATCGCTAAAAATAATACGTGAAGCATCTATGGCCTGTATTGTATCTGCCATAGCCTGCATATTGCGTCCGGCACCTCCTTCATTACCCAAAGACCAAAAGACCACACAAGGGTGATTCTTATCTCGTTGTACCAATGCAAGTGCCCTGTCTACATGCGCTAACGTCCATTCCGGGTTATCACCAAGTATTTTATTACCTAAACCATAATCATGACTTTCCTGATTAGCCTCATCCATCACATAGAAACCATATCTGTCACACAATTCATAAAACAGCGGGGAATTAGGATAGTGTGCAGTACGGATCATATTAATATTGGCTTGTTTCATCAGTCTCAAATCCTTTTCCATAGTCTCCCTGTCCACAAGTCGGCCGGTGCGTGGATGATGTTCATGGCGATTCACTCCCTTCAATTTAACAGGCTGTCCATTAAACTTAAATACATTTCCATCAATCTCGCATTTCCATATTCCTATATGTGATTGAAACTCCTCAACCACCTTCTTACCATCGTAAAGCCTAATTTCAACATCATACAAGTTTGGCTTTTCCGCCGACCATAGCTTCGGATTTTCCACAACAGATGACAAAGTATAGCAGCCTGCGGATGTTGCCGGCAAATTCTTTACAGGAGTGATTAACCGTTTCACAAATCTCTCCTCATTCCGATTCTTCCCTTTTAATAGAACCTCAAGACTCAGTTTTCCCGATTTACTGTCCGACAAGTTTCTTAACCAGACTTTTGCCTTAAAACCGGCAGACGAAAAATCATCTGCCAGATCGGTAGTCAGCGAATAGTCTTTTATATGGATTTTAGGGCGTACCCATAACTCTACCGGGCGATAAATCCCACTAAAACGCCACATATCCTGATCTTCCAGATAGCTGCCATCCGACCAACGGTATACCTCTACCGCCAGACGGTTTTGCCCCTCATTTACATATCCGGTAATATCAAACTCCGCCGGAGCCATGGAATTCTGGCTATATCCTACTTTTTTCCCATTAATCCATACATACATAGCCGACTTAACTCCTTCGAAGTGCAGATACAATTGCTTATCTTTCATATCCTCCGAAACATCAAAAGTTGTCACATAAGACCCCACCGGATTGCGATTCTCATAACTAAAAAAATGCTTGGGAGGTTCTCCTGTCACTTTTGGCTGGTCTTTCTTAAAAGGATATGTCCAATTGGTATAAATAGGTTTTCCATAGCCTTGTAACTGCCATGTCCCCGGTACAGAAATGTTATCCCAGCCACTCACATCAAAATTATTTTTATAAAAGTCCGACGGCCGACTTTGCGGATCGGGAGACCAGTAAAACTTCCACCTCCCGTTCAAAGACACAATCTCTTCACACGAGGATTTCCCGGACGGCAACGTCAATGTACTGTGATACTCCTCTTTATTGATACCTACTACGCGAGGATTTTCCCAATCAGGCACTTGCTGTGCACGCATCTGAAAGGTAAAACAAACAGTTAACAGAAATATATAAATTCTCATACTCATCATTTTATAACAGCTACAAATCCTCCACGCGGCAAACATTTTATTTCCAAATTCATTTCGTCTTCTGACAAAGGAAGATTTTCTTCAATAGCAAAGCTTCTGTCATCTGTACCATCCTCAAATAAAGTTATCTTCTTACCGGCAACGGAAAGGTCTTTCAGCGAAAAACAAAGGGTTCTCGGTTCATTGGTTCCATTAATCCCTGCAATATACCATACATCCCCTTTGCGCCGTGCCATAACAACCTCCATACCCGGATAGCCGGTCAAAAGCTTCGTATCATCCCAGGCTGCCGGCAAATCCGATAATAACTTTTTTACAGGTTCCGGCATATCATAGTAAACCGAAGGCCTGTCTGGCATATGCTGCAAGGCCGACTCAAAAATTATCGGTAATGCCAATTCATGACCGTAAGAGGTGATATGTGGATGCTGAGAATCAGAGAAAGTACCCGGAGTATAATCCATTGGACCTACAACATTTCTCGTAAAAGGTAAGGTAGCATTGTGTTCCGCAGCCCGATTCGTCAAAACCGGAGTGTTATTGTACCATTCCGCCCCATATACTCCCTCCACCGACATCATGTGAGGATACGTACGTTGCCATCCGCGAGGAATAGTGGCACCATGAAAGTTAAGCATCAATTTATACTTCACGGCATCTTCAAGCAGATCTATATAATAATTCATTGTAGAAACACTATCACCCGAGAAGAAGTCAACTTTAATGCCGGCAACTCCCATATCGCTTAACCATTTATATTCCTTTTCCCTGTCTGCCTTTTTATTCAGACGAAAGAGAGGACCGGGACCTATCCAATTCGTGCTCGAATTATACCAGACCAAAGGTTTAACACCTTGACTCAAAGCATATTTCACGGCATCTTGGATATTTCCCCCATTTCTCATTACATCCCATTCCCAATCGATCAAATCATAAGGCCACTTCATCTTGACTGCCAGGTCAATGTATTCCTTCACGATTTGATAATCTTGAGAACCATGGTTGTATGCCCAATAAATCCATGACACCATTCCGGGTTTTATCCATTCCGTATCCTCCACCTTAGAAGGGTCAGACACATCCGTCACCAGTGTAGACTCAGTAATATCAGCTAAAGAACCAGCAATAAGCAATCGCCATGGAGACTCCCACACACCGCTAAAAGCAAGTTTTTTATCCCCCAATCGCACCTGATAATTATCGCGATTATCCCCATTATACAGAAAAGAGCCACAATGCCCCCGTCTGATATTAGCCTCCGTAATCAGCACAAACACAGAATCCCGTGGCTCTATAAGCGCCGGATATCCCCAAAGGGCAACCTTCGGGCGATTGGCAAGCTTACCATCAGTAGACAGCGGGAAAAACTTTTCATAACCCGGATCATATTGTTGTATCCATCTTTTACTCCCTTGTGGCAAGGCGTACGCCGTATATTCATTAATGATATGTTCTTCATCCGAAATAGCCTTAAGCCCATACTTAAATGCAATCCCATCGTTGTACACCCTAAACGTTACCTCCAAAGCTTGTCCTTCATCGTTTTCCAGAGAATAAACCCGTTCAGAAGCCTCATTCACACAATGGCTCCGTTTTCCCGTAATCATCCTATAATCATCAATCACGGATTTCGGTTCCGAAACTGATTTCAGTCTTAAGTTACCGGCAAACTTTTGCGCATCTGTTTCCAATCCCAGTTCGGAACGAAAAAGAATACTATCTCCCTTGTAATGCACAACGAAAGCGGCTTTTCCATAATCGCCATCCTTTGTTGTCACTACACCAACCTTTAAGGTTCCGTCAGGAGAAATAGTATCAAATGTTGCTGAGTGGCACGAACTGATTATAACAGCTATTACAATCCCCCATGTTTTTCTAAGTAAGTTCATAAACATACATATTTAGTTAGTACAACGACCCTTATTTTGTTAACCCAACAAAAGTAGGGAAATACCTCTGTACATATTTGCAATTTTAGATAATCCATTTGTGATTTTAGATAATATCGTCCTTCTATCCCACTGTAAAGCAAGAAAAGCCCGAAGCATATTTCTATCGCTTCGAGCTTTTCAATCATTTGTTATTCCTTTCCCAAAAACTATTTACCATTAAATTCCTATCAAAATAAATGCAAAATTTAACCTCTAACTTTATCTAACTTAATTTTTTCCTACCACTGATTCACTGCATTTTGAAATACAGCGATATTATATCCTCTGATGTCATGCGACCATTTATTTATCCATTACCATTGATTCGGGAACCAACAACCGTACTGCAAAAATCCCTCCTGCTGTAGTATCCGGCTTACTCTGGAACCTAACCGTAATTTTATCTTTCGATTTCAGCAAAGTGGCCGGAATATTATATTCCACATTACAGAACAAGTCTTTCTTCCATTTCCCGACAATATTTTCCGTAGCGATAGTTTGACCGTCAACCAGAATATCAAAGCTCCTGCTACCAGACTCAGCTCCCCAATAACGGACCATCAATGAGAGATTCTCATTCCCTTTCGTGGTCAGTGTATATTCGAAATATCCCCCATTACGGGCATCACGCCAAGCCTCACCGGCATGTACTCCACGATGTGAATCCTGAGTTTTCATTGCATGATCCGACTCAGGCTGTTGCTCACCCGATGATACCATATCCACAGTACGCTTGTCGAGTATCATTCTCCCACGTTCTTCAGCTTCCACAGCTTGTTTATATTCCTTGAATGCGGGCTCGGACATTGATAACCAATACATCATATAGCGGCTATCATGAATTCCATAGAATGGGTCAAGCATCAGATTCTTATATTTTTCCTGAGTAAACAAACCGGGAACAGTAAAACTAAAAGATTTTCCTTCGACAGGCCTCATATTATTCAATTTATTCAGAATATCACTTCTTTCCCCTATAATATAAGGTGCGTCAAAAAGTGAAACCAGCGATCCGTGCGCAATATGCTCCCAACGCCCGTCTCCGGCAATTAATCCGGGCATATTTTCCGTTCCCGTCCTCGCACCTAACAAAATAGGGCCACGCATGATCGAGATAGCGTTAGGTACATTGGGCAGTTCTTCAATTCTCACGGTCATC
>ERZ780000.389-NODE-389-length-16123-cov-7.334080_pt1 | contig 16123 bp, 16 predicted proteins | sample MGYA00511089_ERZ780000 | MGnify/ENA primary metagenome ERZ780000 (study PRJEB29588, sample SAMEA2146321) | human gut metagenome | biome: human gut; feature: human-associated habitat; material: faeces | place: Denmark | collected 2008/2010 ...
AAAAGTGAACGGATATCCCCGTTTTGGGTGGGTGGATATCCTCCGTTTTCAGCAGTCCAGCGTGCAGGTGCCTTGCTCGGGCGTCTTGAGGAAGAGGACGTTCATCACTCGCTGGATATACGAGGTGACACCACCGAAACGGGCGAAGAGTTCTCCGATGATGGCTGTGTCGAGATGCTTGTTGCGCTCCTCAAACTTGGCTGTGGCAAACTCTTTGTATTTCTCTATATCCAGTGGCTTCAGGTTCATCAGTGTCACGCTCTGATAGAAAGGGCGGGCTGGGGATGTGAACATCTCTGCCATCAGATGGCGGTGAGAACCCGAGAAGATGAAGTGAGCATTGGTACATCGCTGGATATAGGTGCGGAGCAAAGCCTCAATGCGATTGTCGGCATAGTTGGTGATTTGCTGAAACTCGTCGATGGCAACAAGACATGGCTTGTCGGCTTGGTTGAGATAAGCGAATATCTCATCAAGCGTAATTTCGGGATTCACCATGTTGCCGATGCCTATCCCCCAAACTGGAGTTCCGTTGATATCGAATGAGATTTCTGAACGTAGGGAAGAGAGGGCCATCAGAAATTTCTCCCAAGCACTTCTGCCTATAGGACGAAGTGTGTCAATGATGGCTTTGCCGAACATATTGACCAGGTCGCTAACGGAATTGGTAGAATAGATGTCTATGATAAAAGTATAATAATCTTTTTGGATGGCTGGCTGGGCAAAGCAATGGCGAATCAGCTCCGTCTTTCCGATACGTCGAGGGGAAATCAGCGCCATGTTATTCTCATTGGTCAGCATCTCTGTGATGTGCTGGGTCTCTTCCACACGGTCGCAGAAGTATTCCGGACCGGCGTAACCGTTTGTGACAAAAGGATTCTTCATTGTCGTATCTATACCTTTATTATATATTCTCCAAGTCTATCCCCTCTATTATAGCGGGGCGTTCGCTTTCTCCATTGCCATTTGCCCACAAGCCCTTCGGTCGCTCTTGCGATTGGCCTCGTTCATTGCTGACAGAGGAGGTCTTTGGGTTTACCGAGTTCAGTACAAATAACTTCGACCGACTTAGACCCCATCTATCTACTGGTGGATCAACGTCCGTGTAATCATTACGGCAACATGACCAACCATGACGGAATAAGGGGGCCATTAGTCTCAAAGAACAATTTTCTTGTACGATCTCACGTCGCAATACGGATGCAAAGATACGACTTTTGTTTGGATTATCATAAAGTGATTATCATAAAATGATAATAAAATTGGGAGGAGGATTAGAATGCAAATATACGTTTTTTCTCTGACATGACGCTCTATGAAGCGCGGATAATGATATTTTCCCCCTGTTCTTTTGGAAACTTTATTCTTAATGGCTATCTTTGTATCTATTATATGTGATGACGCTATGATAAGGAAAAGGCTATGGGCCGATTTGGTCGCGCTGTGTATCTCTGTGGCCTCATGGGGACAGGCTGTGGATAGTTGTTACTACTCGGACGGCAGGGCCATGGTGCCCGTCGAGGAGGGGGCGGAGGCGCAGGGGTTCTTCGCCGAGCATGCCCCTGACGGACTGTTGCGGGAGGAGTGCGACAAGGTGTATGATCCCAACTCGCCCTGCAACAAGGATATGGGCGACCATCACTTCAAGGGCTTCCTCGAACTGTACAACCTGGTGCCGGTCAAGCGCACCAGCTACCTCTTCAGCAACTATTCGGGTGCCGACGACGAGGGGAGCATGGAGCGACGCTTTCGCATGACCATTCCCTATTTCCAGAAAAACCACATCGTGCCCCTTGAGCCGCGGGAAGAGACCGTGGTGAAGGGCGTGAAAAACTACGCCACATTCTTTGCCGTGGGCAAGAATCGCGTGGGCTATAAGACCGTCGTCTCGTTCGACGACCGATACATGATAGCCATACTGGGCTTCGTGCGCTTCGACGGCCTGTGGTTTCTCACGGAGTCACACGTCGGCTTCTTAGACTACCCAGAGTGAAAATATCAACTCTTCGTTCGCTGATGATCATGTCGAGGGTTGTAAAAACCACTTGGTGCACCTGTGTTTTTCCTTCAATAGCACCACGTTTGCGTCAAGTTCGCCATCCTCTCGTCCCGTTGCTCAGTGGTGAGAATCACTTGGCGTTGTTGCTCTCCGCATACCTCTTGCGGCTCGTCATGATCCCACTCATGTTTTCCACCGACCAGTTCACCAGCTGGTTGAGCAGCGGCATGAGGGATTCTCCACGCTCTGTGAGGGCGTATTCCACGCGGGGCGGTATCTCTGAGTAAGCCGTGCGGCTCACCAAGCCATCAGCCTCCAGCTCCTTGAGGGTTGAGGCCAGCATCTTCTGCGACACGTCAGGGATGGCTTTGCACAGATCTTTGAATCGCATCTGCCTATGGCTGTCTTGCAGCGCAAGCAGGATGAGCAGTGACCAGCGGTCGCCGATGCGCGCGAGCACATTGCGGATGGGACACTGCGGAAAGACGGGGTCGGTAACTTGTTTTTTGATCATATATGATAATAACGCAAATGCCATCCTCTTATTGTCAAGAGGATGGCTGATGGATAAAATCCGTGTCGTGGAGCGTATGGACGACACGATCCGATTACCACTCCACCTGGTCCTGCAGGATCACGCCGTCTGTGGCGTCCTCGGCAGAGAAGGTGGCGCCACGATACTGCACGCAGAGCACAACCAGCGGTTCGCTGCCATTGTTGTGGATGGGGGGCTTGCCGGCGCGGGCTACGCGCACGACGCTTCCCTCCTGGAGGGGGATGTTGACGCCGTCAACCTGGTATTCTCCTTTGCCGCTGAGCACGAAGTAGAGCTCCTCGTGGTTCTTGTGGGTGTGGTAGAAGCCTCCCTCTTGTCCAGGCTGATAGATCTGGAAAGAGAAATCTCCACCTGTGGCTCCCACGGCCTGGCCGCCAAAGACCTTGCCGGGAATCTTGATGTCGCCCAACTGGAGCACGTACCCTCCCAGATCATTCAACTTGCCGAAATCACAGGCAGTGAAATTTTTGCCTTCTGCAATCTTCTTCATCTCTTTCATCTTTTCTGTTGTTTAAATGTGAGTTACTTTCTTTTTGTTTGTGGTTGCAAAATTAGGCAGAAATCTCCATCCCTCCAAGAACGCACCGCTGCGTAAGTCACTTACGCACGCGTTAGTAATATTGAAAATCAGCGGCTTTTCAAAAGTAAGTTTATGGTCATTTAACAGTTTCGGCTGGATCACTTCTTGCGTAAATCTGCACTTGCTTGTTGAATTCACGTCTTCAGATAGTTGACGATTTATCCTAAGATACTTTTTGGCTTACCGTGTTCTGTACAAATAACTTCGACCGACTTAGACCCCATCTATCCACCAGTGGACCAACGTCCGTGTAATCCTTACAGCAACATGACCAACCTTCACGGAATAAGAGGTTCATTAGTCTCAAAGAACAATTACTTGTACGGCCTCACGTCGCAATACGGATGCAAAGATACGACTTTTGTTTGGATTATCATAAAGTGATTATCATAAAATGATAATGAGATTGGGAGGTGACAACTTTCTGCTTTAACCCAAGTTTGATCCCTCACTAAAGGTTTTTCTTGCTAGCCAACGTTTTACGATTCTCATTTGCGCCGCTGTGTACTACAAACTTTTTTCTAACGAAAAAAAGACAATCTGCAAGAGCTTTTAGGGATAATATCCACTAAAGCTCCTACAGATTGTCTCACTACTAACCGGATTGCTTAACGCAACTAAAACTACATTTATTCAGAATATTTCATTCAATCTTCAAAGTCTTCGTCATCCCAAAGACCGTCGCGACCAGTCTGTCCGTCATCATTTTCCTCATCAAAGAGAGAAGGGTCATATTTTTTGACAAGCCCCCTTCCTATCTGTCCACCTTCACGCCCGCTTCCACTAAGAAGAAGAGGCTCGATTCTAACTTTATACACCTTGACTTCCGGTTTTATATAACTTTTCATATTTTCTTGGTTTTTTATTTGATAAATTTCTTTCCATTATGAATATACACTCCTTTGACAGGACGTGACACCTTTACTCCCTGAAGGGTATAGAACGATGCGTTGTCGTCTGTACTATTCGGTTTGACTTCTGTTACAGTAGTAGTGCTTCCGCCATCATCTTCGTCATCGAAGACAATAGCCATCTTGGCAAGCGACGGATTCTTCGGGTCGTCCGTCTCATTTCCGAGGAACTGTCCGTTAAAGTCGATATACCCGAACTGCGCTCCTGCTCCATCGTCTATAACAGCATTTGCCGGAATACTCAGGTAAGCCTTGTTTGCGCCGCTTTGACCATCCTGCGTAAGGCGGAAGAAACCGATATAGTCGTCTCCGGTCTGATATTGCGTGTAATAGTTTGTGGAATGGAAGTTTGCAAGGCCGAAGAAGCGGTGGAGTATTTTTCCATCAGCATCGGTATCAGCATTTCCGAGATTGTCGATAGCCGTGACTGTCGGCTTGAGATAGTTGTTCCATTCGTCATTGACATAATCGTCTGCCTTTGTCCACACTGCCGTGTAATTATCACCTTCTACCAGTATATCTGCCGGTGCTTCCATCAAAAAGAAATCCAGTTTGTTACCGTCTTTGAAGGTTCCCTCCGCAGGTTGTTTTCCTACAAGTACCACTCCCATATTTGCCGGAATGTACTTGAGCTGACGAAGATAAACCGTGCCCTGTGATTGTGGGTTTTCTGCATTTACAGGTTTTCCGTAACTATATGCCTCATACACTTTCACGTTGTCGTTGACAGGTGCCATTGCCACATCGTTGCTGTATGTACGGATAAACTTCCCTACGCAATATGTGAAAGGAATCTTGATGACTTTTGTTCCTGATATGGTATAGCGAGAGATGTCATTACCTTTCTCGTCGAGCTCTGGGTAGAACCTTACCGTCCATATTCCTTCGGGACGGTTCCAGAGGATATCCTTCTGATTAGGAGTTGTGCTTTCGAAGCCCTCCTCATCCTCTCTCGCCGTTTTACAGAACTGCACGTCGTTCGGATCGTCAGCCATACATGAGTGGTTGCCATCATCGGCGGCATCATAAGTAGGTCTTGCAAATCCTTTATTGCTTGAAATATTGCCGTCCGTCTCGCCCCAGTTCTGGTGTGCGTCATTGTTGGCAACAAACCTGAAATGCGAATTTTTGTATTTATCGCCTACAGTAGATATCGTCAGCGAGAAGCAACGCTCGTTGGCATCATACTTCATGTCTCCTGCGGTAGAAGTATACTTCCATTCGCGCGTTACTGCATCATAAGTTCCTTCCACGGCATCGCCTATCATAGACATGGTTTTTATCAGGAAGTCGGCATCTTTAGCGTTACCGCCGATTACCTGTATACTGCCCGACAGACCGTAACTGCCGTCTTGTGTCGACAGATTGTTGTCTCCTTTGTTAGGATTATACTGTATTCTCTTTATACCGTGCAGATTAAGGGTGAAAGGTTTCTGGTTAGCCCATACCTTGTCACGATACTCGCTGGTAGAATTGTAGTCAACACCTCCGTTGCCGAGGAAGAATAGTTTATCGTGAGTTCCAGAATTATTGTGTACGCTCTTTGTTTCATGAATATCTGGCGTTGCCGTTATAGCCTGAGCACTTATCCCTGTAGTGGATACGTCATTCACAATATAATCGATTGCCCAATAGCTGTTGGAACCATCAAAATAGAGCGGAGCCTCCATATTGTCGCTGAATTCGCCCTCATTTCCACCACTTTTATGCTTATCATAGAGCGGCTGCGCCGTAGCCCCTTCCATGTTGCCAATAAGATAAGTCACACGTGTCGTAGCATCATGCTTCACCTGCCAGTCGGAGGGGTTTCCGTCTTTGTCAAGCGTAAAGCTGAAGGTATACATGCCATCGTCGTCTGTCACTTTGTCATTGCGGGTCACGAGATTCCAGTAGTTGCCGTCCTCTGCTAATGTCGCAGAACCGACAAGTGTCTTTGCCGCTGTTGTTCCACAAATAGTTCCCACAGCTCCGTTTGTTGACGGCAATGCGCTGGTATTACCCTTTGCGCCATGCAGGTTGAATACCTCGCCCGGTCCGTAAACCATCTTATTGTCATACTCGTCAACAGCAAGAATCTGTGCATGTGCCGTGAGGCATGCCGGGATGCTGAACGCATAGCTCTTGTCTTTTTGCTCTTCGAATTTGAAATACACATGTTTTTCATAGTCTATCTTTTCGCCGTCGCCTCCCGGATTATATTCTCCACCTCTATTATATGGCGAGAAGAAATTGCCCACGAGATAGTAACCCGGTTCGACATCTGTTGTAGACCATACAACAGGCTCACCGCTTCCTCCTGCGGAAGTTTTCTTTCCTTCTATCCATACGCGGCGCGTCGAGCCATTCGTGATATCCACATTAACCGTGAGATATTCATATTCGTCCGCCGTATAGCTTACTTTCCAGGCATTGCTGCTTCCATAGCAGTCGCTTTCTATAGAATAAGAGGTGGGATTTTGTGTTCCTTCCTCGTTTATCTTCAGCTGATCACCATCGACTTTAGGCTGCATCTGATTACCCCCCCCTGACACTCCGATACGGAACCAGAATCCCGTTTCGGGCATGGAAGTGATTTTAAGGGAATACACATTGTCGCCATAAGAAGTGTTCGGAGCAAGCTGATGGTTGCTTGGCACTTCATACTTACCAACGACACCGTTGATTGTTTGGGCTGTAAGCAGATATACATCTGCCGCCTTCATCTCCAACATTGCCCCAAGCATCAACAAAAGGGCAAATAGGCATTTAGTTGACTTTTTCATCTTTTCAGAATTATTGCGTTAGTTATAAATATGCTACGTTTTATGTTTTTAGAGCAGGTCCTGCACATTATGCTGGACCAAGACTGTTCTCGTTCTTTTTCTTTGTGTTATTTTCGACCGCAAATGTATGAACTTTTGCATTACGCTGTATTAGGGAAAATGGAAAATATGGGGAAAAAGCTTTGCAAACGTTTGCAAAGCCATCGTCTCAACCCTCTGAATAATGCAAGATTTCCAATGACTTATGCTGTACTGAATCTAACTTTCTGCTATGTATATGCCATAAGCAAATCGTTGCAGATGGTTTGTATGAAATGATATAGAATTACCTTTGGGGATCTTAACCGCAAATGGATGGACAAAGAGGATCTGAGCGGCGGCGAGGAGTTGCTCAAACGCACCTTCATTCACGGCAGGTATGGCCAGAAGGTCATCACAACCTCGATATCATTGCCGAACGTTGTGGCTTCGACTTAAAGAATCATCACAATGCACTTGCGGATGCAGAAGCTTGTGCTGATCCAATCTCGAAGATTTGATTATAGCAAGCATTCTTCAAGCAAAAGAAATAATGGTATGATTTTATATCGTATCATTATTTTTTGCGCCTGTGCCCATGGATGGCATAGTCTCTCCTTAACTTTGTACCAGATTTAAAAACAAGGAAATAATTACGATTATGAAAGCTGAAAATGTAGAAATCAAGATCTCCAGTTATGGACTTCATGAAATGGAGGAGAGCGCAACTCAGATTAGCATCAAAGGTGAAGAAGAGATGTCCAGCGAACTAATAGGAGAAGGGTTGGAGTTCATAGGCATCAATGAATGGAGTAACCTCCTAACAAATGGGATAAATATGAATGATATAGCATTAAAGTATGTACAATTGCTTGCTGCCGATCACGTTAGTGAGCTAATGATAAATCAACTTCGTTTGGATGGTATATATACTATTCAAAATAGCCCGGTTATATGTGTCAATATAGTGCTGGTATCAACAGAGACTGGTGTTGGCAATGTTCTGAAAGTGGTGCAGGAGCATCAGTCAGATAGGAGGAATGTTGTTATAAAAATCACTTCAGAGATCAGTATACCCGATGAACCACACATTGATGCCATATTGGAATTTCAGCAAGGAAGTAAGCCTTATCCAGAATTGAAGAGATTCCTTCGACTGTACAAGGAGAATGTGGAGAAACGTAGTTTACTCTGTTATGATTTCCGTGACTTCTTTATGCTGATAAGAGGACGGAACGTGATTTCGATTGTCTCCTATGAATATAGAGAAAATATCACTGAAGCTTTAGACCAACTAAAATCGGTCAAGACACACGAAGGTGTAAGATATCTTCTGTATTTTTCAGTCGATAAATGTGACAACGACGAGATAGGTAACAGACAGGCTTCCATTCGTGACTTTATGGATGCCTTTCCGTGTGAGAACATTACATATTGGAACATCGGAGAGTCTTCTTCACAAATCGTAGCATTGTTTGCTTCAATACCTATAGAATAATGAAAGGAAATATCAAGCAGGGTCAAGAGCTGGAAGCCCTAATCACTCAAATTACGTCCATCCCGATGACCGTAGCCATCAAAGAGGATGATCTTGACTATCTTCATCAGGCTAAGGCCATATTGAAAAGGAGAATCCATTCCTTTCCCAAGGATGACGAACCACGTGTAGATTCAGTCATAAGGGAATTTGAGGACTTTGGAAACATTGACTACAGTCAATATGACAGAATCGTTATCCAGATTGTTACGTCGTCGGCATATCCCTTAATGATGAATGAGCTCAACCGGTTAGTGTCATTGATCGACGGCAAGTTTTCTCAAGCAGGAGTCTTGTGGGGTATCGGCACTGATAATAAGCTGGGAGACAAGATCCTCTTGCAGTTGGTTTGTAGCTGCCAAGAGTAAGGTTTCTCTAACGCAAGCAGCACCGTTAAACAAATATAAAAATGATATTGCGCAAAAGGGGGACTACTTAAAAGCACAAAAATAAAAAGTCCTGTAAATCAAACGATTTACAGGACTTTATTGCGGAGAGAGAGAATCTTGAACCTTTCTCTATAATTTCCTAATTTACAAGTGTTTATAGACGTGCCAAAATCTTCGGTACCATATTTGTAGCCATGTTCTGACCCTTATTAGACCCTAACTCGGACTCGTCAGACCTTAATCTGACCCTAAGTCGGTCGCTGGATAAACACTCTTGTTTTCTTGGGTTCAAAGTTAGCAAAAAATGAACTAACCTCCAAATATTTGAGCAACAATCTTTTAAAAAACTTTTTGGCTACACGAATAGTGCGGTGTGCGAGGTCGTATATTTATATAGACCTTGCACACCGCACTATTCGTGTAAACCAACCTGGAACGCATTTCTAACTGCGTTTTGTCGATGACCAAAATTAGAGTTTTACCCCATCATGTTCCTGCCAGTATTTGTTTTCCATAGGAAGCAATTCGTCCCTGAGCAAATCCATGACCTTAGGGAATGGCAGTTCCTGCTTGAAGTTTATTTGCTTCAAGAACCTATTCCAATTTATATTTCTTTCTTCATCCGTTGCAAAAGATTCAGTAAACAGCTTTCGGTCGGCATTGTATTCCAATTTCCTATTGCTGAAAGTAGCATTGATGGCTTGATACAAGCTGTCGTGATCTATCTTGTATGTGACAAACAACTGATAGCAGTCGAAGAAATCTTTCATTCTGCTGTTAAACACATCTCTATCAAGCATCGTATGGAACTTTTCTGCTATTACCGTCTCTATGGAGTAGGCCTTAAGGTTGACAGAAGGTACATCCGGGAGCAGAAGTGGGTAGTCAAGGTTCATAGGATAAGGAGTGACAACATCGCCAAAGCCTATATCGATAGACATCTTTTGAACGATACTGTCCATGTGGGCAGTGAAATGAAACCTTGTACCCGGATATTTCTTGTCAACAGTTATAGGCTCCACCTGTAGTTCGTCCGTGTCAAATTTTACTCCATCCATCTCACAATCGATAGACAGAATTTCCTTAAAAACAGAAGTCAGATAGTTTCTGTCTCTGCTGATACGGTCTGCCAAGAAGTCTATATCTACTGTAGGTCTGGACTCCAAGCCTTGAAGTGCATACAGCAAAGACCCGCCTTTAAGCAGGAAATTATCCTTGTATTGGCTCACTGATACCCGATACAACAGGCGCTCATTGAAATAGCGTGTCAGAAGGTACATGTACCTGTACCCAGTCTTATTCATCAGAGTAAGAAGCCTTGTCCTTACCGATTTCCCGTAGTTCTTATGTTTAATCATTCTCCCAGAGCAATGGTCATATATTCCTTTATTGTTTTTTCAACTCTCAATTTCTTGGCATATTCAGACAGGCGGCTTAGGTTGCGATCTTTGCGCTTTGTATAGTTCCGGATAATCTCAGAGCACAAAGCTGAGCCTATTTTATTCCGATACTTGACAGCATCACACACGCTTCGCTCAAGGTCTGTCATATGGACGTGGTAATTGCTTACTTTGACCTCACTAATGCCAAACTTAAGGTTGTCGTCCTTCCAATAGAAAAGTTTGATAGGGAAAGGTGTCCGGAGTGATACTTTGCGCTTCGCGGAAATGGCAATACAGAACTCTGGAGGACTGATGGTTGTCAGACCATAATAAGCCCAGGCGTTGTAAAGACACACCACACCTCCGGGGACAATGCTCTCGACATCAATTATATTGTTGAGCATTTCCTCCGGTGGGGCATACACCCCATGACGCACCTTGACCAGTTCTCCAGCATCAACAGCTTTCAGAACTCTACGGTATTTCTTCCTGTCTGAAAGTTCTGAGACTCTTATGTAGCCATGTTGCCGACCTGCTTGATTCGAAGCCTTATACATATTTTATCTTTTTTGCAAAGATAGAGAATTATCTTTGAAGCAAGAAATATTCTACGGATTATTTTTATTTTATCCGTAGAAAAATCCAAAACTTTGACGAGTCAGATGACAGTCCTTATACTCATTGTGTCATTGGTATTTGCAGATCATGCGGATACATACGCGTTTCAGCAGCTTCACCTGCCTTCGGTATTTATCCCTCATAGTCGTCTAATTCTTTTGGAACTGTTATTGAATATTTCTTATTGAGCACGCCGTGCTTCACCAGCTGCAGCTTCCCTGCTCCCAAGTCCATCTTATCTGTGTCTAATTCCTCGAACCAGTAATGCCCGGCTTTCTCTGCCATGTAGAGGAACATCCGCTTAATTCTGATGTTTGATGTACTCTCCAACAAACGCTGTACGACCTCAGACCGCAATGTTGTCAGTTGTTCCATGATATAATAGAGATCCATATAGGGATACTGTTTCGGTGCCAGTGCGAGGCACTCAAGAAAAGCCAGTTCCGGCGAGGAAACATATAGCGTGCCGCTATCTCGATCATGTTTGGAAACGTCCAAAGCTGCAAATGCCGTGGTTGAGAATGTACGGAAAGTCATGTCGTAGGCATCGCTCTTCATCCATAGGGGCATCTTCTCTCCTTGGGGTAACGCAACCATCAGCAGGGGCTTGCCCATAGGGACATAATGGTTGAAGCCTGCGTATTCCAAGGCAGAGGCGGCGCCAATTCTCAGCTGTTTGTCCAACTGAGAATTATAGGACGCAAGAGCATCGAAGGCATTGAGGTGGCTGCCTGTACGGTACATGACACCCTTGCATAAGGTAGTCAGCCATCCTGTGTCCCTGTACCGCTTCTGCAGCTGCGCTGAATAGCCGTTCTTCTTCAGCCAGTCGGAGAACATCAACCCGGTTGGGGCTGTTCCGGCAAGCAGCTGGTTTATTTTAGTGCCATAAGATATACTCATAGTTTATTTTCCTTGTCACATTTCAACTGCAAAGATAATCATTAATTTGAAACCTCGCAAGTAAAAAGTTGGAAATAATCCTTTATAATATACTTTAAGTTGATTTTGAGGACTTTTTTTATTTATTTCTTCTCACGATATATACTATTTGAGTCCTTGCAGGCTTGTCTCTAATTGTCTCCTATTGCACATGGCAACAACAATATCGATAATTGGGCGCAGCGGATGTTGTATTAAATTCTAAAGGTGAGGTATAATGCAAAATTAAAGTTTGATTATGAAAGCGGGTTCGTAAATCAATATATATCAATGACTTATATACATATTTCTGTCTAACTTGGAAATAAATTACTTTCATAGGAAATTAAATTCCATTCATTGTTAAATAATTTTCAGAAATTTGCAATATGAGTGACAAAAGAGATCCAAAAGACAAAAGCCTCAGAATAGCTTCTTTAAATACGCTGTCCTAAGGTTACATCATTCATCTCATTTGTTGTACTAATTACTAACATTAAATTCGCAAGTATAATCATATCATGAAGTCCCAGTGCTCTGATAAATAGCTGTTCAATAATTGAAATTTAGCTTTTGATGCATCATCAGCTCTCTCATTAATCCAATATTTTAGGCTTTTGTATAACTTGGAATTGTGATTCCTCTTAAGTAAGGCAGAATCCATCCTCATGAGAAACATGCACCAATCGAGGGCTTTCTCCGGAGCGTCGTGATTCATCCTGGTATTGATGTAGGAGAACATGCAAAAGCCATTTTTCAGATCGTCCAAAAATGTATGATCTGTATCGATATGTATGATGCCTCTTGTATCATCGGGCATTCCTCCCCATCCACCTTCTCTTTCCATGTGGAAAAGAAAGGCACGTGCATAATTGATGTCATCGGCATCAGTAAAGTCCAAAGAATAATTAGGTAAGACCCTATAAGGCAGAAGGCGCGCCGCTTCCTTGAAGTCCACTTTGGCAAGGTCCTCATAACCACGACAAATGATTATTTCTTGAGCATACTGTCCATATGATGGTTCGATGAGCATATAACGCGACCTCACTTCCTTACAAATGCCTCTTGGTATATTTCCATTGCTTTGTGTCATTTCGTCAAAGAATGAATGCAGATACGAGATATCCAATACAAGTCCCTCATGGAGGTGCCTTGCCAAATAACCAAGTGTGATAAGTTTGTATTTATCCAGTATCGCATCAATTTTCTCTATTACGGACTTGTCATTCAACCTGCAAGAAAAGTACTTGACGATTAACTTTTCATCGGTTAGGTAGCCCCCGTCAATTAAACTGCCAATGAAGTCGAGCTGGTCCTTTGAGAATCCGTAATAATAGTTTCTTCGATTTAAGTCATCCTGAAACACAAAATACATTGGTCAAGTATTCAGCCCTGGCAATTCTCCGTATTTTTCTACACACTGTTTTATATACCTTTTGGCTCGACTGTAAGGCAGTTCTACAGAGCGATTGATGAAGCCAAGGGTTTCCATCTCAGGATGTTCTTCTGGATCAACGGATGCCCCCCATTTGGTATAAAGTTGATTTATTGGATACAAGGTCATAAGTCGTTGTACCTCCGGCTTGTCGCCTAATTCACGATAAAGGTTATTGACTTTATGAAGCAGATTGGTATCCTCGCTATTAGTTGGCACTTTACCCCATTCCTTCAGCTGTTGTTCAATATCATTGCATCTTATTTTAATATCTGTCTTCTTTCTCATAAGTTCAGAGATTTATTAGGTAAGTGGTTTATATCTTTTTGCAGATAAGTTGTTGGATTGCCACATTATTATTGGGTCTAAAAATTATTCCTTATAGAATTCAGTCCCGCATTCGTTGCATTTGTAGTTTTTGCGCTCTCGCTGGGGTATGACTAGGACAACGCCAACCGCCAATGAGATCAGTGATATAATAAGAAAGCTAACCGTAGCTGACTCTAGAGACTTCACACAGAATGGTAGGATAATGCAGACGATTCCGATGACAACCAAGAGAACGCCGATGATGACCGCCCACTTAGACAGCTTGGGCCTTACCTTGCCTAACGCTACGACATTCTGACTGCCGCAAGTGGGGCACCATGGCAGTTGCTTCTCTCGCTTTTCGGTTATCTCCTTCAATATGCTCTGGGCTCGCTCCAAGTCCTTCTTGAACACCCTCACCTCAATCCCGGGATTAGGTCCGTAAGCGCCATAAGCGGGGTCGTTGAGCTCGTCGTGGAGCGATGAAGTTATACCAGCGTTGGCCAGCTTAGAAACGATTTCATCGGCCAGAATAGAGTTGTCGCACTTCGTTAAGCTAATGGTTTCTTCGTTCTTGTCCATATTTCGGTTGTTTTTATCATTGGCAAATTTACGAAATTATCTGTAATTCGCAAGCAAATTAACTTTTTTTAGGCTCTTTAGCTAGTTAGATTCATGTTTGATTTCAGTTGATGAGATAGCAAAAATGGATAGAAAAACAAAAAGATTGAAATTTATACTTAATGATTCTATCTAGAACATGAATTTAGTGATGTAGGGATGTCATGTGCCATAATGACAAAAAACAACACTACAACTTCAATGTTTAAACATAACCTGCGAAACTCTTTTTGCTATTATAGTGGGAATATAGTGATTTTTTCAAATCTTATTACAGTACCGCTGCGCGCGCGAGTCGAGATGTGACCCCTTTGCTAATCTAAAAGTGCCCCCCCCTTGCAGGTCACGTCTGCAAAGGTATAAAATTTATTCTACTTTCCCCTAAAATCCGCAACTAATTAAGTTGCATGGGTTCATTCGGGAAATTTTCTTATTACTTGACAAAAATCACACTTCTCACAAAAGAAGGCCTTATTTTGTCGTAATGCTCATATACCTTCCCCTTACCCCACAAAGCGACAAGGGGCGCATGCGCTATATAACCATTAAGGAAGATTCCTTATCCAAAATCGTTTTGGAGGACTGTAGCATAAGCTTCATTGTTGGTGTAGATGTTCAGGACATGCTGGCGTGCCGTCCGAACCCATTTCGCAGGCACTGAGACGAAGCGGAAGACGAAGGTCTTGACACGGCTTTCCCTTTTCAGTCAGAAAGTCTTGAGTTTGTCCTTCCCCATCCGATCCTTGAGCATCTCATAGAAGTTGCGGATGAGGGCGGTAAGCAGCAGGAATACGGCATTCTGGTTCATGAACGACTTGGGAAGGCTTTTCCAGCCTTGCATTCGGTAACTTTCAATTACTATCGTTTAATAAAGGTTCGGTCCTTCATGGGCTCATGTTGACTTTATGCCTACTACTATGACCTCGGCTGACTTCTCACGGCAGGCGTTACTCCATGGATTTCGTAAAGGCAACTATTCTCCGTGTCCGTGAGACCTCCTCAGATAAGAGCATCAACTTTCCATCTTATCTCCGCTTCATTTACCCCTGCCCGTTCCGAATAGCTATCGGGCTTCGTGTTGTTATGCACACTTACCACACGGGCATTGGCCTTGTATGAAGTTTCTGTTCGTCGGAGCAGATGTTTGCCGCCGGCTTCCTTCAGATTCCGCGTCGCCACGGACACCCTTGCCTTGGGCTATAGCTTTCCCGCTATTAGGGCAGCTTCGGGACTTCCACCCGTTAGCTGGTGCTCATGCTGAGCGTACATACGAAGAATGCCTCGCCCGAACTTGTCGGACGAGGCATCCATACATATTTATTTGGACATTTCAACAGTCTCTACCAGATCAATACTCTGTTAATTCTAATGTAATCGTTTGAAAATGAGAGAGTTAATTAACGTAATATAACTAATAAAATTTGGTTAAGTGGCTGATTATCAGTAACTTTATAGTGTTCAAAGCTTAAAGAAAATGAAATCAGAACCACTCAACCAATATACGGAAATCTGCAGAGATGCTATCAAAAGTTCATCTGCAAAGTTAAGCAAAACTTTCGAGAATCTACTTTTGGAAATACTTTTATTGTACATGACGATACAAAGAAAGATAAATTTCACTCAAATGGAGCGCTACGGCACCCATTGTGAGCAGACCTACAGAACGAACTTCAACCGTAGCCGTGCTAAATGCATAGACTGGGTGAAATTCAACCTTGCCCTTTGCCGACAGTACTTGAATATGGATGGTCTATTGGCTATAGCCATCGATCCGAGCTACATCAGCAAGTCGGGCAAGAAGACTCCGCATATCGGTACTTTCTGGTCAGGTTGTGCAAGTTCCATGAAGCATGGACTTGAAATCATGGGACTGGCTCTTGTCGATGTCTATGCCAACAGTTGCATGATGCTGCGTGCCCATCAGACTCCATCTACTGGAGAGTTGAAACTGCGCAATATGACTCTCGTGCAACATTACATAGCGGTCATCAAGCGTTACAAGAAGAATTTGTTGAAGGTCACCGATATCATTGTCGCTGATGCTTTCTTCTCTATCCGTCCGTTTGTGGATGGAATCAAAGAGTG
>ERZ780000.402-NODE-402-length-15821-cov-4.700558_pt1 | contig 15821 bp, 10 predicted proteins | sample MGYA00511089_ERZ780000 | MGnify/ENA primary metagenome ERZ780000 (study PRJEB29588, sample SAMEA2146321) | human gut metagenome | biome: human gut; feature: human-associated habitat; material: faeces | place: Denmark | collected 2008/2010 ...
TTTAGCTTGCGCTCCCGGGCACGTCAGGTGATGAATTTCACCAATGCTATTCCGATGATGAATGCGGATATCATTACGGGTGTATCCCTGTTCCTGCTGTTTGTCAGCTTTGGCATTTCGCAGGGATTTACTACGGTGGTATTGGCACACATCACTTTTTGTACCCCTTATGTGGTACTTAGCGTGATGCCCCGTCTGAAGAAAATGAATCAGAATGTCTACGAAGCAGCTCTCGACCTCGGAGCTACCCCTTTCCAGGCGCTTCGCAAAGTCATCTTTCCGGAAATTCTGCCGGGAATGATCAGTGGTTTCATCCTCGCTTTCACGCTTTCCATTGATGATTTCGCAGTAACGATCTTCACTATCGGAAATGAAGGATTGGAAACGTTGTCGACATACATCTATGCGGATGCACGTAAGGGTGGACTGACTCCTGAACTGCGCCCACTGTCAACAATCATTTTTGTAACGGTGTTAGTATTGCTGATTGTGATTAATAAGAGAGCAGAAAGAAATAAGAAAGAATGAAAAATAATAATTTAGCGGAGCGAAAATGAAAGACTAAAGTATCTCAAATTCTCCTCCTCCTGGGAGGAGGAGTACCCGCAGGGGGAGGTGGTAGGTAAAAAAATGAATCTCCTTTTTCATAGATGGATATACCTTATTTATACCTACCACCCCGGCTTTCAGCCACCCCTCCTTCTTGGAAAGAGGGGAAACCATGCGGAATATACCAACTTGCGAAACTTGAATCAGTAATCAAATCAAGAAACAGAAAATCATGGACAACGAAAAAAGGAAGAATAATGTAAAAGGCAACAGACGGGAGCGAGCCAACAAGGGAGGCCGTCCCGTCAAAGGAGCCACCGAGAAACTGAAATACCGTGTTACGGTGAAAATGGCAACAGAGGACTACTACCTATTGAAATCCAAAGCAAAGTCAGCAGGTGTTTCTGCCAGTGAATTCATTCGTGATTGTATCAAAGAGGGCGGTGTAAAGGAACGGCTCTCGAAAGAGCATGGCGACCTTATCCGCAAGCTATGTGGCATGGCTAACAACCTGAACCAACTGGCACGAAAGGCGAATGCCGAGGGGTATGCTTCCGTATTTGTTACTTGCCGCGCACTGATGATAGAGATAGACAATCTTGTAAACCGGATACGCCTATGATAGCAAAAATCATGAAAGGTTCGGACTTCAAGGGTGTGGTTTATTACATTCTGAACGATGAGAAAGGTACTCAAATCATAGATTCTGACGGCTTGTTTCTGGAAAATAACGACACGATAGTACAAGGATTTATCGGGCAAGCACAGATGAATCCGAGGGTCGCAAAGGCAGTCGGACATATCGCCTTGAGTTTCTCCAAGGAAGATTCACCACGTCTGAATAATGCGGTCATGGCACAGATAGCCCGTGAATATATGGAACGGATGGGTATCAAGAACACACAGTACATCATCGGACGACACTTTGACAAAGAGCATCCGCATATGCATATCGCATTCAACCGCATCGACAATAACGGCAAGACCATATCCGACAGGAACGACCGCTTCCGCAGTGAGCGTATTTGCAAGGAACTTACCAAGAAGTACGGACTTCATTTTGCTAATGGCAAGGAGCAAGTGAAGACAGACCGATTGCGTGAGCCTGACAAGACGAGGTACGAGTTATACCAAATCTTGAAGACAGAGGTCAGCAGATGTAAAGGTTGGAATACCCTGCTTGAAAGATTGGAACAGCAAGGTGTAGGTGTGCAGTTCAAATATAAGGGACAGACGAATGAGAATCAAGGCATCGTCTTTACTATGAACGGCTATCGCTTCAATGGTTCCAAGGTGGACAGGCAATTCAGTTACTCCAAGATTGATGCGGCATTGAACCGCAACAATTACGGGGAACGGCAGACGCAACCGCAACCACAGACTTATAAGGAAGAAATAAGGCCAATTTCTAATAGTGGCAGCAGTCTTATTGAGGGTTCATTAGGATTGTTCTCTCCATGCAATATGCCGGAGGAGCAACAACCTTACGACCCGTATCTGAAAAACAAGAAAAAGAAGAAACAACATAAAATCAACTGGTAATCATGGCAGACAACAATGTATTCATCCTCTTTGAGGAAATCAAGACCGCCTTAAAAAGCATAAATGGCAAGCTGGAAGCATTGCCCAAGGTGGCAGGACAACAACCACAAATAGAAAATAATGAACCGGATTTATCTCCAATTAAGGAGGCTATTGTGGAAACGGCAAAAGCTCAGTCTGGAGAAATTAAGGGCTTGTTGGATAAGCACTGGAAGGCTTACGCACAGATTTCCACCCTGATACTGCATCACCTTGATACAATCAAGAAGTCGCAGGATGAACAAGGTGTGCAACAAGAGCCGCAACCGCAGGAGCATGTCCACCGGCATAGTTTTGACATCAAGTCAAGCAATGTTTTTTCTTTCGTTGTGGGATTGGGTGTGGCATGTGCCTTATCCCTGTGGGGCAATATCTCGCAATGGCAGTCCAATAGGAAGTATTCCGATGATGCGTTGAGGTTCCGTGCTATCCGCTCTTGGGGTGGATGTGATGCCAATGATTTGCTTTGGTTGAACAAGGTGTTTGACATCCACCGAGACGAGAAGGCCATTGAGTGGATACGGAAGCAGGCTGATGGGTATGAAACATCCCTGAAAGCAGTTTCCGACAGCCTGATGCAGGAGAGTATCAAATCAAAATCCGATTGATATGGCATCGGTAAAGGTCAAGTTTCGTCCCTCCACCGTGAACGGCAGGGAGGGTACACTCTACTATCAGGTCATCCACAACCGTGTGGTAAGACAGATAAATACCGAGTATAAACTTTTCGTTTCGGAATGGGACTGCCATTCCGAAACCATTGTCTTGCATCATCTATCTACTGAACAAGAGCGGAACAACTATTTGCTTTCAATCGGTTCACGCATCACGTGGGACAAGGACAGGCTGAACAAGATTATACATGCGTTATCCCAATCCGGCATATTTGTAACGGATGATATAGTCATACACTTTCATGACAACAGGCAGGAACAGTCGTTTAACGCTTACATCAGCCAGCAGATAGCGAGACTGAAACGCTTGGGAAAGATACGCACCTCGGAAACCTATACAGCCGCCCTCAGAAGTTTCAGTAGTTTTATGAATGACAAGGAGGTCTTGTTTGACCAGCTTAACGCAGATTTGTTTGCAGAGTACGAGGCTTATCTAAAAAGCAGGGGAAATACGCCCAATACCATATCCTTTTATATGCGTATTCTGAAAGCAGTCTATAACCGAGCGGTGGAGGACGGATTGACCGAGCAACGGCATCTGTTCAAGTCCGTTTATACGGGAGTGGAGAAAACCATGAAGCGAGCCTTGTCGCTCAATGACATTAAACGCATCAAAGGATTGGACTTGTCATTGAAACCCAACCTAGATTTTGCCCGTGATATGTTCCTGCTCTGTTTCTACACAAGGGGGATGTCGTTCATTGATATGGCTTATCTGAGAAAGAAAGACTTGGAGAATGGCACTCTTTCTTATCGCAGACGTAAAACGGGGCAACAGCTATTCATCAAATGGGAAAAGTGTATGCAAGAGATTCTTGACAAATATCCGATAAACGAAACAGAGTACCTGCTACCAATTATCACAAAACGGAATGAAGATTATCGGAAGCAATATGCCAACGAACTTCACCGGGTGAACCATTTGCTGAAGAAAATCGGGAAGAATCTGAATCTGCTGATACCCTTGACAATGTATGTCGGTCGGCATTCGTGGGCAAGTGTCGCCAAGAGCCGTAATGTGCCTATATCCGTCATCAGCGAGGGCATGGGGCATGATTCTGAGAGCACCACACAGATTTATCTTGCATCATTAGATACTACAGTGGTGGATAAAGCCAATAAGAAGATACTGGATTTGCTGTAAAGTCGTGAATGTTTTGCGAATCAGTCCAACGCTTACCAAGAGACGGATATTACAATGCAAAATTACGCAAAATAATGATTTTTAGGATATAAAACGCTGAAAATCTTACTTATTGCCATGCTTTTGTTTTGCGAGGAATATCGGATGTTTTGCGAAATTATCCATAAAGAGGGAAAATACAACTCAATATCAATGGAATAAGGTAACTCATCCGTCTCTTGGTAAGAGAAGAACCTTTTTCCCTTATTTCTATAAGAGACGGGCGTAAACTTGAAATAAAATGCCCGTTGAAGTTGACATATTGGAAGATAGTATCTTTCGGCTCTCGCCCGAACTGTTGAATATCCTGCTCAAAGACCATACAACGAGCAAGGAGGATATTCAGCGCAATATCTTTTGGGCTACTTCCGATTATGAATATCTGGGCGAAGGGTATCAATATAATTCGCCAATTCTTCCCTGTCTTATTACCGGAGATAACGGGCATGTCATCATGCCGCGTATCCTCAAAAGTCGTGACACCCAAACCGCACGTTCACGAGAAATGGCAGAGGTGTTCACTCCGTCATGGATATGCAATGCGCAGAACAACCTGATCGATGAAGCATGGTTTGGAAGAAAGGATGTGTTCAATACGGAATACACCGACAAACAAGGCTGTCATCGGTGGAGACCCAACTCAGAGAAAATTCAATTTCTGGAAGGTAAGACTTGGAAAGATTATGTACGTGACAACCGACTGGAGATAACCTGCGGGGAAGCCCCTTATATCGTCAGTCGCTATGACACCACAACCGGAGAGACCATTCCTATTGAGGAACGCATCGGTTTGCTTGACCGTAAGTTGCGGGTAGTTGGCGAAAACACGGAAACTTCCGGCGAATGGTTGGAGTGGGCGCAGGAAGCGTATAAAAGTATATACGCTTACGAATGGCAAGGTGACAATTTGCTGATTGCCCGTGAATCCATGCTTATCTCCTTTATCGAATACTATCAACAAAAGTTCGGCAAGCGACCCTTGTTGAAATCCATCAATTATATCGCCTACATCATTTCATGGAACGTCTGGCAGATGGACGGGCTTAAAGGTGTCATCCCGAACAGCTGCGGTGAGCGCCGGACTGTTGTAGCTGATTTGTTCGGGACAAGGGAAGAAGTCAGTCAATGCGAAGGCTGTCAGAAAGATGACATCCGCAGGCACAACGGTATCTATTGCCAAATCAAGGACTGGCGGGTCAAAGACCCTAAAACGGGAAAGATGGGAAAACGAATCCGATTTATCGATCTCATAAAATAGTGCAGTATGAAATTCACATCTTCACTAAAATTAAAACTGATATATGTGTTCCGCATCAATGATGCTGCACACAGGGGATGCCTGAAAGTGGGCGAGGCCACTTGTGATAATGACAATGTCTTCGGTCTTGCTCCGAACAGCAAACCGCTTAACGAGTCCGCTAAGAAACGCATCAACCAATATACACAAACGGCAGGCATCGCGTACGACCTCTTATATACGGAACTCACGATATATAACAGCAGAAAGGGCTTGTGTTCTTTCAACGACAAGGAAGTACATAGCGTTCTGGAACGTTCCGGAATCAGGAAAAAGATATTCGATACAGAGAACAAAGCCAACGAGTGGTTCATCACCGACCTTGAAACCATCAAGCGGGCAATTACAGCCGTGAAGGAAGGACGGGAGTCGTTGTCTTCGGCCGAGGTATCTCATGACCAAATGCCGATTGTATTCCGTCCCGAACAACGGGAGGCAATTGAAAAGACCAAGAAGCAATTCAAGAAAAGTAACCAGATGCTTTGGAACGCCAAGATGCGTTTCGGCAAGACATTGTCGGCCTTGCAGGTGGTGAAAGACATGGATTTCAGCCGTACTTTGATTCTTACCCATCGCCCCGTGGTGGATAGCGGCTGGTTCGAGGATTTCGGCAAGATATTCTATGATTGTCCCTGTTTTGCATACGGCTCAAAGAACAATGGTGACAGCCATGCTTCACTTGAAGCGAGAGCAAAACAGGGCAAATGCCAATATGTGTATTTCGCTTCCATGCAGGATTTGCGCGGTTCTGAACTTGTGGGCGGCAACTTCGACAAGAACAATGAGGTGTTTGCCACCGCTTGGGATTGCATCATCGTGGACGAGGCGCACGAAGGGACACAGACGGAACTCGGCAAGGCGGTCATGCAGGAACTGACAAAAGCAAATACCAAGATACTGCGACTTTCCGGCACTCCGTTCAACCTGTTGGACGACTTCAAGGAGGACGAGATTTATACCTGGGACTATGTGATGGAGCAACGGGCAAAGGCTTCATGGGATTTGACCCATTTTGGTGATCCGAATCCATACGCCTCTCTACCTACGATGAACATCTATACCTACGACCTTGGACGGTTACTCCATGAGTTCGTGGATGAAGATGTGGCTTTCAACTTCCGCGAGTTTTTTCGGGTCAATGAAGCTGGAAACTTTATTCATGAAAAAGATGTGAAGGCTTTTTTGAATCTTATTTCCAAGGAGGACAAGAATAGTTGCTATCCGTTTGCCAACGAGGAATATCGCAACATCTTCCGTCATACGCTATGGATGTTGCCGGGTGTGAAGGAGGCTCGTGCCATGAGTGCTTTACTGCAATCACATCCTGTATTCCAGCATTTCAAGGTGGTGAATGTGGCAGGAGACGGTGACGAGGACGAAGAGAGCAAGGATGCGCTTGTTGCGGTGGAAGAAGCCATCGGCAAAGACCCTGATGCCACCCGTACCATTACCTTGTCCTGCGGACGATTGACCACGGGTGTCAGTGTCAAGGCGTGGACGGGCGTATTCATGTTGTCCGGCTCTTATAATACCGCTGCATCAAGTTATATGCAGACCATCTTCCGTGTGCAGACGCCTGCCACCATCAACGGACGTGTCAAGGAACAATGTTATGTGTTTGACTTTGCTCCCGACAGGACACTGAAAGTCATTGCCGAGACTGTAAAGATTTCTTCCAAGGCAGGAAAAACCAGCGGCAACGACCGCAAGATTATGGGTGAGTTCCTGAACTTCTGTCCGATTATCTCCATCGAAGGCTCCAAGATGAGCCAGTTCGATGTACCCAAGATGTTGGAGCAACTTAAACGTGTTTATGTGGAAAGGGTTGTCCGCAACGGTTTCGAGGACAAGAGCCTGTATAATGACGAGTTGATGAAGCTCAATGACTTGGAATTGCAGGAGTTTGATGACCTGAAAAAGATTATCGGCCAGACCAAGGCAATGCCCAAAACCAATCAGGTGGACATCAACAACCAAGGGCTGACCGATGAGCAATACGAGGAACTTGAAGACCTTGAAAAGAAATCCAAGAAGAGGGGCAAGGACAAGCAACCTTTGACGGAAGAAGAGAAGAAGCGTCTTGAAGAGTTGAAGAAGAAAAAGAACAACCGCGAGGCTGCCATATCCATTCTTCGGGGTATCTCCATCCGTATGCCATTGCTTATCTACGGTGCAGAGTTGAGCGATGAGAGTCAAGATATAACGATTGACAACTTCGCTTCACTCATCGACCCGCAATCGTGGGAGGAATTCATGCCCAAGGGTGTTACCAAACAGAAGTTCAACAGCATCAAGAAATACTATGACCCGGAAATATTCTGTGCGGCAGGCAAGCGCATCCGTGCCATGGCTCGTGCTGCTGACAAGTTAAGTGTGGAGGAACGCATTGAGCGCATCACGGATATATTCAGCACGTTCCGCAATCCCGACAAAGAAACGGTGCTTACCCCTTGGCGTGTCGTCAATATGCACCTTGGGGATTGTTTAGGCGGTTATAACTTTTTTGAAAAGGGGTATGAAACCACTTTGTCAGAACCTCGTTTCATCGACCGTGGCGAAGTGACTGCCAATGTGTTTGCCCCGGATTCCCATATCCTTGAAATCAACTCCAAGTCAGGATTATATCCTCTATACATGGCATACAGCATTTACCGTACAAGGCTCAAGGACTCCCTGTTTTCGGTGTCAAGCATTGAGGATGAACAGCGTATATGGGACAAGGTGGTGGCTGAAAACATCTTCGTCATCTGTAAAACTCCGATGGCAAAGAGCATCACCAAACGCACCCTTATAGGTTTCCGTAAAGCGAAGGTAAACACCCGATATTTCGAGGACTTAATCAATCAAATCAAAAACAAACCGGAACATTTTATCAAGCAGGTAGATAAATTCATTACGGACAGAACAGGAATAAAGAATATGAAAATCAATGCGATAGTGGGGAATCCGCCGTATCAAGAGGTTGTTGCACAAAAAGAAACTGCAAATGGGCAAAAAGTTAGTGTTAGTATATTCCAATACTTTCAAACAATAAGCGACCAATTAGGTAGATACACTTCACTGATTTATCCCGGTGCAAGGTGGATTCATCGTTCAGGAAAAGGGCTTGAACAATTTGGGTTTACGCAAATCAATGACCCACATTTGTGCTTTCTGAAATTCTTCCCTGATTCAACAGATGTATTCAAAGAAGTTGGAATCGCTGATGGTTTGTCTATAGTGATGAAAGACACGCAAAAGAAGAGTAATGGATTTAGATACGTCTATTCTAAAAAAGGTAAGGAGGTGACGATTGAAGCCAATAATCCGAAAGAAGAATTATTCTCTTTGAATCCACTTGATAATGAAATCACAGATTCTTTGAATTGCGCTATTATAAAATATGGATGTTTGCATGATGCCATATTACCTCGTAGTCTGTTTTCTATCGAAAGTGATTTCGTAGAAAAGAATCCTATGCTAGTGATAGACTATCACGAAGGTGACAATTATGATCCTGAATCAGAAATAAAACTCTTCACAAATGACAAAGCAGGAAAGAGTGGTAGAGCCAAATGGTACATAGCAAATAAAGATGTTATCACAACAGGGCGTGAACACTTAAACAGATGGAAAGTCATCGTTTCAAGTGCAAATGCAGGAGGACAAAAGCGTAGCAACCAAATTGCCATCGTAGATAACCACAGTGCATTTGGTCGCTCTCGCGTAGCATTGAAAACATTTGCCACAGAACAAGAAGCCAAGAATTTCTTCAAATATGCAACAAGCGAGATAATTCGCTTTGCTTTTTTGCTTACTGACGAATCTTTGACCTCTTTAGCTAAGAAAGTTCCAGATTTATTAAATTATTCGGATGACAATGGTATTGTTGATTATAGCAGTAATATAAATGCTCAACTTTATGAATTATTTGGCATCGATGAAAAGAATCAACAACATATAAGAGATGTGCTTGCAACGAAAGAATAATATGCCCAAATTTGCCCCAAAAGAAGACTACTTATTAAATTCTCCTTTTCGGGCAAATTTTGGTAAATAATCTATTTATCTCTATTGATATATATTTTATTATCCACTTAAAGACCGAGATGAAATTCAATTTATTGTATTGAACTACCCCGACTCTTTATTACAATCATCTGATATAAGGTCAGAATGCTCATCAGATATTGCCTGACTAGGAATACGCGGTAAGGCCTGACGTTGTATGTATAGTGCATAACGTTCTGTTATATGTCTTATGAATGGTTGTAAAATTCGACCTTTCTTGTTTTCTTTAACATCAGAATAAAGTTTTATTGTTATTTCTTGAAATTTAAAGCGATAAAATTTGTTGCCTATGAGAGGTCCTAAAATAGCTTCATTATTTCGTTCTTTGAAAACTCCATACTTATGTTCAAACAAGTCTTTTTCTTCTTGTTGTTTTAATGCTTCGAATTTAATTAGATAAACCTTGTTAGCATTTGAACACTCAATACAATTCTTTTTTTTGCAATCAGTACATTCATGCTCTTTTCGACCTACACAATCACATGTTGGACGAATATTTAAATAATACTTTCCTTTTAATTTATAAATATCACCAGTCATAGAAGAATCCTTACTTGGGTTGAGTTCTAATCGTTGAGCTCGAAGGACATTCAACATTTCATCTTTAGTAGATTTTATCTCACCAATTTTGAACAATTGCTCTTTTTCAATAGATATTGGCTGCATCCGCTCAAATATATTTTGTGTCAAGACATCTAAAAGTTCCTCATTGGGATTGACCGAATCGTCTTCTGCCGTTTTCCATATTGCTAATGGCCAATATTTTGCATTGCCCAATTGCTGAAATGTGTGAGTCTTGGCTCTTTCTACAGCATTTGCCCAAACTTTCAGTACATATATAGATGGCATTTCATCTATCCATGCACTTATCACTTCCATCACTTTTACATTCCCATCACTAATGATATCTGATTTACTTTTTATAAAAATGGGTATATTATCAACATCTATTTTATTATCTTGGAGTTCTTTTTTTATATCTTCTACTCCACTATTACTGAATATAAAAATGGGTAAATAACAATCTTTTAAAATTCTTTTTATAAACTGGAGGAGGGAAGCTCTGGCACTTTTTTCTAATTCTGATGCATGAGGTATAGGATTGCCTTCTTCATCAGATATACTAACGAGTTCCCAATCCAACAAAACAAAGCTAAATTTAGCAATATTGACCAAACTTACATTTGGAACATCTGCATATTTGACCAAAGGGAATCCTTTTGATTCAAGATTCTCAACAATACGAATGATTTTGTCACTGCTATCTTGATTGTATACTTGATCATCGACAACCATTCCAATACCAGAAAAAAGTTCTTCAATATTCATTACGCTCTTGTTTTATAAAATTCACAATGAAGTTAGCACCAGTTAAAATTTCGTCTTCGGTTGTGTCTGCCAATTCAATAGAGTAGTCATTACGCTCCATAAGTTTTCTCGAAATATACAAACCTAAGCCACGCCCCTCTTGACCTTTCCCTGAGTAAAAAGCATCGAAAATATATGGTTTATCTTCATCTCTAATTCCCGGGCCGTTATCAGAAAATATTAGTTTACAATTATTACCATCTAAAGTTATAATCACTATTTTATTGTCTTTTTCTTCTAGCCAATAAATAGCGTTATCCAAGAGATTAATCAACAATTGTAAAAGATCTGCATCAGTGCACTTTGCAACCAATGGGGAGCCAATAATATCTATCTTATATTTAATTTTAGATTCGGTTAATGTTCGCTTGTATATAGCAATGACCTTGTCTAAAATATCTTTCACTCTTATTTGACGACGTCTTTGTTTGGACGATGTAAACAACATCTGCATATCTTTCATTTGATTTTGGATATATGAAAATACGCCATACAATTTCTGAAGTTCTGATGTTAAATTAGAATAATCAAAATTCAAATGTAAAGAATCTTCATATAATGATCTTAACTCATCAACCCCCTTGTTTAACATCATCATTATGTCATGGCTGGCAGTTTCTACAGAGATACCAACTGCTGCTAATGATTCAGTTCGTTCAACTCTACAATTTAAATATTTGTTTTCTGATTTATATGCATTTTCTAATTGCGCTAAAAGAGATAATGCTTGCTTGTTATCTTTTAATTGATTTCGCAAATTAGAAATTTCTGTACCTACTGCATCTCTTTTGACTTTATCAAGTTGAGATTTTTTTTCTTTATCGGACAAATATATCGCATAAGCTCCGTTTCGGACATATGACAAAAAACTCTGAATTATACAGATAAAATCTGTTGTGTAATTCCCTTCTTCAATAAGCCCTTCTCTATTCGTTTTATCTTTCAAATGCGGGTTTCCGAATTTGGTTATTTTGATTCTTCCAACAATTTGATCATTACTTAAAAAATCACCAGCCCGTACTGTTCCACGGCGTACTTCTATTTGTAACCAGTCATCGTCAGGATCACCATAAGGAAGAACACGAATATTATCACGCAATAAGTATATTCTGTGCTCTTTAATAATGGATTTAGCCTCTTTGGGTAGGTAATATTTTGATGTTTCATCTTTAGAGTTCAAATCAAAAACATAAAAATCAAACTCAAAATTACCAAAGTCAGAAACCTTGCGGAATATTTTTGTTGTTTTATCTTGAAAATGATTTCTAAAGACACTCAGCCCCCTCAACGCATCTTCTTGGATACTCACAGATTTAATAATACCATTTTGTTTATATGTGAATAACCCTGATTCTGAAGAATAGTGTCCATTTGTTATTTGTAGGACACTTTGTGTCTCTATTAAATTACGTAAAGTGATGTCGTTTGATTTTTCATCATTAACCAAAGTAGTTCCGTTGAGATATAATCCAATTGTAAAACTGTTCTGCTTTTCATCCGAACTTATTACTTCATTAAATAAATCTCCAAATCTCAGAAAACTATCTTTGATTGGCTTAAGTTTTGCTAAAGACCATGAACCTGATAGATTTGATATCTCAATACGAGTTCCATGAATATTCTCACATTTGTTGAATTTTAAATTATTAACAATAACATCATGCTCCACAAACACATTAGGAGATTGGTCCTCTAATTTAAAATTTAATTCGTCTAAATAGAGCCCTTCATTACCTTCTTTGGCTCCGTCTATAAAATCACTATCATATGAGCTTAAATCAAAACACAAAGTATATTCTTTATTACTTTCGGATTCCCTTCTTGAATTTAAGAGCCAATTTGCGGGTCTAGTTGTTAAATTTACTGTTTTGCCTAGTTTTAGCATAGCGTATCTACCGATACCTTTCTCTCCCTGAATGATACGATTATATTTAGGAGTCCTTCGTTCTGATCCATCTTTAGAAAACTTATTAGGTGTAGCCGGACTCATCCAGGACTTTTCAATCCTCTCAGATGTCATGCCACATCCATTATCTTCAATAATGATTCGAGATTCTGAAGTAATATTTAAAGACTCTGTGAATCCCTCAAAAGAGACCTTAACCCAATCTGCATCTGCATCATAGGCATTTTTTATCAATTCAATAACAGCAATCTGCTCGTTCTTAATTAGTTGATCACCCAACATGGTTAACAACCGTGCAAATGGTCTGATTGTTACATTCTTAGCCATACTAATTACATTTTCTTGCAAAAATGACAAACTCCTCTGAATAGACTTTCCTACAACTGCCTTTAATACTGGCAAATTTCCCATTAGTATCTCGATATGGGGTAAGTATTTTATTAGAAATTTTACGTCTATCTACTTCTATATTGACGAATCCTTCTGCTAACAAACATTCTGTCAAATGCTTCGCATTATCAATCTTTACTCCTTTATACTCTGTATTACCTATAACAAACAGGCAGGCACCTCTAGTATTCAACATTTCAGCTACTTTATGTACAGTTGACTGCATGTCGATGTAATATTGTGCAATAGAACGTGCCTTCCTTTTGTCTATTGAATACATCTTGAATACTATGTCTTGGCCTGTATTGTTTAGTTTTTTCAGGTTTTCATTAAACTCTTTTGAATGATACAAACTTCCTATTGTGCCCTCACGGAGTGCTCTGAAATCATCAGTATATTCAAGCCAAAGCGTTGATAATTGATGTAAATCAGCATATTCATATGAAGTTACGTATGGGGGACTGGTTACAATCAAGTCTGTAAATGGTTTATCAATATTGATATCCAAAATATTATTTCTTATAATATCTGCCTCTCCATATTCTTCATTTATATTTTCCATATTTGCTTTTCGCATCATATTTACTTGGCATATATATGAAGAAAGCACATCCTTGGGTTGCTTTTTAGGATCAATTTGCGGCTTAATTGATTTTGTAAGCCATCGTGAACAAGATTTTAGTATATTAGAAAAGGCACACAGAAAGAAATTGCGATACAATCCGTCATTTGTAACCTGATATATTGCAGACCTAAGTTTTAAAAGGTCATCAATGTGCGCTTCATCAAACCAGTAGCGAATACGCTCATTAGAATAAATGCGATTGCTTTTATCTACGCCACTCGTTTTGTACACAGCTATTATTTGGTCAAAAATATCTTTCAATTGTTTATCTTGGTATACATTACTCTTAGTTTCTGCAATCAATGTTGCTACAGGATTTATATCACATCCCCAAAAATGTTTGCCGCTCCTTACGGTTTCAAATGCTACCGTACCACAACCACAGAAAATATCTGCCACAGTTTTGACTGATATATTGTATTCCTCAGCTTTATGGATTGCTTTTGTAGTAATAAATGCAGGAAATTTAGCTGGATATGCATGTATACTATGCATACGCCTTTCTCGTTCTGCCGGCATATTCCATTCTTCTTTGACACTAATTGTATCAAAGTCAAGAGAGCGATAATTTTCCAGTGTTACATTCATTCTTGCTTTTGCTATTATATACAATATACCAAATATAGGGGCAAAGATACAAAAAGTCCTTGACTAATCAAATTTGCAGGGGAACAATTTGCCCATATGTAATTAAATTACTATTTTTGCGTCTTACTAAAGGCGTTCTTTTGATTTAATGCAAAACGAAGTAAAATACGGAACTTCGCTCGTTTCTAAATCGTTAGCTGTTAAGCTGCTAATCTTTGCAAGTTGTTTGTTTTCAGTATGAAAGAGGATTGGATATGCCTTCTGAGGTGAAAGGAAACCGGCTTCTCGATACCGCACTTCTTCGCTATGTTCTTTATGCGTTTGTTTACCATGTCAAGTGAGCCTATGTTAAATAGCCTCTTTTCTTTTCGGAACGGCTCGTAACGCTTGATTATCTGCATCGGAATGTCCATCAGCTTGACTTGGAACGGGACACCTGTCTTTTGCCGTTTCGACACAATCCACAGCGCACCGTTCATTTCCACGATATTGTCAGTCGTGAGGTTCTTGATGTCTATGAACGATATGCCCGTCCAGCATCCGAACAGGAACAAGTCCCTTGCCAGTGCAAAGTTGGGATTCTCCAGTTTGATTGCGCCCAATGCCTGAAGTTCCTCTTCCGTAAGGAAACCACGTTCCTTGTGGTCGGGGTCAACGTGGTACATTGCAAACGGGTTTCTCGGTATCTTTCCGTTGTAGTGTGCTGTGGTGACGATATGTTTCAATGGTATGGAGTATATCCACACGGAAGATTGTGCAAGCCCTGCCTCGTTGCGCAGATACAGGCAATAGTCGCGGATGAAATCCTCCGTAAGTTCGTTCATCGTTATGTCGGCACGTTTATATTGCTTTCTGATAAACTCAGCCAAATATTTGCGGACAGTCAGGTATTTCAGATATGTGCGCTTGGAGCGGTCTTTGCCCACACGTTTGGCAAAATCCGCGTTCTCCTTGTCAAAGGCACGTAGCAAGGTCTCATACTCTGTGCCTATGCCCTGATAAGCATTACGTACCATTTCGGCGGTCACACAGGCTTCACGGTCGGAAAGACGCTGGTAGTGCTTCGTTATCTGCGCCTTGATGTTGTCCAACGCGAAGTTTACCGCCTGTGCTTCCTTGCTCTTGCCTTTGGCGCGGTTGCCTTTCGCATCCCAAAGTGCTTTTGGGATGGTCTGCTTGCAACTGAACTGTGCGATAGTCCCGTTGATGGTCACACGTCCCATGATGGGGACAACTCCGTTCTTCTCTTTGCTTGCGTTCACGTAGAACACGGTCTTGAATGTACTCCTCATAATCCTTACTTTTTGTTTGGTGCAAAATTAGTTTATGGGAGTTGTAAGGGCAGAATGTAAACCTACGCAGAACACAGAAATATAGACCGTTAGTATTAAAAGTGCATCCGATATCGGGTAATGATTTGGAAGTGCATCTGTTTCCATATTCTTCCCAAAGCCTGTCTTCCCCATCTGTGCCACCTTGTGCCAACCTATGCCCAAACCTACTGACAGTCAGTTGAAATGCTCAATTCTGCTCAAATCTTCATTTTATCCTATTCTTTTTCTTTAAAATAGATATAATAATCGGTTTTGACCGTTTTCTGACTCCTTCCT